>Ga0056128_1000681_pt1 | contig 32798 bp, 17 predicted proteins | sample WorMetLIZISLAND2_FD_71113 | JGI IMG/M metagenome (GOLD analysis project Ga0056128, IMG submission 71113) | Marine gutless worms symbiont microbial communities from Max Planck institute for Marine Microbiology, Germany - Olavius geniculatus... ...
CCCGTAAACGGATTTTCACCAAATTTTGCACATCAGGAGATATGCTGGACATAATCATCTGTGCAAATTTTGGTGTGGAAAAATTAAGGGGTTTGGGAAATACGAGGGGTCAAATTTTGGTGTTTCCCATTGAAATGGCTGGTCACCCTTACAACAGTGCTGCGCTACCGCGCAGCCTGTGATGAGAGTACCGTGAGTGAGATGTCAACATAGTGCTGTACTGTAACCACCACCAAACCTTCCCAGTCTCTGACCATCATTGCCCGTTGACGGCTACCAAACTACACAAAATTCTCTTGCATGTCCAGATGGTTGTGGCATCACAAAATAATTTTCACATCGCAGATTCGCAGTCACGATCGATGATGTCGTAAAAAACTGCAATTCAGCAACTTTCAAGACCTCTTTCATCAAATTCCAAAACTTTCAATAACCTATTTGGTTTTCAAGGACTCTCCAGGTTCTGGAAAAATAGAAACCAAAGTTTTCAATGACTTTCAAGAACTTGTGGCCACCCTGCATCATGTACACAGATCAAACGAATTACATGGCTCTGTGCAAAAGTAATTAGTGAGGATGCTAACGTTTAGCGACATCCATCCCACACATAACACGCCATGGAGATATGTCTTTCTAGGCAATAATAAACAAAGGCAAAAAAACACCAGGTAACCGGCTAAGCTGTCCGAATATCATAGTGCGTTGAGCGAAACACGCGGCACAGTAGAAACGAACACAAGCCGTAACCAATCTGTCACTGGCGTTCAGTCACCGCAGCCGCAGCATGCCTGTCCGGACGGTGAGCGGCAGGTGTCTTATACGTCGACCGGGGTGGTCCTTAACACACAGGATGAAAGCAACGGTCACGCGTAACTTGCAGCAACATGCAGGTAACACGCAACGAACGGACGGACCACAAAGCCAGCAGGCACCGTTCTGTTCAGCCTCCCACCTGGGTCTTCCGTGCCCGGGGGAAGCGACAGGCTTCCAAAAGTGCTATGGCTATGCATCAAGCCAGTATTTATTGGAGGTCTGCACTCCACTTCCTCCCAGTGGGGTCTAGGAGAAAATCCTTATTGATGGTGTTTGCTGCATGCACTTGTTGCAACTAAAGCAGTTTAGAGAACAAACTGTCTAAAGTTCAGTTTAACTAGACTACAGACATCCACGGACAGTGCACACATAATGTAAAAAGCGCTATGACCACCAAAGACGTTGATGGCCACAACATGACCATGACCAGCGCGGCCACTGCTGCGCGGCGCCATGCACTATCTGTGTGTATATCAGCTCAGTATGAGACCAACGCTGAAAGGCACCAATCGCCCTTTACAGCATGCAAACTAACTCCCACACTCACTATATAACTGAAAGATGACACTCTGCTCAATGACTTGATTGTCTGACAGAGTCGCTGTAGCATGCTGTGCCCGGGGGAGTGCGTGTGTGTGCGTATCTGGCGGCGGTCTTAAATATCAAAGTCAGCAACGTACCAGTCTGCATAACAAAACTAATATGGTAGTAGCGGATGCTGATATCAGTAATGAGAGATGCAGTTTTTGGTTGTGCTACATAGCATTTCAGCCACAAATTCTATGTTTTATGATGCATATGCACGTGCACCCAAGCATAACACCAAGTCATACGTGCTGCCAGTTGCCCAAACTCCACCAGTGGACTTGTTGCCAAACGCACAACCAATCAAAGCAAGTGGAGTTACGACCTAACTGCGTGCTGTATACAGCACCTCAGCAGCTGCGTGCAGTCACAGGTTGGTGTCAAGCTGCTCCGCAAACAATTGCACGTAGATGTGAGACCCTCCTCGACAAGTATACAACACACTAAGTCACACACCACATCACAGACATCAATGATATACACTCACCCTGCCTTATACGACAGTAATAAAAGTTGATTAACGAAAGCTGGGAATAACACAAGGCACAGGCACGTGTGACTAAAAATTTTGCAAAAAGGCCTCGGCATTTCTGGCACATTTCGTTCCACTAATCCAAATCTTTTTAGGCCTTAGCTGCATGTGATTAAAATCAATACTTACCAGCATACAACAAAAATACACATTTTCTATTCGTGAAAACATGCATCAGTTGCATAAGGTCTCATTTTTAGTTGGATGTACTTTATGGCTGGTCAGATGCAGAACACCAGAAGCTACATCCTAACTATGGCGGCATTTATCACACGAGCACAAAACGGCCATAAACTGGCAGACATATACCACGTTGGATCATCATCCAATTATTCTACCAACGACAAAATTGGACTAACAACCCATCACACAAATGCCATGGTCCAGTCCCACGCAACCAGATATATACTAGCCACTGATGTCAATTACCTCTACTATGACCGATGAAAAGTACAAAGTGATTCAATCAGCCATTGACAACTGAGCACTGTGCTGTAATGGGACTGCATTCGTGTATTTTATCTGATTGTGAAATCCGCTACACTTGTACAATTTACATGGCACAGATCATGGAATTATGCCTGCAATCTTCACATGCAATAAAACATGACAGAGATGAAAGGCTTTCAGTTTAACAGTGCTTTACATCCCTTCATAGCCTGATGACACAGCGGCTAACAATGAGTGATACTGGTATATCTTACACAATACTTAAATGTAAAATTTTAAAAAAAAATTAAAAACTGCACAGATGTTCCACCATCAATAGCCGTTGCCAAAACGGCAGTGCATCATTTTATTTTATATTTAACCACACTTACATTAACCATGAAAACGTGCAAGATTTTCAGTGGCAAAAATATTGTCCATTCTCATGCACACATGGTTACATGTACCGGTAAAATAAAATGGTTAAAAATTTCTATTTACACACAGCCACGGTGTTACATCCTGGAATGTTCACAAATCACAGCATGCATATTTAAAACAATAGTGCCAACAGCACAAATGTTCTGCATGCAAATAGTTAAATGTTGGAAAAACTCTCGCTATAAATAAAAACAACTACTGGTACTTATTACATTACATGCATAAACAATAGTGAAATATTACCAGAAATTCTAATATTTAATAACATTTAAACAATAAATAAAGACCGTTTAACTAAGCAAAAACTGTTTTTCTAAATGGTGCATCATACAATTGGCAGATCAGAAAAAGACAAGCATTTTCACTTGTAACTATATCTGCCTAATACACCCATCATGCACCTCGGCATCCCATAGGTGAACTGCAGATAGCCAATTAGCCATGAGGTAATAATTACAGTTACAGAATAAGAATGATCTCTCATAATATTGACGTCTCGTGACAAGAGAATGCTACAACGATAGCAGGTCTCTTGACATAGGTCCCTAGTCTATTCATCAACCCTTATGTCATGACACTTGTTATTACAAGTCAGAGCCATAAACCGAGGCCAATTAGCCATCTGTCGACATCGGTCAATTGAACAAACGTGGGGGCATCACTCCACATCAATCACTCAATCACTCACTGCGACGGTGTCACATTAAATGTCTCCCCTGCGAAAAATCCGCCCGTGGAGAGATAGTCACGGAAATGATATGTTTTCACCTTATTAAAATATCGCCGGTCCCATAACTCTCCCCATTATAGGATCGCCCCCAGAGAAGTCTTTCCCCGGCCGACAATTTACCTGTAAAAATTTGCCCCGCCCGGACGGCCGCGGGATGAGGCGAATTTTTACGGGTAAATCTTCGGCCACGGGAGACATTCCTGGGGGAGGGGGCGATCCTATAATGGACCACCGGCAATGGCAGAACGGCAGATGTCCCGCTATTCACTACACTCACTGGACGCTATCGATCCACGCCAATGCAAGCGTTAAACTTTCTGGTAAAAACAACGAACACAATTTTCGTTCAGCGTATAACGACCACGCTCTATTTCGCATCATCTTGCTCATGACGTCATACGTTGCTGGCTGCAGACGAACAGCTGTAGCACTAGCACAGCAAAGATGTAGTCCTAAATTATGCTCACCAACCTTTAGCGAGTCGTCTTGATTTTTGAATGCCGCGTTCAAAAACCTTCGACTACTCGAATGACGTTCGTGATGTGCGTGCGTTACAATATACCACTACGAATGATGTTACCAACTTACCAAGAGCATCTACACGACCACCACACACGACGACAGACGATCAACAAAGCTGAAATGCCGCCGCAGCGGAGGCGCAGACACAGCAGCTGCGCCGAGAGGTTGGCACTGGCCAGCCGCCCCTCCCTTTTCAGGCAACCTTGACGCGCTATGGCACGCCGTCCGTTGCTTAACGTCTCGTCTAGACTAGTTGAACTGCATCGCTACGCTAGTCATGTGACTTTCGGAGATCACCAGTCACATAAATTTGAAAAAAAGATAAACTTATAGACTGACAGTAGGCAGTGTATAACGTTCACGCAGATGTATAGTAAGAGTTGCGTAGTATGGGAGTCTCAAGCTACTAATGGAGTCATCATAAATGCAATTTTTAGTCATTTCTGTGCCAACATTAGGCTTGCTATACCAGGCTACCTTATCGGCTTTCAAATGACATTGAATGACTTTGACGTTGAAGCTAAATAATTCATTTCCTGCGTCGACTTGACTAAATTATTTGGTTCCAAGTACGTGAAAGCGAAAAAGCTACACGTACGGGGTACGCCGTTGTTTCAATACCTCCCGACGATTACGCATCTGTATCTGCAACCATTCACCCGCCAAATTAGTAAATACTGGCAAAAATCGCGCATTTTGAAGGGATACACATATTTGACGCCTCCATATGCAAAACTCCTTAAACATAGAGGGCCAAAGTTAAAATTGCTAAAATCAACGTTCAATGCTGAAAATTTCGCACGCGAGTTGCTTTGGTCTATTTCCAGCCACTTAGTTGCAATTCACACTTGAAAATGTGCGCCGCCACTGGCGTAACCATAAGACAGGCAATGGGGCACGTGCCCCCTCCCCGCTTTTGGAGCATACTCAGTCACTCAAAATAATGCCAAAATGTGTCAAAGCACTTTATTTTTACACAAAAGCGGAAAAAAATTTCGGGAGGAACACAGCCTTCTTCGCAGACCCTATTTCCGATCGTGGGGAGGGGACACATCCATCCTCCAAGTGACCCCCTACATCCAGATCCTGCTACCCGAAAATCGCAAGAAAAATAATGAAACCCCGTATTTTGGTGGTTTAATTTCATCAAAGGTCATCGATTTTAATACCCACAGAAAGTCCATCACCAGTGAGTGATATATATCTTCATGAGCAGCAAGTCAGTGCCATGTGCTACTGTTTTTTACGCTTTAGCCTTTAGACGAGCCATAGGCTCATGCAGCGGTAAAATAACGACTGTATCGGGATCCTTTTTGACGCCTTTGTTCGAAGGGAATCCCCTTATCCAGCGGTATGAAATTTTGTCACAAAAAACTAGTGTCTTTAGCCGACCGTTTTTAAGTAACGGTCGAGCTAATGGCATGGATGACGTCTATCCGTCCATCTGTTTGTCCGTCTGTAACGGATGTATCTTTGCTAACGGATAAATCGTAAAGGAAAAATTTCTACACGAATTGTAATCATATGTGTTGAACTCGGGCATGCACCCAAAATTTCAGCCAAAGTGCAAAGGAAGCATTTTCAAATTGGGGGTTGAATGAAAAGGGAGGTATAAAAAATGTGCGTTTTCAACAAAAAAAAACTAGCCATGTATCGGAGACGGTGAGAGATAGGGCTAAGGTTACTATTAATTATATAATAGCAAATGGCATACGCCCTTTTAGATGAAATAAAAATGATAAAATCATCGACCTTGGATGACCTCGGAGGTCACTGACAACCAGTACGATCGGCTATTGTAGCGACAGCTGGGTTTCTTGTTGTGGCAGCCCACAGTCTGCAGATTTTCGTGATCCTAGTTTGAACCGTTTTATTAGGGCAGCCTAGCTCGACGATGGTTAGGCTATTAGCTATGGCTTGCGTTTACAAAAATCACGATGTTGTCTTGCAAAAATTTCTGTAACAATCTGTGATAACGTTTAGAAAAATATTGAACTATACGGAAAATAATGATATTTGTTTTTGGGAGTAACGTCATTAGGCGGATTTAGGCCTAGAATGTATGTCGAACACAGTGTGCGGTAGGCCTAGTGTAGGCCTACAGCAGTAAGGCTATAACAGGGCAGCAATGTCATGACGTGTCGCCACCTGGCGAGTGAAATTACAAATAGCTATTATCCCCGTCTGACACTGAAACTGCATTCACAGCGTTCGTGTCTGTACGCATGTCGGTGCGTAGGCTAATCATTTTACCGGTAGTCTGTCAGTCTAATCGTATTTGTATAATTTAACTTTAATAATTTATTACAAGCCCTGTTAAGCCTAAATTTCATTGCTTATGTTGTAATACTTGAAGCCTCTAAAATTTTCCCCGTCTAGGCCTATCAAATTGTTCTCACTTAGGCCTATTTTTGCACTGTCTTTAAAAATTGGCCAAAACTTAAAACACATGAACGCAATTTAACACACAGAGCTATTGCTTTCAGCTTTCTCTTCTGTGTAGGCCTATACGGTAGTTTTCACCGTCAGACCGTACCACTGGTGTAGGCCTACTGTGCCTACAACTTTATCTCTATTCAATGTCCTTGTCACAAGATCAATTTACTTTGACATGGTCTTGAGAGGTCTTGAGTCTTAAGCGTTGCGCTGCATTGAATCCATGAACTTCAAACTTGTTTACAACTTCTAACACCAACATAGGTCATAATAGTATTATAATATGCCACCAGGGCTTAATTTAAGTGTTGGTAGTGTCCAGTACGCGTACTAGCACATAGGCTAGTTGGAAAACGGTACACCGTAGTTCCGTACTGGCAGTTCTTGTTGTCACAATGGCAGTACTTTGTGCGTTGCGGTGTGTATTTGCACGGTTTAAAATGTCACCATAATACCAAATTTCTGCACATTGCGTTTTTTTCTCAGGCTCAAATGCACCAAAACTCTTTCGGCCTGGGCTCCGGCCCCGTTGGACTTACTCTTCAAGAGCCTTTAGTCGATTGGGGAGAGAATACGCTATCTCCATTTTCTTTTCCCTCAATTTCGATGATTTCAATAATTTCGGCTCCTCGATTTTGGCGCTCGATTGATAGTCTATAGCCCACGGCCACTTTTCTTTCTGCGAATTAAGCACGGTACTCCACCATATGTTTACCGTCTTATTTCATAACTTCATCAAATTCTGACCTCTCTTCACTGGCACATTCAGCAATAAATTTGCAATAAGCCTAATATGCTAATTATCCCATGTAAACAGTTGAATGTCTCGATGCACTAGGCCTACCTACTACACAAAATAAAAAAAAGCTAAAAGCTGGAAATTATTAATACGTATTGATGAGGTTTGTGTGTGTGACAAAAAACTCGTGGCTTACTTTTTTTCGAATACATTAATTTATTATTTTTTTTATTCAAAGTCTAAGAAGAAAATGTTTCTGATGCATGTTTAGAGAGAAGCTAATGGGGTAGGGCTTAAGTCACGTCGTCATAATTCTGTTTGTTCGTGCTTCGATCAGAGAAACTTCAGTATTGCCGTCGGCTTTTCACTTTCCATTTCATTTTGCCATGCCTCCGTGCACAACAGCTCAGTCGTTGAGCAGCCGCTGAAGCAACGGAAGGAAGAAGCAAGCACATGTCCCTGGTGTTTTTGCACGCCTGCGGCGTCCACCCATGTGCATCGACAGGCTCGTCGCTTGTACCGTTGAATCGGGCGTTTCGTTCCCGTTCGTCGATCGCGAACTCATTAAAGCCGACCGGACGTGGGCGCTTAATTAATGCATCAAAACGACTGGATCGCCGCGGTTTGTCGAGATGACCCGCCGGGAGACACGTGTCGGACGGACTACGGCTGGGTCGTTGACTCTTTGTTAACAAGTCTTAGCAACGCTTCATGCTTAACCGCAATGTGAGTACATGTTGAATTCTGAAATTGCACGAAACGAAATATCAGACTTCTGTTTGAAAGCTACTCTTTATTTTTTTTATTTTTAAAGTTAACGATGCGCATGAAAATTTACACGACATTTTCAAGACCCGGTTGACACAGTTGGCTGTCATTATCGCAGCCTTCGCAGTGGCAGTGGCTTAGCCAGAAATGTGAATTGGGGGCTCGCCTCTCCTCCCTTCCCACCTCTTTTCACCTTCGTCCCCTTTCTTTTTTCCTGTTAACCCTTCCTATTTTCTCGTTTTTTTCTCTTTCCTTCTCTCCCTTTCCTTAGAAGTAGAACCACTAAAATCCAGCTAAGTGGCCTGGAGGAGCCCCAACCAAAATCGAATTTGGTGCATTATAACTTTAAGATCTGATGGCAATAATTTTAATTATTTTCTTGAAAATCAGCTGACCAAATTGGCACATTTAGAGCAGTTTAACGTATGCTTATGTCTTATCTGAGAGACGGGGGGCATCCTCTTTTGGCTATGCCACTACACACCGACAGGAGATTGTAAAACGTGCGACGATGCAACTGGTAGGCCTTAGTTTTAATAACCGCATTTAATTTAACTTTGAACAGCATGGACAAAATTGCGGTTATGAGATACTTTACAGCCTAAGTTGTGGGAAGTGTTGTACAGTTCTAGTCTTGCTTTTTACGTGTAAAATATTCGTAATACAGCAATTTGATTCTAAAATTACATAGGCTTACTACAAGTCAGTTTTCGTATTCCACGCTTGAATCTTTTTGGTGTTTTAAAGTCTTATCAACTGACTTCAGGCTACCATGTGCTTCCGAATCCGCCAAATTTCATAATTTCGTCAAATAATGACAAATTTTTAAAATTCTTCAAACGGCACACTCAGTATAAATAAATTAGCCATCCATCAGATATTATTAGCAATTCCGCCAAGCTTCAAACGCGTCGGTACACTATATATAGGCTGCTATGTGAATATTGATAGTCAAAAGCTGATATTCATTGTTTAGTCGTAGGCTAGCGTGTGTTAAAATTTTTAACGATCATTTTACTGCTGGTCTAGTCGGTTATTAGGCATATTGAGCAAAATTGGCAAAATTAGCCTATCACAAAAATTTTGCAACTGGTGGTGGCTCTTGGACGTCTATTTAATATAGGGCTTTTACGACTTACGTTTGTAAGAACCGGGGCTAGCTTAATCGATCTGGAAAATAAACAAACTCAACAAACAGTACACATATACAATATTATAATGCAAGCTATCGTATATACATCAAGGCTATTATGCTAATTTTTGTTCAAGTGTCACCGTTTCGCTAGAATCTGCATATCCATAATCTACACCGTGAACTATTTTCATCATTAACAACAATATTAAAATATGTAGCAAGCTACTAATAATAGGCTGAACTAAGAAATCACAGGCAAACAAAAACAGTTAGCCTACTTAATACTAATAGCTACATACTGTAAGACAATAGTCCCCTAAAGTTTGTATAAAGCCTTGAACGTACAGATTATTTAAAGCTGTAAACCAAATATAAGTAAAAACGCGATTTTAATACAAAGAAAGACAACGATTATCATCATTTGTTCATGAAGTTATCTTGACACGTTCGGACACAGCGTATACCAGACTGCGCATGAAAAAGTGAAATATTTACGAATATACGTAGATCGAGCAATCAGAGAGTTTCAACAACGATTAGGGTCGATCATTGCAAAATAAATGGTGATCATGTTGAACACTTGAATACAGTGCTCGACACGAACGCTCTTTCACAGCAATGATCTATGCTAATCATTTTCAAAACTGTTCGACTGCCCAATCTACGAGAAGCATGCATGTTCCACTTGCACCCTGTATCAGTGACGTCGTGGCATGGGAGCAATTGCTAGTTCTTAAAATTTTGGGCTGTCAGAAAATAGTCAGAAAAATTTTGTTGTCAGAAAATTTGCGTACAAAAATGGAAAATTTGGGAGCTGAAAAACAATCATTCTGGGGGATTTTTTGGGCAGGAGGCAAAATTAAAATTTTGACACCGATACACTCCTCTCTCAAAAATTTGCAGTGTCTGTCTGTCGGAAAATTGCAACTTCCAAGTTTCCGGTTTACTTTCTAACCGAGGACGCTGCTGGCCTCTATAAAGCTATCTTGCTGAGATTTCGCGCAGTCAAAGACGCTCACGCGACATCGGGTACGTCGTCTGCATCCGAGTACGCGGAGTCGGATGTCGGCACTGACGTCGAGTCGGCAACATCAACGTCCTCGTCGACGTGGTAGCGAGGCGACGGCAACTGTCTCATCACAACATTATTAGCTCTGACAACGGACGAGGTGGACGAGACTGGTCTCTGAGGCTCGTCGCTCGTCGTCGAACTGTCGTCACTGCAGGCCTGACGCTCCCGCGCACTGGCCACTGTGAACAAGGACCAGCGATGTCGACCTCGGCCGTGTAGACGCGATGCGACCGCAGCGCCACTCGGCGGTGTGTTGCTAACTCGCGGTCTCTGACGAGGACGACGACGAGTTGCGAACCCGCTGTCAGCCACGTGCTGCCGCATCGTGGACGGAGTGACGGACGTCAGTGACTGAGCCGACGCTGGAACGACCACCCGCTCTGCACTGTGCGTTGACGACGGGCACCTGTTTGTCGACGAAGAGCCCCGGATATACGCGGACAGCGGCGTCGCGGTGTCCGCCGGCGGACGAAAGCTGGGAGTAACGACAGACGACTGAGCCACTACGTCAACGTCACTCCTCGTCCTGATCATGGCAGAGTCGTTCAGTCTAGCGGCTGATGGAGAAGAAGGTACGGCGCCCCCTGGATACGGCCACGGGTAGCCGTCTGTACCGCTTATCAGTGCACTCTCGTGGAGTCTTGGCAGAGGCAGGGGAATGCGGCCCGGGTAGAGCGGCGATGGCGGAAAGACGACATCAGAACAGGTTATCCGTCGCCTCTCAAACAACGACGCTGCCGCCGCGGCGGAGCATCCGTTCACGAGACTGCGTCGATGCAGTTCCTGCAAGTTACACATCGCCGCAGCAGCGGCCTCTGTTCTGAGCTGCGTGGCGGTCCGCTTGCACGACGCAGCAGCTCTGACGCTGTTCATCCTCGCGGAACGAGTCACCTGCGTCGTGGTGAAACGATCGTTGACCGTCGTCGGATGATGGTTCAGCATGTGCGTGGCCAGCGTCCGTGACTGACAAAAGCCTTTCTGACAGACTCGACACTGAAACGGCTTCTTCGCATCGTGAATATATCTGCAACGAATACCAACCAATTCCGCGATAGTTATGCAGCGCGAGATTGTACAAGAACAACGAGATGTTTTTGATTATCAAGTAATCGGCACCAAATTTGGCAGAAATCAACGCTTTTTTAAATCAATAATTCTAAAGTTACAAGCTATAAAACAGAGTATAACCTTACTATATGACCTACCCAGTAAAATGACCAAAACATGTCATCGGTTCAGGAGTTCTTCAACTTCTGAATTGCCAAGCATTCAGTGCACAGTGCGTTGCAAAAAGTTACATGTATATATAAAATACCGTGCACGGTACAATAAGTATGACTTAAGTAGGCTTAACATGTATAGATAAACGGACATTTGCCTGTACGGCCGTTTGCCCGTATAAACTACAGTTTTCTAACGCCGGAGCGGACGAAGGGTATGACATTATCCTGTATAGATTTTACTGTCATTGCTAAAATACACACCAAAGCGTTGTTGTAGCACTTAACTCACTTTTGTCACTCCGTACGGGCGAATGTCCAACACGCCATGTATAAATGCAGTTTTTACGCTCGAAAGCAGGAACTGCTATAGTGCGTTTTAGCCATCGCAATTCTGTCTGTCCGTCTGTCACACGGATGATCAGTCAAAAACCGTGCAAAGTAGAATCATCAAATCTTTACCATCGGCTGCCTGAAAGACTCTAGTTTCAGGATCCGTAAAGCTTTTTTATAAATTCGAAAGGGGTCATCTCGAGCAAGAACGCTAAATGAAAGGGGGGTAGGAAAAATTTGTGATTTTTGGCCAATAGGTCGCTGTATCTCAAAAACGGTGCGAGATAAAACCTAGGTTACTATTAATCACTAATACGAAGTCACCACACGCCTTTCGACTGCCACCGAGAGCAATGACCTTGGATGACCTTGAACATTAAAACAGGGGTTTTTATGAATTTTTGGCGATTTTGGGCTGCGAAACACATTTCAAGAGCGAATTGCGCCGAAATCACGGATAGACCAAGCCAAGCTGCATATGAAGTTTTCAGCATTGAACGTAGATTCTAACGGTCCAAGTTTCGACCTTCTAGATTTAAGGAAACCTGCAAAAAGACATCAAAGAGCGGTATCGTCTGAAAGTCGTTATTTTACCGTTGTTGTGCAGTCTACCGTGAAAACGCTTGCAGACAGGCATGGATATGCTGCCCATCACAAAAAGCACTAATGTCGAGCTTTTTAGTCGTATCAACATCGATGACTTTAAAAGACAATGAACTCCCAAAATAAGGGGGTTTATTGTTTTTGCAATCTTCGGCTGCGCCGCGACTTCAGGAGTGAATTGCGACCAAATAGCTGGAGACAGACTAAGGCAATTTGCGAACAGGAACTGCTATAGGCTTTCGCGTGTCTCGTGAGCATTAGCTCAAATTTCTTGTCAGTTGAGTTTTATCTATTTCTGCTTGTACTCTTCTGTCATGCATCATGATGAATAGAGATGCAGTATTCTATACTGCAGTACTGACTTGTGATCTCGAAGGTGGTCCTGACGTCGGAAGCACTTGCCGCAGACTTCACAAGAGAAAGGTCTCTCGTCGGTGTGCGTGCGTTCATGTATCATCAGATTGTAGGACTTGGTGAACTGACGATGACACGTGCCGCAAATGAACTGCTTACGATGTCTGCACGTTCACAGACAATCGCAATATATACGAACAAGGACCGGAGTAATTCGGTAAAACGCAGAATCGCTGATCGTTGCCGCTTATCGGTAGTGCCCCTGGTGAAATTATCAATAGGGTCTAACAAATTTGTGTGCTTCCGGTTGCTGTCCGTCGCTAGAAAAAGACCTGCGTCCCTAAAATTTTTATTCGACCTTTTAAAAATATTAGCGCAGTTTTCAGTATGTTTTCATAATTTTACTGAAAAATACTGTTCATATCTAGCCTAAAATGTTGCAGTACATTTCCTTAAGTTCTCACGAGTACTATTGAGTGTGTCAGTTTGTTTTTATGTGTTCTTGACTAATATTAAATGACCCGTCATGAAATAAAAATAAATAGTTTTCCGCCGCTTCACGTCCCTAATTTTTTTGCCAGCTGCAACCGGGAGTACGAAAAAAAATTTACGCCAAAAGGTCTATTTCCACTACGGCTGCGCGTTGCGTTGCGTTTGAACGCGTTTAAACGCGCCCAAACGCGCGTTGCAGCGCGTTGAACAGGGCGGAGACATTTTTTGGGAAGTATATTAATGAGATAATATGGCCAACAAATACAAAGATTGTTGCTGTTGGGAGCAGCAGCTTGTTGCACATACTTGTTGCGTAAGAAAAAAAAGAAAACGTAAACCTAGATTTTGGATTCACCCCGTCATCGCCAACCGGGATGATTAAGGCGACTATCAGCATCTGATACAGTAGGCTATATAGCTACTGTCCGACCCAGCTCTGTTCCAGCGATACTTTCAGCTGTCTGTCGACTAGTTTGACGACAAACTCGGGCTAGTTGAGCGTTCTCATTAATCAACGCAATTACTATCGCTCGGATAGTAAACCAAAAAAATAGAAACACTATCGGCGTTTCTATTTTAAACGCAACGCAACGCCGTAGTGGAAATGCTCTTTAAGGCAATTGCAAGTTTTGACTAAACGTTCGACCCCCAAATCTTCCCTCGCCCTGGGGTCAAGGACCCGCTCAACATGTGGGGTCCACAGAAAACACAGATTACGCTCGGAAATAGGCCTATGTGTAACAATAGACGAAATCGCTTGCACTGCAAAAGCGACCCCACTTTAATAAAACTCCAAAGCTTTTTAAGACGCCCACTGTTGCGAAAACGCCCATTCTTTTGCCATACAGTCAGCCTAATATAATTATAAACTACCAGCCATTATAGGCGTTCCACTTTTTGTTCATTTCGCTATCATTTCCGATGTTTATGTTTTCCCATGTCAACTCAGCTTTCCATCCTTGCCGGGTGAATAATTTAAGTACCGGCCATGCGCATCTCTGATTAGAACAGAAATATATACATTTTATTTATTTATTTATATTTTTTCAAACGAAACAAACGTGCGTAGAAACCGCAACAAACCTATTTTTTTATTTATTTGCCAAAAAAATCTTTAGCAGAAAAACTTTGCGCACTTTTGTACGATGTCGAATAATGCATTTGCTTTTACCACATTGTTATTTAATGCACTTCTCAGAAAGTGAGTGCTGATTGCAAAAATTTAGATTTCTGGGAAATGTTTTTAACTGTTTTTTTTACTATAAAGCACTAATAAAATACAAAAACGATAGGCAGCTGTCAGCAGGTTGGCAACAGAGCAACTAAAGCGTTTAATTACGCACATCTGCAGATTTTTTTTACGCCAGGACACGAATGGGCGTCATTCATTCTAATAAATTAAGTTAGCGTCGAAAAACATTAGCCGCACCACTGCAGCGCAGTATAATTCATGACGCGACAATAAACAATACTTAAGGCATTGTTACTAAGTTCCGTATCGTAACGGATATATAAAAATACCGCACATATCACTGTATGAAGACTTTTTTCATCTCAACAGATATGATAACAATTTATGACAATCTCACACCCAATTAGAAAGCTACCATTCGGTGGCGTAGCCAACGTGGCATGCGTAATTGCAATGAGTGTACGAGCGTTAATCAATAAGCAATGAGAATCAATGTATTACACTTAGATTTTTTTACAATTTATATATCAGTAAAAAGAACATTTTCCATCAACACATATGAGTTTGTTGCGGATGTGACGTCATTGTAATTTATCACGTCATAGACCGTTAAATAGAAACGATTCACAGCGTCAGTGCAGACAACATTGAATCACGTATAGCGGACAACACAAAGATAAAATTTCAAATATCGAACCTAATGATAGTTACTGGAAGTTTGGTCTTTACTGTATGCAGGATGATCTTATTGTGTGAAGCCAAAGTCGCCAACAGTTTGTTGGACAATCACAGATTTGGGGTCTGAACTGCAGTACTGGATTATGGCAGAGTGCGTGGGTCTCGCTCTCGGGCCCCCGCACATTGAGGGCCTTCGTGTAACAAATCAAGAATGTTGCTAATACTTACATCAACACAGCATATGTCATAAACTGTTAACTTTTCGATAAAATTTTACTGGTAACGTTAAATCTTGACGTGACGTCATTATTAGCTCAAGCGCTTTATGTGCGGCCAGCGCAGATCTAAGCTGTCCTATGAACATCTTTATTCACCACAACAGATGGTAGCGATTACAATATATTTACAATACAAACAATGAGAGAAAAAAAGAAAAAAGAACACATATCAATAAACTGATAAATACTGAGTGATCAAACGTCCATTTCAAATTGACCGGTTTAAATTTATAACAACGTTTCTCTATCAGAACACTAGGTAGTATACCTTAACTAGCTTAACTAACTATTCGTAGTGGCAAATAACTTATAAACGTAGGCTATTTGTTAGCGTTGTTAGCATTTGATTCAAAGCACCACATTGCTAAATTCGATTGCAGGCTGGAGAATTATCGTGCAACAACGAACCTAATCCTACGCTGTTCGCTTTAACACTCCAAATCGTTTCTGTTTAATTCGCTGTGACGTCATAAATTACAATGATGTCACATCCGCAACAAACATGTGTTCGTAAAAATGTACTTTTTACTGATATATAGACTGTAAAAATGTTTAAATCTAATACGTTGATTCTCATTACTCAACCCTCGTATTTCCTCTTCTCTCCCCCGTCGTATACGAAATGTTTTCAAAATATAATTGGACAGAACAAAGAGGAATTTGTGGTGATCTGGCATGACGTTTTTGTTAATAAACATTGCGCTTCAGACCGCGTTTATTAATGTCTTGTGTCTTGTCACAGCACTGTGCATCGTGATTTGGTTTCTGCTCGATTCTTTTATGTGGCTTAGGCCTACATATTTTTACATCAGGCTTAATTCTCTTCAGTTATTATGATATCTTCAGTCATAAGATGTGCTTTATGGTGCAATCAGTAATCAACTAAAAATTTGTGGCAGATTCCAACGTGATGCCGCCCGGCGCCCTGGGTCCGATTGAGAAAAATTTCGGAGTTGTGATTCTCCTCGTATCAACGTCACGTACGTACCATAAACGCAGCAGGTACGTTGTTGATATTTATCGACCGACTGGTGACGCCGCTTAGTGAATGAAAGTATAACGCTCCTTCCAGAACCCATCAACGGATCTCGCTAAAAATTAGCCTTAACTCCTTCCGGGTAAGAGTCATCTTTCCACCAATTTGGACTTGTTCCGATCGTTGTCCGGTTTTAAACGAAAAGCGAAAATGAAAAAAAACAGAGCGAAAACAAAGCCTCTCATTACAGCGTACTGGCAGTATAATAAGTTGCCTAACGTTTGCAAATATCTTTGCATCTTTCATGCACTTATTTCGTTACTCAGATATTCATCATGTCTCCATCTTCTTTGTAGCTTTGCCCCCATATCCCACAGGGGTCACTCTGTCACTGGATGGAGAACTTCCAGTTCCATCCCACAGACAGACCTTGTGCATTTTCGCGCCCAGCAAATTCCCGGCTACGCTCATTGTACCAGTCAATTCGTCACGCGGTTGACTTGTCACACTATGACTTTACAAAGTTGTACCCTTGCACGCTGACTCGTTTTCGCATACTCACAAGTACACATCAGTTTCGGTACAGTGTTTTAACTTTTAACCTACTCCCCGCCGGTAACAAAAAGCGAACAATATTCCGGATAATAACTTTTTAACAAATTCAAACGCCCGTTAAGATTTTTTGGTCGGCAACATTAGGAAAGTAATCTGCAACTGCCATTATACCGGTAGTCGCCTCTCCTAATTATAGTGCTGTCACTTTACCTCGTAAAATAGAGCACTCTGTATTATTACTAAACTTCACACTAAATTAAACAGATAATACAGAAAGACTATTCTTGTTAGCTTGCAGCTGCTTGAATTGTAAACAACAGAACAAAATTTGCAATCAAAGCGACACGGATATCGAAAACTTAATTTAAGATGTGCACCGCCGGCATTAACGCATGCCGCAGAGACGACGCTGCCGCTGACTGCATGGCTGCTGCACAATGATGTTCGCGTGACGCATGCGACGGCCACGCTTCACATGGTGATAAGCATGCAGATGATAAACATGCAAGCCGAAAGTTTAAAATTTTGGGCAAAAAGTAATTCATTTTTACGTTTCCAATCTGCATTTTTTCAACAATTGTTTTCTTTGGTGTAAAAAGTCAAATATCGTGCATGCAACAAATACACAGAGTACGTATGTGTAATATGTAAATAACATTCACCTAACTTTAGTAAGTTTAGTTGCGGTTAATATGTTTTTGTTTGTGCTCCATTACCATACATGATACACCATGGTGGATAAAGATGCATACATAATACCACGCATTCGGAAGAATATGAACTGGTAAGACGAACCTGTAGTTGCGGCGAGTTCGCCGGCAGGGGGCGCTTAGTGCAATTCCCGCCAAACCCGGAAGCGAAGCGACACCTGGCAGTGATGACGTCATAATTGTTTTGCGATAGCTGACGCCGCAGTGGCTGCAAGCACATGAAAATAGCGACAGATATCAAAATGATATACAGATAAACAAAACGCGTTAATTAGCAAATACATTCGTATGCTTTGCTTTTATGTACTTACGTTCTCTTTAGCCAATCAATCATTTTTACGCCAAAAGCTGACAGCATTGTTCGGTTTTACTAGCACTACTAGCGCATGCAGTAGAAGTAATTTTTAACTTTATGCGCTACAAAAAAAATTACATTTTACTTACTGATTTATTTCCTTACTCACGTACATACAAATTACAATGCAAATAAAATAAAAACACAATACACGATGCTGCAGAAGTTCAATACGTGGTATACAAAACATATAGAAGAGCACCTAAATTTGAGAAACGAAATAACAAGAGCCATGTGTAAAGTATAGGCCCTAGATAAAATTGAAATTGCAAGCAGCAGACTATGCAAGAAGTAGGCCTACATTAATTTCTTGTGGGCTATCGGTATCATAACACACAAGTAGATCTGGTCAACTTGCGGCAAATTCTAATCCTTTAATTACACACTCGATGGCTTATAGTCTAAGTTATCTTATCATCAAACGAAGCCGACGGAGGGTACCGGTATATACCTGTCTATGGGATTAGCGCCGGAGGGCTTCAGCGGCTGCAGCGGTAGACCCTGCAGTGACGCGGTTGAACGATGGGGCAACGACCACCTCAGCGCCGACGACGTCGAGTCAACGACGCTGCTTTCCACGGCTGCAGAGACGGGAGACTGTTGCAGGCGCCGGTCAGACTGGTCACCACCATCACAGTCGCCGTGTTTAACGACGACCTTCACTCGGGCGCTGTAACTCTTATCGGAAGCGCTCGGCGGCGACGAGACTAAGCTCGGCGACGAGTCGTCTCGTCTGGTTGCTGACTCGGCAAGGCGCGTGAAGTCGAAGCGACGTCGCTTGGCTGCTGCGGTCACAGAAGGCTCGTCGCTCGTCACCCGATCAGTCGTCATGCCCCGTCCGTCATCGCGCGAGTCCCGTCGTCGTCGCCGACCCCCCGAGTTGACCGCAGTGGTCTCGTCGAGGTTCAGCGGCTGGCAATTCACCGTGTCCGCCGCGACGACCGCCGGACCTGGACGCCGCCATTTCTGCAGATCTCTCAGCGACGAACGCCAGTCACCGCCGGTCAAGAGTGACTTGGACGTCGTCGTCGTCGGCAGAATCCCCTGCAGCCAGTCGACCGGCTGCATGGACCCAGTCTGCAGACGCATCCGATGATGATGATACTGCTGCAGATGTAGATTAGCAGCGAGCAACTGACGATCAACGCTCAACGCGCCGTAATCACCAGAATACATGGCGCACGCCGAACTGCGTCGACTTACTTTGTGATCGAGTTAACTGAATATTAAAATAGCTTCAGTTCAGCTCGTTAGCTATAAACGATAGTTAGATACAAGACACGGACTCCAGATACTATGCAATAGATGTTCACGATACGCTGCTGCCCGATGCGACACTCGTGGTGCAGAATGAATAGCAGGCAAGCGGCAACTGTGCAGAACAACATGTAACTGAATCGATCATGCGCTAATTGCAGTGCCGACGCCCGAGAGAAACGAGAGATAAATTTTGCGGGGTGCGCTGCAATTGGTTGGCCACTCGTCGGCGCCGGCCAATGGGCGCGGTCGGTCGCGGCTCGCTGCAGCAGGTGCGGGTCGCTAATGAATATTCTACGTATCGCAAAACGCTGAGAGCCGGCTGCCCGTCCGCCTACAGTAATTAGCAGATAGCGAACGGTGCGTGTTTCGTTCCGGTGTTCGTATCTGCTATCAGTCCGGCTGGCCTGGTGTCGTCTTAACAGCTGACGCTCACGGAAATCGACACGCCACTGACACTTCGGACAGCAACCCTCGCCCATCATCTGGATGTCACAAAGTGAGCTTTCCGTTTGCTGTATATCGGCGACGGTTAGCTGTCGAGTATTAGTGACATGTCGTAACGACCGTCGAGTTAGAACTCAGATTTAGGCTACCCACCACTCGGATTATTCGATGAACCTCACACCTCGAGCAAACATTGCACGTCCTAGATCCGCCCAGCTACAAAGGTTAAACTTGTATAAGCTTATACTGCTGCTTGACAGTCTGCGGCGAATATTTGCCAGTTTGCAGTTTGCAGAAATATCTGATATATGTGTGATAAATCTTTTTGCATACAGCCAAAACCGCCTGTTGATTTAAATATTCAAATATTAAATTTTCGGGGGAAAGGGGCTGAAAATGCACGAATGAAATGTGACGGGCTTGAAAAATGTGGAAGTTATGAAGTAAATGACTAATAGGCTTAGTCTTATGCAAGTTGATTAAAGTCGCATTGTGTCTGACAAATACATGATACACCTGACGTCAGTGTTGGAAGACATATCGGCATGCTTGTCGCCGGTAACACATCGGCGAGCAGACTTCTAAAGTATAAGGCAACGCCAAACTGCATTCTACATTGAAATTGATTAGTGAGTTCGATTGAAAGAGAAGCCTTTGCGTGCTGTGTGAGTAGCTGACGTTAACAAGGCGACCATGCGTTTTTTTTTCATTCGCAGGGACAGACTATTACTTGTGCAAAAAATGCATGTATTACTGTAGCTCTCCACTGAGTAACGTATGTGTTCACTTCTTTTTTTATCAGGACAAACTATATGTCTACGTCTACTTGAATAGAAATTCAACATTGCATTTGTGTTTTTTTGTATTAGGCCCTACTGTCGACAACGAAACGATGTATTGTGTTATTCATACAGTACACTGCCAATTAAGTATTTTTATATTTGTAGGCCCTAAAGTATTGCGTTGCACTAGTGTCGGTGCTGTATTATAGATTTATATGCTGAAGATACTCCCATGGATGACGTCCGTGGACGCTGTATATATGTTTGTCCTATTAAGCCTCCATAGGCATATTCGTCCGACTTTCAGCACGCATTTCCACTGTTCCGTAGCACCCAAATGGTGCCATCTGGCACCATCTGTTCTTAGCGTGTAGTGATGGTCCATCAGCGGCCAAACTTCAGTTTTGATAAAAGACTGCAAAAGAAAGGAGCCTGTATTGCATAAAATAAATTTTAATATTATGCGCAAGTTAATCGATCAGCTTTCATAAAAATATTTTTGAGTGTTTCGCTGCGGCAGATGTGAGAAATAACTAGATGCAGATTGAAAGTGAGTTGCTTGCGTACTATGTTACAATTTTTGACACAGACTCTGCTGTGCGTGGATATTCCCAAACTTAAAGGGACAAAATCAGCGCGTAAATCTGTACCGGATGCGTGCTATAGACGCTTCGCTCAATCGCTGGAGATTCAGATTAGGTACAAGTGCATATGACAAGGTGTGCGCAATAAAACTGTCGTGGTAGCTATTAATGGCGAGCACCCACCACATGACGCTGGTTGATTATCATGTTTGCGGCGTCGCTGATTGGCGCACGGCACGACAGCGGCGCGGTATTAGCATCTCATGCGCCGCGCTGCTGCAGCTGCAGCTGCTGCTGACGCACGGGATGTAGTCAGCTGACGACACGCTGTAACCGGACACCATTGAGTGACCATTCGTTTAGCCGCAGTGCGTACAGCGTGCGACACGCACGTGCCACCGCATGACACCGCACAAACACGAGCCCCTACACGATGCACGATAGCTCGCTCATCAGTCTAATTACTCTCTGAGCACTGCTACGATTGCGCGCGTGTCGACGAGCAGTAACACATTAAGTTGTAGCCGGTTAACGATCCACTGACAGAAACTAAAGCAGTCTTCTGTTTGCATGCACAGAAACATCCATCGACTTGGACGGACGGGAAGTTTTCGCTAATTCACGACCCAGAAACTCAGTAAGCCGAGTATTTAGTTATCGACCATTGTTTTTAACAGTCAGTACTCAGTTCCCAAGTGAAGAAAAAATAATGAAAAATACTACAAAGTAATAACTCTATAATAGCTATTGACACGGGAAGGTTCTCCTAAGTAAACTCTCGTGAAACATTATCATTACTGTGAAAAATAACTTATACCCCGTTTACACGATGAAGCAAACATGAAGCAAACAAATATTTAATATACACGTGCATGACGTGTGCTCTAAGTTTGCTTCATGTTTGCTTCATCATGTAAGCGAGGTATTACGGAGACACAGCAATTACAATTTTTAACACTTTTATTAATTTTGTTATATTTTTTATTTCGTTGCCAGACGACAGTTATTTCATGACTAGATTGCGGTTTTGATACTGCCATGAATTATCGCTGACATCAAAGTTGCTCGATGTTCTTCGTATCAGTTACGGACGTTTCGTTCCCTTGTCGTTTTGCTCCTTGCCATGGACGTTGCGCCCACTAAAAATTGCAGATGACGATGAAAACTGATGTTCATCTTCTCCGTCGACTGTCCGTCGTCCGTTAAAGGGGGGAACCGGCATATACCTAAAGGTGTGCGGATGAAAGGCAATGCACCGGACAAAGACCACCGTGCTAGTATTTGCTAAACGACAATACTTTGCTATAGACCATGAAACGATATTAACTGACTATCATGCCGTCACAATGCAACAGTTAGTTCAAGTATTTTTAAAGTAATTAATCGACATATAGGCCTACAACAACAATGCCGTGGTGGTCTTTGATGTGTGCCGCGCAGTGCAAAAATACTCTGCGTAGCAACAGCCAGTAGCGCTTATCACCGCAATGTAAATGGACATTGTAGACCTATAGCCCTATAACGATAGCGAGCAGCAACTTACTTTTTATGTTAAATACACCAAACAAAATATTTAAAAATTGTATCTCGACTCAAAGCAAAATTTTCGCAACTATACACTGAACTAAAACTGTGTGATGCTGCCTGCAGGGAATACGACACCTCGCAGGCTTTTCGCTGTAGCAATTAATACGCCTATAAGAACTAATAAAAATGGAGTCGTTTAACGTGGCTGAAGAACCGACTTAAAATAATCATCAACTAATTGCAACAAACACTCCAGTGCAGCGGGGTATGTGAAAAGTTTATCTGGCTTTGATAAAGGGAACTTATAACATGCCTATACTTTTTTCAGTGTCTTAATTTTATTTGTGATTAAAAATTTGCAAAAGTTACGTATATATATTTCAATCATACGTTCCAAGAAAGCAAATTGTCAAAGTGTGAAAATATGTTTGTCTTCAGCGCATGCAAGCTAAGGTGTAATGCAAACAGAAGAAGTCGTTAATGATGCCGACATGCATGCAGTCAAGTCAAGTGTTAATTCGGTGTCGAAATGCTCGTGTAAATAGACAACCGCTTCTAGGCTGGAAGGACGAGAAATCAAAGAAACTGCGAACAATCTTTGAACTTAAGCTTCATTTCGTGCACCATACAAAGTTCGTTTCACACGGTGGGCTGCAACCGCCACTGTCACTGCCAAGACAATGTATTATAACAGTAAAGGCCTACCGCCGGAATGTGATAGCTGCCCCATTATAGGATCGCCTTCCCCCAGAAAAGTCTCCCCGCCCGGCGGCTGCCCGGGTGGGGCGGACTTTTACCGGTAAATTGTCTGCCGGAGGGAAACTTTTCTGGGGGGCGAGCCTATAATGGAGGGACTTTTTATGGGGCCGGCGATGTTTTAATAAGGGAGAGACATAAATTATCAATTCGGTGATTATCTCTCCCCGCGCGGATTTTACATGGGGAGACATTTTAATGTGACAGCGGCATGCAGTAAAACGTATAGGACTACAGACACCAGGCGTGCAGTGCGCTAATAGTTTTGTCCGCGGTCATGGTTGCGTTGCGCACACAAGAAGTGTGAATGAATGCTAGCCTGCTGATTTACGTAACAAACGGACTACTGAAAAATCGCCGTCTGCAGAAGACACTGCAATGGATGAGATATATACGGCTAATGGTTCTAAGCACGATTTACTGTCGCGCTCGTCAACCCAAACACCTATTTTTCAACTTCTCTCCGCGCTGCAGAACGACTTTTTTTCTCACGTGTAAAATATATTTACGATGTGCCAAATGCGTATGAACGCGGTAAGCTCTGTAACATCACCGCGTCCCAGTTGTGCCGCCTTGGTATTGTTAAATTTTTGCCGTGTTTTATGCGTTCTGTGCGCTCTAAGCAGCTTAAGATTAACCATCTATCTGAGAGGAGCCATTATCCAGGGGCGTATAGGGCTAAGGGCTTCCCTGAGTCGTTTCACGACTTAATTTCTGCATGAATCGCTAACTACTAAGTTTTTAGTGCACCGACCGAAAACGACATCACCGCAGGAATTATTGCCAGATTATGCTACATAGCCATATAGGTTGTGTACACGTAGCCTACTTTTCGTGCATCATTTGTAAGCTAAGCTAAGCTAAGACCCATTACCGCGTCTAAGTCAAAATTTATCGTATGCCGACAATCCAAATAATTTCGCATCGTCGTTTTATAAGCTTCATTGAAAAATCTTTATGCGAGTGGCGAAGTAACTGCAAACGAATGCTCGGATATGGTAGTTCGGACACTATAGGAGTATACACTGTAGGTGTAAGCACAAACTTTAAAAAAACCTTAACCTTTCAGGCCGATTATCGTGTGCGTGTCAGCAACTATTGCAGTTAAAGTAAGTTTATTAGAAAGATCATAATGTAAGGAAAAAATGCTACATTTTTATTAAACTTTTAATTATTAGCACGTAAGCATTAAGTGCTAGAATTATTGCAAGAAAATTAGGATTCGTTTAATCAGCTTCTTAAGCGCGTGTCGCTGTCTCTTGGCATCATGTGCAAATAGTTTCACGCAAAGGCTCAGCGGTAAACGTCGTGTCGCAGCGGGGCGACGAGCGACGGTAAATTAGATGCATCTTTCGCAAGGCGATTAGTTAATCTAACGCCGCTCAAGTCACCTATAGATAGGTCCCAAATCCGTTCGTAGTTCAATCGAGCGTTCGACGACCGTTAGATAAGCTATTTGGCGTCTACCCGCGGTGCCACTTCTGACTTCAAAGACGAGCGCGAAGCATCCAGGCGCGTCTGTCTGATCAACACGCAGCGGTCGGTGCGACAACATGTTTGCGCGGCACGTGCGACGAATCGCTTCGGTAAATTCGGATCGCGACGCTTGCACTGCGCATGCGTGGTCGTCTTAATTAAAAACTAATCAACGGATTTGACCGAGGCGGGAACGACCGCGAGATGGACGGACGGACGGACAGACGGCGCGGATGCGGCAGTTGCAGCAACAGAAGATGATAAGGCGCTGGCGACATCAGAGTCAGCGTGCGACGCAGGAGGTCGTCTACCTACAGCAATGCTGTTGTGGAATCGCTTCCGGTACGCGTGACGAAACAACTTTGTCGAATTCAAACTCAGACATCTTTATTTATTTTCATAGCTACGTTTTCTTTTGTACTCCAAACACCGACATATTCTTTGTTGTTATTTTATTTTTCAACTTGTAACAAACTATGCGTAACAAAGTCGTACACAACATAAACATAAAAGGCACTAGACACGCACCATCATTTGCAATACTAAGTACTTAACTGGGTAAAAATTAAAGTCTCCGGCAGTATTTTCTGTCTAAAAATAAAAACGTCGTTCAGTCTAAGCTACGTAATATGCACAAAGTGCTTTAATGAAAAAAATTCCGCTTGGTATATCTCTATTGGGATTTTCTCCACTGATTAGCACAAGGGAGCCTATACTCTACTGTGTGGCTCTGTACATTGTGTTGAGGTCGCAAACGACGTGCAGTTAGCCACTTCAACTGTGCGGAAGGATCTCGCTGTATCCATGATGTCTTCATTTAATGGTTCTACGGACTTTCCAGAAAGTCGGCGCTCACTGCGGTTTTGTGAAGCCCATGTATAGGCTGGAATGAGTGATGGGGTATTTTCCCTTCTCTTTTGCTTTTTTATCCCTTTCCCCATTCGCCATCATAAGCGGATTTAGGAGGGGGCAAAGGGGCTATGTCCCCCCAAAAAAGCCAAAAGTCGCCTTTTTGCCTTGCATATGCAGTGCAACACGAAAGGTTTTTTTGGGGAAATTATGGAAAAAGTTGAATATTATTATTATTATGCATTTCTGATATATTTACGCTAAGCCTATCTTGCAAGCAGAAGTGTTCTATGCCGGTTAGAATGCACCGAATTCATTTTTGGCCGGGGCCCTGCCCCAGACCCTGCTGGGGGAGCTCACGCTCTCCCACATGCAGGAGTCGGCTGGGGACGGGAATACCCCTTCCACATTCTGCACCCCGTTGACGCCTATATATACGGCGCCTCATTCTCGACGCCTGCAGCACCTCACCTTGAGTTCAAGGACTTGGGGGATAGTCGCTTTTGAATAACGGTTTTTATCGCATGCAAGTCGATCTTCATGGCAGTCCATGCATTCGTGATGTATTTCTATACTGTTTTGGTTATAAAAAAAACAAAATTCGGCACCAAGAGTGCACGAAAATGCACCATTTTGACCGTAAAATATCAAACATTTTTGGGGAGGGGCAGTGCCCCCTTTCCAGACCCTTCAGTAAGAGGGGAATACCCCCTCCCCACGTCCCATCCCCTTGGCGTCTCCGGCGCCTCGACTCGGCTCGCGCCTTCGACGCTCGACCATGGACCCCAACTTTAACTCCTGGACCCGTCTATGTTTGCCATCTCCTTCTTTTTTCCTTCTCTTCTTCCTCTGTCTGTTGGATGGGACAACAACCCAAGCAGTCAAGTAGTATGTGGTGCATTTTAAGCTAAATCATTCTGGTGATGGGCCTAGCAATTATTATTTTTTTGTAAAACAAGATACTACTTTGCAGTTATACGAAATCTCAAGCAGTGATCACTGTCCAATGACAATTACTACATCCAGTGTGCATGAATTGCAGTGCAGCACTGCATTAATCCGCAACGGCATGTCGACGTGTGCAAGACAATCCATGTAAGCCTGCGCTGCAGCACTGTATGTGACGTCATCATCATCATGGCGGTCGTCAGCGGTCAGACGGTCAGACGACGTTGACGTGCGTGGCTCTGTGAAGAGCAAGAGAACGAGACTGACAGAACGACTTGCTGCACAGAGAGCACTGGAAAGGCTTGTTCTTGTAGTGAATGTACCTTCACACGCACATGAACAGTCACTATATGGTACTGCTTCAACTACAAACATAGACGTTAGTAATTTATTTAAATAAAAATACAGAAACCGTAATTATTTGTCAATAACATCTCAGTTTTTGTAGCCTACATAGATATTGTAAATCACCTTCAACATCTCTAAAAAGTAAAAAAAAACGTTTATAAACGTTTAACTTAGGCCTAAAACTGGCGGAAACAACATCACACGGACGGACGGACGGACGGACATACGACGTCAGAACATAACGCGTCCTGCTATACGTCTATGCCGTAAACTCGTGGCTGGAATAGGCTATATTTTGTGATCAGTTCAACGCTTAAGTTTAGTTTCCATACGCATCGTACGGACGCAAGAATAGACAAACACCGCTCTTATCCTTGCGTTGTGACCGTCGTTGCATCGCTTGCTATGCGTCGGCTGCGTCCGTTGCGTATACTTTGCTTACGTTCGTTGCGTTTGTTGTGCGTAAACCTTCTTTTCTTGCGTCACTTGCACCAGCTGCATCAAGAGCCTTGCGTTACGTGCGTTGGATATGGAAGCTATAACCTTTACATAAGCTATACGTACTTGTGGTCGCGCAGGTGATCCTTGCGACGGAACGCTTTGTTGCAGATGGTACAGACGAAGGGTCTCTCGTCGGTGTGTGTGCGCACATGGATCTTAAGATTGTACGACTTGCTGAACTGACGCTCACAGAAGCCGCAGACGTACTGCGTTGAGCTGGCCCCGGGTCGACGCACTCGTCCACTGCATTCACTATATAACATAGACATCACGCGCGTCGTGAAGTCAAGTGAAGTCCTAGCTTTCCGAGCCATAAGACCATGCAGTGCGAAATGATCTTCGTTTCCTTAGCGATCAGCCATATACACCAGAGGCTACTGCATCGGGCGTAGTGCCTGTACATGTCCCAGCTTTCGCCAGTACTTAGTCATAATTTATTGCGCCCACCCACGTATAGGGATGGCCAGGCTGAGTTGACCTGGGAGGCTGGTTACATACCGAAATGGCTTACCCGTCTGCCTACTGTCACCCATCCAAGTACTAAACGGGCCGGCTGTTGATTAACTTCGTTACCAAGTAAGCTAAACCGTCCCAACACCACACACGTGTTTGAATATTGAAATCGCGTGACGTGGATTTATGAATACGTCTATTTGCAAAAAAGACACCCGTTAGTGATAAAAGACAAAGTTGCACTAAAAACTAAAGTAAGATTATGAAATTACCTAGAGCATCGACACACAAAAAATCCTGAAAACACAACACACATCAAAATCACTCAACTGCTGTTTACACAGTCAGTCATCAAACTGTGAAAGTAGATTATCAATAGCAATGGATAGTAAGATAAAAACTGTGCTACGATATCTGTCACTTATTGCCTAGTATTGATTAGATAAACTCAAAAAAATTGTGCAAAATCAGATATTAGAGAGAAAAAAGAAAACGTACGCGTGCTTTGAAATCGATTCCATGTAGTGTGTCGGACTTGTGTGATAGTTTCTCTTAGCATCATCATCATCAGCAGCAGCGGTGGCGGCGGCGGCGTGACGCGATGTTGACGTCATAGTATCAGACGCAGTAGCAGGTGCTCGTCCGGCCACGACCTCGAAGTCATCGAGTAGAGCTGACTCTGCCAAACGCGTGAAGTCGAACCTGCGCTGAACCACCGCGAAACCTGATCAACCGCAACAACCCTGCTACAGTGCGCTCAAGTGACATCTAGTAGCTACTATTAGATGTCACTTGAGTGCGCTGCAACAGCGTAGGCAGAAAAAGGCTTTTTGGAAAGGTCCCTGAGACCCAACGCCAAAAAAGCCGTAAATCGAGGCCAAACCGAGCTATAGCGGGGCGTTCTTGCAAAGGTGGAAGCAACAAACAAACTGTATAAATTCCCCTAACGGGGTTTATAGGAGAGCTCCCGCTGCAAATGCATTTTGGGCGTGAACTAAAAGAAATCAGAAATCGCTTTTAGCAAGTGCATCATATTACTTAGTTTTACTGTACGAATAGAACTTTATGCACGTACACAGTTTTTAAAAAAAATTTTACTGGCCTTCGGTAAGGTTTATTGCTTGTTGTACATGCTCGATGATGCGAGTGCTGACAATTTGGTCAATAAATCTGTCAACGAAGGTGCTTTTTATAAATTTATCAGTGTTATTTATTGTTTATGTGTTTTGCACGTGGTGTGGGGTGAGACGTGTTTAGAAACGGCATTAGTCATGCATTGCATTTCAAAGATTAATATGCTGTGTATCGGCCCTCTGCCAAGTTTACCCCGCCTGCAAGTGGCTATATGCAGGCATAAATATTGAGGCGTGTTCGAATAAGACACATCTAACTTTGTTGTACACATTTTCAGCAATTTTTCTGCATAATAAAAAAGAAAACAACGAATTCAGATTTTTGACGCGTTACAACATAGCTGTAGGGCGTCTATGGTCTGTTGTCTGTCTGTCCGTCCGTTTGTCTGTAACGGATGTATTGTGGCTAAAAGATAGATCGTAGGTAAAAATTTTTGCGTAAATAATTGGCCATGAGTCATAAACGTAGTCAAGCAAAAATTCAGCGATCTAGTGCTAAAAGAACATTTTCAAATTTGGGATTGAATGAAGGGGGTAGGAAAAATGTGCGTTTTTCAACGGACAACTGGTATATCTCGGAAACGGTGAGAGATACGGCCAAAGTTACTATTGATCACTAATAAAAAATGGCATATTGGCTTTAGTTTCAAATGACAAAATCATTGACCTTGGATGTCCTTGATCAGTATTGCAAAAAAACTGTATAGGCTGTAGCGCGTCTTCTCTGGCGACAGTTAGGCTTTTTTGTTTTATATTAACTTATCCGGCATTTCAAGGCCTATTTTTATTTCAAAAAAATTTCGTTAAAATTTATCTTCATCTATTTAGTTTATATTTAATAATAAGAGGATAAAGATCAGAAGGCATGCAACCTGGAGCGATCTTCTGTCAAGTAACGAGGCTCAAACTCCACTATTCGCTGTAGATTTGTCGTACAGCGTGTTGCATATCATGCTGCACAAACAAATCGAAGTAGGCGTAAGTGGAACCTGAGCCTAAACGCTTGCGCACCTTTACAGCCAGTTGGCAAAGTTGTACGCGATCTGCCGGTCGGTATGAAAGGTAACAACAGACGTCGTTGAGTAATGACGTCACGCGGACGGCCCGACGTGGTCACGTGACAGCCGATGACGTCACGAGTGCTTCCGGTATCGCACGTCAGTCGGCGCCGTGGATTGGTGAGGCAGCAGCGTCGCTGTACGGTGAAGTCGATGCCACTGTTCTGCTGCTGCAGTCTGTCGTCACTGCAATCTTTGACCGTCACGCCGCTACGAGCAACGCCTGCACTAGCCGCGCCTGATACGGTAAACAGTAAGTTAGTTACTTAGTTAGTTCGCACATTTAATGGCGTCTATTCAAAATCATAAACGCCGCAGCTATAGTTCAAACAGATGAGTCTTGAGTCTGTTAGTGAAAACAGTAAGTACCATTGATAGGTCGCGAATGGACGTCGGTAGTTTAGGCCTAGTAGTTAATAACAACAAGAATTATTATTAGATTGTGATCAATCTAACGTACTCTTCGCGTGCATTATTTTTTCCTGTATTCTTCTACGTTCTTTTTCGTTTCTTTCAACTTGTATTAAAGACCCGGCATCAGTTTGAGACCGGCCTAATATTATACCCACAGTAACTGGCGTCGAGAACGTTATTAGAAATTGTCTCCCTGGCTATCTGGCACCGTTATCAAAATATGGCGTCTCAAAAATAATGGGGTCACGACCTTGATTTTTTGGGGTCACGTGACGTCATCCGTCACGTGACCATTCGACTCGCGGTGGTCGACTTCCTGTGGGTGATCCACTGTGATTATGCGTCTAGCTGGCACTGTTATAGAGATATGGCCATTTGAATTTCTTCTAGGAAGGCTGTTTCAGAAAGAAAGGTCGGTCGGTCGATTTTCAATATTACATTGATTTTATATACTCCTCTTCGCTACGTTAGGAACGTAGCGCAGGAGGAGTAAATAATAATACCGGTAGCTAATAATGCTATCGAAACAGCAGGCTCATGCCAGTCATGCATAAAAATGGTGCAAGAGACTGGGAAACGCATCACTGACAATCCGACATCACTGAAGACAACAGGGGAAACTGCATTTTTGTTTCAGAGAGGCTGCCAGTGGCTTTGCAAAAGGATAACGCGGTCTCATTCATAGGCACTTTTCCATCCGATTAGTTCACCGTGGCAGTCATTTAAACCTTGGCTGCTTCGGATCAGCAACGTCGAGTATGGGCGACACTTTGTTTGCTTTGATATTGTGAATATTTTACGCATTACTGTTAACTTAGGTATAGAAACTTCGCCGTAAAATTGTTGCTATAGTTTTTACACGGTACAGCACGAACAGATATAATGAGCGGCTCATGTGTTTGTTTGAAATTCCCTCAGTTACTTTTCTGCCAAAAAATCGATTTAGCGAAGATATCACCAGTCAAGAAAAAGTAACGTTTAAAAAAAGAAAAAAGCCTGTGCTTCCTGTTGCCGTCCGTACCTAGAAAAAACCTGCGTCCTTAAAATTTTTATTACATATTCAAAAATTTTAGTGCAGTTTTTAGTATGCTTTCGAAGTTTCACTGAAAAATAGGGTACTGTTTGTATTTAGTCTGAAATGTTGCAGTAACTTTGCTTAAGTTCTCACGAGTACTATTGAGTGTGTCAGTTTGTTTTTATGAGTTGTTGGGTAATATTACGTGACCCGTCATGATATAAAAATAAATAATAAAAACTTTTTTCGCTGTCCCCTGTCCCTAGTTTGTTGTCGGTTGCAACCGGAAGCACAGGTTTTTTTCTTTAGGCCTTACGCTACACGGTGTAGTTAAAAATAATACGCTGTAATTTTATTAAGACTTGATGCTGAACAATTTTCGGAAATCTTACATCACAACCGCACGTACTTTATTGTAACAGAATGTCACTGAAATAGGCTACCTGAACGAGCAGCAGCTGCAGCAGCAGCCGCGCAAATGACGTCAGCCCAGCAAAGCATCACGTCACGCCACTCAGAACAAGCACTGGCTTAACGTTGTCGACGACGTGTCTTGAATGAAATGGTTGGACGATCCGCTGCTAAGTCTGCGACTACCTGGCCGTGGCAACCAAGTGACGACTGCAGGAGGTTCTGACACCAAACGCCGCTCTTATACCGATGCACCGAGTCACCGGAGTGACGGACGGCAGCAGGCTGCGCCGCCCGCCGACCGACCGACCGGCGTTTTAATCGGTTTCCGGCACAAACCGACGATAATGATTATTTTTTAGCTACGGCCGGTGCCGCAAAGCAATTAAACGGCGCAAGTTGCGCAACGTCGACGACGACTGAAGCGTGCATATTACTATATACCGACTCTAAGTGACGGTCTATCGTCGCATCAGCACCACGGACAATGATGAGGTTTTGAGTTCATGAGTGTTTTATACATATGTAGAAGGCGGGCGATGATAGCCGGCGGCCCGTGTGAGTTTTTGTCGCAGCGTGATATTAGCTGCAGGTGGCGGCCGGGCCGAGCAGAGCCTGGTCGGTGTGGGGTCCGAGTGCTGCTTGTGTGGTCTTAAACTCGCAAACTGTCTCTCTCAATGACGATGTCTCACTGACTGACATCACACGCTGCCGCACAGTCTGTGATGTGTCTGACGTTCTGCTGCCATTTTACAACTCGTCGTCTGTGCGCAGTGTTCGATTTGTCCAAAAAACAGTGGGGGGGTCGCCGGCTGGGAGCGCCGAAGGCGCGAGAGTGGAGGCGCCGCAGGCGCCGAGAGGGGTGAGGCCGACTAGGGGGTCTGGGGGAGC
>Ga0056128_1000682_pt1 | contig 32789 bp, 17 predicted proteins | sample WorMetLIZISLAND2_FD_71113 | JGI IMG/M metagenome (GOLD analysis project Ga0056128, IMG submission 71113) | Marine gutless worms symbiont microbial communities from Max Planck institute for Marine Microbiology, Germany - Olavius geniculatus... ...
AGTTCAACTAAACTTTGGTCTAAGTCTACTGACTTAGACCAAAACGATTAAAAATGGCGGAAAACCGGTAAACCTAACAGGAAATAAATCAACCATTTACGCTTGGACTTGCTTATTTAATTGCGCCGCGCACGCAAATAACGTAATTACGTAACATCTGACGTCATTGCATATTCATTACAGCGTTTATTTTTGATACTAGACTGCTTTAATTTACTAAACTATCCGTACGCATAGGACTGTAAATAGTCGCCATGTTTTCGCTCAGCTAAAGTCAAAAGTTGAAGTGGATTCAGGCTCAGCAAAAGTTAAGCCCTAAGGGCTAAAGCTATCTTTTCCATGCAAATTGAACCGACTTTAGCTAGGTTAGTTGGGCTCAACTTTGGTCTAAGTAGGTACTTTTGGACTCAGTGAATCGCTGAGACTTTTGCTGAGTCCAAACTTCAGTCTAAGTAGGTAAGTTTAGGCTTAGCGAAAGTCTCAGCAAAATCACTTTACTTTTTGGCTTAAGTAGGTACTTAGACCGAAGTTTAGGCTCAGCGAAAGTCTCAGCGAACGTCTAAGTCAAAAAGTGAAGTCGCCCAATGTGTTCCTGACTCCGGTCGCTTGGTGGTGTAATGGTTAAGAGGTTGGACCAAGAGATCGTGGTTTGACTTCCAGTTGGGACACTATCTAGTGCTTAGATGGGTGACTACACCGATGTGATATTCGTCAATCATGGAGTTTAAATCGATGAAACTTGGTAACTTGTTTTAATTATCTTACCACAATTGCTGCCTGCCATGCACAATGTCGGTAGTTTGTAACTGAGCAAAACTGGTTCATTGTATCCAAAACATGCTAGTATACAGCGCTTATGTTTCACAAGGTAAGGTAGCAACGCATTTTGGGTGTGGTGGAAAATTTAATGATAGACATGTAAACTATCTTGGTATGTAACCAACTCAACCTTCCATCCCTCTTGGTAAATGAATCGGTTTGCTGTGCTAGTGTTGAGGCAGGGTGCGTTCACCTATGTCGAGTGGCAGGTATAGTCCCATATGGCACGTGATGCTCCTTTTTAAAAATAAAGTTTGAGTTTATGCTGAATTTGTTTCCTTGTTTTGTGACAAGGCACGGAATGTGCTGAAGACAGTGTTTTTGGAGAAGTATCGAAACTACATTCAGCGGTGCTCAAACAGGGCTGTAGCAGCGGACGAACGCCCGTGGAGAAGCCAGGTTGTTTTTTGTTTGTTTGTTTTGCTGTTTATTTTATTTTCATCTAGAAATACAAACGTTGCTTTTGCGTCATATAATTAGCAGCATGAAGGAATTAACTATTAGGCTTACATTTGATTATTATTTGTTTAACTAGTAAACTTACTGCAGTTAACATGATGACGTCATAGGTTAAGAAATGAGGTGCTGGAACTTGCATTTTTTTGAAAAACAGGTGCTTAAAATTTCAATATTTCAAAGTATCTCAAAATTGATGATTTTTAGTTCCTTATGTCGTGTTTTCGGAAGGGAATTTTTTACAGCAACAAGAACATTTTTGATAGCCTAAATTCTAGGGCGTCAGTTTCTCCTGCATGTCATGGCGCCACTGGTGATGGACGTCCAGTAAAATCTGTGACATTTTGATTGGTTGGTGTGAAATTTAGTGTTGTGTATGATAATGTTATTGCAGCTAAACGCAGTTCAAGGTTTAAGTCAGCTTGGTGCTCTGCTGACTAGACTTGAGTCCTCTGGCTTGATTGTCAACACGTTTCTATACCGGTGAATACTTTGAGTGTTGCTGCTGATCCTTTTTTTGATAATGATAATAATAGTAGTGTTTGTTTATTTTTAATAATAATATTGGTACTTTGTCAGATTTAAAAAATTTTTACAATTTTTTTACAACAATTATTCTGCTGGTCTGTAGGCTAATATCTGCAATAGCTGTAGGTCTAAGCTTATGCATCTCCATAGTTCAATTCTGTTTGGCCATGTTGAATTGATAACTCTCGCTATTAGTTAAGCGTAAGTTTTAAAAGTTATTTTTTCTCTGTGTCGTTTCTACAATTATTCCAATGAATAAAGTTTTTTTTTTTTTAAATTAAACATACACTGTAGTAAGTTGTTGAAAATACGAAAATGTTAAGGCGTGTACAATGCAAACTTATTTTTATTACTTTGTACACATCTTCAGCTGTTTGTGTGTTTTTGGGTTAGGACCATGTTTCTGGATCGTGATTGGTTCAGTCTGGAGACGGCGTCGACTCTGATAGCCAATCACAGCGGCCAGTTGCACGCTCCGCTGCCCGTGCAAGCACCTGCCGCTGAGACCACGCCCACCGAGCCGGTACAAGAGCAGCAGCAGCAGCAGCAGGGCAAGCAACAGGGCAAGCAGAAGGGGAAGCAACAAAAACAGAGACAGCAGTCGCCACCGCCAGTGTCAGCTGTACCGCTGTCCGCCATTGAGATCGCTGCCGCCACGCTCTCAGGTATGCTTTTGATATTGTTGACCAGTCTCAAGACAAAAATTTGGTGGTTTTGCTTCTAAAGAGCTTGGTCATAATTGCCTGTAAATAATCATGCACCGTAAGTAAGTAAGTAAGTAAAGTGTAAATTTATATAGCACATGCTCAAAAAGATCTCTAATGCGCTTAACACATTTTGTCATCAATATTTCGCAAAAATGTATGTCTTCAGCTGACGTTTGAAAGTATCGAGACTCAGTTATGGGTCACGAAGACTGTCTGGCAGCGAATTCCAAGTCGACGGGCCCGCCACAGAAAAGCACCGACGACCGAAACTGTTCAGTCGATAGCGCGGTACGACCAACTTCCGCTGAGTGGCAGAACGCAGATGTTGACGGCCAGTGACGTCTGCTGTGAGTGTACAACTGTCCATCAAGTACGGCGGAGCAGTTCCACGAAGACATCGATACATGAGCACTGCGAGCTTGAATTGCACTCGATTGGTGACATTAAGCCAGTGAAGCTCATCATGCACTAATTGCTGGGTTGTTATATACCAACACAGTGATGATGGATGAGTAGGTTGCGTGGTGGCATAATGGGTAGGGTGTCAGACTTTTGATCAAGAGATCTTGGGTTCGACTTCCGGTCGGCTCGCTGTCATGGATGGGTGACTGCAGACAGGTGAACAATTTTGGTATATAACCAACACCACGGTTAGCTTAGCTTTCCATTTTTTCTGGGTAGGTAAATACAGCCTGTCTGTCTGATATTAAGGCAGTGACAGGCTGTAGCTTTGTGATAGTTTTTCACAATTTGTAGTTTTTCAGATTTTATTATTTTTTTTATCTTACTGGATGTTTACTCTGCCATGACACATGAATTTTATGAAGATCTATTCGTAAGTTCGTAACAGTTGCGGACAGACAAACGGACAAACGGATGCAGGTAAAAACAATACTTTCTTTGGTGGAGATTGTGAAAATTTGTGATAGGGTGCAAATTTGTATAGTGAAAATAAGTCAGCAAATGAATGTTTCTGATTGGTCATTGTTGTCAGTGATGTCAGCAGCACCTGTCACGGCCAAGCCTGCGCCGGAAGGAAAGTCTAAAGGAAAAGCGGCCGTCCAGTCTGCGCCTGTGCCCGTCAATAAAGCTGTCGTTATTTCTTTACTCCAGCAGACGTTTGCCTACCTCTCAAGAGCTGCGGTAAGAAATGAGTATTTACTATCCTGCATGGCCATCTTAATAAGTTGCAATAAAAGTCTTGCCCGTTTGTTAATTTCTTCATTTGTTCTCATTTGGTGGTTATTTTGACATTTCCTAAGAGCATTTCCTATCTGAGTTGTTGATAGTATTGTTTGCGCTTTTTGAAAAGTCGATGTTAGTGCTTTCTTAAATATTTTCCTAAGATTTTCCCAGGTGTTTGAATTGTAAGATATCTACAAAATGTGAACTTACTCTCAGTTTTTTAAACAGAAAATTCTGCTAAGGTTTTTCTAAGATGTTTCAAAAACTGTAGCTCTGAAATGTAGAAAAACTATGGATCAGTGATTTAAGTAAGATTTTAAATAAAATTAAGTTGTAAATTACATTTGAAATTACAGCAGTTTAGGTGTTGTGGTGATTAAAGGTGCTGTCACACCGCGGCCGGCACTGGACGTTGCTACAGAACGTGTCACGTGACGTGTGGAACGCGGTTCAGCTGGCGCGCGTCATCTCTCACATCCCGGACAAGACCGGTAACGATGGTGGAGACATTCTGTCTTCTGACGAACTCAAGTCGGTACTCTGTCACCCGCTGTACGTCGTCGCTGACTGCCTCGTCGACATGCTCGCGCAGACCGAGGACCAGCTTAATGACTTGTTTCAGGTTCTCTGCCTCTGCTGCTTCGATTTTAGTTTATTTTAGAAAATTTATTGCAGTATGTAAAAAGACATTTCTCTGGTGCAAATTTGATTTAATTTGGCTAAACGCATCAAGTATGCCTATCTATATCTCATACAGATACACTGTATTGCTCTATTTAAGCTTATTTAGTGTCTATATTTGGTGAAAGGGTTAATTTGGTAACATTGTAAGATTTTCTGCAGCCATACTCCAAAAGCTTTGTTTATTTTTCCAATATAGGTTTTGTTTTAGTTTAAACATGTTATTTTGTACACACATTCACGGATATCTTGTTGTCTGCACTTGCCTTTTGGATATACCAGCAGACTTCTTATTGACTGGAATGGTTTCACATCTTATTTGCCCATTCCTAAATTTTACGTGGCAGTGATGTAGCTACAGTGCATGTACTTATTACAGACATGGGTAGTGGACTCCATGGTCAGTCATGGCTTTGTGGGTGAAGCTGGCCTCTGGTTGGGGCGTCTAGGCTGAGTTAATGGATGTGTTATTATGTAGGCACAGATGTCCAGTGCCGGTATGACTCAGTCGTGGCTGGGCGGTCTAGCCAGTGAAAGCGGTGGCGCTGGCGTTTGGTTTGACTTTCCGCACGACGACATCACCGCCATGGACGTGCGTCATCTCCAGCGTCTCGTCGTCATGGCAACCGAGCTTCTGCATCATCAGCAGCACTGGGAGAAACTTGTCGACATTGCTTTACGCTTTCAAGCCGTCACGCGGTATGATCGTTTTTAATTAAACCAATGGTGTTTTAATTGACCACATTGACATTTGGAGGTGATGATGAATAATAAGCAAATAAATGAGAAAGTTTTTGTAATGTTTTAGTGGCGTGAGAATACAGTTATATTACACTGAATTAAGGCTTGAATGAACTAGAAAATTAATATATGTGCCGACGTATTCTGCACTGTGCCGCCTTAGTCATGTGAATTTGTCTTTTAAAGTGAAATTTGGCACATCGGTAACTGAAAACGTTTACATGTGACACTACTCGTAAATAGCATTAATATAATTTATAAAGACCGTTGCGAATATTTGACGTCAGAACTACGTCATCATGAAATTGTTCATCGTTAGAGATGTGCGGTTTGTAAAAATATTAACTTTGTAGTGGAATATTGTTGTTTTATTGGCAAAGCATTTCTTCGATTCAATTTAATTCAATATGGTCGACGCGCGCTCAGTTGTGTGCTCGCACATGTGACCATGAATGTTCCACTCGTACGAGTGATGCTTCTGCGGGCCATAAACGGAAACCAGGACTCGTACTCGTGTCTCTGTGAATGCAGCCTAAGGCGGGGTGCACTCTGCTGGGTGGTAGCCAACCCTACAGTTTGGTTGCATATGGCAGGTGATGCTCTGCAGTAGTGAGATGGATTACCAATAGGAGCTGAAGATGACCTTTAACTTTTTTAAACTTTGAAAGCGATTCCGACTGGGTGAAGTGACTTTCTGCCTTGATATTTTTTTTTGTCTGTATAGAGGCCGTTACACGGAGCTGTTGAGTCCACTGATAGTTAACGCTCAGCACCAACTGGTGAAGCGAATCACGGAGCACGGGGGCACCCCAACTGCGCAGCCCCACTATGTCCGAGCTGTGAACGATGATGGTGTAGCGGTCAGCACCTTGGCTGACTTTATACAGTTACAGCGACATGTTGACAAAGTGTCCGATCAACCACCGTCTGACGCACCTGTAGCTTCTTCCACGGACCCACCTCAACTCAGCACTGCGTATTCCCGTATTATGACCTGCTAAACTTTGTCTTAATTTTCAGAAGTTTGTAAGTCGAACTTAAGTAATTAAGTAAGTAAATTTGATGGAAAATCTGCCGAATTGTAGTTTACAGGAATTTTGCAAATGAGTCAGACACACAGAAATCTTAAGAAAAACATAGAGTTTACGAAAAAAACTTATTATTTTTAAATTGTTGAGTGTTGACGTAAGATGAACTTTGGATGAACTTAGCAAGATCTTGGGAAAATCCTAGCAAAATTTCTGGGACGATTTGCAAATTAGGCTTTTGGCAGCTTTGTTTTATATTGGCTTTTGTGAGCTATGACACAAAACAACATATGAAGTAGGCGGACGAAGCCAAAATTTAGCGAGTGGAGAATCAACTAAAAAATTAGGTCTGGCATTTTTCGCAATCCCATTACATTTGCATTTGATGGCCATACTTAGCGTACTTTCCGACAGGCTTTTCCATTTGATGATTTTCTTGTTCCATTTTAAAGCTGTTTCCTGTCAAGTATGAGATTTGTTCAATTTTAGCGTTTTATATCTTTTTTAGCCTCTAAATACTAAGAAGATTGCTCCCAATGTATTTTCTTTTATTAGCTTTTTTACGCATATTTTGGTTTACTGTTAACTGTGTAATTGATGATGATGATGCTGATAAAAGCTGTGTAATAATTGTATCTCATTCAGCCATTCGCGCTCTACAGTTATGTTCGGTGCCATTGGACGTTGCTTACAGTCTTCAGGCGTTACGCAGTGCTCTTAGCGACTCGGCTTATACAGCAAGGTCTCTGCGCAACAGCCGTCAACTCCTTGCTCTTTACCTGGCAGGCTCCACCAAACTGCCTGACACTGGTAAACTGCCTGTGGACACTTTTTGCTGGTTGCAAGAAAAGTTCTTCTATTTGTTACTTTTTCTGTTTAGGCTTTATATGCTTAACTAAGTTTGCTGCTTGTGAGTTTTTGAGTACCATGCATGCCATATTTTTGTGTCTCTTGTCGCGTCATATAACACATAATTAGGCCTAGGCCTATGCAGCTTTCTGAGTGGTCAGAAGTCACATTTTAGCTTTTCATTAATCGCTTTTATTAACAAGTAACTCGTTAAAAAGTAAACTTCTAACATTTATACATTTATAACTTTGTCAAATATTAGCAATGATTTTAAAAAATTTTACTGGCCAAATCAGTGATAAACTTGCCGAGCTTGAAAAGATAGATCTCATGCTAAGCATTTTAAACCAGTCGTGAAATATGTGAGGAGCTACGGAATACTGCACGTCTCTCCTCCTTGTAACTCACTTATTTTAAAGCTGACTAGATTTTACAAGGTAGTGTAGCAACGCATTTGGACTGCAATGGGGTCTTTCGTGGTTAATTACTTTACTGCAAATTTCCTGCAGCTACGTCGATGAAAAATTCTTAAAATAGGTCAATATTTGATGCATTTATGAAAGAATAGTGGAACCGACCTTCTGTTAGGTAACTCTGAATGTGTTATTTGTGGCTGTTTCAGGGTTGGAGCCGTGTGAGGGGTCGGTGGATGCTGAGCCAGAGGTCAAAGGTCAAGCTCCGTCAGTCATTCCTCGAGATCTGACATCATTCAACTTTGACTCTGACGAAGACATTCAAAGCGCGATGCTTACAAAGGCAGACATTGCTACTGTCATCTCGTCCTACGAGAAAACAATCGGTTTGTTTGCTGCTTTTCTGCTACTCATTGCTTTAACATTACGTACTTTCGTGCATAATAAATATGTGTTATTATTTATTAAGTTCATAGTTTAGCAAAAAAATGCATTCAGTGTTACGCTTGGCACTGGCGTAGCCATAGAGGGGTGGGGGCACTAGGGGCACGTGCCCTCTACCTCCCTAGAAGCCTACTCAGTTGATTAAAATAGTGTCAATAATGTACCAAAACGCTATTTTACACACATAAAAAATAGAATATTTTTTGCGAAGGGGGCACAGCCCCTGCCCAGACTTCTTCCCTGATGGGGAGTAGTCACCCTTTTCTACACCCCACCTGTAAATGCATCCACTACATTGAGATGTTGGCTATGCCACTGACGCATGGCATCGCACTTTGGGGCTTCTACTTTATAATATGCTGAGATTTTGTTCAGTGCAGGATCAGTTTTTAGCGCACAACATTTGCGCACTACCATCGATGAATGCAGGCCTATATAATGTGCTGGACCGCTAGGCTCCGTATTATTTGTAGGCCTGCTGCTTAATTCTAATTTTCCCGTATTTAGTTGTGATGCCGGTGTATTTGTGAACCTGTTGCTGCTTATGGTCGCAGATATATTGGGTGCAAAAGAAAAGCATGGCTTGAAGGCTGAAGCTCTGCGTGAGATGGGAAATGTTCAGTATTCCGTCAGGAATGTCAGGTATGGTTCACTAATGGCATTATTTTATTATCAGGTTTTTTTTGTTTAATTTAATGTAGTGCTGCCAGCCACTGACGTAACACGCAGTTTCTCACATCTTACGGACGGACGCCACCATAGATAAGCGGCCAACAATTTTTTATCCTAATTATACCCACATCAACTCGACCTGGCCATCTTTTCATGGCTAGGCTCAGTGAGTATAAGCGAAAGCTGGACGTATAAAGCAGGCACATCGCGCGATGCATTAGTCCTGTATCCTTGGTCTTGCAGTGTATGCTGGTGTCTGGCTGAGGGTTAAAGTAAATGGAAATCGGTGATGCTCCGTGGATTTCTTGGCTTGGGGAGGACTTTACGTGTTTGTCTTCGAATAAACTCGTAGAGGCTAAAACTGTATATAAATTATACATAAATTACATCTGTCTACCTTAGCGACACCTGGCGGACAGTCGTTCCGAGGAAGGCAGCAGCGGTTGCCAAAACGTCAACAAAAACAATTAAATTAAGTTTATACGTCTATTTTGATGATTTTCTACATATAATTCAGGAGTTTACGTTTTTATGTACGATTTTTTTCTTAGAATGCAGTGGTGCATTTTTATCGTGCTTTTTGAATAGACATTCACCTCTGATGCTTTTCGCTGACTGACGTCTGTTATTGCCTGATGCAGGGCAGCAACGAAGTGCTGGACTGAAGCGGTTGACACGCTGCTAGGCGTTGGGAATGCAGTGTATGATTGGTGTCAGAGTTTGTCATCAAAGAGCTTGGTGTCCAGGGACTTTGACTTGTCAGCCGAGTTACTTAACATATGTGGTCTGTGGGGCTGTCTGCTCGCCGGCGTTATCTGTTCCAACATAGCGCAGTACGTAATCGCCGTGTTAACAGCACAGTTATTTCGCTGTCTGTTTAACAAATAAGTTCAGTACTGAATTTTTTTGCGGCCGTCTGCATTTTGAGTCGACAATATTGGTATGCCAGTTACTCATTTCCTGGGGGAACGTTCACATCAATTTCATTTTCTCAACGTCTTTTTGTGTTCGAGTTAGGAGGCCGTTCGCTACGGGCAGACGGATAGGCAATATCTGTGATGCAGCCTATTAGAATGGCTGTGCCATAATAGATGAAATTATCACTTGCCTTTAACATTGATATTAGCAAGTTTATGTGCAAGACATTCTATAGTTGTGGCCACATAGCCCACCAATCAATTCAGTCAGAATATATTTTAGTTGTTTTGCCGGATTTTAGTTGGTCGCAGTTTGCTGTCTGTCAGCTGATTTTGTTAAAGCATCTAGTTGATTGAATTACCAAATGTAGTTAATTTAATTAAGCAAATTAATGTTTATAACATTGAGTGACTGTGTTGATATTTTTCTGTGTATTTCTGTGCACTTTTTTCAGTGGTGAATTGATTTTATAAGCGCTTGTACGTGCTTTAGGTATGCCGTTCCAACGGACTGTGGCCTGCGTAGAGAATATTGCTATCTCTCTGCACGTTGCTTCAAGGTATGCAAGGCTTCATAAAACTCACTGGCTAACTCACTGGATTTTTAAACAACTAGGAATAATCTGTGGCTTGTGAAATATGTGAGATGACGTGAACTGACTTGATGGCTTGTACAGTTAGGACGATAGGCTTAATTAATTAATTAATTAGTCTGACTCGGGTCGTTGTCCAGTGGTTTGTTCTTGAATGGGTGACTCTGTACACAGGTAAGCCATCTCGGGATATAACCAACACCGAACACGAGATTAACTCAGTCTTCTATCCGTCTGGAGTAGGTTAATTTGCCTGTTTGGCTGTTTGGTTAGGATTAAGGCAGGGCGCAGTTACCTATGTGACGAGGCGGGTAATACTGCATGATTCCATATGGCAGGTGACGTAACTGACGTTCCGTGGCTGGTTTCTTTGCACATCACTTACACACCTTCAGTATGGTTGTGGATATGCATCATACTATGATGTGGGCGTGGTCATGAATATTCATCACATGGGTGTGTAGCTACAGGCGTGCTTTATAGGGTGTTTACACGATCCAGCAAACGTCCAGCATTAGCACGCATATTTCGAATACATTTGCTGGAAGTTTGCTGGACGTTTGCTGGATCGTGTAAACACCCCATTAGGCTACTCTTTACTGCCATACTAACTCCGTGGTTGTGCATATTCGATGTACTATGTGATGTAAATTATGTTAAGCAGGCACTGTTCCGCAGTTCACTACCACACCCTCGCAGTGACCGTGCATATGCATCGTATGACGTCGGCGACGGCTGTGACATGCCCTGTCTCGTTCCCGGTGTCGACTTACTCTCTGAAAGGTAAGCTCGCGCTTCCCACGTTGCACAGGGTGGCTTGGTAGTGTACCGGTAGGGCGTCGGACTTATGATTGCGAGGCTGTGGGTTCAACTCATGATGGGGTTGGACCACTGAAGTCAACTTAGCCTTGCATCTCTACAAGGTACGTGAATAAAGCACTGGTGTGCTTGGCTGGGCTTAAGGCAGAGCACGTTTCCCTGTGTCGGGTGGCAGGTGATGATTGTGATCCCATATGGCAGGTGACGTTCCGTAGCTCTGAGATGGGTTTTCATAAAGAGCTATTGACTCCTTACAATCTGTGCTGCCAATAGTGAATGTGAATAGTTGGCCTAATGTCTCCACGTTAGGCCTATATAATATGTGCTTCTTGGGATTTACACATTTATCACTTGATCAGTTTGAATCGTGTGTTGATGTCTTTTGCGCTGTTATGTTTGCAGGTTTCGTGCTGATGGTCGGACGGTCGTAGCTGCTGTGAGGTTCGTCATTGAAGATCTGCTGACTGCAAAACATCCGCTTTTTGTAAGTTTATAGTCAATCATTTTTGTGACGGCATTATCGTCTGTGTGCTTTGTACAAAGCATAGGCACGCATTCACTTGCACCATTTTTTGTATTTTTGACTGTTTTTTTCTTTCGAATTTTGCTTTCAGTCGCATTCTGTCTTTGTGGTTATTGGTTGTTTTGTTTAAAATCAATAAATTAAACAGCAAATCGATCAACATTGTGTGCTTATTAAATAGCAGAGCTAGGACAGGAAGGTAAATATTCCAGCAGTAAGAAAATGAAACACCTCGAGTTTTAACAGATGTTGGCTTGGAATCTTCGGATGATGATGAATTCTGGGTATCAGTTATGAACAGTTTGTCGTTGTGGTCATAAGAATAATTGGAGCAAAATGGGAGAAGGGACCAAACAACATTAACAATTTTCTATTAGACTTCGTAATAGCTAGTATCTCTGGCATAAGGGCAACTCTGATTGATTGAGATGGATTGATCTGTCAATTGATTAGTTGACCATGTCGTCTGTCCGCATGTAGGTACTGCCTCTGTTGACGCTGTACCAATACTGGTCCACGTGCGTCTGTCGGGATGTCGTCTGGACCGTAGACTGTCGCATAACTCGACTTCAAGCTCTCACCGATGCCTCATTGTTTTCCGACGCCATCCATCTCCTGCATGTTTTAATGACTGGTGGCAGGCTGCCGCAGCCTCTGACCACTGGCTTCAGGTCTACCGGCGAACTGCCTGCCCCAACTGCCGAGCCGGCGCCCTTCAACACTGCGCTGCCGCTTGTTGAGGAAACAAACATGACGGTCAGTGCCTTGCTTATGGGACTTAAATACTCAGTAGCAATAGCATTAAGGGTAGCTAGTAAGCAATTTAAGTAAGTAGCATAAACGATTGGTTAACTGGCAACACTTTATTGAGATATTGTAGGTTGCAAACCAACCCTTACGCAAATCTCTGAAAGAAAAGAAAAAAGAAACGTGGACAGACAGACAGACAGAAGCTTAACTACTTGTAACACAGTTCACAAAACAGGCTAATCCTCGAGCACTTTAATCACAACTAAGCTATATGGTAAGCTTTTTTATATGAAACCCATCTTAGAGATACGGAGCGTCACCTGCCATATAAGATCACACCGTGTTACCTGCCACCTGTCTTAGCTGAACGCGCCCCACCATAACTTCAGCAGTCAGACCGGCTGGTATTCGATTTACCTATCCTGGAGGGATGGGAAACTGAGTTGATCTTGATGTTGGCTATATATCGAGATAGTTTACCAATGTACAGACAGTCACCCGTTCAAGTACTAACCACACGCTTGTAAGTCCAACGCCTCATTACCAAGATTAGAGTGTCCAAGGCAATGGGCCTCACTATAGGGCATCGAAGGAGTAAGATAGGTGATGCGGAACAGATGAGTCTTTAGATCTGTAAAGGTGTGAACTGGAAGACAGCTACAGAGGGTGCAGAGGTGACGTTTCAGACTCGAGCATCGGTGACCGGAATAACTCAGTCGTCGACGGTAGACAGTCGGGTCACTCGGTTGTGGCCAACAATCAGCCATGAAGAGTTAAAGATTGTGAAGATGAGGCAAAACGTAATTGTTAGTTGTTAGTAACAAGCTGGTAGACGACAAGCTCGCTAGCTGTAAGACAGATCAACAGATGAAGACAACCACGGACACTGCCTGAATTTTAGGGTTTCTTATAGCTTGCAGATCGCGAGCCAGTGACCGACTTGACCGTGCTTCCCAAGACATAACATAACAAAGAAACACATCACGTGATGTGTTTCTTTGTTATGTTATGTCTTGGGAAGCACGGTCAAGTTTTACACTGCTGTGCTGTTTGTGGGGAAAACTGTGGTGTCAGATTGAGCTAGTTGGGTGATTAAGTGGCTGGATGTGTAAGTTACGTTTTTCATCAAATGGTATCTCAGTAAGTACCCAATCGGTTTGCTATAAAGTAGTGGTTGTTACGTGAATTGGTATATAACCGTCGAGGTATATAATCAACCATCAAGGCCAACTCAAGCTTCTGTCCTTTTGTAGTAGATAAATCGAGTACTGGTTTTTTGGGCTGGGGCTAAGGCGGGCGCGTTCACCCGTGGCAGGTAACACTGTGTGATTCCATATGGCAGGTGATGCTCCGTAGCACTGAGATGGAGATTTATACATAATCTTTAACCTTTAGCCTACGGTAGACTATGCTGAAATGTTGCAGCTATTGGAGCGAGTGATGGAGCGGCGTCTGTCCAGTACATTGGCGGCACTGTATGGGGCCCATCTGACGTGTAGACTGAGCATGGCTCAGGCACATCTGCTGCTTAAGATTGCAGACTCCATTCAACTTCTACCTAACTACAGCAACCTGCCCATCGTGTTAGTTTGTTACTGATGTATTGCGCCGTTTTTCTTTTATTTTTCTGACAAATGGCAGTTTTATTACAGTGGTCTGTTTTTTTGTCTGCTGCTTTTATTTTCGGCTTTTGTATTTATGCTGTTTTATTTGCGATGTTGTTTAGCACTTGTCCATTTGAGTTTGTAGTGCTGCTCTGTATTCAAGATTTTTCTGTTTTCGTGGACTTTTTGCAGTTTTTCGTCTGTCGTTTTTTATCCGCCCAACTGATCTTTTCCATTCTTCTCTAGACCTGTATTTTGAAAGCTGATATATTTCTGTGAAATAAGTTTGAATAACAGTTGACGTTTCATTTCTATTGATATCAGTAACATAACGCAGGATAAGGTAACGTTTGAAACAGTGGTAGTTGAGTGAACGTTGCCACAGTGACACTGTTACACTCTGAATAAGGCCACCCTGGTTACGTGCAAAATAAAACTTTTGCACACATTGTGCTGTAGAACATTCAGTCTAATTGAACACATGTTGAAGATTGACCGTAACTACGTGTAAAATAGAACATTTGTGCAACCTCTTTCGATTACCGTGCCTGAACTGGTTGACTTAAGAAAACATGGAAAGAATGTAGGATTAAGGTCTTAAAAATAATGTGAATACTCTTGTGGAAGGTTTTGTAAGTTAGTTTTCTATGCTTGTTACAGCAGCCTGCAGCTTTGCTAACCGCCGTTTGCTACAGTAATTACTAATGGCCTCTTCACACTTACGACGTCAACGCGACTCAATTTGCGTCAGTCTCGTAGATGTGAAATGGCCATAATGCAAAATCTGTTATGCTGTAGGACGTCTGTTGATAATGCTGAACCGTCAGGAAAAAAGAAATCCGATCAGAAAGGAACCGCAAGCCCGGGCGCCAAGCAGAAGTCTGACGGTATTTTTGATTTACTGTTTCACTGTGAACAGCCGGATATTGTACATCTTTTCATAAACTCATAGGCTGATAGTTTAAACTGCAGCCTACTGGCCTATCAGCTCACCTAATCATAACCTTTATGGCCAGTTTACACCTACGACGCCAACGCGACTCAGCTGTTTAGTAGGTGAGAACCGACCATTAGTCCACTTGCTTAACTATCAAAAAACACAAAATCGTGCATTTTGTGGATAAAAGCATTAAATTTTCAGAATAAGCCCACAATGATATGTGGATTTATTCTGGATATGGTGCCAAACTTTAAAATTTTCGGAAAAGTGAAAATCCAACATGGCTGCCAATACGTCATAAAACTTACCTACAGTCAGGGCGATTGGTGCAAAAATTGGTGCTAATAGCACCAAACTTTGCACAAATGTCCAAAATAACATTATGAACGTTTTTAGATATAGTACTATTATAAATTTTAATCCCATTATAAATTTTAATCGCATAGCAACGGTTGCTAAGCAACACTTTCCTTAGCAACCAGCGTGTAAATATGCTATAGCTAGATTTCATAACAAATAATGCAAATAACAAACAAATAATCTCAAAGTTCTTGTATCAATGGAGTTCTTCTAGCATGACCGACCCTCGTTGCCATGACAATGAAATTTAGAAAATATAAATACAGAATAGGCTATAACGTGGTATCTAAGTAAAATAAGTAAGTAAAATGTAAAATTATATAGCGCATATCGTTAAATTAACCTCTAATGTGCTTGTCACACTAGTGCCGACTAAATGGTTTATAGGCCTAGAATTGTTTGATACTCAGGGCCGGATTAAGACCAAACTGGGCCAGATGCAATTGTTCAGAAAAGGGTCTATTTGTATTTGGCATTCAACATCGACCAAGCAGAGATCCACGGCGAACAACCCTTTACTGAACGCGTTATCACATACTGATGATCAAGATTTTTGCAGTTTTATATAGATCTAACCGCAATTTCACATTTACGCCGCATATTTTCCCCTCATTCTCCCTTCTTTTTCTTCCCTTTGTTTCCCCATTTCTTGCCTTTACCTCCCTTGCCTTAAAACTAATTGGTCTTTAAAACCAGCTATTGGGTCTTGGCTATCCGTTTGCCAAAATTATCAAATTTGGTGAAGATTTGATGAAGTTTTGACAAAAAACAAGTTTGGTCATTTTTGGCATACCCTGTACTCAAACAACTTTAGAAGGACGTAAGATTAAAATTTTTGCAAAATATTGAGGACGTTGCTGGGAAGTTCCATAGTCATTTTCCGAGAAATCCTGAAAAAAACTGAAAGCCTTAATGAACGAATAAGTGTTTGCGTGAATGAGTAAAAGAGTAAAGGAGAAAATGGATGTATCCATGAATAAACAAATGAATGTAGATAGCAAGAAGAACGCAGAAGCAGCAGAAGCGGCGCCAAGTGGACGCAGCGCCAGAGATATTTCTCTAGACAAACTGAAAGCTCTGCTGCTGTCTAAAGCTGAACTGATCTTATCAACCATCTCTGATAGCATCCTCGCCCCTCTGGCCACTAACAACGGTCAGTTCTTCGTCGTTTTGCTTCGATAGTGATAAATCATTAAGAATTACATTTTTACTTACTAGCAGAGTTTTTGCCCTACGAGCGGGAAGACCTTTAAGTGGCCGTAATTTGCGCCATGGCAGATGGCGCCATGAAGTACTACACGCTGCGCTAAGCACATAGATGTTAAAACATTGATTTGCAAATTAAAAAAAACATTAAAAACATGTTTTTTAAACGTTTATAAAAACATTATTAAACAACATTATAAAAAAAACATTAAACTGCAGAGTGCAGATGTTTCCAATCGCTACTTTTTCGCCACAAAGAATATCTAACTCAGATAATCAAAAACAAAAACCTACCATTTGTAAAGACTAAAGACCGGAATTTACTGAATGTACAGATCAAAAACAGCTGAACGCAATTTGCTTATAAGAAATAAATTATATTTTTAATTTTGTACATTTATGTTTTAACAAGAACAAAAAACACGACATTAAAAAGCACAAAAAACATGAAAAAATATTTTTAAAAACATAAAAAATATTAAAAAACATTGAAAAATAATTTTTAAAAACATAAAAAATAACAAACATAAAAACATGTTTTTAAACTTTTATAAAAAAATACATTAAAAATGTTTTTTTACATCTAAGGCTAAGCACTATATTGATGGCCGGCCCCCAGGCTGCCCGTAGAGGGAGGTGGAAGCAAGGTGGAGGTCATGTACCTACGGCCCAAGAACTCAAACAACTGCTAGCTGTCTCAGTTGTTTTAAATCATAGCTTAAAACTTTTTTGGCCTACCTCATTTAAGACGGTTTAAAGCTGTTATGTTATGTTATGTCTAAACGCTTCTCATTTACACCAACTGGTGACAATGGCGCTGTATCAAATTGTTTTTAAATTTTAGATTTGATTTTAGATTACATTTGTCGTTGCTGTTTTTCAGAGCTACTAAGCAAGTTGCTTATTTACCGTGAGCTCGGGTCAGCTCAGCCTCCTACCCTCAGTGGGATCACTGAGATGGTTTTGATGGGAAATGAGTAGTAGCTGACAAACTACGGGGTGTATTCTTAGTGTAGCTGATTGGTGGAGTGGGCATTCTGTCTGCTGGCTGCTATGCGAATTCAGTTGCTCAATAGTGTCGATAGTGTCGACAGACAGTGGACGGCCGCATAGTGCACTGCAGTATCATTAGCTCATGCCAATCAGCTGCCACTTCCGAGATTATAAAACACTTGGCGCCACGAGTCTCTTCTGTATGCAGCACTGTAGCAATGACTAGACTTTGCCCTCATTTTCGAACCTTTTTTAAAAATCCTGAGTTTTTTATGTACATAAGCAGGGCATTAACAATTACCGGATTTTACCATTTTTTTTTTTGCTACTTTTAAAAAAATCATAGTCAGAATGTTTTTGCTGTTGCAGGAATGTCGGAGCTGAATGCGTCCGAGTTGGAGCTGATCGTTGTGGCTAAGATGGAACTCGGTAGAATCTCATCGCAGCGACATCACTCTTCGCTGGCAGCGGAGTACCAGCTGAGTGCATTGAAACTGCTGCAGAACTCCGCACTACTCTGCCAGGACAGGAAAAACATCTGCAAATCCACCAGGTAAGAACATCTTTTATATGACAGTTTGCATATGCCTGTCGTCAGTATGCCTGCTTAGCGCTGCAACGGAAAATGAGCTTCCCACAATGGACTTAACTGTTGATGCAAAATCTTTTTTTTCTTCTCGGAAAAGTGTGGATGAGACATTCTTTAACATTTCACGTTGAAAAAGAATTTGTATTTGGCATGTTTTCACTTTTTTTGTGAGAAAAATAGCGTAGAAAACAAGTGAGAATGTTTTTGCTTCAGTAACGTGTAAGGTGACTTTATTTGCCGCTATCTTGCCTACATGGTGTTTCATAAAAAATGAACCCTTTTTTCATTCTTTCAAAATTCACTCAAATGATGAGCAATTTACATGAAATTTTTAACAGTTGTAGCTGAAAAAATACTAATTCAAAATGTTGCAACAAAATATGACAGTTAATCAAATATTTTTTGCTAGTCATGACGGAATGCTGACGTCATAATGTGTCGTGAGTACAAGCTTGCTTGTCGCAATGGGTGTTTTAGTTGCTACTTTGCTTCGATAGTGAACTTAATCTGGTTCGCTGATAAAAAATGTTAATCGTGCCAGTAGTAAGCAACATGGGGGTTGCAGTCAGGTATCTCGCAAGCCAGAAACTCAGCCATGTGGCAAGCTCTTTGTGCTGGTGCACTGTCATGCTCGAACATGCGAAAGTCATCCTATCCCAACAGACACGTAAATGCGATCGCTTTGCGCGTTTTTGTGGCCGCAACTGTAAAACTTCTAGAATTTGTCATTAGCAAACCAGATTAAGTTCACCATCGACGCAGGGTAGCAACTGACACGCCAGTTGAGACAAACAAGCTTGTACTCACGACATAATAACGACGTAAGCGTTACGTCACGACTAGCAAAGAATGTTTAGTCAACTGCCATATTCTGTTGAAATATTTTGAATCAGTATTTTTTTAGCTACAACTGGTCACTTGAGTCAGTTATGAAAGAAAGAGAAGGGGGCCCATTTTATGAAACACCATGTATTTTACCAAAAATTGCACTTGTGGTATGGCTAAAAGAGCGTTTAGCAGACTCCAGAAAAAATTAACTGATTTTTGATAACTGCCGACATACCAAAGTAACGACTTTGATTTACACCAGTTATACACGTACGTTAACTTTCTACAGACAGTTTTGGCACGAGGATCAATTTGTTTTCTTGAAATTGAAGTTGTCTTCGTCTGTAGCCTAACCAATTTCATACTGATTCACATTGCAGTAGTTCTTCTGTGTAACGATGTTCTGAGATAAATGAGTTTCTACTGATTGTGCTGTGTTCTTCAGTGCACCTACAGCGACTGCGGAAGCTGCTAAGCCACCGGCTGATGGACCAAAGCCACCGTCAGAATTCGCCAGCAGTAGTCAGACCCAGCTACAGATGATGTTCAGTCGATCTAGACTCAACACGCGACTGTGGCTAAACTGTCGACTTGAGCTCACTAGAACTTTGCTGGCGACCGCTGCTTTGCGTCTCACTAGTTCTGACGGTCAGTTTACTGTGTCACACAGTGTTAGCTCTAAATAAATAAGTGCGTAAAAATAAATATACAAGTTGGTGAGTAATTGTCGTTCGTCTTAACACTCGACTTGAGCTGATTAGAACTTTGGTCTTAACTGCTGGTGCTGCTGGACGGCTCTTTAGCTCAAACGCTCAGTTAACAACTACATGTAGGCTAAACCTAAATGGTTAAAGGATGATAAGGGAAATTCATCTCAGAGCTACGGAGTACGGAGCTTTACTTGCCATATAGGATCACACAGTGTTACTTGATCTTGACACAGTTGAATGTGCCCTGGCTCAAGCAGGTCCGTACTTGATTTATATACCTCATAGGGATAGAAGGCTGAGTTGACCTTAGTGTTGGTTATATAGCTCTAATGAAATGGTTCTGCTTGTCTGCATACTGTCACCCATCCAAGTAGCAACCAATTGATAGCGACCTAGGAGACGAACCGACGACCCGTTGATTGTTAGTTCAGCATAGTTACGCTGCATTTAAGTTACTGTCTTACAGTACTATTCTGTTAGATCAGCCTGAATGAATCAATGAAAATCGTGAAATCAGCTCAGTTTGTTAAGTAAACAAAAATTATAGCAATTGGTCTTAATCTTAAATTCGTCATTATGTATTGACCAAATTTGCTTGTGTACTGTCATGTTTGGTTATAATGTTGCTGTGCAGATGCGGCAGCAGACGTTGACGTCTGTTGTAAAGACGGCCTGAAGGAAGCCGAGTCTTGCAGAGACGTGGAGATGCAGGCTGAGTTTCTCTACTGTGGCGCCATCTACAGTCTCATCAGTGAAAAGCCAAAAGACAAAATCGTCAAGATACTTCGGGTTTTGAGTTTAATTTAGTTGGATAAGAGAACATTTAGTTGTAACTTATTGAAATGATGGCTAAGTGACATCACAGGCGCGCGGTAGCTCAGCCCTGTGTTAATGGCGACCAGCTAAGTCAATGGAAAATGGCACAATTTGACTCCTCGCAGATCCAAAACTCCTCAACCGATCATCACAAAATTTGACACAGGTGATTACGTTCGCGAGGCGACCCCTTGTGCAAAATTTCGTGCAAATCCGTCCATTGGGGGTTTCTCGGCAAAGGGGTGAAATATAACAAAAATTTTTCTTATTTAAATTTACCATTTTTTAATGACATGCCTACAGGTCAGACCGCTCGGCGGATTTTTACGCACGATAGCTCAAACGACGCGGTCCCACGTAAGAGTGTGCCCTTTTAGGAGTAGAAAATTTAAAGTTAATATCTAACTCCTGAAAAATCCCACCAAAGTCGAAAATTGGGCCCCAAAACGGACTTAGATATTTTTGGCCAAAAACGCTCCTGTATAAAATTCTCACCTATAAACGATCCTTAATCGTCATTGTGGGCCCATAGAAGTTGTATAGTGAATAGAGTTCAATAGACGATATGGCCTCAAAAATTTCAAATGTGTGGTTATTTTTGACCCCTACCCACAGGTCACGTGACCGGGGCATGCGCAGTCAACGTTTTGGCCTTCAAAAACATGCCTATGTATAAAACTTTCACCTACAAACGGCCCTTAATCGTCATCGTAGCCCCATTGAAGTTGTATAGTGAATAAGCAATATGCTTTGGGAATTCCAAATATGTGGTCATTTTGTATCCCCTGCGTACAGGTCACGTGACACGGAGCATGCACAGTGAACTTTTGGAGTTTAACATGGGCAAATGCAACTGTGAGGCTTCATATCTCCGTAACGGTGCAAGATAGACGCATGGTTCCAATGGACCACCAATAGGAAACCACATATGCCGAGTCCAATGGTCACGTGATCGATGACGTCACGTGTCAAAGTCGTGACCCCAAAATATTTAAGGTTCAGTGTCTTTGTGGCCGTGGAAAACAGATGGTTTATAATTGACCATCAACATAAAACTTTGTTATTGTAATAAAACAGCAAATATAAATGTACAACACATCAGTATATACACCTATTAACGGCGATATGCAATGACTTACACACCGAAAACAGCAAAAATCATAAAAAGGTGATATTGTTCAACAGCACATTGACAGTTAGGCGATGTGATGGTGAGTGATATCACCTTTTTATGATTTTTGCTGTTTTTGATGTGTCACTCATTGCATGTCGCCGTTAACAAGTGTAGCCTATAAACTGATGTTTTGTACATTTATAACAGTCAGTAGTTTGTTTTATTTTTGGTCGGGTCGCTATCAAGTGGTGAATACTTAGATGGGTGACTGTCTGCAGACACGTAGGTGATCTTGGTAGGTGATATGAGCAACCGCCAAGGTCAACTCAGCGTTGGGGTTTTCTTTCAAAGCGTAGCAGAAAAATCTGATACAACCGAAACAAAAACATATTTATCGTAAAATGGCATTTCAAGGTCATTCAAGGTCAGGCGTTTTGCGGTTGCTGGAAAGCCGATAAGGCACTTCTTTTATTGATGTGCTGACGCCGTGTAAAAATGAATTCATAGTAGTTTACGGGCTATGGACGAAGGCTTAGTGTGACTGATTTGGGCTGTGTGGGTCCATAGTTCGTTGGCGCAGGCAATGGACGGCCGCATAGTGTGCTGCGGTATCGTCAGCTCATGCCAGTCAGTTGCCACTTCCGAGATTGTAAAGCGCTTCTGCGCCTGTGTTGCATAAGTAGCGTTATATCAACCACCTGGACAGTTATTTACGTTTATCATTCTTTGTCGTTCATTGCAGGAGATTGAGAAGTTGCTGCAGCAGTTGAAGCATCGTTCAGCCGCTGGACAGCTGCTTTTAGTCAACGTTCAGATGTTAGCGGTTGATTTGGATGCGTTCAATGGAGAACAACTGATTGAACACATTGACAAGTACATTCAGCTACAGGACGACCTGCTGAAACAGGCAAGTACTGACCTATATCACGTTTTGTCAAAAGGCAGAGGCCAGAATATTTGGTTGAGTGGGGTTGACTTTTCCCTCTGCTTTTTTGTTTTTTTCCTCTTTTTTCCTTTCCCATTTATGCTCTTCCTATTTCCCGCTTTCCCTCTCCCTGTCTTGTCTTATCTCACTCTTTTTTTCTTTAGCTTCTCTTTTTCGCATAGCTACAAAGTGGATCACACAGTGTTACCTTTCACCCAATACAGGTGTACGTGCCCCTTCATAACCCCAACCTGATAGGCTGGTACTCAATTTACCTACTCTAGAGAGATAGAAGGCTGAGTTGAGCTTGTTGTTGGTTACATACTTTGCAAGGTGTTTTATCTATCTGCAGACATTCACGCATCCAACTAGTGACCACTTGATGGTGGCCCGACTGGGAATCGAACCCACGACCTATCAACCATAACTCCAACACCCTACCGTTACGCCACCAAGCCGTTTTTGGTGGAGGTTTGAGATCTGTGATTGCTTCTACAGGGTGGGCCAAAAAAACGTGTTACTTTACTTTTGTCCACATCTTTGCCAATTATCGATCGATTTTCAAAATTCTTTTAACTGGCACACTCTGCGGACAGTTTGCGATAATGTGATTATTATAGATCCCACCACACCGCAAATGCGTCTTTACATTACCTTGTAAAATGTCAATGAAATATGCATACACAATGATAATAACAAACAAACCAACATTGCAGTGAATGGTCTGTATGACACTAAACTGTGTGGGTATAACAGAGTCTAGTGTCATACAAATCATTCATCGCAATGTTGGTCTGAAGCGTTTTTTCATTTACCTAAATTTTTGTTATTATCGTTAGTTTGTGCTTACATTTTTATTTCACAAGGTAATGTAGAAACTCATTTACCGTGTGGTGGGATATATAATAATTTCGTTATTGCAAATTGTCTGCAAAGTGTGCCAGTGAAAGAATTTTGAAAATCGGTTAATAATTGCCAAAGATATGGACAAAAGTAATGTGGCACGTTTTTTATGGCCCACGGTGTATTTGATGGTCTAGTTTGCGTGTGTCTGTATAGCTAGAACAGTTCGGTGAGACGGTCGTTGCCTATCAGGACGTGCAGTATTCGGCCTCGGCGACTGTCGCTAGTCCCATCAGAAACATCTATCTGCCGCACTTACCAGTTCTTGTTCAACTCAAACTACGCATTGGACATGGTCTGGCTATTTCTGCGTCGAGGTAATATCGCATATTATCAACGCAGTCTTAGTTTATGCCTTGTTTCCTACTAATGCTAAATAATTCTGCATGATTTAGTATCTACAAAAGGTTAAAAATGTAGGCAGGGCAGGAGTTGCAATTTTCATGACAAGCATTGCAGATTCCGATGGATAACGGCATATTTCTGACAGGATGCTTTACATTTTCAATTTTGCTTCTAAATTTTTTCCCAAATTGGGGTTTTTCAGTCCCAAATTTTGCATGGCTTGGCGAAACTTTTCGGATAGGAAGAATATTTTCTGACAAACTTTTGACAGCCCAAAGCCGCTGGTCATGCCCAACCTCTCCGAAAATTTTCTCAAGATTCTTCTATAACTTTTTTTACTTATCCTGGATACGAACAGACAGACACTGTCACATACGAGTAAAGTTGCTTAGTGCAAGTGATAAATGCTCAGTGTATGCAGCAAACTTACTGTGACCAGTGCAGCACAGCGGCGTTTTGGCTTAGTGGGGTTACGGTAGTGTGCCGGACTGGTGACCATGAGGTTGATGGTTTGACACTCGCCCGATGCGCTGCCAGGTAACAACCCTGGGCAAGTTGTTCACACACATGTGCCTCTGTTCACTAAGCAGTATAATTTGGTACCGATCAAAGGGCCGGGATGCTCTGCGGCTGGGAAGATAATACCTCGTTTACACGATCGACCAAACGTTGAGCAAATATGAAGCATGCATAAAGCATACCCTACACGAAGCGATCGTCAAGCAAACATCGAGCAAACATTGAGAAAGCATAGAGCAAACAATGAGCAAACGTCGAGCAAACATCAAGTTGGCTTGTCCAGCTAACATATAGCAGTTCGTCGAGCCAGCTTGATCGTGTAAACGGGGTACAACCGTAGGTCTGGCGTCGCACTGGCCATGCATCATGGACTCAGTGGTCTATGGATCCACTTACGGTCTCAACGCTATAGACAGGGATATGAGCACCCAGCCGATGCCCCTTGAGGTGTATGGCACCCTTTATTTTTACTTTGTCAGATACGTTTCGTTGTGTGTGTTGAGTTGAATTTAGTCAGTCTGTGCGCTGTGTAGATTGTCATTGGATGAAGATCGCAGCACGTGGCACCGGGCTGGAAGCATTCTCAAAGTCTGCGTTGAACTGAACAATGTCGCCGCTGCTAAAGATCTTAGCCTTCAGTCCGAAATTCTTTTCATTTTTGGTATGTGTACTAGACATGACAGTCGCTTGTTCCAGCTTTTTCAGCTTGGCTTAAATAAAATACGGCTCAGCTTGGCTCAGCTCAAACATTTTATTTATTTATTTATTTCGTGATGCAGTATCCAGAACAATTACAGTGTAACATCACAGCTGGACAACCAGGCACAAATAAATGAATACTAACAGTTGCCCAGCTAGTACATAAGAAATCCAACACCAAAAACACAAAAGCTAGGCTACTAACATTTTGCGGATCGGCTTTTGCAGCTTTGACTTTGGTTGCTAGGAATAGTGTGTATGATTGCATCGATAGTTTGTTTGTTTGTCTGTTTGTCTGGAATATCGAGTTTGTTATTTTCTTCTTACTGTGAAGCAGATTTTATTAGACTGCACTCGTTTTTAGTGCAGCACGTCACAGATCTCGGAGTTGATACACTTAAAGAATTTTTTGAAATGTTGATATGTTGAATTTTGCAACATTATTGCTTTTTGTCACACATATTTTCGTTTATCATTATATATAACATCGTTTTTATATTAGTTTAGTAGCCTTAATCTTACTTAATTTTTTTGTCGTTACTTAAAGCATTTTATTTGTATTAATAAAAATTATTAACACGCACACATAACTAAAATGCTTTTACCATTAACGGCACTTACTCGCTCTATTCCGTGTGTCTTTTTTGATGTATTTCTGTAGTCAACTAGCCGTCAACGCTAACTGTTTCAAAGATATACGCTTATTTCAGAATTTAATTTTCGTACCAGGCCTCCTGTGTGCTATCTGTTGTATCGTGATTCTGTGCCTATAAACTATGCATTTTGATGTATTCAGTAAAGACGAGTTATCGAAGATGTATTTAATGAGCTTGTATTTGTACGTGTACTTCAAGATGAGCTTTGTAGCTTTTGCTTTATATGCCCATATATCTGAGTCTGACCAATGTTTGTCCAGTCTGTTCACGAATGTATTCACCGTGAGGCTGTATTCACTGATGGGGCCTCAATCACCTGAGATGTAGTACTTGGTACTTGTAGTACTCGAGTACCATTTGAAAGTACTTGTACTTGTACTTGTGGCTTCAGTACTTGCAACATCTCTGTCAGTCACATGTTGTCAACAGATCGTGGATGTGGTTGTGGATGATGGCATAGGTCAGGTACAGAGGCAGATGTGTCACCGCGGACTCTGTTCAGCCAAGGATGCCGCACGGACGTTACTGGCTGCTATTCACACATCCCTAGACAACGAACACGACCTCAGGTATAGTCCTGTGGTTTGTGCCAGTCTGTCAGTTAGTCAAATAACAGTCAAAAAGTTTAAATCTGTCTACGGGATACCCGTCGCTGAGCTACGGAGCGTTACCTGCCGTATGAGATCACACAGTGTTACCTGTCACCCGACGCAGATGAAGGTAAACCTCACCTTAACCCCAGCCAGACAGGCCAGCACTCGATTTATTTACTCCAGAGGGATGGAAGGCTGAGTTGACTATGGTGGTTGGTTATATATCGAGATAATTTACTTGTCTGCAGGCAGACACCCATTCAAGTCCTAAGCACTTGATAGCGTCTTACTTGAAGTCAATCTTATGCAAAGTTTGGATCGCAAGCAGTGGCATAGCCAAGGGGGCCCAGGGAGCCCAGCCCCCCAATTCTCCAGACAAAATATAAGCATACGTATATAAACTACACAAAATTTGCCAATTTGGTCAGTTTATTTTTTTGAAAAATAATTAAAATTGTTGCTACCAGATCTCATCTATTTAGCTAAAATGCACCTAATTTGATTTCTACCTGTGGCACGATTGTCGTCTGTCTGTCCGTATGTCACGGATATATTGTGGTTAAACGGTGCGAGATAGGGCCTAGGCTGCAACTGGTCACTGATAGGAAGTCGCATATTGGTTTTTAAATGGAAATCACTGACCCCGGATGACCTTGAAGGTCAGTACTGCAACAGGAACTGTATAGACTGAAGCGCGTACGTTTTCCCTAGCAACAGCTGGGCTGTTTTTGTTATGTGATCTAAATCCTACGATATGAACCACATTACGACGTACATTTTCTTGGTTGGTCTATAGGCCCATCACTGTCCAGCGTCCAGTCTTTGGTAATTGCTAACGTGGGGTAGTTCTGACCGTGTGCAGCTTGATAGGCAAGGCGTACATGGAGCTGGCGTTGGTCTGTTTCGCCAGCTATCAGATGATTCAGCTTGTTCGTTACGGATCACTGCTTCCTGTTGTAGACGATGATATACGGACTAAACAACCTGTGAGCTTTTCTTCAATATGAGCATTAATCTCTCTGTCGAAACACGTTTATTTAGAGTGTGTCTACACAGCGCAACTGTTGCACGACTGTTGTCATCCAAGCGTGGGTGGGTAGCAGTCGCTGCGACGTTGACGTGTACGTGCGTGTAGTCACGTAGTCGCCGACACTGTTAGACGGCGAGTGCTTATGGGGTGTTTGCACGATCCAGCAAAAGTCCAGCAAACTTCCAGCAAATGCATTCAGTTAATGCTGGACGTTTGCTGGACTTTTGCTGGATCGTGTAAACACCCTATTACTGTTGCACTGCAACAATTGTGCAACATTTGCACATGTAGACAGTGGCGTAACTACGGCAAGCAAACGGATGTACTGCTTCAGGGCGCCGACTCAAAAGGGGCGCCAAGGGGGGGGCGCTAGAGGGGCGCCAGATTCCAAGACTCTACTTTTGAAACATTATCATACTGTTCTCAATTTCTGACAAACCGATCTTGGCGGATATAATGTTTTCACTCCATTCTGAGGTTCTGTCTGTCATTCTGTATGTGCACAGCTAGTGGAGTAGACTTGACGTCACGATGATGATGACGTCTTTTATTTATTATTTTGGATGAACCACGATGAACATTTTTTATCTGTGAACCAGTTAAAGTTCGTCATCGAACAGAGTTAAAAATTGTGTGTTTTTGACACAAAATGTGCAGTAGAAAATAACGAGTGTGTAGTAGGAATTTTTCTTATGTGCATGTAACAATTTTTGCAAAGTAGTAGTCATATATGACCGATTTTAAGTGGAAAAACGGTAAGCTAGTTAGCTAAAATATTGCATCTTTGGTCAAATATTAAGTCATATGCTCAGAAAAAAAATTTTAGAATTGTTACCATCAGATATCGTCTAGCTTGTAAGGCTAAAATTTGGGCTGGAGCTCCGACCGAAACCCGTGGGGAGCCAAATTATCATGATAACTGATTATGAAAGAAAGAAGAAGCTGTTTTTATATAAAACACCGTGTGTAGAATACATAGGCTGTTTAAAAATTCCGTACAAATGGCGGGCCGGGGAGAAGGGTGCCATGCGTTATCTTGCTTCCCGGCGCCGACGACGAAGTTACGCCACTGCATGTCGACACCATCTTATGCCGCATAACCGACGTGTTTTGAAGTTACACAATTATTGCTAGTTTGGTGTAGTGCATTAGTGCTTTTGATGTATCTGCATAATATTCAGAGAAGTAATTTTTTTTTCAGCAAACCGTACTTAGTACTGTCAGGCTACTGCTACGCTCTGCTGTCTATCCGTCTGTCGTCTGTCCGTAACGTGATGTACTGTGGCTGAACGGCACGTCATGGGGGTCGGCAGTAGTACCTGTAAGGATTTTTGGGGTGCCCCTCTTATTGCTTATTAACGAGAGGTATAACGGGCCGTGAGAATTACATAAAACTAAGAAAGAAAGAAGTGCGAACCCCACACGTCTTTATTCAAGCGAATCAGAGCGGCAACTGACAAACTGCTGCGTTGCGCCGGTCCAGCTGCTGTCTGGCTGCCGTTAACGCTTTAGCCTACGTTAACCCATACATAGGCCTACCGTTGATACGGCATTGATAAGTTTCTATGAACGGTCAATGCTAACTATGCCGCTATCTTCAGCGGTTTGGCGACAGTTTGCAAAGCAAAACTGCAAATATTTTAGAAAGTAAGCTTAGCCTATCAGAAGTTTATGTTACATCAGAAAATTCAGAAGTGTTGCATTTACATTTTGGAGCAAAGAATAAAATGTTGGAGACCTCATAACTGGACAGTTATGGCAGCGGGAGTGTGTGTCAAGAGTACGGTTAGCTAACCATAGCGACAGCTGGGCGCTTGTTACGTTATTGTTAAAAATAAATCTACACGATATCTGAAATGATGGTATGTTCGTGCGTGCTGTTGATGTGGTCTACAGACGGACGGTGGTGCCAGGTCAGCGAAAGAGAAGCTGGCATGGTGCGCCATCGGCTGCACGGCAGCATCTAGAGATGCACGGAATTGTCGAATTAATCTGACTGCAACGAGCGACGCTGTTCGCGATATAATCACTAGTGAGGCTGCGGCTGATCTGCCTGACTTCGTAGCCATCGATCTGTGTACTCTGCCCAGCACTATTCCTCAACCGGCTACTGATGACGGTCTGTATCCATAGGACTGGACAACTACAGTAACCCCTTTTAGTTATTCATGAGTTTCCTTTTTATCTTACCAAGTTTTTTATCTATTAACGCATAAATTAAACGCTTTTAACAATTTGTGGCACTGCATGGCCTATTTTGTGTTGATGTGCCGTTACTGGCTTGCATGGCATTATAGTGACGTAGCTATAAAGGTGTAAACTTTTTGACCCACCCGGTACATCAGCATGCCGCAGCGAGACATAACTTTTTTACAGAAGGGTTCGTAAAGCATTTGGCAGCCCTCTATTGATTTAGCTATAGGGTCCGGGAGAGTGCTGCAGGTCCCGCATTTAGTAGTGTACACGGTAAATCATTCAGGAGGTAATCCCCCCCCCCGGACACAATTTGGATAGGTGTAAAACGGACAAAATCCCCGTGACATAATCTCCCCTCTCTGGACATCCCCTTCCATTCGGATTCGCGATAATATTATGTTGCGCAGGCATGGCCCGCAGACACCAAGTAGGCTACTATTTATATCTGAGCAAGGCTTGACGATCTTGTTTTGGTTTTTTGTTGAATTTAGCGGTGGCAGCGACAGCTCAGCAGTTGGACAAGGAGCAGAAAACGCAGGACGTCTATGCCGCTAAATTGGACCGAGCTCGCCAGTTTGCCACAAATTTCACCTGGCGAAACATTCTTGGTAATGCCAATACTACTAGAGTCTTATGTCTTTATGTATAGTGTCTTTATCGTCCACTGAGAGAAGGTAGAGTCTGTCTGCTCAGTCAAATACGATAACGAATTGGCAAGTTGGCGACGTAAAATCGGCTGTTCATTGTACCTTTTCGCAGATGTTGCGTCTGTGACGTCACTCGACCTTTTACCGCCACCCACCAATTCCATACGTCATACGTCATTACGCTGACGCTAGCGTGAACCCCCCTGCTTTCCGTCCTCGGAGCGTTACGTCATTTATGGACGACTCTAAGCCCTTTACTTTTAGTCGTTGACGTCAGTGGCGTAGCCAGGATCTGGGTGTATTATAGCGGGCACTTGGGTGTGGGGCGTGGGGCTGTGCCTCCTTAGAATTTTTTTTGGATTTTTTGTGTGTGAAAATGAAGTGTTTTGGTGCATTCTGACACTATTTTGAATAACTAAGTAGGCTTCTAGGGGGGTGCCCTCTTGTGCATCTCGCTCTGTGGCTATACGTTACGTCCCGAGGCACGACCTGAAGTCGAACACGCTACCTCTTGATCATCATCACACAGTCCAACGTCTTAACCGTTACGTACGCCATAACAACAAAATTGTTTCATGTATTTTTATAAAAGTTTAAGAAACATGTTTTTAATGTTTTTTGCTTTTTAATGTCGTGTTTTTGTTGTTGTTAAAACGTAAACGTACAAAATGATGCATTTCTCATGGGCAAACTGCATTTAGCGTCCATTTCCTGGACAGAGTGAGTGTTTTGTAGCAGTATTATTTGATTCGTATTGACGGTTCTTCTTACTTGAACGAATACTGTAGTTCTTCGATCAAAGCCGCCAATTTGCCTGTTTTTTGTTAAACATTTGGACTACTTTTTGCATCTCCAATATTTAAGGACGCAAAAAGTCACAGATATATGTGTTGTCTTGCAAAAACGACGTTTAATAAGTCGTATCTGGGTAGGCCTATGTGTTGTTCGTTCCAGAGGGCACTTTGTCACCATCAAAATTTCGCCTGGGGGCAACATTGGGGCAAGGGCATAGGCACTGGGGGCAGCTGCCCTCTACTTCCTTCTGGCTCCGTCCGTGCTCTAGAATTCACCCGTTAACTAAACGGTGTGAGTCGTCGATCTGTTGCAGAGTACCAGAACAAGCTGCAGTGGCTGTGCAGCAAGACGTCGCTAAACGACTCACCAGACGGCGCCACCGACACGGTCGATTCGAGTGCTAAAGCACTGGCTCTACGCTCCATGCTGCGCTCGTTTGCTCACTCCACGCCCTGGATGACGCGACTGGCCCGTCTTCATGCGTTCCTGGCAAGACACTGCAGCCAGTACGCCCAGAGTTGCCTTGCCGTCCACCCTCCTACCTCACTGTTGAACCTCTCGGCTCTTAATGACACGTCCGATGCGTCGCAGCCGTTCATCGCTGTGGAATATTTCGACAATCTGCTCACCTCGGCCGACGGTATTGCCATACAATACAATACAATGGAGAATTTGCACTCAAAAACTGACAAACAAACTGCCAGTTTAATCTAGCACATAAACTAAAAAGAACTGAAATTTTTAAAAAATGAAATGAGAGATACTGAGAACAGAAATAGTGTTAAATATAAAAATGGCAAAATGCCAGCAACATTTTCGTGTCACATTTTTGACTTGTTACAGCTTTGCTGTAGGACGTCTGTGGCATGATGTGTCGTCTGTCAGTCTGTCTGTCCGTTTGTCACGGATGTATTGTGGCTAAACGGCAGGTCCTAGGGGAAAATTTTTTACACGAATAATTGGTCATGTGGCTTAAATCTAGGCATGCAAAATGTCACTGATCAAATGCAAGGAAAACATATTCAAATTCGGGGTTCAGTGGAGGGTGTAGGAAAAATGTGCGTTTTTAACGGAAAATTGGCCATATCTCGAAAACAGTAAGAGATAAGGCCAAGGTTACTATTAATCACTAATGGGAAGTGGCATACGCCCTTTCAGATGAAATAAAAATCATTTATGTCACCTTGGATGACTTTGAACAGGCACTGTATAGGCTGTAGCGCGTCTTCTCTAGCGACAGCTGGGCTTTCTTGTTAATTCATTGCAATATCGTTAGTCGCCATCATTAACGTGGTCTAAAAATAATAAGCAGCAATATTTCTATGGCCCCGTCATTAAAGTGTCACATAATTGGTAGCATATTATTTAATAAGGATATTACACAGCAACTCATAAAAAGTAAAAAAAAACAGAAATTGTCACACTCCAAGAGAAAAAAAAGGTAAAAATGCTGCAGCGCATCACGGACCAGATGCAAACAGTTTTTTTCTGGTAAAAATTTGAAAGCAAATAAAAACGAATTGCACCAATATTCAATAAAACTGATGGTGGCTGATGGTGTATACAGCTAGTGAGTCACAGGACTTTTTTGTGCTTTGTTCGTGCTGTAAACTTGATTCTCTGAGCAAGTTGTTCACACGCATGTGCCTCAGTCACCAAGCAGTATAATTTGGTACCAGTCAAAGGGCGGTGACGCTCTCCGGCTGGAAAGGTAACCGCGGGCCTGGTGGAAAGTAATGGCAGCCGACCGCCGGGTTTATGACTGTCACCTGCGGGCTGACTGCCTAGATGCTGGGATGAGCTCTGACCCCAAAGCTTGTTATCGAGTATGGGATAACTTTGCCTTTACCTAAACTTGAGTCACTATTTCAGGTGTGCTGCTACCAGTCCAGCTGCAGAGCGTCGACGGGGTCCCAGCCAAAGCTCCGGATGACAACCTGATCTCTCAGCCCAAGGACGGTCTGGTCTGTGTCCACTGGTACCAGCCGCTGTTCGACAAGCTGTTCCCGGCACCGGACGCCCCCCTGCCGTGCATCATCATGCTGTACGCTCTGGCATCCAAGGTCAGCAGGCAGCCGCTGTGTGGTTTTCGGTGGATCTATCCAACAGAACTCCAGCACGTTGTCGACGCGTGAGTCTTCTGTTTTTGGATAGACTTGTAGGTTAAAATGGTAACTTATTAATAAGTTAGCAGAT
>Ga0056128_1000683_pt1 | contig 32776 bp, 20 predicted proteins | sample WorMetLIZISLAND2_FD_71113 | JGI IMG/M metagenome (GOLD analysis project Ga0056128, IMG submission 71113) | Marine gutless worms symbiont microbial communities from Max Planck institute for Marine Microbiology, Germany - Olavius geniculatus... ...
TTGATGAGGACTGAGTCGTAGTGGCAAACAGACTTTCTTAGCCGCCGCTGTGTTTTGGAATCAATGCATTGTGTTGCAACAAAATAATGGGTTGCTGTATGGCAGCAGGGTAATAATTTCTCCACTTAACGACAAACATAAGAAAAGGACACGAAGGTTACAACAATGACGTTTAGCTATAACGGCCCTTAGCTATAGCGGACCTTAGCTATAGTGGCCCCTAGCTATAGCGGACCCAGTCCCTGTCGCCATGCCCGCAATTCAAATTGCCTATAGCACGACTAAAAAACAGAACGAGTTCTTTCTGCCCTACACATTATTTTCTCAGTACATAAAAGTGCTGGCTAACAAACTGATGAATGCTCACGCCTGTATGATTGCACATTAAAACTAAATTAATTGGAATTTATAAGCCTAAGTACCACAAAGTGCCAACGCAAACAATGTGTCTTATTGGCTAACCTCACTAATCCCTCCCGCCGCTCTGGGTTTTCACACATTTGACCCAGAACGATTTTGTATCAACCCGGGCTGTTCCGGAACTATTAAAACACTAAACATTTTTTTCCAGAAACAATAGAAAAGTGATTCGGAAATTACCAGAGCTGGTCAGATCTGGTGAGGCTTTGAAAAAAATGTACCCATTCACCATGCTGATGCGCAGTCCAATGTTTTACAGAAATGTTATTGATGGTGCGAGCGTGCCAAGTCTATCCATTGAAGCTACTGTTAATTTATTTTTCGAGTATTCAGGATGGTTAGTCTTGTAAGGGATGATCTGGAATTCGGCACATGATAGTTTAGCCCCAAAACCATTTTTGCCATTTCTGGGTGTTGCATCACTCTCAACTGAAAGTTTTTTTTGCTGTAATGTTAATGTCTATACATTAACATGCTGTGTGCCTGCCGTGGCTATCTACCTCAACCCTAGGGCCGGATTCTCTTGACTGTTAAAGCCAGTTTGTAATATTCTAACATAATGTTATTTGTTAATGTTCTATAATTTCAAAACTGTCATTTTGTGATGCTTACATTCCTGATGTGTGACTGCAGGTTGCTTGACAAGCTATGACGATGCTTCCTAAAGGTACCACCGATGTCTGGGATATACCTGCTAATTTTCCTAGTCATGACAGCAGTTGTCAGGTAGCAAACCCATGTTCATTTTTTTGTCATTTCTGACTTTGATATCATTAGTTTTGTCTTCACTCACATTGCTAGAACTTGATTTTTGCATTTAATTTTAGAATAAAAAGATTAGATGGTGTATACTGTGTATATCTGGGCAACATCCAGTCTTTCAGTGGTGACATAAAGCGACACATTGTTCTTGCATTGTCAGTCATGTCATCACTGTAACAAATCTGCAGTGATCACCAATTGGAACCTTTCTTCACCAACCAACGTTCTTGTATACCAAACACTGGTTCTACCTGACCTTACATATGTCTGTGAGACATAGACACTGTAAGTTGCTGATGCAAGGTGTGTGGAAATTCATATGAAATGCCAATGCCATGCCAGATAGCCAGAATCTGCTGGCGGGATCAAATATATGCAACACGGAGGTCTCCATCTTAACTGGTCTCAGTCCTGTGTCATAGTCTCTCATCTGATGCCGTAACTTGCTCTTTGGGCACGTAACCAGGCTCCTCGAGGATACTCCGGAGTCCGGCCCATCAGGTTTTTTGGTGGTACGTCAACATGACCCTCGGTCGTCCCTCTGATTGTAGCTGGAGACATCGTCTAGGCTGCCCAGGAACAGATGGCTCGACCAACTTTTTGGGGACAACAACACTTCACCTGCTGACTTCTGGAGATGAGCCTTGTCACATGGACACTCGGGGGTGATGCTACGGTTCTCACCGACTAGTGGTTAATGACGATGACATGTCAAATGAATGCCAGTAGTGGTAGTGGTAGTGGTAGTAGTAGTGATTTTAGTTGTAGTAGTAGTAGTAGTACTAAGTAGTCAGAATTGTCATCATAGTTGTAGTCATAGTAGCAGTAGTGTTTAGTAATAATATTACTAGTACTGTAGTAATCTTGTGTGTTTTGTTGTGTGTCAGCTGATGTTTAGCGAATCTCTGCCGACTGATGTCCGACCAGGTGACAAGGTTTACGTTGTTGTCGATGGCATTGCTTACCTGATTGTCAATGATGACGGCACTGAATTAGCATCCACCAATGACCACCTGCCATCCAACGGACCAATCAGCACACAGTGTGATGACTCGGTGCCACCAGTTGATTGGTTGACGTCGTTACCTAATGGGAATTTCAACTCCATGGATATGTCCTTGGATAATACTGAAGTTTCCAAGCAGGCATCACCACAGCTGCTGGGTGAAAAGATTTCTGCATCTGGTGACAGTTGGGAGACGGGAAAGACTAATGCCGAGTTAATGGGAAGTATTGGGGTGACTATTTTACAAAACAATGATTCTCAGCTGCATGCTGTACTTGCGGAGGATGACGATGAGTTTGAGCACCTTTCATCAGAACTTTCTGACAAGCCACTGGAAATTCCAGACAGACCGGCAGCAACCAGTAGCAAGACAGTCGGTGTAGGAAATTCGGCTTCATTTACAAATTCTTTTCTGGGTTTCCTAGAGGCCAAGAAGAAGAGCGATATGTTGAAGAGACCAACACTGCCAAAGTTTATGATTCAGCCACGCCAGCCACAATTTCGTCTGCCCACTCCCACTACTTCAAATACATCATTGACTGCTACAACAACTATTAATGCTTCTACAGGTACACCACTGATGCACACAACGAGACCAGTATCTGTCATAACTCATAGCCCAGGTTCGTCTCCGAAGAAGCCGATAGTAACAACCACTGTAAAAAGTACCGGTACCTTGCCTCGAAAACTTGCGGACCCGAGCCCAGCCGTCTCGTCCATAGTGGAGATTCTTAGCACAGAGATTGGTGCTGTGTCGCCTACAGCTGCTGCTGCAGCTAAAACCACCGTGACTGCAAAAACTGTCAAACCGAGCCGACAGCCACGTGTTACAAAACGTATGACACTGTCTTCGCTTTTTGTCTGGCTCTTTATACTGCTTGGTACTCTTGCTACTGCTGCTGCTATTACTGTTCATACTACTGCCATGGCCACTACTACTATGACTTTGATTACTACTACTACTATACTACTACAGCTTACTACTATACTACTACTGCTACTACTAATGCTGTTATTTCTGATTTGTTTAACCTGCCAGATTATAAGAGTTTTTTCAGATTAAGCTGTTAAACTGTTTCAGTATTTAACTGCATAGCAGATCAATAGTGTGAAGTAAGGCAGAAATTTAGGTAGCAGGTTCTGCTCTTTGTCTGCTTTTGGTTTCTGTTTTGACCAGAATGACTTTTAAAGCATACTTATACAAATTTGCCTGTATAGTTTAGTTGGGAACACAAGGAACGTTTTTAGCATGTCTTAAAGTTCTCTTGATGCCCTGGTATTACATATTTATTTCTGCCAAGTGAACGTAGTGAATTGCAGTGGCAGAGACGTCAGATTTCTCTGTCTCTCTCTGTCTGTCTGTCTGTCTGTGTATGCAGTGATGGTTAAATGCAAATAACTCCAAAAAGCTGCGAACTAATGGTGCATGTTACCATGGACAGTCCATACACAACTCCTTGAATTTTTTTGTGAGCACTCGATCTTTTGGCATTATCAGCCAATAGATCCAAAATGGTTAAAGCTAGGGACTCCCTATTCTGTGTGAATGTTGCTAATACCTCGTTTACATGATGAAGCAAACATCAAGCAAACATGAAGCTCTCATCAAACAGGCCAGATGGAACCAAACATGAAACAATCATGAAGCATAGGTCTGTATGAAGCAAACATGAAGCATACTTAGAGCACACGTTGTGCACGTGTATATTGAATACGTTTGCTTTATCTTTGCTTCATGCTTGCTTCATCGTGTAAACTGGGTATAACTGACAGTCCAGGCATGACCCCTTAAATTTTTTTGAAAAGCAGTTGTGGCCTGGGCAAAACATAATGGTATCTCCTTATATATGTAACTTACGTAAGAAGGTAAAGTAAGGGTAGTGCTAGTCCCATGCTCGGTTACAAGCGTAGAGTCTGGAGCTGATTTCAATATTTCGGCAGTTTGCCTGGTCATATACCTGGTGATAGGCTGCCCCATTACTTTCCACCAGACCCATGGTTTACCTTTCCCACCACAGAACATGTACATACACTTTGTCCAGAACCAAATTACACTGCTTGGTCACATGTGCATGTGTGAACAACTTTTCTCTTAAGCCAGTAATGTGGCCTGGTGCATACCAGTTGCAATCAAGATGTTGTATCCATGGCTTGACTCTCGTTTGGGTCGCTATGGAGTGGTTACAATGTGGATGGATCACTGCTAGGTTATTGAATTACTGGCCTGCCTGTGGTTGAGGCATGGTGTTTCACTCTGAGATGGTTTTTTCAGCAAAGAGTTATAGGAACTCCTTTTATCGTTTAACATTTACATGTTGGCGTCATGATTACTGATTCACTGATACTGTGGACATTTGATTGACTGGCAGGACCTCGGCGCAGCTATGATTCTGATGACGATTACGACAATGAAAGCTCCGATGGAGAAAAAACCGCCAGTGATGATAATGATAGTTATGATGACGATGACGATGACGATGCTGATGATCCTGCATGGAAACCTTCAATGGTAAAGCTCCTGTTATCAGTAAGCTATGTAAACTCACCAAATTTAAACCATTATTCTGTTTTTATGCTGACTGCCTTCTTTGGACAGTTGTTCCCAGGAAGGCAGCAGCGGTTGCAGGAATATCAGCAACAAACTGGATAAAGGTTGTAATTTGGTGAATTTATATTGATTAGGGCTGTGGAAGTTAATGATTAATTTAATCATTAACGATTAAAAACGTTTTTTAGCAATTAATCGCAGATATTGTTTTGCTTACTTACTGGACATAACAGGAAGTTAATTTCGGGCATAAAGTAAACAATAATTGTCAACATCAAGTTAAAAATATTGAGCTAGTTAAATATAAGGCCATTTCTGGTCGTATGTCTGATTATTTTGGATTTAAATTGTTTGATGGCGGTACAGTTGATCCTGCTGAACACGTTTTCTGTGTGATTTGCCACAAATCATTCGCTTATTATTCGTGATTATTATGTCAGCATAATTATGAAGTTTGTGGAAAATTAACTAAAATATACAATTGTGTATTAATCGTTAATTTTCAAAAAGTTAACTATTAAAAAATTTTAATTATTACCAGCACTAATATAGATTATTACTGCTTCAATCTGAGTTCATTCAAAGACAAGACTTCCTGTTTTACTGTTATTTTTAAAGGCCAGGTCGCACGAAAAAATGATATTGGCTAAATATGTTTAGAATGTAACACTAATTAATAATACGCTGATCCAATGAAATGAAAACATCACTTTGAAGTGATTTTTAGATAAATATTTTGTGCCAGCCGAACGCACCCGAACGTGCCAGAATAACTGCTGATGTCACTTTTAGGATGCTTTGTTGTCAAACTGACATTCACATTGAAAACATAATAAATCTGGCGGTTTTACTCAGAGTAATGTCTGTTTTATCGTACAAATAATGATGCATAGGTGACATCAGAAATTACATCATTGTTATATGTTCACTGTTAGAGGTGTGCGATTTGTAAAATTAACGATGGTCAGGAATATTATGGTTTTTAGTGGGTTAACTACTGATGGAAAATTTGGCCTGTTTTGAGAATGTTTGACCCTCCACATTTGACCCATTCATGTCAACTCAGCCCGCTCATCCCTCCGTAAGCAAAATGAGCACTGGCAATGATTATGACCACTGCTGCCGTGGAAGTGGGAGTTCTGTGTTACCAGGACTGCTAGCATACTGACCCAGTTTGTTGAAGGTCGCCTTGGGCTGTATGCTAGCTTAATTGGTTTGTTTTTTTCTTCTTCTGCTTCTTCTTTTCTTCTTGTATTATGTTGTTTTCATAATATCATGTTGCGGAAGCTGACTGCTATCACTAGCATGAATAGCAGTGGTAGTAGTAGTAGTAGTAGTATTTGTTGTTGTTGTCGTAGTAGCAGTGACTAGCTGTTGTTGTTGTTAGAATCAAAATCGACGTGGAGGCCTGGAATTTGACATTCGAAGCAAGACAAAGTTCAGCAAGAAGCAACAGTTGAGAAAGCCATCAAGTGTGAAACATCGCAAGAGGGGTCATCCGTTGTCCAATGCTGATGAGCAAGCTTCAGGGTTCACGCCTGAAGTAACTCCTGCTAGGCGTTACTATGCCATGCCAGTGGATCCTGGGGATGCTGACAAATACAAAGTAGGTGTAAAATAGTAGTAGTATGCTGTGTCTCAAAAAAACATCCTCAACATTTTGACTGTAACTTGAAAACTAATTATCAGATCTTGATAATTTTTAAATCAAGTATTCCTGACACAACTTGCCATCATATGACTGTTCAGTTTCTCACCTCACCAAATGCATGCTTCTGCACTACTTAGGGAAAGCAGATCAAGCAGAATATGTGTTGAAATAAACAGAAAACCTGAAAAAAACATCCCCGACATTGTCGATCGTAACTTGAAGAAGCGACTGGATTAGCAGATTTTAGTAATTTTTTGGCAGAAATATTTCTCACACAACTGGCTATTAAATAAGTGTTTTACTTTTTACCTTGCCTAACGTCTGCTTTTGCACTACCTAGGGAAAGCAGACCAAGCATAATACGTGTTGAAATGAATGAAATAACATCAATAAATTCCATCTATCCTAATCTGTGGGCTGGTATATTACAAGGTTTAACTATCATGCAGCAGTGTGTCTACCAGATAAAGTTTAGGAATGTTTGTGAAGTCAAGAAGCGACTGGTACAGCCTGGACTGGTCTGGAGCAGAACGTTATCGATACTGCTGTCAATGAATGGAGAAAGCGTCTCCTTGCCTGTGTTCGCATAGTGAGCCAACACTTCAAGCAATTTTACTACAGGCAGTTGAAAAATGGACAACTGGATGAAATGTCAGCTAAAGTGTCAAAAATGTGAAAATATGTTTTTACGCATTATGTTAATTAAGCAATCATATCGCATTGGATAAAAAAGTGATACTTTGCTGGTTGTGATTTCCCTAGGTAGTGCAGAAACAAACATTGGGTGAGGTGTGAAAATGAATGGTCGTTTGATGGCAAGTTGTGTCCGGAATATTTGTAATAATTGGTTTTCAAGTTACAGTCGAAAATGTCGAGATGTTTTTTTGAGACCCATTGTAGTTGTTGTTACAGCCGCTAGATGCCAATTGACACTGGGGACACTGACTGATACATGGTGCTAGTAGTAGCGCTAGTTGTTGTATGTAAAGTTTAAACTTACCGTTCCATTATTGTGTTTATGTGCATTCTGCCTGAAAAGGCCATCCCCGAAATGACCTATACTATGTTGGGTGGGACATTAAATTCTACCCACCCACTCACTCACTCTTTAGTTGTTGTAGCAGTAGTAGTTATAGCCAACACACCATGGTCCATGGTCCATAGAACGTGCAATTTTGTTTTCTGAATAGCTCCATGAAACATTGGCTGATTTTAGTAATTCTTGGTGTGCAACATCAAGAAGAAACTTGATGCAAATGACTAGTTTTGGCCACCTCACCTTAATACTGTTGCTACTACCGTATGAAATGCAGAAGTCATAGTTAGGCCATTTACAACAATGAATTCATAATTCATATTGCTGTCTACAAGAAAACCAATCTTACCAGAGATTACACCGAGGTGGAGTCACACAACGATGCTGTATTGTTGGTTCAAGTTCACAGTGGCGCCTGCAGCAAGATCAAGGTTTACCACATCTACTTGACTCGACGGTTGATCCCACGTGTCCAAGGTGTGGAGAGGAACCACACACAATCGAGCATTGGCTTACAAGTTGCCCAGGGACCAAAGCAGCTCGACAGGAAATGTTTAGAAGTGTGAGCATTCTGATGGAAGAACTAGGCAAGACAGTGCCGATGACACGGTGTCCAGGGCTGTCACCATGTCAGTGCATCGGCTTTCGTCAACAACAACAACAACAACAACAAGCAACAGTACTGCATCACTACGGTTGCTGATGTTGATGCAGTTGTTGTTGTTGTTGTTGTAGTGGTAGTAGTAGTATCACTATAACAACCTCACATAGTCACATTAGTCAGCCACAATTTTTAAAATCGGTTTAATTGCAACGACTCAGTTGGTATTGGTATAAGAGCATAGTATTTGAATAAAATTTGACCAGAAAACCAAATTGGCATCCCGAACACTGGCATTTCTTCAGATTTAACACAGTCCAAGATTGTGTTGGCCATAATTTTCAAACGGGAGTTTAATAGCATTCATTTGTATGAAATCCAGACCATAGATTGCATCCTGAGACGTAATCTGTCTCGAGATTTTACCGCAGTGGAATCTAAGATGCTTGAAAACAATGATGGCTGTCGATTAAAATCAAGTCTTGCAGCCGAAATTGCTGTGCGTTAACGTTATGGTAATGTCTGGTGTTTTTTGGTCTGTGTGTTTTGCTGCCAGGCAGGTAACTTTGTGGTTGAGAGACGGCAACTTTACAGCGACGAGCAGCTGGTGCTATGGAGATTTGATGGCAAACGAGTCCTACACAAGTTTGCGCCGGAAACACAGAGCGATGGAAACATTGTGCACAAACCATCTGTTGTTGTAAGACTGATTTCATTTACTTCTCTTTACGGTGCCGGTGGGGTGCAGTGGCTAATGCATTGGCTTGACAAATGAAAATATGCTCTGTGCTGGTTAGTACTTAGATGGTTGACCATTGGCAGATGGGTAAACCAGTATCAGCACATTTCATTTTTTTGATGTTTTGCCCCCAGGATGTCTGGACGTTTTGCCCTGTTGACTTTTCACCCACTAAAATGGCAAAGACAATGTCATCTTCGCCATCATCTTTTTGAGTCATCCTTATCATCCGTCCATCTGTCCATCTTCGCCGTCTGTCTCCATAGATTGGCGTCTTATACATATATCTTTTCTATTATTTTTGCCATTGTCCGTTTTTGGCATCGTCCGCAATTTTTATTGGGCAAAACGTCTGTAATTTGGTAAGCAATGGCATTTCAGTGTGTAACCAACTGCCTATGCCACTCAGCTTGACTGTCCTCACATTGAGTACCAGTGAAAGCTGGTGCATAAACGGGTGCACTACGCGATGCACTAGTCCTGTATCAGTGGTCTGACGATATAAGCAGGTGTCTGGCTGAGGACTGAAGAAACAGAGAGCTGCATCACCCTATGGGCCTTGCTCCTTGGGAAAGACTTTGTGATATGTACATACCAAGAATGAGAGGCTTTCCTGATAGTTGAAAATATTGAAAAGTCTTCAGCAGTTGGAGTTTTGCTAGAGGGAGCTTTTTTTGATCTCGTTGACTCTATGGTTATTGGGAAAGGGTCTCAGCACTTCTTTTTGGAATTGATTTTTACGAGCGAAAGCAGCTACTGCTATCAGCGTGTCTTAGCCATCGCAATTCTGTCCGTCTGTCCGTCTATCTGTCACACGGGTGGATCAGTCAAAAATGGTGCAAGCTAGGATCACCAAGTCTTCACTGTAGGCTGCCTGGAAGACTCTGCTTTCAGGAACCGTAAAGCTTTTCCATAAATTCGAGGGGGGTCACCCTGAAAGAGGGCGCTAAATAAGAGGGGGTGGGAAAACTTAAGTCGCTGTATCTTAATAACGGTACAAGGTAGGTCCAAAGTTACTATTAAGAACTAATAGGAAGTCGTACACTGGCTCTCGGTTACCACCGAATTTGATGACTTTGGATGACTTTGAATGCTAAAATGGAGGTTTTTATGGATTTTTTGGCGATTTTGGGCTGCAAGACACATTTCAAGAGTGACTTGCATTGAAATCAGTTGAGATAGTCATAGAAAAGCTGCCTATTAAATTTTCAGCATTGAACGTAGATATCAACGGTCGAAGTCTCGATTTTTTAGGTTAGGTTTAAGAAAACCTGCACACGAGGGCATCAAAGAGCAGTACCCTTGTAAAAATCATTATTTTACCGTTGTTGGCCAGTTTTTCGTGAAAACGGTTGCAGACAGCCATGGGCATGCTACCTATCTAAACAAGCACTAGTGACGAGCTTTTCAGTCGTATCAACATCGATGACTTTGAAAGATCTTGAACTTTCGAAACAAGGGGTTTTATTGATTTTTGCGCTCTTCAGCTGCACCGCACACTTCAAGAATGAACTGTGACGGAATGGCTGGAGACGGACTGACAGTTTGCGAACAGGAACTGCTATAGGCTTTCGCGTGTCTCTTGAGCATTAGCTGAAATTTCTTGTTCCATTTGGCCTGCAGGGTCTTTATTTAATTATAGTTGTTGTTGTTGTTGCCAACTGTCGTTGTAGTTGTCGTCATCGTAATCGTTATCAATGTTTATACCAGGCCTTGATGGAGACATTACCATGTTATTCAAGGAGTAGTGGTAGTAGTAGTATTAGCAGCAGCAGCTACAGTAGTAATCTGTATTTGTGTCTGCATAGTACACAAGCTGGCTGGGTGACATAGAGCAGACATACAAAGTCGTTGACGTTGAGATTGTATGGGGAATGAAATCAAATCCTGAGGTGGTCCAAATCACAGACAGATATCTACTGCAACCTCGCGACAACAGGTCTGTAGTAGTAGTAGTAGTGGTGGTGATGGTAGCAGCAGTGATAATACTTGAAAGTATTTGATTTATTTTTTCAAGAAAAAACCCCCAACGTGGAACGTTTTTATTGGGTTCTCTGTAGCAGACTGGTATTTTGCTACCACAGAGGAATGGAAGGCTGAGTTGAGCTTGGTGCTTTGGTATATATTGAGATGGTTCACCTGTTTGCAGACAGTCAGTCATTAAGTAATAACCAGTTTATAACCCAGGAGTTGAACCCACAATCTCCTGATCATAAGTCAGACATTTAAGTGTTACACCATCAGTGCCACATGTGGGTCTCAGAAGATGTAGAGTAGGCCTGATGCATTTTATGGCCAGATGGCATAAAAGATGCCTAAACTAGGTTTTTAATTTCTTATTGATATGCGTAGATTATGTGAGAGGGTGAATCTTTCATTCATTAGTATTATGCTTATATGTGTCTGTATTCTAATTCATTGTAAGTTAGGTTCGTTGAGTTAGTTGTGTTTGATTTTTTGCCATCGTTTTGCTGCTTGTCAGTATTAGTACCGGTGGTTGCACAGAATGACCATCTTCAAATTTTCCTGTGGTGTGTAAAGTGGGATGTACAAGTGTACTTACTCACTGTACCCCAAGCCATCCCAAAGTGTATTGTACTGTGTAAATGATATTGTGTTGCGTATTATATGGTATTGTTTATATAATTTGAAGTATGGTGGTCTGCTTGTTTATTATCTGTGTAGCTTGGAGGATGATGCTTTGATGGATCCATTCAACATTTATCTCCAGACAATGCTCAGTCAGGCTTTGGCTTCCGACTTCCTGCAATCACTGGACCAGCAGAATGGTGAGATCCAGCTTCATTTCAGTTACATTTCTCTTTCTATTTTTGTTGTCTGTCCAATGCAATGCATAGCATTGAACAGAATATAAAATCGATGGAGCGCCCATTTGTCCATCTGTGTCTGTCTATGTACAAGACTGCGATATCAGTCACGGACCAATTTTTATCAATTTTGGAACGTAGCTTCTTTGTACCGTCCATGAGAAGAAGTTTTTTCAAGCAGTTAAATCACAAGTTGCAAATACGCATGCACAACCATCAGTGGAGTGCCACTTGCACTGTCCAGCATTTCAGGTGAGTCAAATGGTCACGTGACCCATGACGTTACGCCATGACCCCCAGTATATTCGAGGCTCCATATTCTCGTAAGCATGCAAGGTGGTCACTTGATCACAATGGACCACCCATAGTGAACCCCACATTGCAAGACAAATGGCTTAAATGCATGATCACGATGTCGTTGCTGGTACTATTACATTGTTGTTATTGTTATACACAGATGACTACTACAGTGGACCTATAGAGCTCATCGATGGTTTGTTGGATGTGACAAAGAAAGCAATTCTCGCTCAGATTGAGTGGACCGACGAGTTCCAGGTGACGAAACTCTCACATAGTAGTACCAGTAGTAGTATTAGCATAGCAGTAGCAGTTCTTGCTGCTGCTGATGTTTTACCTGGCCTTCATGGAGTCATTTGGTAATGTTGCATGGAATTGAGCTAAGAAATGAAGATGGCTGATATCATTTGGTTGTTACATTTAGCCATTTTAGCCTCTTAGCCAGCCATATAATTTAGTTCATAGCTAGATAGCCATTAAAGTTGTGGCTAGCCATGGCTAGCTGCCAAATGAACTTAGTAACTATCCAGACACCAAAAGCTATTAGCCATGCTTATGGCTAGTATGGAATCTAGTCATACTAGTTTGTACTTGTAGTAGTATTAGTAGTAGACTAGTAGTTTTAGTAGTTGTAGATGTAGAAGTTGTTGTTTGTACCAGGCCTTGATGGAGTCATTTTCATGCTATTCAGTGGCTGAAAGTCTGAATCAGAATGCAACGTCATGTCAGGTAATTATATTTTCTTTTTCTGTACACTGTTATGACTTAGTCTACATTTAAGATTGATTACTTCCAGATAAGTAGGCCAATTACCCACTCAACTCAGTCTGGCCATCCGTCCATGGGTAGGTGCAGCGAATATCAGCAAAAGATGGGGTGCAGACAGGCACACAGCAGGATGCACGAACCCCATATCTGTGTTGTGGCAGTGTAAATTGGTGTCTGGTTGAAAGCTAATGTCCAATTTCCATTAGGGGGTACAGTCACAAACCTGGTCATAAACCTGGGTTGGCGACCAGTTTTGCAACAAGTTTGTTTGTGTTGGCAACCAGATCACGGACTTTTGGATTTGTCACGTGCATGTGACTTGACAAAATATAAACATCAACTAGAAATTTGGGACAAAGCCCAACGTGAGTTTGCTCGGCGCCCTAAGTTCGATCGGGGGGAAAATTTGGGAGGGTGAAATTCCCCCGGAAGCAAAGTCACATGGCCTGCACTCAAATGCACTAGCATATGCAAAACGCGCACCAGTTGTTGACTTAGGGTGGGTAAACATTAGTCACATAATCTCTGGTGTTAGTAGACCAAAGTTCACCAAATGGTTTTATTCAACGTCTGATTAATTGTACTTGATAGCGCTTTTTGCCGCTTTTCGATATCTTTATTCATTCCAGAGATATTTGCGGTCAAACTGAAAGTAGTCGTAAATCACACCAATTTTTGAACGTTTTTTGCCTTCTCAAATTTTAAGGGGGCGGTGCCCCCCAAAAGTTGTACCCACGTTATCACTCCCATCTAGCAGCATGTCACGTGGCAAAGTTTCATGAAGCTACTCCCCCTGGCTCCAAAGTTCTCGCGGCTAATACGCTACATTTTAAGTCAGTTTTTGTCCCCTTTGAAAAAAAGTAAGGGGGACCCCCATTTCCGGTGGGGGGTGCATTAGTAAGACTTGGTCATTCTTTAGCGCGTGTAAAAATTTGGGGGTGCAGTACCCCTTAGAGGTTGAAATATGGTCTCCCAAAAAAGTTGATTAGGGTGGGTACGATTTCACCGTTTAATCTCTGCGATTACTGAACCAAACTTCACCGTACTTCTTTCACGCAACGCACGAGGAATCGCGATACAATATGTATTTGTCCGATTTTGACTATCTTCATCCCTTCCGGAGATATTTGCCGCCATAGTTTAAAGTCATCCGAAACCGGCCCAAATTTTGCATGTCTTTGGCCCCTAAAGTTTTTGGGGGGAGGACCTCTTGAAATTTTGGACTGGCATTATAAAATTTGGCCTACTGCTGATCACTGTGCAAAATTTTACGCCGATCGACCGACACATCTCTGAGATCTCGCGTTGGAATAAAAAACATCTGCAGTAAAACATAAGCCCGCTCCGAAAGTTATCGCTTTCAGGCAGACTAACTAGAAATTTGGGGCAAAGCCCAACGTGAGTCTGCCCGGCACCCTAAGTCCGATTGGGCAGAAAAATTCATGGGAGTGAAATTCCCCTGGTGGCAAAGTCATGGCCTGAAATAAAATGCATTAGCATACGCAGAATGCACGCTGGTGACTTAGGTTAGGTAAACATTAGCCACGTGATCTCAGTGTTAGTGGACCAAAGTTCACCAATTTTTTGTTTAATGTGGGAGAGATTGCAGTTAATAATGTCGTTTACCACTTGGCTATATCTTTATCCAGTCCAGAGAAATTCTCAGTCAAAGTCGAAAGTTGTCTTAATACGTACTAAATTTTGGACGTTTTTTTGCCCTCCCATATTTCAAGAAGGTGGTGCTTCCAAAAGTTGTCTGCCGCGTTATCACTCCCGCTGAGCGGCACGCCATGTGGTAAAGTTTCATAAGGCTACGACCTCTGGCTCCAAAGATCTTGCATTTAATACATTGAATTTTAAGCCAATTTTTGACCCCCTTTTTGTAAAAAAATTGTAAGGGGGACCCCTGTCCTGGTAGGGGGTGTGCTAGTAAGACTTGGTCATTCTCTAGCACATGTAAAAATTTGGGGCTTAGCACCCTTTACCGGCCGAAATATGGTCTTCCGAAAAAAAGGTGCTTTAGGTGGGTGCAATTTCATCTGCAGGTCTCAAAGGTTACTGGACTAAAGTTCACCGGACTTGTTTCGCCTAATGCGGGAAGGATCGCGGTAGATCAAATACTTGTTTGATTTTGAATATCTTCATCCATTCCGGAGATATTCGCCACCCAACTTTGAAGTCGTCTGAAATCAGGCCAAATTTTGCATGTTTTTGGTTCCTAAAATTTTTTAGGGGAGAGCCCCCAAAATTTTGGACCAGCATTACAAACCCTAGCCTAGTACTGATCACCGTGCAAAATTTCACGTCGATCAGCTGACGCATCTTGGAGATCTCACGCTTGGAATAAAAAAATAAAAACATTTGCAGTAAAACATAAGCCCGTTCTGAAAGCTATCGCTTCTTGGCGGACTAACAAGTCTGTAGCTGATTGGCAGCAGATTCACAGCTGATCAGCGAATCCAGCCATGAACCTGATATGCAGTTCGTCGACCAGGTCAGTGACTAGACACCCTAATGCAAGTTGACTTTTAGGAAACAGAGATAAGCTCTTCCCTTTGGGCCTTATCTCGAGAAGAATTGCATATATGAAATTAGATAAGCTTTTCAATATTTTGACACTATTTGTTGGACAACAGGAAGGGTAGTTGTACTATTGTAGTAGTATTAGTAGTAGTAGTAGTAGTAGTAGCATTAGTAGTAGAAATAGTAGTTGTTGTTGTTCCAAGGCGTGCAAGTATGGAGACCATTCTGCTACTAAGGCATTGCAATTGTTTGGTCATCGCTATAACCGTCAGCTACTCTCCCATTCAGAGCAGGTTGACAAGGCTGATGCCAAGGTATGTAGTAGTGGTGGTAAGTAGTAGTTGTTGTTGTCGTTGTATTTGTAGTAGTAATTGCATTAGTTGTTGTTCCTACTGTTTCACGCAGAGTAGGTCAACAAGCCTAATGCCACTGGCCAAACAGATTTGTCTTCCAGTACCAAGCACATGACCAGGCTCGGAGGATGACGTGGCCAAACCTAAGAGGAATAGCTTATCCAACATGCTTGTGGGTTGACCCTGCACCCTTCCCCTTTCGCTCAGGAATGAGAGAGAGAGAGCCTAATGCTTAATGACATTATATTATTAAGTGTCTATCTTTATTTATGCTGTTGTTGTGCACAACACGGTGTTTCATAAAAAAGAACCCCCTTTTGTTTTTTTCATAATTCACTCAAATGATGATCAATTTACACAAAATTTGTACCAGTTGTAGCTGAAGAAATAGTAATTCAAGTTATTGCAACATAATGTGGCAGTTGGTTAAATATTCTTTGCTAGTTGTGACGTAATACTGACATCATGATGCGTCACGGGTACAAGCTTGTTAGTCTCAACTGGTGCTGTCAGTTGCTGCCGTGCTTCAATTGTGAAAAATTTGGTAAACTGATAACAAATTTTTGAAGTTTTACAGTTGCAGCCACGAAAACATACAAAGTGATCACATTTATGTGTCTGTGGGGATAGTTGGATTTTCACATGTTCGAGCAAGACAGTGCACTAGCATACCGAGCTTGCAAAATGGTTGCATTTTTGGATCGCAAGATGCCTCATTTCATAACCCCATGTTGCTTAGTGCTGACACAATGAACGTTTTTCATTTGCAAACCAGATTAAGTTCATCATCGAAGCAGGGTAGCAACTGACAGCACCAGTTGAGCCTATCAAGCTTGTATTTTTGACACATTATGACGTCAGCATTGTCACAGTTATCAAATAATATTTAATTAACTGCCATATTTTTGTTGCAATATTTTGACTTAGTATTTCTTCAGCTGCAACTGATACAAATTTTAAATTTTTTTTGTAAATTGATCATCATTTGAGTGAATTATGAAAAAACAAAAAGGGGTCCTTATTTTATGAAACACTGTGTATATCGTTTTCACCCCATATGCCTGTCTCACACTCGCTCCTAACTTGAAAACAAAAACACATAGAGAAACCAAAATTGGCATGAACGTTTTCTCGGCAGGAGTGACTGGTGCGCCAGTTTTCAGCTAAAAAGCGCAAAGATCGAGCTTACCAGTCACGGAGAAACTGAAGAAAATGACGAAGACTTGATTTTTTGCTACACCAGTCAAAGTAAAAGTGGACTTTCAGTTGAAATTCAGTGCCGTGTGTGCATAGCCAAGAGGATGGCTGCATCTCGTGTCGACATTGGGCTGAGATATTTGCTTCTTAGTTGGTACGGTCACTGTAGTGTTGTATGCAGTGGTTGTGTTCTGTTGATGTTGCAGTGTGTGGCCATATGTGCTCGTTCCTTTGCTCTGTTCACAACCTACCATGCCCTTCATCACTACAAATATCTGCTGTACAGACAGTGCCTTGAACAGGTACTAGTAGCCGCGACAGCAGTAATAACATGTTGTAGTAGATACGTGCTGTATTTCCTCAATTTTCTGGCATTGGCCTGTGCATTTTAACGATTAATTTACCTTTTAGTTAAGTGTGGAAATGTCGGGGAATTGAACAACTGTCAGGGGGGATATTCTGGTAGTCGTGCATAAGTCAGAGATTGTCATTCTGGAAATATTTGTTGATTAATTCAAATTTCAGCCAACGTATATATTAAGTAGCGTATTGTTAGTTGTAAAAGTGATGATAACATTGCGGCTTTAGTTAGCAGCTTCGTTGTATGAAACAGCTGTCAAGAAAATTGTACTGGTACGTTAAACTGCATTTCCTCGCAACTGTGCCGCTTCTGTAATTGTAGACCGCTTTTTCATTGAAGGTTACGGGGGGAGATGGGGCTAAAACTTATCTATTCAGCTCTTAATGAAAACCCTCAAAGCTATGGAGCATCACCTGCCATGTTAAATAGTCTTTAGATTAATTAATGTGGACTTCTGTGCATTTTTTCGTTTTGCACCCTCTTGCAATACTCGTGGCCATGGTTATAAATTGTTTGCCGAGCAGTCTACCCATAATGTACGCTATCATTCTTTTGCTAGGCGTGTTGTTGGCCCCTGGAATAGACTCACGGCCCATGTTGATTTTTCCTCTCTCGTTAGGTTCAAGGCTTTTCTTAATCATACTGATCTGTCTAATTTTCTGCTATATTGTGTTGATTAGGGTAGATGTTAGTGTTCCTTCTGGAGCCTTTCTATCCTTGGCTGGCATTTTGTTGTTTTATTTGTGTTGCTGGTGTTGTCAATGTCAGTGCTGAAATAAATAAATAAATAAATGTGGGATCACAGTGTTACCTGCCACCTGACATAGGTGAATGCACCATTGCACCCTACCTTAACCCCAGCCAGATAGGCCAGTACTCGATTTATCAATCCCAGAGAGATAAAGGCTGAGGTTGAGCTGGGTGATTGGTATAATGAGATGGTTTACCTGTCCACAGACAGTCAGGCATCCTTCCAGGTACAGGGTGGGCCAAAAAAATGGCACCATTTTTTGTACACCTTATAATTTCACCAAATATTGACCGATTTTCAAAATTCTTTCACTGTCAGAATCAGGAGACAATTTGTAATAAAACTGTCACACCCACCACACCTTAAGTGTGTCGCTACACTACCTTGTGAAATGTCAGACCGTGCACTCAAGCCGGCGATGCCACTGATCAACATTGATCGAGCCTGGTATGTGGCCCCCAAACAGCCCGGACTTAAATCTGGTCATTTATGCTGTTTGGGATGTTCTTCAACAGATGGCCTATCAATGTTGATGATTCACAACAGTCAGCCAGCTGAAGCAGGCGATCCGTCACTGAGTGGGGCAAACTGCAGCATTTGGTAAATTGCGCTATTGGTTAGTGGCATCGCCGGCATAGGTGCGTCGTCCAGCAGCAAGGCGGACACATTGAACATTTGATGTAAAACTGTGAGATGTGACTTTTAGACAATAACTGAAACAAAAAACACGTCGTTTCTTTGTTATTTTTTTAAAAATATACTGTTGCAGAAGTTGTCTTGTTTTCAGTTGTTACTCTTAAGACACTGACATTTCACAAGGTAGTGTAGCGACACATTTGAGGTGTGGTGGTATCTATAGTCATAGATTTATTACAAATTGTCTCCTAATTCTGAAAGTAAAAGAATTTTGAAAATCAGTTAATATTTGGTGAAGTTATAAGGTGTACAAAAAAATGGCGCCATTTTTTGGCCTACCCTGTAGTTCACTTTGTACAGTACATGCAACACAACCGAACTGGCATTTCAGTTAACTGAGCTGAGATTTCGGTGCATTTCTGTCGCCTTGTACACACCTTTAATGTTGCAGGTGGCATTTGCGAGGCAGTCGGCTGATGAGCAGTCGGACTTTGAGGTTCTGGGTGACTGTCTGCAGCATCGCGTCTGGGTTCAGAGGGTACGCCAGTTCTGTGCCTTCCGCATGCAGTTTTCTTACTTTTAAAAATGACGATTTTAATTAATTCAGTAATAAGACTTAGTGTAATAAGACTACTTAAGACTTAGTGTAGTGTACTAGCAGAGCTGTTTTGGTCAAAAATTTTACTTGTTAATTTTTCTGATTAGTAATTAATCAGTTTAGTAACTAATTGTTACCAGTAATTTTATCAAAACTAACAGTGGTTATAGTGCAAGAAAAGTGCATTTTTTGTCAGCTTATTCAGCTAACAGCTGTCACATATGCACCAAGACAACAGCAGATTGACATGAAATCTGGCACCAGTAGCAAAGTTTTACACTGTGCACCGTAAAAGAAATGGACACCAAACCACGTCTTCATGAAATAGATGCATTTTCTGTTCCATTTCAGGACTCACCAGGACCATCAAAATGTTTTCCAGACCTTTTTGGAGTCCACTGACGTTTAAGTAGTGTTAGACAAACAGCAGTTACTTGAAGTTGTGCATACAGTGTAATCAAATGCACCAAGTTCTACTTCAAGTGTATGGAGCACCGAATAATTTGAAAAAAATTTTCATCATTGTATTTTAGTAAATAAGTGCTATGCTAGTGCTACACGTTGTTTATTTTGAATCCCCAGTGAATTCATCAACTATCCAAGATTTTCATTTTCCAGGACCTTCCAGCGTCTCAAGTTTTAATTTCCAGAATTTTCCAGGACCAAACTTATTTTCCAGGCCCAAATGTAGGACTTTCCAGTAGGCATAGGAACGTGTTTTTGGTTGTTTTCAGTTGCTGAGACGGCTGAAGGATCTGATACAAAAATGTATTGAATCTGCGGAGCCGGCTGATGAGGATGATGCTGCTAGTGTAGCGACAGCGTAACATCGAGATCGGTTCCAGTGGCATTCAGTCTCGTTTGAACTGTTTCTGCTGCTCGAGATGACATATGATCGATAAAATTGATCAATAAAATCGGCAGACAAAAGTCTGTCGTGTCATGCATGTTGTTTGTTCATAAATGTGAGAAATAATCTTGTTAGGTATTTATTTTGTTAGTTATTCAGTAATATTTATTTTCGTTCATCAGATGCAGAAAATATAATGCGGGTAAAATGCCGGGTATCATTGGCACCACTGAAGCTGATGTCATATGAAGTTATGAATGATAAAGTTGGCTGCAAAGTCGGTTGCGTGCAGTGATTCAACAATTTTATCAGCCAATTTTATCGCGCAGCTTAACCATGCCCGCAAACGTTAGCCAATTTTACTGATCATGTGCCATCCCCTTTCAAGTTTGTGTGTTATGCTAATTAGTTTTGTGTAGGGCCTCCAATACCGACGCTGCTTGGCAATACTGGTATTTCGGTATTCAAGAAAGGCAATACCGGTAGATACCAGTACCTCGATCAATGACGCTGTTAGTGAGAAAATTTTAATCTGACTAGCAGAAGACAGGAAATAAGCAGTTGTAAATAATAACTCCGTGGTGTATATTTTATTAGGCCTATACGAAGTCACTTAACGATTTATCTGACGTTGACGTTAAGTGTTCGTAGAAGAATTTAGTGACTAACGTAAGAAAACATAAGCCTAATGTGTTGAGAGTATTATCTCCCAGCGACGAGTGTAGCTTAGAGCACAAAATCCCTCAGCTGCAAATGTTCTTTCTGCATTAATGGATGTTGCTGGGAGGGTCATTAAGTAGTCAGGCATAAGCTTAAGACTGGCGCAAAGTGACTGTGACTCAGTGACCCTTGCTGTCCGCAGCCTCTCGCTAGGCGGACGTCGGTTAGTTGGGCGACACTGCAACTTCATCCAGCACCCAAGTTCCCAACCGCCCACGTGTCTTTAGCAGCGTGCAATGCAGTCTGCGCTCTGTGTACAGCCTACATGATGCACGGACAGCCGCCGACAGCGACACGTAGGCCTTCGTCGTACAGTGGCAGCGCCTACAGTCACCAGCTAAACAGATGGTCACAGATTGCACAGTGCATCACGCTGATGACTTCTAGCATTGCCAATACTGAAAACTACGGTACTGATACGTGTCAATACCGATGCCATTTAGACCGGTATCCCGGTATTCAGTATACCGGTATTGGAGGCCCTAGTTTTGTGCCGAAACACTTGAGTCTTGAGCACTTTTTCTATGCTGCATGTGGTGTAGCAGAATTCCCTACTTCTTAATTCAGTTGCCTGTATATCTTTGCGTGTCAATGTGATCTGCAGTGTACTGGTAATTCCTGTGGATAAACAATGTTACTTTTGGTAGGTTTTTCTAAGTCATTGACTGTGTGGTGATTACGTCAGTTATAACTTGCTTACTTGATACTAAAGCTTAAGACAAAGGTGAAAAATTTGCAGCTGCAGCAGGCCTAGTGTGACATATTGCACTGGAACTATTATTGACAGGCATGGGACAATCGGGCAGTGAAACTAAATATGCTACTACATTACGGCACAAGCATGTCTTAGGTATCAGTTTTTATCTGAATAAGTGGTAAAATCATAATCTGTCGTGTGTTACCAAAAAATGTTAACTTTATGTAGGCATAGTATTTTATGTTTTTGTACTTCTGTGTACAGTGTCAATGGTGAACATTTATGGTTTATTATGTTTATGATGTTTTAATGTATGCATTTTGTACTCTTAATACAGCCATTGTGGCTGCAAGAACAATAAAGGTGTGTTATGTTATCATCGGTCAAAGTAGGTATGAGCGAGTGAGTAGGGTTTAACATCCCGCCCAACAGTAGGTTTACTGTCCCAATATAAAATTCATGAATTTTAATAAATTTTAAAACCGAAAGTCACCAATTCTCGAACTAGGATGTAAATCATCTAGAGCACTTAAGCACTGAATACAGACACAGTGGCGTACAGACGAAAAGAGTGCTGTCTAATAGGCCTAGTAAGGCATTAAATACTGTGACTATACTGCAAACCATGTATTTTTTTCATGCAAACCAAAAAAAATTGCAAAATTTAATCTGTACAAAATTTAAGCTTACCACTAACCTGTGAATCTATCTCACTGAATAATGAATACATACCATAATGCACGATTTTATTTAGTCAGTAAACTTTGCCTAGTAAAGTGCACTGATGGGAAAATGCTAACATTGAAAATATCATAAAATTTCCTACTTCAAAATCACAAAATTCAGATGCACCTAAGACAGTGTTTTACAGTAATCATGTCGTGCGACAATTTTTTTCCATCAGTCAGTACAGTGAAACATTCTCAGGTCAACTCAGCCTCCTACCCTCAGTAGGATGGGAAACATGACTAGTAGTCATCTCAGTTGAAACGTTCAGCAACGGCAAATCCACCTTGCTTACTCAAACTGAGCCAAGTGATGCAACCAACATGAAAGGAAGCAAGCGTCAACAACACCTCAATAACAAACCACACAAAGATGATAAGACTCTAATGTACAATAACATGCAATGCAGTACTAGTAGTAAACAATATTAATTAATTCGCTAACTAACCATAACTCAAACAATACACCTACTACTCAACAATTTGCTCATAGATAGCAGTGACAGCAGTGGTTTACTCCCAAGCATGTTCAAACGAATGACAACGTAGGATTACACTACCAACTGATGACAGACGTAGAATAAGTGTCCGTCGCAGTTAACCAGTGTCCATTAAACCACTGTATGAAGTGTAGACATTTGTTAACACTCTCTTATACCATAACAGATTGGTTTAACATACGCTTAACAAAAGTGGCTAAGACTAGCTGTATAGTCAGTCACTAGTCCACTCCATGCAAATAAATTACTCATCTACATACTTTAAAGAGTGAGCAGCACTACAGTCTTCGCAAACGACGCCATAACTTCCAACTTCCTGATCGCACATCAGTCAGCAGACAAAAAAAAATTGTCACGAGAATCTTGTACACTTGACAGTCTTCAATAATGTTACCAATAACAATTTTCTTATTCGTCTCATTGCCCGTTAATTTCATCGTATAACAGCGGTGTATCAGTTTTTATTAACCTTCAGTGAGTGAATGAAATATATTTCCAGGGAGGTAAATGGCGGTGAGCCATTAATCAATGTACTGAGTACCCGGTATTGAGTTGACCCAACTGTTTTGGTTTCTTCTCATGTCAGATGCTCGTGGCACTGCATCGTGGGTCAAGAAAGTGGGGGAGGAGGGCAGGAAGCTGCACTTTTCCAACATACAGCTGCAAATTGCTAACAGACAAGATTATGGGTGTTTAAAATTCTACCGGTACCCAAAATCAAGGGAAGAGGTGAATACCTAACCCTTTTGGCATCCTTGTTAATATCTCCCTATTGGTGTCTTCACTTGCAATTTTGTTCCACCCAGAAAACTTATCTAACTATGCCACAAAAATCAAACAACTACCATAGTGAACATACGAACAGTGGTGTATTAATAGTAAACGATACTGGATGCAGGCCTTCCACTCTGTAAAATGTTCTCGATCAAAACCTCAAAAACTGAAAATCCACAAAATTTTCTAGTCGATTCACTATTGAGTTGTCAAAAATGTGAAATGATAAAAAAATACAAAATTACATTTCTTTAACTGGAGACAACGACAGCTTCCAGGTTTAAGTTATGAGTAACAAATAGGGTCTAAAAATGTCACAAATCTGTTGGGATACCAGAACATCACACCTGTCATCATTTCTACTGGTAAAATCTTTTATTTCGCTACATTTTCTGCACTTTCAGCAGAAATTCCCCCACTTCTGGCCATTTACGGATAAACAGCTTTCAGTATGAGTGGGAAGCCTGTGAAATCAAGAATTATTTGCACCAAGAGACAGACCGATTGCAAACATTAGAAATATCCACAGTGCTGGCATATTAGCTGCATGCTGCTGTCTTAGTCTCTGCTCAAACTGCCTCCTGGCTTCCCAGTACTCATTCATTGTTCTTCCAAAGTGCTGCTGTCGACAGAACTCCGCGTAATCGTATCTGATCCTATTGGCAGAACTTCTCGGTCTTGGATACGCTTGTCCAGCAGTCCTGCTTGCAGAGCTTCTCGCCTGTCCTCCGGTCCTTGACTGAAACGACCCCCTTCTCCGCATGAATTCTCTATATTCAACATCAATATTACTGCTACGAGAGGTTTCGGGTTGACAAATGCTGGGCTGCAGAGTACGATCATACTCCGCACGTTTATCAGGATTACCAAGGATTTCGTACGCTGAAGACACTCGTGCAAACTTCTCCCGAGCGTTGACGACATTCACATCAGCGACATCTGGGTGGTACTTTTTTGACAGCTTGTAATATGCCGACTTGATCTGCGATGGTGAAGCTGTTGGCTTCAGGCCCAGGACATCGTAATGGTTCACAGCAGACTGAGCATAGTGAGCAAGCCCTCGTTGCTGTGTCCGATTGTCAAACGTGAAACATGGCTGCTGACATAATTTCACAGATAACAAAATGCCAGCCCTTGTGTGCATTACCGGTACTTTCATCCATGCCATATATTCTTCAAACCACGTTTCTAAAAGCACAGCATCAATTGTACATCAATGTTGCAGCAAACATCACAGTTCTTATAAATCACAGATTTCTGTTTGTAAAAGTGAAAAGTACGTTATAGATGAAACAGTCATGCAACCTATCTGTATGTATCCAGTAACTGCAAAAACTGAAGTTTAAAATCAACAATCAAGCTTGCAAACAAGGTTTAGCCAATCACATAAGTTCAGTGCTAAAATAATTTGCTTACACACAGGAAACCCTGCTATAGCTGAATAATAGTTCCTCAAATGAGGTGACACAAATTGACTCACGGTTAGACGCTTCGGGTGTTTGATGCTTTGCATGTATCTACATGCTAAGTTCCGTGCCAACAACAGATTTTTCCCTTACATGTTCATAATAATAAGGAAAAAAACTTTCACATCTAAACGACCTGTAACACTTCAAAGAATATTAATGCTGTCATGATATGAGCTGCAACCTGCAACGAAAACGAAACGCAAAATAATCAGTTAATCAAAATTTTTATCAAACCCTTTAAATGCAATCTGGAAACCGTACTAATAAGGTTTTTTGACATTTTATTTTGCATTTTTATTGCCTTTAAGCTACCAACTACGTTATGTTACTTTATGTTAAATAGTCTTTGCCTGTGGGCGTGTCCGTAACGGTTGTTTTAGTACAGTTTTATATAATATGAATTAAATTAGCATTACATTACAATGTCAAGATTAACGGAAAGGTTTGCACTGTCGAGGGCCAATGCGTCGGACTTGCTGAATGTTCGGAAACTTAATTTGTGGTGCTAATGGCTTTTATTTTTTCGTTTTGTGCTCGTTGCTTAGGACGCTAACTCAGTTCTATCGGTGCAGTATTGATGACAAGTGACTTGAGCAAGGCTCACGTGACGCGCGATAGCAGCGGTTCTGCCACCTTAGCAATCAGTTTACAGCATGCAATAAAATAACGGTTGCACTAATTGCTGAATTGGCCCACTGCTGGTTCAGGTTTTGGTTTGTTTTGGGTTTAGGTTTAAAGTTTAGATTTATTACTTAAAACTATCGCTTATTCAGTTACATCCATCGGCGCCGATTCATGCCGATTCAGCTGATTCGGCAATTAGTGCTACTCGTAAAATAATGATACGTATTGAAGGTGCACCCAAATTTGAGCCCTCCGTTTGGAAGACTCTTTGAATTTAAGAGGGATCGAAACTTAGATTGTTGAAAATGTACGTTTTATGCAAAAAAATTCATACACAGGTTGTCGAGGTCTATCTCCAGCCATTTCGGTGCAATTCACTTTTAAAATGTTTGCCACAGCCGAAAGTTGAAAAAACATTATTACCCTCTATTTTGGGGGTTTAAGGTCATCAATGTTGACACCATTAAAAGCTCATCACTAGTGCTTGTTATGATAAACAGTATGTCTGTGCCTATTTGCAACTTTTATCAGGCCAGACGAGCCAATATCGGTAAATAACTACTTCTTGTAGGGGGTATCCCTCTTTGATGCCTGTCTGCGCAGACCTTCTTGAACCTAGAGGGTCAAAACTTGGACTGCTAAAATCTGCATTTAATGCTGAAAATTTTTTATGCAGGTTGTCTTGGTCCGTCTCCAGCGATTTTGTTACAGTTTACTTTTGAAATGTGCGCTACAGCCAAAAATTGCGAAAAAATTCACTGAAAACCCCAATTTTGGGAGTTTAAGGTCATTCAAGGTCATCAATGTTGCTAAATCTGAAATGCTTGTCACCAGTGCTTATTATGATGAGCAGCATGTCTGTACCTATCTGCAACCGTTTTCACACTATACGAGCCATTAGCGGCAACATAATGTCTTTTTAGAGGGGTATCCTTCTTTGGCGCCCTTGTTCAAGGGGAACTACCTCACCCAGGGGCATAAAATTTTGTCACAATAAACTAGAGTTTTGGGTCAGCCCAGAGTGAAGATTTCGTGATCCTAGCTTGCACCATTCTGATAGGGCTGCAGAGTGTGACAGACACACAGACAGATGGACGGATGCCAAGGCCATGGCTAAGACGCGTGAAGCATTCTGCTATCGCGCGTATAAATTGATGAGTCTCATATTTTTCAGCGCGAAGACATAAGCACTGGACACAGTTGGTCACATTTGCATAAAACGTTAACTTACCAGGTAACTCAGCAGATGCAGCTGCATCTGTTGCAGACGCACGTCGTCAGAACTCCATGCATGTGACTGTTTCGAATTGTACAGCTTATAGGACTTGTAGACTTGTTATAAGTCTTTAAAAAGTCTGTCTGATGATTATGTTTTTTTCCAAGTGGCTCTTGAATGAATTTGTCGAAGAAACGTCTGCTTCATTTTGTGATAAAGTGTTCCATTGGTTAATATCACTCTGTGAGAAGAACTGAAGATGTGCATTGCAATGGTAGTGGTTCTTGACAAGTTTCAAACTGTGACCTCTAGTCCTGCTGTCTTCACTTTTACGAAAGAAATTCGTCCAAGGAACAGCTGTGAAACCCTTGAACGTTTATGAACATTTTAATCAGATCCACTCTATTGTGTCATTCCTCTAGAGACCATAGACCCAAAGCCTTTTATCATGTATGGCAGTCTTCACAATTTCGGAAACAATGGAGTGAAATGGTGCTGAACCCTATCAAGCAGCTCTTTGTCCTTGCTGAAGTAAGGATTTCATACAGATGAGCAATAATCTAAGTGTGGCCTGATGAGAGACTTGTACAGATTGAGTAAAACTGAGTGATGCTTGTACTTGATCGTTCTACTAATCATCTCTCAGCATTTTGTTTGCTTTACTGTAACATTCCTTGCAATGAGGAGCAACTTTGAGGTCCTTGGAGAAAACAACACCCAAGTCATTTTATTGACACTTCCTGTATTGACTTCCCATATGCATGGAATGTGACAAATCTGTTAGCGTAGTGTTTGAATGATATATCTACAAAAGACTCAAGGAGAAAATAAAATTATTTTAATGCATTTATGTAAGTAAGCAGATAAAAATGTGAGCTTTTTGCATAGTTTTTAATAAAAATAAGTACAGAAGAAGTACATTTGCAAAGCACATACTGTTCGTAATAGTCCAACTAAATGCTAGATGCAACCAGTGGAGAGTGTATTTTTCCCTGGAAAAAGTTGGGGATGCTTACCACTTTCCCTTTGCTGGTAGGCCTACTAATGCAGTGGAGACTGGTGTCCGAGTTAGCAGTTAAACTGGTTTCGTGGCTCGATGGTAACTTTAGAAGCAACATCAATTCAACTGATATAATAGTCTTCTTTACTGCAAGAACTTGAGAGTTTACTGTTTTGTTTCTTTTACTATGTCATGGCCATGAGCAACAACTCACAGAAAGAGGATGAGTAAAGGCAAAGTAAGGCAAGACCCCTCTACACTGCAGAGCCTAATTAGATGGCTGGGGTAAATAAAAGCAGAATTGCTGTAGTGGTATTTATTATTATCATTTTATAAAATCTGAAAAAGTGAAAAAGATTGCAGTGCAAACAAGAAATTTGAGCTAATGCTCACGGGACGCACGAAAGCCTATAGCAGTTGCTGTTCGCAAAATGTTAGTCTATCTCCAGCCATTTCGTCGCGACTTTTATGGGGGTACCACTATTTGATGCCCTGGTACACAGGTTTCCTTGAACCTAGAAAATCGAGACTTGGACCGTCAAAATCTAAGTTCAATGCTGAAAATTTCATATGCAGCTTGTCCATGTCTATCTCAATTGGTTTCGGCGCAATTTGCTCTTGCAATGTGTCTCGCAGCCCAAAATCGCCAAAAAATCCATAAAACCCCCTATTTTGGCGTTCAAGTCATTCAAGGTCATTGAATTTGGTGCCAATCGAGAGCCAGTGTACGACTTCCTATTAGTGATTAATAGTAACCTAGACTTTATCTCGCACCATTACTGAGATACAGTGACTTATTGGCCAAAAATTGCAAATTTTGCCTACCCCCTTCTCATTTAGTGCCGTCGTTCGGGGTGAACCTCTTCAAATTTATGAAAAAGCTTTGTGGTTCCTGAAACTAGAGTCTTTCAGGCAGCCCACGGTAAAGATTTGGTGATCCTAGCTTAGACTGTTTTGCCTGATCCACCCGTGTGACAGACGGACGGACGGACCGACAGACAGAATTGCGATGGCTAAGATGCGCTGAAAGCAGTAGCTGCTTTCGCGCGTAAAAAGCAATCTCTGTGACAACAGCAACTAGGTTACTTCTAGTACTAATACTACTATTGCTTCAACTGCCAGTGCAGCTGCTACTATACTGCTTGTGGTTACCACTGCAGCTACTAAAACTTTTGTTGCTGCTTCAAATACTGTGTTCTTTCGTGATGATTATGTAGGGGTTGTGGACTTACAGACATCAGCATAGTGACAAAGATGCCAAACCTCGGTATAGCTTGCTTCAGGTATGTGTATTATATTATCATGATAAGTTGATAACTACATGATGGGGAACAATTACCAAATCCCCTATAGTTCCAAATGACAATCCAACTTTGTTAAATGCTATGCTGTTTTCAGCGTAAAATTTTTCATGACTAAACGTGAGGTAATACTATAATTCTTTATATTGTGCAGTATTAACCAGTGGTTCAATATAAGGCATTTGTGTGGGCTGTTAGAGAGAACTAAAGGCCTGCTAATGAGGTCATGTTTTTGGGTAAGTCCACTTGTGAGCAAGATAACTAAAAAGATCATGGTAAATTTTTTGTTTCGGTTGGGCATGGCCCAGTCAAGTTTGTTGTGTAGACCGTGCAGCATTCTTGACAGATGTTTAGGTTATTCCAGCACATATTTTCAAGTTTGTTTAGTGCAGAAAGTAAAGTCTTTCCATAGCCATAAAGCTTATAGAACATCACTGATCTCTGTTTTTAGCCCTCAGTGAGACACCAGTTTACACTGCGACGCCATAGATACTGGGCTAGTGTATCAGGCGATGTGCCTGCTTACGTTCCAGCTTCCGCTGGTAATCATTGCGCCTACCCACGGAGGGATGGCCAGGCTGAGTTGACCTGGGTGGCTGGTTACATCCTGAGATGGTTCACCCACTGCCAACAGTCACCCATCTAAGTACTAACTGGACCCGACATTGATCGAGTAACTTCACTGATGTGACCAGTGACTTTACCAATTACCCAGACTGCCATTTTGTTCAGTATTGACATTTGTTTATATTGCAGTTCAAATCAGCTACAAACACTGGCCAACTTTGCTCACTGTTTGAACCTGGAGTCTCTATACATTCGTAACAATTCCATTTCTGATCTGAGTGAACTGTGGCATCTCAAGGGTCTGAGTAGACTTCGTGTTTTGTGGCTGGAAGGCAATCCTTGCACCAAGCATTCGGAGTACAGAAGAACATTGCTTCGCATGCTGCCAAAACTACACCGCCTTGATAACACAGGTTCTCTGTAGACAAACTAGCACTATTGCTGCTACAACTACTGCTTGTGCTAGTCTAATTTATAACTTTGGGTTTATTGTGCTGAAAAGTAGGTGGATTTGCCGTATGATTTTAGAATTATTAATAGACTGATGTGTAGTTTCTGTGTTTTTGTTGCATTCATTACACTTTTGCTTAATTTTAATAATTTCAATCTTTTAACCACGTTGCCCACAGTGTCTGAATTTGATCTTAATATGAAATTTTGAAAGTTCATGTATTAGATATTATGAAAAAATTACTATTATTTCATTTTTGTTGCTTGTTAAGTGGCCTAATGAATATAATGCTATTGTAGCAGTCCTGGCGGAGAAAGCGGTCTAACTAAACAGAAGACTTTGCTGCATACTTCTACTATTATGGCTGTCACTACTACATTACTACTACTACTACTACTACTCGATGCAATGCTGTTGCAGTGGTCGAGGCAGAGGAGGTTGTAGAAGCAATGCAGGAGGCGTCACTGTATAAGCTTACCTCCAGCATCTGTGATGACTGTTCTCAGACTGGTAACACTTGTATGTTACAATCGTCTGAACCTCGCTGCCTCATGTTGGAAGAGTTTGCACCAATTGATGCTGCTGCTGCTGCTGATGATGATGATGATGGTGATGAGCACTTTACTCAGAGAACAATGTCTGAAACCCTGGAGCTCGCTAACACTGAAACTGAAATCCCATCGAGATTATCGCCGTCAGAAACATGCTCATTCAACTGCCGTACTTCAAACTCTTTACAACGGTTAGAGTTTTCCACATATCTGTGTTAGGACTATGACAGCTACTACTAAGAAGCTGGTATTATTGAAGATCTAAATTGTATCAACAATGTCTCCAGTCTGCTTTTTTGCTATGGTTTTTAGGCCCAGAATGTTGCAAAATCGACAGTATGACGGAGCTTACAGCGATGTCTGAACACCTTAGCTAGATTTAGAGAAAAGTCCCCCCAGAAAACAAACAGGAAAATGGTAGTGGCGTCGTGGCAGGGGCCCCTCTCCTAAGTTTCAACCTGTCAGAAAATTGTTACTTGTTGGAAAATTTTCTTTTGAGGAGGAAAAAGTTGGAACTTGGAGTTTTTTTTTGTGGGAATTTGGGAGGAAAATTGAAATTCTGAATTAAGTTTTTTTGCCAAAAATTTTGTCAGGTTTTTTTAATAGAAAAGAATAACGTTTGTACATCAAAAACCAAAAATTAAAACTAGAAAACAAAAAGTACGTAGTAAGTTCCACAGTTGATGTCTGCACATGGCGGCCAGCCATTCTCTCTAGACTGCTCTGGCCTGGCTGCAGCACGCCGTATAGTCGCGCATCCCCGGCTACAGTGTTTTCGTTGCCGTTAAGCCTAAAGTTTACTGAATCTGACAAATTTGTAGATGTTTGTCAGAAAATTGCAACTTTTTACTCCCTCCCAGATCTTTGATGACACTGGGAAAGGGGTAAGAAGAAAGAGTTGAGAAACGAATAGGAGAACTTGCTTCGGTTGCTTGAAGGGCTAAACATCCTCACGGATTCAACTTGTTTATGGGTAGCATCGCATGCCGGCTATTATGGCTGATTTTACTGTAGCTGAATGTCACACTGGTGCACCCCGCTAAAGCCATTGGGCAGAATGAAAAGCCATTTGGCAAAGACATTTGTATGGCTGCAAATAAGCGTATGAGACAGGGGCTCTAGTCTTCTGTAGGAAGAAGGGGTTGGGGGATCGCAGCCCCAGGCAAAACTTGTGCCGCACCAACCGTTACAGATAGTGGAATCACTAGAATGGTTACTCTAGACAGCTTACGCCTATGGGAACTCTGTCTTATCTGTATCCAACGGTACCATCACCAATCCCACACAACTCTCTTCCCCCAAAATAACTTGTACACAGCAGTACCACCCAGTGGCACATACTTTGGCCGTGAAGCATGTAACTGTCTCTGTAGTAATTCTTGGAGCAGCAGTTTTTACACCACTCTGTCTTTTTTCTCGTTGTCAAACATCATTGTTAAAGGTTGCATGTCACACTCCAGTGTAAAATATTTTCTTTCTTCTTTGACTATCATCAACTCGGATACTGTAAATACTGATTATATTGTGATAATATTGGAAATGGACCTGTTGATTGCATTACAGGTCATTACGTGAGAACTCTGTTCAAACATCCAACACTGTTGTTGAGTCTACAACATGTGTGAGTTTATCTGTGCGTTTGCTGTATAGGCACTGGTGTTTTTGAGCTTCTTTTGTTAAATTGGTTAATCCACTAGCCCACGCTTACTCGGAAAATGGTCATTATGAGATAGACATTGTCAAAATGAGCAGTGTGTGAAAATCAACGATAACAGCTCACTGATAATATCATTCATAATTGTTATAATAATTACCTCAGTGGAACATCGCCATGCAACTGTTGCAGTTGGCTTACAACCTACCTGTTTTACGCCCGAAAGCAGCTACTGATTTCAGCACGTCTTAGCCATCACAATTCTGTCCATCCGTCCGTCTGTCCGTCACACGGGTGGATCAGTCAAAAGTGGTGTAAGCTAGGATTACCAAATTTTCACCATCGGCTGCCCGGAAGACTCTAGTTTCAGGAACCATAAAGATTTTCCATAAATTCAAAGGGGGTCACCCCGAACGAGGGCGCTAAATGAGACGGGTGTGGGCAAAATTTGCGATTTTTGGCCTGTATCTCAGTAACGGTGTGAGATAGGGCCTAGGTTACTATTAATCACTAATAGGAAGTCGTACACTGGCTCTCGATTGGCGCCAAATTCAATGACCTTGAATGACCTTGAACGCCAAAATAGGGGGTTTTATGGATTT
>Ga0056128_1000684_pt1 | contig 32770 bp, 14 predicted proteins | sample WorMetLIZISLAND2_FD_71113 | JGI IMG/M metagenome (GOLD analysis project Ga0056128, IMG submission 71113) | Marine gutless worms symbiont microbial communities from Max Planck institute for Marine Microbiology, Germany - Olavius geniculatus... ...
TGAGTCTGATAAGCTTAAGGATTAGTTAGGGATACGGTCTTGCGGATCACCGGCCGGCTTACACTGTTACTTCCTTACTTACGATCGCCGAATGAAAACGAGGCTCAGAGTTTTCGCTTGCCGCGGGACAATCGAATAACTCCGTATTACATGATAGGCTGATGTATCATATGCCGAATGTAACCGGGAACTTTTTGTAGAAGTTATCCGAATGTAATCGAACTAGGCCCCTACTCTGTCCGCATCGGGTGCACCGGTTACTAGGCTATAAGTTAAATAATCTTTTTAGCAGTTGCAATTAATCGCGACTTTTGGTCCACTGCAATGCGATTTTAGACTTCCAACTTGTCAAATAATTACAGCACGGCAGCTAACAGCTAGATTTTTTGAATTTCAGCACCCACAAATGAGGTGCACATTTTTGTGTTTATGTCCGGTGCGCTAGAATGATCTTGATTTCCCCAACAGCCAAATTTAGGACATTTTCGGCTGAAAACACATCTCGCGTCTAAGTGTTTTCTATTTTTTTCTCACGCTCACGAAATAATCTAAAACAAAACCTGCTTCAACGGTCAAGTAATAAATTTCTACATAGTCTCACCAGGGCGGCCCCAGGGAGGGGCTAACGGGTGTTTCAGCTCCCCCGTTCGGGGAAGTTGGGTATATTCGTCTGGAACAGACCGAGACGAAATAAATCACTATAAATCACTACCGATCCAGGGGCGAAGCCAGGATGTGAAAAACGAGGAGACAGTGCAGGGGATCTGGGGGACAGAGTCCCCCAGCGGAATCCAGGGGCGGAGCCCCAGTGAGGGCCTGGGGGGCGAAGTCCCCCAGAAGCTGGAAAACTTTCAAAGTTTACTTAGCTGAAACTCTTGTTTTGTGATACACAGTGCAGTGTTGGATAGTAACGAAGTAGTTTTACTTCGTTACTCTACTTAAGTAGAAGTTTTCAGTTTCTACTTCTACTTGAGTAGTTTTTGTTAGGCTACTTTCTATTTCTAGCGTAACACTGCATCTTTAAATCTCATACTAAAAGATTTACATAGGCAGATGAAAACTGCTAATCTTACCCAGCTGTAACTTATTTGCTTGCTAACTAGACCCATAACCCGCCGACTTAGCCGGCCGTCAACCACCAATTTTTTTTGCTAAGCCGCCGCCGCCGCCGCCGCAAAAGTAACAACTAAGCCCGGACTTTAGCCGCGAAAATGCTAAGCCAGCCACTGAATTCACGGCTAGCCGGCTTAGGGGTCTATTGCAACATAAAAAAATAATACTTTCGGTGGTGGTCTGGGGGAAAAGCTGAAAAGCTTTCCAAATTCACTTAGCTGAAACTGCAGTTTTGTGGTACAATTTTGCAAGCGGTCTGAGAACGAGGAGGCAATTGCTTACTCGTGCCTCAATGTTACAGCTCTGCGATCAATGTTTCATCGCCCCAGACCCAACTATAAGAGCTCACGACGCTTCTCTAGACCCCGTAGTCGGCTGGGTAAAAAAGGATATTTCTTTCCCAATTCTACCCCACTTGACTTCTACGACGTTTCGCTCGCCAGCGGCGCGTCGTTGGTTGAAAAATTAGAAGGGACAGAAAGTTGCAATTTTCCGACAGACAGCTGCAAATTTCCTGTAGAAAACATTAGGCCTATGCGTGCTGGAAATTTTAGTATTTCCAACTAAATTTTTAAAATGGGGATTTTTAGCTTCAAATGTCGTACAATAATTCAAGACTAACAAATTTTCTGACAGACTAAAGCCCCCTTATACGACGACGGCACTGTCGCTAGACTCGACCTCTGTCGACTGGGGAAATTCTTTGTGGTGGCTGGTTATGGTAACCACGGCTCCCATTAATTTGGTTTTGCTAGCTAGGCTTGATAAGTTAATTTCTTGTTTAAACAAGATAATGTTCATACGAACACGGAGTCTGTCCAATGCAATTCGATAGTTTACAATATATGTCCGTATAAATATAATCAGTGAGCCGTTTAGACCGGTAGAAAAAAATCAAACAGTTTAATTTCAAATTGTACAGCAGCAATGATCCTTTCATCCTTCTGTATTATTTTAAGTAAACAACAGACATTGTCAGTCACGAGACTATTCGATTCGTCACTATAAAAGGACCATCGTCACCATGCGTCTATCTGGCACCGTTAAGGAGATATGGCGCCTCAAAGATAATGGGGTAACGAGTTTGACCTTTTGGGGTTACGTGACGTCATCGGTCACGTGACCATTCGACTCCCGGAGGCCGAGTTCGTATGGATGGTCCATAGCGACCATGCGTCTATCTGGCACAGTTACGGAGATATGGCGCTTCAAATATAATGGGGTCACGAGTTTGCTCTTTTGGGGTCACGCGACGTCATCGGTCACGTGACCATTCGACTCCCGGGTATCGACTTCCTATCGGTGCTCCATAGTGACTATGCGACTATCTGGCACAGTTACGGAGATATGACGCCTCAAAGATAACGTCCATTAAACGTAACGTCCTTCCATTAGGGAAGGGGAGGGAGAAGGAAAAGGAAAAGGGATATAGGGGAAGGAAAAAAGAAAGGGGGAAAGGGGGAAGGGAAGGGAAGGGAAGGGAAGGGAAGGTGGAAGGAAGATAGCTTAAGAAATGTTGGACGGACGCACGGACGCACGCACGGACCTCGTTTGAGGGGATCCCGCTTACCCAGCGGCATGAAATTTTGCTATGAAATACTAGAGTCTCTAGGCTATCATACGGTGAACACCCGGAGTGTCTGTCTTGTCTGGGCTCCAATCGGTACCGGGTTTTGCATGCTATGCATAGCATTGGACAGACAATAAAATAATGCCACGTCTCATATATTCTTGGTGTTGTGGTAGCCAGTGTAGTCACGCATGATGAATGTAGTTTTTTAAACTCAATCACCGCTGGGAGAAAAGACAGAAAAATTTTTTTCTCCTACACTCGCGATGCTACAGTTTTATTAAAAGTGAGATTAGAAATGCGCCAAATTTATTTCGTCCCGGGCTACGCCGCGGACTCTGTTGGGGAGCTCACGACGCTCCGCACATTTTCTAGTTGGCTGCGGTAGTCACGTACTTTCCCCATTCCCCACTTCTCTCGACGCCTGGGGCGTTTAGTTTTCGCGATAATGTCGATGCTTACGCAACTCGACCTCGTGTTATAGAAGTCTGGCGATTGTTTTTCAGTGGAATGTGACAGAAAAAACAGCCTGTGCTGGTTTTCAGGCGCACGAGGAATGTTTACTTAGCCTGTTGTGTCTGTTCGATACAATACAATATAATACAATAAAGAATTTGCACTTAAAAACTGACAGACAAACTGTCAGTTTAATTTAGCTAATCTAGTTAATTTAGACGTTCTAGAAATGAATGAAATAGGCGACTGAACTACAATTAGCTAGCGGAGACGTTTACACGTACACTAACTTAATTGGAATAATTGCGCAAGTCCGTTCATTGTGAACAGTTTCTCGCGGCAGAACAGCAGAAGTGTTTCGACGTTGTTGTGAAAATGATAAAAAGTGATAAAGATAAATGGTACGAATAGTCCACCCTATGAAAGGTACGAATCGTCCGTGGTACGAATAGTCCGAGGTACGAAAAGTCCAGTCACCATATAGGTATTTTATGAGAACGTGGTCGGAAATAATCTAAAACACAAATTGTCTTGTATTAATTGACTTCATTAACATTATCCAGCTGACCATGTGGCTTAATGGTAACGTGGCTACTCTGCATGATGTCATTAAGGCAGGATTTTTTTTCTTGCTACGAATAGCAAAGTAAAACTAAACAATAACCAATTTATTTTTAAACCGAGATTAAACTGACTTTTCGATCTCGAAACTGCTCTCCAGACTTTTGGCCACAAACTGCATATAAAATGATAATCAGTTAATCACGCCAACGGTATGAATTTTTACTTATGCATTAATTTAGCAAATTGTAATAGTATTGTAACGAATTGTTACAGTATGGCAACTTGCAAGTTACGCGGCTCGGCTTGAATTTCGAAAATGTCTGCATGCTTTTCGTTTTTACGCGCGAAAGCAGCTATGCTTTCAGCGCGTCTTAGCCATCGCAATTCTGTCCGTCTGTCTGTCCGTCCGTATGTCCGTCACACGGGTGGATCAGTCAAAAACGGTGCAAGCTAGGATCACCAAATCTTCACCGTCGGGTGCTTGGAAGACTCTAGTTTCAGGAACCGTAAAGCTTTTCCATAAATTCGAAGGGGGTCACCCCCAACAAAAGCGCTAAATGAGAGGGGGCGGGCAAAATTTGCGATTTTTGGCCAAAAACTCGCTATATCTCAGTAACGGTGCGAGATAAGGCCTAGGTTACTATTAATCACTAATAGGAAATTGTATACTGCCTGTCGATTGGCGCCGAATTCAATGACCTTGGATGACCTTGAACGCCAAAATAGGCAGTTTTATTGATATTTTTCGCGATTTCAGGCTGCGACACAAGTCGCGTTGTAAACCGATTCCCGAGGTGGCAGCACCATCGAACAAAATATCATAAATTACGCTGTAAAAGATAGGCCTATGCAAGCCGTTTTACGAAATACTGTGCATCAGAAATGTACTAAATAATAAATTAATAATAAATTATTGCGTTCACAATACAACAAAATCGTAGCACGAAAATCTGTCGCTGTTTGAGTTAGATTTGCGGGAATGTGGGATAAAATAAAACACCTTAATTACAATCATGTGGAAGTACACATAATGTTGGTACCGTGGCCCCTCCTTGTATTTTTACGCGCGAAAGCAGCTACTGCTTTCATGGGGTCTTAGCCATCGCAATTCTGTCCGTCCGTCTGTCTGTCTGTCCGTCTGTATTTCACACGGGTGGATCAGTCAAAATCGGTGCAAGATATGGGATTACTAAATTTTCACGCCGTTACGGCTGCACGCTACTATCGTTGTGCGATCCAGATAGAGAATTTCGTATTTGTATATTAACTTAGCGTGAACCGGAACTGCTATAGGCTTTCGCGCGTCTCGTGAGCTTAGCTCAAATTTCTTCTTTATGACGGTCGTAGGATTCATACACAAAAAAACTGCAACAAGAGTAGACTGATATGAACAAAATCACGATAAAAAAAGTTTTTTTATCGGTGATCGATAGAAGGGACACGACGCGACTTGTTCATTACCGAACTAGAAAGCAATCAGGTACCTCCGCCAAGGCAATGCTATTCGCTAGGTGGCGTCACCATCTTCGCTTTGCCAGGGGTTCCCGTATGCCCCCTTTAACGCAGTGGTAACGAAAATTTCAAAGTGATCCAGAATCCAGGATTCCTGCCGGATTGCCCCCAAAATTGAATCACCTGTAGCTTATGCCATGCCCGACATATACTCAAAGTTTCAGAAAGATCCGTTCATAACTTTTTGAGTTATCTTGCTAACAAACAAACAGACAAACAAACAAACTCGGGCAAAAACATTACCTCCTTGGCGGAGGTAATTATGACGATTGGACGGATACGCCGCCGGCATGCAGACATCGCGTTTATCGTATTCCGACCACGATATTAACGGAATCGACAATCCGTTGATTTAATTTCCCAAGTTCAAGCTATCAGTCGAGTAGGCTACAGTCTATGTGTAGTTGCGCCTCGCTTCCGTATGTCGATACGGAAGCGAGGTGCAACTACACATAGGCTGTAGCCTAATGAAACCGACCAATGCGGAGTGCTGACGGAATTGTGTTCGCATCCTTCAAACTTTGATCCGTTCTTAGTTTGCAGTTTAATTAGAAAATCCGTAAACGATGTTTCATCTAGACTCCCTGTATGGATATGCTTTCAGAAAATACTCCCTGTTTTTAAACTCGTAGTAAACCCAATCGGCAGATATATAGCAAACTGTGCAAACAGTGTATGCTTCCCTAAATTCGGAATATTATCAACGTTATTTAGTCAAAACATTTACATATATTTTAGTTTTTATACGCAATTTAACCCAAAACAAGAGGGTGCGGCCGTTGAGAGGCCGCCCGCTATGGGGCCGCCCTCGCAGTTGAGTACGTGCGTGCTGTTTTGGGGCTTTCTAGGTCTGTTTGTTCCTGCGGTAGAGGGCACGAAACCGAGGTCTAGTTCAGTCAGTAGTCAGGCGAATGCGATGCTTAGTAAACGGACAGACGGACGGAGCGGCCGTTGCCATGGTAACGAGGTCACCCGGGGCAAGGCGGCAAGGGGTCCTTATGACACCTGCCAAATATGAAGTTGATCGGTCAACCGGCGGTGAAGTTATGGGGATTTTTTTGCAAACTGCGCAATTAGCCGTCGTGACCTTGACCTTTGACCCCTTGACCTTGAAATTGGTCCACGGGGTGCTCGTGTCCCAGGGACCCTTCCTACCAAGTTTGGTATTCGTAGGCCTCTTCGTTTTGCCTCTAGGTGAATTCACGGGACAGACAGACAGACGGATAGGATCGATACATGATGGGGCATCCTTCTACGAAGGACGGCCCCATAATAAACGCCATTTGCAGGCTTTACGTACAACATTATATGCTTGCAAATCAAGACCCCTAGATGCATTTAGGAAGAGCCTCTTTGCCACAGGAAAGTGTAGAAGAAATAAAAAAAAGAATGGATAGAATGAGATAAGAATTTCTTGCGTCATGTCTGTATAACTATTTTGGACAAATTGTAGCCAATTTTGCCAAACACAAGGTCACACATCTACCGCTGACAAGGTTATCCATAGTTTCGGGCATACCCTATTTTTACTCGGACCAAGCAGCGACGTCCATAGCAACGCCGTTGCCAAAACAATCTACCGCCGCAACCAAACTTCATTCTATTTTCATTAATTCCCTATATTCTTTCGGGACCGGGTTGTTACTGCTTTAAAACCCTAAAACCCTTATCTTTTATTTGCCACCATTCGTAGAACTCTGTGTATTTTCTAACTATAGATATCGGCAATATTACATTTCGGTAATGCGAAAAATGCATTGTGCGAATGGGTACTCGCACTTCTCCGTCAAAATACTCCTACAAAAACTCTACCCGCAATTTCGTACGCGTTACCGCATGAAAGCTTGCTGTATTAGCTTTCCGATGCATATTTTCTTATATTTTTCCGAACAGTATTTGTGAAGATATTTAGAAATCCAAACCCTAACCTTTCGTCCAAATGGCCGCTTTCGGTAGCATTTCCCTATCCTTACTATGGGAATTTCGTTTCCCGTGCGAGTTAAGGTTCGCATACCTAAAACAATACGTAAAAAGAAGTAGGGCACGAAATTACGAGGTGCAGTATGGGATAGGTCCTGAAGGGTACAAAAGGCCGCGCCCGCCCATAAGAACCAGTTCCGCCGTGACTCGCAAAGAGAACACATCTCCCGTCTCCGCCGCCGCAGGATACCACCGTCGGAAAGCGGAAACCAAACCAATACCGGTAACCAAACTAAAGCGGTAACCAAAACAATCCAACTCCGCGGCAATTCACCAAACACCAAAACTCACCGCGGAGACCAAATCAAACGGGAACCGACTTAGAGAGAAGACCAAAGTGGGATCCGCCGATACGGCATCCGCCTATAGAAGAGTGAACCGCGACATAAGACCAACACAACACCAAATTGGACATCCACTACTGACATCCAATACCGACATATCCGCGTTCGTCAGAACCCAGGTAGATGGTGGCACAGTGGGTGGAGGTGGGAAACTGTGCCGCGGGGCACCGAAGTAAGTAAGTCCGACCGCCGGATCGCCGAAGCATCGGGAGACGACTCGTCGAAGACTCTGTCTACCGCCGATCCAACAGATCTCCGACAGCACCAGCGAAGGCTTACTACATCCACTTCGTCTACCGCCAATTCAACAGCTCTCCGACAGCACCAAAAGTGCACCATCGGCAACCGCTTTCTGGAAACCCGAAAGCAACGCTTACCGCATCGTCTCTCTGCGAGTCAACATCAGTCTGTCAGCAATCTTCAGCACAATAGGGCTCCGACACCGCCGATGGGGAATTGGCTTTCCACCGAGCCGGGATCGTTTGTGGATACCGCCGAGAACCCGATCGGTCAAAGAGATGATAGCCACCGCGGTGGCGAGAAAACCGAGGGGAAGGGTCAGAACCGAACCGCCGCGGTAAGCTACAGTGGCGCCCGCACGTGGGGCCTCGAAGGGAATACAGACTCTGCAACCAACATGGAGACCGGCAGACCGGTAATCGACCGACAACCGACTGGAGGAATACCGGCATCGTCTAGATACGACCAGCTGATGTCACCGTCGACTCAACAGTGTCCGCAGATGGGTGTAGGTAGTGGAAACCCCTACCAAACTCCGCCACTGTTTTCTCCGATCTGGCCGATCGACTCCGCTTATGGAACCGGACCTGTTACCGCTTCGTATTGTCCTGAAACTCCGCAGACTCCTGTTACCGCCCAGAGACCAGCAGTGAACTTCGCCGACGACGACGTAGTAATACCGCCGAGTGGAACCGTAGATCCCGCCAAGATAGATAACGACGATAAAGATACCGACGTAGAGACACCTTAGAGTCGTCCGACGAGTTCGTCACCGCACCACGTATCCAGCAAACAGCTACCAGCACTCGACCGGACAGAAGAATGCTTCCGCGACGCCGCGATAAGACCGGCAAGTCAGTAGATGATAGGATAGCTATTGGAGCCAATTCCGACGGGTTTCCCGTTGGCGTTCGCTCCGATAGAAGGATTAGAGATGGAGTAAGTCAGCGGATTGAACGTGTCGAACTTTCCGGTTCCCGGAATAAGTGGCCACACGTTCTCCGCCGTCCATCACAAAGGTCATTATTATCGAAACATTCCGAGTCTTCTGACTCCGCCACGGAAGAAGAGGAAAGTCACGACCGCGACACACGGAAGGCACTTCACATAGAGGAGTCTGACGACGATAGTCCGGCTAACTGTTGCCGCAACAGATCCCTGCTAAACACCGTCCGTAAGCGGTCTACAAAAGGACTACATGAGGAACAATATTCTGTCAATACTCCGCGTTCTGGTAGATATTCGACCCACGTCCGCCAGCTAAGTCCTCGACAGAAGACCGGCGAGGTTACCTCACATTCACCGAGACATCAGGACGAGCATAATCAGACGGTTACCGCCTATTCTTCTGATAGGGAACCGCGAACTTCCAGACGATCACGGACACCAATGAGGACTGGAAAAAAGGCCAAAAAGAGAGATTTATCGCCACGTACTAAAAGAGGCGTAAGCCCACGTAGCAAGATAACTCCGGCCAGACGATCTCGGACTGACAGTACCGAGAAGACGGTAAAAAGAGGCAAGAACGGTGATAGTCACCGCCAATGCCCATTTACCGCTGACATATCTCCGCAACGCTCCGATAACAGTAAGTCCTATTTCACATATAGGCATAAGAAGGGTTCCGCGTCGTCAAACTATGAGGATGGAACGGAAGAAGATACGGACTCCGACACAATGATAGAGTCACCACCGAAAGGAAGGGAACGGTCGCCGTCGCCGATAGAGTAAGAGTAGGGACCGTGGTAAGAAAGGTCAGTCTCCGAGTCGCCGTCATAAGGATCGACGAGAAAGAAAGACTACTGCACAACGAGAGGATGCCGAGCATAGTGATAGCACCGATAGCAGTTCGTTTTCGGAAACCGACAGAGAAAAAGGGAGACCAGAGAATGTTTACCACACTAAGCATATTCTGAAACCGCCGAAGTTCGATGGAGTACGGTCGTTTGAAAGCTTCTGGGCTCAGTTCTGTAACTGTGTTGAGCATAATAAGTGGAATCGCCGACAGCAATTAGCCTATCTCCGCAGTGCATTGGAAGGAGAAGCCGCCAGCGTACTTTGGGACTATGGAGATGAGGTAACTGAATCGCTTACTCAGCTTACCGCCACGTTGAAGAAAAGGTTTGGTGGAAAGGCCTTTGCGGATAAGTGCCGTATTGAGATACGTAATCGGAGACGCCGACCGAAGGAAACTCTGCAAGCTTTGCATGCAGATATCCGCCGGATGGCTGCACTTGCTTTTCCGTCTGTGGAACATCAGATACGAGAAGTTATGGCTACCGACTACTTTCCGGATGCTCTGGGAGACCCAGAACTCGCCTTGAAAATACGGGAACGGAATCCGGAAGGCTTGGACGCAACTTTGAGGATAGAACTGCAGTTAGAGGTTTGGACGAAAGATAGCTACCGTTCACAGCAGATGGAGACCCCGCGACCGGCGGAAAACAAAAGGACTAGAGAGATAACTAAGACAGGTCAACCGTCCGCCTTTGAAAAGAGGAATGAAGCCTTGCAGAAAGAGATTGCAGAAGCAAAGAAGACCATAGAGGATATTAAGACGGAAGCCGAAACAAAGAAAGAGATGGAGGAGACCCGTAAGAAGATGGCCGAGTTGAAGACCAGAACGGCGAGACCGCCGCCAGTCATGTATGCCGGCGATGCCGCGGGAAATGTACGGGAACAGCCACGGTGCTTCCGTTGCGGAGACGTGGGACACAACATATGGGACTGTCCTAACCGACCCCCTGGAGGAACCGTCCCACGTACGTATGCCGCCAACACCCGCGCTGGGCCGACTTCGACTGTCCGTCCCATTTCCGAGAAGCAGTCTTGGACTTGCATTGACGTGACATACAACCGATCTACCATTACAGCTCTCTTGGATACCGGTAGCGACATCACTGTCGCCGGCGCTGGTTTAGCTAAGTGGCTAAAATGAGAAATTGGCTATTATCCAGTCACCTCGGTAAAGACCGCCAATGGGGAAGATATGCTGATTGACGGCATTTCCTACGTACCGTTCAAAGTAAGGACCCAGACCATCGAGTCCGCGATACTCATTTCTCCCGACATGACCGGTCTGATCCTCGGAGTCGACTGTATGGACCAACAGGACTGTATTTTTAACTGTCCTAAGCGGAAATTACAAGTTTGCGGCGAATGGATACCTCTCAAATGCGAACTGACCAACACTAAGGTACGCCGGTTATATGTGAGTAAGGACGTTGTGTTGCCGCCAACACAGCAAACGCCGGTGAATGCTCGCATAGCATACGGTAAACGGATGAACTTTCCGGGAATCGGAGTGTTGGAAAGCGATCAGATAGAAGGGATGCCGCATGTGTATAGCGCTAGATGTTTGATTCCCGCCAGGACTGTGGATGTCAAGGTAGCTTTGCTTAATACTAAGAAGGAGAGTCAAGTGATACCGCAAGGAACGGAGCTCGGAGAGATACACGACGTAGAGGAAGTTAGAGAGCTGGATGGAGTAGAAGAAGAACCTGTGGGTGACCTCACACCACCAGAGGCAGAAGCGTTGAAGAAGATAATGGAAGGGTTACCGCCGGATCTTACGAAAGACCAGCGACAGAAGGCATGGAGCTTATTGGTGAAATACCGCGGAATTATCTCTACGGGAGACCATGATATCGGTCGGACCGACTTAGTAGAGTACCATATAGATACTGGTGACCACCGCCCTGTTCACCAACCGCTCCGCCGTCACCCTTTCCAGCATCTTGAATGGATAGATAAGGAAGTCGAGGAAATGCGGAAACACGGGATTGTAGAACCCGCCGCTAGTCCTTGGGCTTCCAACGTGGTATTAGTGAAGAAGAAGGATGGGACTTTGCGGTTTTGTATCGATTATCGCCGGCTGAATTTGGTAACCAGACAGGATAGTTACCCCTTGCCGCTAATCGACAACTGCCTTAATGCCCTATCCGAATCTTCATGGTACAGCACCCTTGACTTACGCTCTGGATACTACAATATACCGATCGCCGAGGAAGACCGCGACAAGTCCGCCTTCGTCACACGGAGCGGCTGCTACCGGTTTACCGTCATGCCTTTCGGATTGACTTGTGCTCCAAGCGTATTTCAACGACTAATGGACTTTGTTTTGTGCGGACTTTCGTACATGACTTGCCTGGTATATCTGGATGACGTGATCGTCTTCGGACGCAGCTTTGAGGAACAGCTTTACCGCCTGGATGAGGTATTCGCCAGACTCCAGTCCGCCAAGCTAAAGTTGAAACCGTCAAAGTGTTCGCTCTTTCAAAGAAGTGTCGAGTTCCTCGGACACGTGGTCTCCGAACAGGGAATAGCGATGCAGAATGAAAAGGTCTCCGCCATCCGCGACTGGCCGCCTTGCCGGAACGTCACGGAGGTACGACCTTTTATGGGACTAAGCGGATACTACCGCCGTTTCGTGAAAGACTTTTCTGTTATCGCCGCACCCCTTTACGACCTCATGAAGAAAGGAGTCGATTTCTGTTGGACACCGCAATGCCAGCAGGCCTTTGACGAGTTAAAATACCGCTTGATGTCCGGACCGATTTTAGCTTTACCAGAGAACGACGGAACTTATATCCTGGACACCGACGCTTCCGATACTGGAGTGGGTGCCGTCCTATCTCAGCTACAGTCTGGAGTGGAGAAGGTTATCGCCTACGCCTCGAGAACGATGTCAGCTGCTGAGAGGAAGTATGAGACAACGCGGAAAGAGCTTCTAGCAGTGGTCTACGGTCTTAAACAATTTTGGCAATATTTACTTGGCCGTCATATCATCATCCGTACCGACCACGCTGCCCTTTCTTGGCTCCGCCGCACACCGGAACCAATGCCGCAACTCGCTAGGTGGCTTACCCTTATCGAGCAATACGATTATGAGGTGGCACACCGCGCTGGGAAACGGACGGATTAAGCCGGAAACCGGACAGACGACAAGGTGACGAAGACGCCCGTCAGATAGATGGCAGAAATGTTCCGCCAAGCTTCGCGTTGACAACTGCTGAGAGGGGAGAGGACGAATCTGACCAAGAAGAAGATGAGTTACCGCCAGATGAGGTGAGAGTTATTCAGGAAAGCAAGGACGGTGTCACCGCTTCGGTGAAGGAGTCCTTGCATCGTCAGCAGAAGGATGACCTGGAATTAGGAGATGTGATAGTCATGCGGATAGCAGATGGAAGACCGCCGAGCAAGGAGAAGTTGCAGACCCACACCGAGTTGACGAAGAAGATGGTAACTAGATGGGAAGATCTGGAGATATATGACGGACTGGTCTATCGCCGAAAGAAAAGTCCGCGTGCCGGAGAACCGGATTTTATGCAGTTACTGTTACCGTGCTCGCAGGTAGAAGAAGCTCTACATCAATGCCATGCCGGAACGGTAGCAGGGCATTTCGGTATTCAGAAGACGATGGACCAGGTCCGCCGGGGATTTTATTGGTCGACTTGGAAGGCAGATACGAAACGGTTTTGTCAGCAGTGTCCAGAGTGTACCGGTTACCACCGCGGAAAATTGGCCAAGCAAGGACCCTTGCAGTCTGTACTCCCCCGTGCTCCGTATGAGAGATGGTACATCGATTTGACCGACCCGCATCCTAAGTCGGACCGCGGAAACATCTTGATACTGACATGTATTGATGGCTGGACTAAGTGGGCCGAAGCATTTCCGTTGAGAAACAAATTAGTGGAAACCGTAGCTAAGGTTTTAGTCGAGCAAGTCTTTACCCGTTTCGGCGCCCCGCTTTCCATCTTAAGTGACCAAGGCAAAGAAGTGGATGGCCGGATAATGGCAGAGGTCTGCCGCCTATTTGGAATAGAGAAGCTCCGGACCACGCCATATAAGCCTTCTACCAACCAGGTAGAGCGGTTTCACCGCACGATGAATAGTGTCCTGGCAAAGACCGTCGCAGAGACCCAGCGTGACTGGGACATTCGGTTACCGTATGTCATGGCTGCTTTCCGCGCAACCCATTACGATACGACCGGCTATTCGCCAAACTTCTTAGTGCTAAGACGTGAAACCAGAGCGCCGCCAGACCTTGTGTACGGATCACCGGAGGAGGAGAACGATGAAAACTACGATCGCTTTGTAGAGCAGATGCGTGAGAGATTGGTTACCGCCTATACCGAAGTTCGCCAGCATATGCAGCGCAGTGCGGAAAAGAACAAACGGTATTACGACCTAGGTCTTAGACCTAAGAAATTTGAGGTAGGACAATGGGTCCTGTATTTCAATCCGCGAAAGCTGAGAGGAAAGCAGATGAAATGGTGTCGTCAATTCGAGGGACCTTACCTTGTTATCACCACGCCATCCTCTGTTACCGCTAAAATTCAGCATACTGCAAAGATGACGGCAAAGACGGTGCATATAGATAAACTGAAAGCATATCTCGGTACGCCGCCTCGTTCTTGGCTTCCCGCCGCAACGAACGATGACAATAGGACTGCAGACCCGGAGTCAGCTACAAGTCTTATACCGCCGGATATTCTAATAGGCCCTATGATGTCACCGTCCGCCGAACAACAGCCAACGCCGCGACCTGCAAGGCGACGGCGCACCGATGCCGGAAAACAAAGAGGCTTAGGTCAATGTATACCTAGCCCTACGTTACCGACATCAACAGTAGAAGAGAAGAGTTCGATGTTACCAGACAGCTGGAGAGCTGTAGAGAGTCTGGAAGCAGGTGACTGCAGTGTGCGATGGGACACTAACCTCACCCCGGTGAAGGAAGTACATGTAGATACGTTGCCGGTAGATGGGATATCTACCGCGGTAAAAATACCTTTGACTGACAACGAGCCAGCAAACGTATTAGAAGAGATGACAGTCGACGCGCCGGCGATTGATCATGTGACAACGTCCGCCGCGGTCGTAAGTGGAAGAGAGAATATGGAGATAGCTGAAACGCCTCTGCCTGACCCCACGGTAGTGCATGCGACTCCAGCAGGAACGGAGGAGATGAGAGGTCGAAGCGTCGCCAGTGAGTCTTGGAGACGCGATAGGGCCCATCCAAGTGTGGTAAGGCAGCGAAGTCGAAAAGGCCGTAATCCGTCTATAGCGATTGCCGCCGACCTACACTCCGCGTACGGCAATGATAACGCGCGAAACATCATGCCATACAGCCAGTCACCGCCAGGGGATGACGTCCCTTGCTATCCCTTAAAAGACAGAACCGCCGATACCGACCGTAGTATAATAGAGGGCACGAAAAGGCCGAGCCCTGCGTTAAACCCTCTAGCCGGTGAATTTGTTCCCGCTAGTGTAGAGTTCGGAAAGAAGAGAGACGAGGACTACAGCGTTGATTGGGCGGCGAGGGAAAGCCGTCAGCAGCGAAATAGAAGGTTGCCAAGCCGATATGCAGACTTTCAAATGGATGGAAAAAACGTACGTCGATCGTCGACAGCGTCTACCACCATTCCGCCAGATCAGTTCGAGCGCCGGATGAACCAGAGACCGCCAACTGACTCCGAGTCGTGACCCGGATTCGTCCTCTACAACACAAACAACCGGCTCTTTTCAGAGCCACCCACTTCTTTCAGAGGAAAATAAAAATACTATCGGTTTTTTTAATAGTAAAATCCTGCCCGGTAAAGCTAAAAATCCCCTATACCATCAATATTCCGTCTTAACTGATACCGCCTTCCGTTTAGAAAATATTGTCACAGTTTTAGTAACTCCGCCGATGAAAATAAAAATACCGCCATCCCTTATAAAATAAACTCCTCTGACGGAAGTGGGTCCCTTTAAAAAAGAGAAAAAGTATATCTGCCATTAAATAAGACGCCGCTAAAAAAAACCCAAAAAGTCTAATACCGTTTCATAGTTGGTACTTTTCTTTCTGCCTTTATTATTATATAGATAGGTAGCAAATTTTGTCTAAGACATTTTTTGCGTGCGGAACTGACATTCAATGCACGAATTATTCGCGAATTAATTGCCAGAACTGTTGCTACTATTGCCAGGACCATTAACATTTTTCCGTCTTCGCCGAACCGCGGCGACGACCGATGCTCGATCGCCGCCGAGTTAATTGCCTATTCAACGCCAGTTTATTGATGTCGCCGCTGTGCCGATAAACTGAAGTCCTATCAACGCCGCCGCGACAGATCGACTCACCGATGCTAGCCTGTCAGATGCCGCCGGTGATGTAGGAATTATCGCTATAAAGAGTAGAGGTAGATTTCATTGTTGCCGTCGCCAGGGACGGAGTGAGTTTTGTCATGTTGCCGCCTGGAACACAGGTAAAGGTCCTATTGGAATGACCATTGTTTGAGTCGTCGTTACCGAGTCGTCTTGTTGCCACCCCGGCAGTATTGCCGCCAGTCCTCAGTCATTTTCTGATGGACGATGTCCTGTTGTCACTAGAAATAATGCGAAAGCATTCAGACTCCATGATATTCCTGCCATTATATGTAAGGCGCTACGCGTAACGGTAACAATATCGTACGACACTGTTGCCGCCGCCTAGAGAATGTAATTGAATCGTACTTGAATCTGTGACTCCGCAGCTTCTCGGAGCCTCGTTTTCGTCGGAAAATAGTCACCGCATTTTTTACTCCATTAGACCCATCTTACTGTTTAAAGACCAGTGCCCTGTTTACACGATGAAGCAAACAAAGACGAAGCAAACATAAAATCGAAATCGCCATGAAAAAAACGATCTCCATAACACCAGTTTGCGCTACTTGGTGTACGAAATATTCCGAAATAATAAATTTGAAGTGAATTTTACTGGCTTACTACCAGCTTATCTACCATTATTTTCCTTATTTCGCATGCGCTTAATTTGCCATTGCCGTGCTTCAACTAGTGCTATTTTCGAACATAGGCCTATATTTTTTTCAAGGTAGTGTAGCGACACGTGTTTGGTGTGGTGGGATCTTTAATGATAATTTTGTCGCAAATTGTCTGCAAAATCTGCTAGTTAATCTGCTAGTTAAAATAATTGAAAATTCATTGAAAAATAACAAAGTTATCGATATAGCTTGGTGTACTACTTTTGAGACAGTGTACAATGTTTTCTGTCCGAAATTTGCAACTTTTTTCAATCCACGACCTCGCTGTGAAAACACATTGTTATGACGTGCGTACGTATTATGAATATTGTATTTTACTGTCGCATTTTATTCCTGTAAGCTCCCATATTTATTTACATAATGTATTTTTGGTCGACAGTTAAGCTTACAGTTAAGCTTAACTAAGCTTAGCCGAAGGCCTTTGTTACCGGCTGTCTGTCGTCTGTAACAGGTGTATTGTGGCTAAACGGTAGGAGGCCTACTGGAAAATTTATCACACGAACAATTAACCCTGTATCATAAATTTAGGCATGCAAAATTTCAGCGATCCAGTACAAAAAGATTTTTAAAATTTTAGGTTGATCTGGCAGAGTTCCAGAAAGGGTCTGGGAAGCGAATTCCCACCTCAGAAGCCAAAACGTTTTTAAAATTCACTTAGCTGAAACTTTTGTTTTGTGATAGACATGCTTGACACTAATTAAAAGGCTTCCATGTTTAGGCCTACTTGTATCTGGCTACTGATTAGTGAACTTATAGCTAACGATAAATACAGTGACTGCGTCTGTTTTTCGCCCAATGGGGGGAGCTCGGCCCCCTCTGAATCCGCCCCTGACTTTGGACGGCCTTTTCCAAGTCGGTAGGTACCAACTACCAAGTCGGACTTGCTACAATTACAACCCCCTATTTCTCTCAAACCTGGGCAGGCCTACTGTTTGCATCTCAAATGCTTCCATTGTGATTGTGGCTTAACCGCTTCATTTAGCGGCATGATTACTATTGACAGCCTGCAGGAACTTAATGCCCTATTCGACGGTACCTGCAATGACTTCAAAAATTTGCGTGGTTCATCTCTTACAGAAATATCCTATGGTAATCTCGTGGTAAACAGTGGGAACATGTGGGATACGATTGGATCCCATAGTATCCAGCAGATATCATCTAGGCCTACATCACCAATGGGGAACCATGGGAATCCAGTACCCGCGCCCTACGGACGAGTCACTTTGCTAGTGAAATGAATGCAAACAAGAGTTTAGGAGGGGTTGTACGCAGTAGGCTACGTGGAACGCGGTCGTAATAACGTGCAGAGGGCGCCAATGATCCAATTGCCAGCGTGAGCCGGCACACGTCGCAGAGACTATATACGAAATAAATGTAAAAAAACTTACCAGTTTAAAACTCAGTGTAAGGACGACGTGACGATATATCAGTCCACTAAAACAGCAAAAATCTTTTGATTAACTGCATGGTGCTATACATGCGGCGTCCTTACAAGCTGACTCTAGCTGATAATCACTAACAGAAATAAAGAAACATGTAAATAAAACATAAATAAATAATGAATAAAAGTAGACAAATACAGTAAAAATAAATAAAAAATAAATGACAAAATAACGATAAATAAATATAAATAAATAAACGAAAAATAAATATTACAATATATGTGAAAAAACAAAAGTATAAAAACTTAAATACATAAATAAGTAAAGGAAAATAAATAAATTAATCAAAAAAATAAATTAACGAAATAAGTAAATAAATAAATATAAATAAATAAATAAATAAATATATAAACGAAAAAGTAAATAAATGAAAAAATAAATAAACAAAAATTAGTAAACAAGCAATCAATAAATAAAAAAATAAACAAAAAATAAGTAAACAAGAATAAACAAAGAAACAAACTAAATTAATGTAAATGAATAAACTAAATAAATAAAGTAATTAAATAACCGAAGCTAACTAAACATAAATAAACAAGCAAATTAAATAAACGAAATAAATAGCAACTAGAAAGCAATCATAGCTCGCAGGTGCCTCGGCCAAGGCAATGCTATTCGCTAGGTGGCGTCACCATCTTCGCTTTGCCAGCGGTTCCCGTATGCCCCCTTTAACGCAATGGTAACGAAAATTTCAAAGTGATCCACAATTCAGGATTCCTGCCGGATCACCCCCAAAATTGAATCACCTGTAGCCCGACATACCCTCAAAATTTCAGAAAGATCCGTCCATAACTTTTTGAGTTATCTTGCTAACAGACAAACAAACAGACAGACAAACAAACTCGGGCAAAAACATTACCTCCTTGGCGGAGGTAAAAATAAAGAAATGAACAAAAAAGAAATGAACAAATAACCAGAAATGAGCAAACGAAAACAAAATAAACAAAAAAAACAAATAAACAAAAAAACAAATAAATTAAAATTAAAAAATAAATTTAAGAAAATGAATAAAAAAATAAACAAACAAACAATCAACTAGAGTCAGCTTGTAAGGACGCCGCATGTATACCACCATGTAGTTAATCAAAAGATTTTTTGCTGTTTTAATGGACTGATATATCGTCACGTCGTCCTTACACTGAGTTTTAAACTGATAAGTTTTTTACATTTATATTTGCAGTTTTACTACTGGAAATAAGGAAACGTGGTGCAGATGTCAGCAATGATCTTGTTTGTTAGTAAATAATTTCATACAACTTGTCTCTAATAAAGTATTATGTCTTATCTAAGCAATTGCCGTATCTGGTGGACGGGATTTGGGACTCGGCAACGAAGTGGAAGAGAAAGAGGCAAAGAAGCAAAGCTGGGCATGCGTTTGCAACTTACCTTCAGCTTAATAGATCTGAGTAATATATTTATATTAGAATATTGGTAACTATACAAACGCCCAGCGGGAGTTTTTCGTCGTGAAGCATTACACGGCGTGCTTAAGCTGGCGTGCTTGGCAGAATCCGCGGGGAAACAAGATCCGGCAACACAACCCCCGCCCCCCTTAGACTGTCTGTGAAGGAAGGTAGGGGTAAGGTGGGAGGCACATACCTTAGGCCAAAGGACTCACACGCCGCACATTATAGTAAGTCATGTGCTATGTCGATTTTGTTCAAAGTAAATTCTGCTTGATAATGCGTGAGTACCAATCCTGAAACACTGATTTATCGGTAGTGTTTTTCGGTGCACCGTTGTGTTAGTTGTTATGTTGTTACTTGCGTCAGTCACGATATTTATCATGAGTTATTCAATATTCTATGTTGAGTTCATTTGACATTGAGGTGGCGTGGCATGTTCTTCTAATTGTTTTACTGCGATTTACTGCTTAATTTGCGGCTTCCATTGAACGTCTAAAAACCAAAAGTGCTTCAGCTTCAGGGGGGCTTCGCCACCCTGACCCCCTGACCAGGGGCTCTGCCCCTGGACCCCGCTCGGGGTTCCGCTCCCAGACCCCCGTTATAGGCTCGCGCTATCGCGCTCGCCATAGGGCCGTACCCCCAGATATTGCGGGCTAGAACCGCCACTGGTTATAGCAAATTTTGTCCAAAATTTCGTGGCCATGGCAACGGGGTAGGTCGGGGAAAAGTGCGATTGGCAGCGTTCGATGGCGCGTCCCCGAAAACCCCCCTATAAGCGCAAAAATATCGCAAAAATTTCTTACACAAGCCGAGTTATAGCCAATTTTGTCCCAAATTTCGTTGCCATGGCAACGGGGGTCGGTCGGGGAAAAATGCGATTGGCAGCGTTCGATGGCCCATCCCCGAAAACCCCCCTCTATAGGCGCAAAAATATCGCAAAAAATGTCTTACACAAGCCGAGTTATAGCCAATTTTGTTCCAAATTTCGTTGCCATGGCAACGGGGGTCTACCGGGGGTAAATATAAATGTCACCGTTAGTTAGGCCGTCCCCGAAAACCATATCCTAGAGCCCAAAATTACGACTCTATCTTGCACACAACCGAAGTTATGACAGTTTAAAGGATTTTTAAATTTTCCCCATAAGCGCCATTGTAATTTTTTTTGCGAATTTTTCTAATAAATAAGTGAAAAATATAATTTTTATTATATATCAACAAAAAGGCACTTCCTTGCGCAGAACCGCGTCATATGACGTATTAAGCGCGAAAATCGGTCTAACGGACTCGCCTGTAGGCGAGTTCAAGAACCAAAAGAAAAAAAAGTGTAGTAAATTTCGAACACGGGGGGTGTATATTTCACCTATATGGGGAGCAAAAACCCCTGGACGGATTGAGCCCAAATTTTGTTTGGTGGTAGGGGTCCACGACGTAATCACGCCATTCAAATTTGGTGACGATCGGTTCAGGGGTTTTTGGTTGGCTGAGGGTCAAAATTTGCCTTTTCCCATATACTTTGAAGGTCGTCCTTACAACACTCACACTACCGTGTGAGGTGTGATTCATGGCCGGCCTTAAGGCCTTATACTGCAGGCTGGGACCGTTAAGTGGCCGTCATTCACCAGATGTCGCCACGAAGCTGATCACTATACTGACGAACTTGACAGAATCAGCGGGGAAAGAAGACCCGGCAACTCAACCCCCGCCCCCTCAAGCTGCCCGTGGGGGAAGATGGGGGTGAAGATGGGGTTACGTACCTAAGGCCCAAGGACTCAAACGCCGTGGTCGGGGTTCGCGACCGTGCAACAAGGAAGGCGCTGACAGACAGACGGACAAACGGACTTTCCGCGCAGGCTGACGACGCTATCGTCCAATATCGCTGTCCGCCGTGCGCAAACGTGAATTCGTAACTGTTGTGTTTTACTTACTTTCATAGCAAACTCGACAGCTCGTTTTAAAAATAGAACCTCGATGTAAATAATAAACATCCGGCAGTAGTACCGAAAACAATATAATGGTTAATGTTCGTCTTCATTCTTACAATTACGCGTCGTATAGTGATTAAAATGCGTTGAAGCAATTGTAAAATAGTGTTTGTTAGTTTAGCTATTGTTAAAATAAGCCGTCTGATGACTTTGAGCGACCGTTGTTAGTGGGTGGGCGTGTCGTCAGTGTTGTGTTCCGCCTGTGCGTAGTCGCTATGCATTGTATACCATGTTAAAGGTTAAACGGTTGTCTGTAGCTTTTAATATTGCAATCCAAGTAAGAAGAACACTACAACAATTACTACCAGTACTACTGGTGGCGTGGCGTAATTGGTAACGTGTTTCGGATGAAACAAAGTCACTCTACGCCGGTCCCGGTTAGTACTGCGATGGGTGACTGCCTGCGGGCAGGTAAACCATCTCGGTGCGAAGCCTGCCAGCTAGGTCGACTCAGCCTTCTACCCTCCGTGGGACGGTAAAATGAGTATCAGCTGTTTAGCTGAGTAATAATAAATGGCGATGGCAAATGTAGTTTCTGTAGCTGCCTGGTCTGCCTGGCTTGGTCCAGTGGTCTGCAGCCACCTGGCACTCGTGCTACATTCAGTCGAATGAACTGGGTGAAATCTCGCAATGGCTGTGCCATGATGACAGCACTATAAACATTGGCATTGGTATTATTATTATTATTACAAATAAATGTATAAAACATCGGTTTATACACTTGTTAATGGGAACATTTAAGGACTTGCACATTGAAAACAGCAAAAATTACAAAAGGTGATATTATTCAGCAGCACATTGACACACAGTCAGTGTGATGCGAGCAATATCAGCCATGGTAGACTTACTAAAGTTATATATTTGCTCCAGTCTTAAAACCTCTTGTTAGATACAAGAATCTTGGAGATATCTCATACATATGTTGAGTTATAACCCATTTTGTCCCAAATTTTCCATTGCAACAAGGGTCAGTCGGAGTAAAGTTCGAGGGTCAGTCGGGGTAAAGTTCGATTGGCAGCATTCACTGGCCCATCCACGAAAACCTCTTTATAGACGCAAAAATCTCACAGATATCTTTTATAAGGCGAGTTATAGCCAATTTTATTCCAAATTTTGTTGCCATGGCAATGGGGGTTGGTCGGGGGAAAATGCAGTTGGCAGCATTTGATGGCCCATCCCCATTAACCCCCCTATAGACGCAAGTCTCGCAGATATCTTTTACACCAGCCGAGTTATAGCCCATTTTGTCCCAAATTTTGTTGCCATGGAGGGTCCGGGGTAAAATTAAATGACACTGTTAGATTGGCCATCCCCAAAAACCATACTATAGAACCAAAAATTACGACTCTATCTTATACATAGCCAAAGTTATGGCCGTTTAAGAATTGTTTAATTCTCCCCATAGGCTCCATTGTAATTTTTTTGGAATTTTTTGAACAAATATGTTAAACATTAATTTAAGATATTTTAGCCTTCAAAAGGCACATTCTTGTGTGAGACCACGTCGTTTGAGCCATTGCATGCAAAAATTCGCCGAAGGGTCTGACCTGTAGGTGAGTTGAAGAAAAAAGGTATATGTACAGCTAGAAAAATTTTTGCATATATTTCACCTATTTGCCAAGAAGTCCTCCTTGTGCAGATTTACATGAAATTTTGCATGAGGGGTCATCTAGCCGACGTAATCAATCGTGCCAAATTTTATCTCAATCAGATCGGGGGTTTTGATTCTGTGGGGTGTCAAATTTTTGGTTTTCCCATAGGAAAGAGAAGTCGCCGTTAACACATGGCTTGAACTACCGTTCAGCCTGTGTTACTTGGCCATCTGGATCTCGCGACTTGTGAAACAATGCATCAGCGTCACCCCAGCCAGACGCCAGCATTGTATTGGATGTCTGGCTTATGTTTGAGATTTGACATTTATTTGTAGTTTGTACAGAATGCAAATACTCCTTGGCAAATGTCGGAGACTTGGTGTTTATTAGAAGTTGTATGGTATTTGTTGACAGGCGGAGAATGTGAGTATATGCAGCATTGATAAAGACTTGAAGGAGAAGCTAAAGAAATTCCGCTTTCGTAAAGCCACTAACAATGCTGCTATCATCAGTAAGAAAATCTGTAGATGTTTCCATTTTGTGTTAACCTCTGTGAGCTGTAATTATGTGGTAATTTACTGTTTATGTATGCAGACAATTGTTTATTCTTGAAAAGTTGACTGCTAACATTTTACCACAATTATGAGCTTTAGTAATACGTCATTAAATGTGAAATATTTTTGCTAGTTTTTGTGTACTGTATTTTACTTTTTGTTGCATTACTATTTTTAGTGAAGATAGAGAGAGAGAAACGAACAATTGTTCTGGATGAAGAATACGAGGTCTTTTGAACTCTTCTCAGTGTGTTTATTTCTGCAGTTTTTCTGCACAGTGTTTTAGTGTTGCTTAATTACCTGCTTTCTGCTTTGTTTCTGGTCATATTTGTTCATGTACATTTTTCTATACTTACACTTTTTACGTGCGATAGCAGAATGCTTCGCGCGTCTTAGCCATGGTGTCTGTCCGTCTGTCCATCTGTCCTTTCGTCCGTCGGAACTCTGGCACTGTATCAAAATGGCGCACTGTGCGCTGCCTCAATGTCTGTAGTTTTTCGTGACAAAATTTCGTGCCCCTGGGTGTGGGGGTTCCCCTCGAATGTCAACAAATACCATACAACTTCTAATAAAAAGACGTTATTTTGCTTAGCTAGGGATGGGTGGTCAGGCCAGCTGTCCACCTGTACTACTCTATTCCCTCCTCGCACTGGTCCAGCTTGGTTGTCTGCCTCCCTGCAGCCTTCTCCCATCATCGCTGTTGTCTCTTATCAGCTCATTAAGTCCAGCGTCATGAGATAATGAGTCGTCTGTTCCTGGCTGACCAACTCTGTAGGAGGCAATGCTCGTTATACTCTGCTTATAACCAGGCTAGTGTCGACCTGCGCAGCTGACTTATTCCATTAAGCGGAAATGTTTTTGCTTATGGGTATTCAAATACATGGGATTATGCAATTAAGTGGTATGCAATTAAGCGGGCATATTTAGCCCAGAAAGGATACTTTTTGGTTTTGTTATTTGCGTTCTGTGCAAGTAAGTGGGATATGCAATTAAGCGGTATGCGATTAAGTGGGTTGACCTGTATTGTATTGAAGGATGGTACTAATCAGTGGCACAATGTCAGCAACATTCATGATATCCATCTATATTGGTCTACGAACTTTTTGAATGACCCTCGTAGTTAGACTTGTCTCAATTAAACCAGTCTAATCCATACTAACTTTTAACAAATTGATTACTACAATTAGATAAACAAAAGCAAAAAATGATTAAGTAAAGTTATTATTAATATTTTAAAGTAAAATAGTGCGCACTTTTCAGCACTCTTTTATTGTTTTAGTGTAGCTTTTTGTAACTGCATGCCAGTATTTAGTATGATCAGTCTGTCACTGAACCAATTTACAATGGCGTATGTTTGTGTCTGTTATTTACTTACTTGCTCACTTGCTTGGTGTGGTTGTTAGGACTGTAGTGTGGATGAGATACGTGATGAGCTGCCAGACAGTCAGCCGAGGTTCATAGTCTACAGCTATTGTTATCAACATGATGATGGACGCAAGTCTTATCCACTCTGCTTCATTTTTGTCAGCCCACAAGGTACATATGTATGCTAGCCTTTATTAGCTGGATTAAGTGTACTATATATTAAAATATAGTTCCTATACTAAAGTAGCAGTGTGCTGTATAAATGAAATATTGAAACTTTATGGACTTACTTCCCTGCTTACTTTATCATTTAACATAGAACATGTTCTGTTATGGATGATAAAAATGATAAAATTTTCTAACTTACTTATATATATTGGTCAGCCGACTTTGTTCATATTGCCATACGGACTGCTTACAGGCGCAAGATGAGTATTCATTTTAGTTATATTTTGTTAGTTATTCTACATTTTTTATATTTTTGTTTGTTAGATGCGGTAAAAATAATGCAGGTATTATTTTTGCGATCTGCTGTTGTGTGTTCGCAAAGCTGATATTGTATGAAGTTGCGAACGATAAAATTAGCCATGTCATGGCGCACTGATTATATTGGCCAGTTTTGTTGGGCAAATAAACTATGGCTGCCATAAAAGTTGGCTTATTTTGTCGATCATATGAAATTTTGACTGAACGTGTGTATACATCATACCATATAATAAATAAGCACTGGCCCTGGAAACAGTTGGCCCATGAATCTCGGTGCTCGGGAGTTTTTGCCACAAACCAGAAGGTGCTTGACTGAGGTGATGACTGATCTGCGAGAAAGAACTTTCTTGTTCTATTGCTTGTCTGTCGCTATCAAGCATTTCAGGCAGACACGTTCTCAATGTCACACAAATAAATCACGATTTTCTGAGTTGTCGTCATGTGTGATTGATTTTGTGAGTCAGGTTGCAACCCGGAGCAACAGATGATGTACGCTGGTAGCATGAAATCACTTGTCAGTGAAATCAGCCTTGGCAAGGTACTGTCATTGTTCATTCTTGTGCTGAATACATTCATGCTTTTAGTTACTTATTTACAATGCGGCTTGGTGGCATAACAGTAGCATGTTGGACTTACGATCAGTTGACTTCCGGTTGGTTCGCTGTCAAGTGATTACCACTAACTTGGATGTGTGACTGTCTGCGGACCATCTTGCTAAATTACTAACACTAAGGGCAAGTAAGTCTTTGTCAAACTTGGGTCGGTAAATCGAGCAGTTTTGTACATGGAGGTTTCAGCTTCTTTCGGACATCAAAGTTATAGGTGCACACTTGCTGAAATTTAAGCCAATTTTGTACCCCCTTTGAAAAAAATTGTAAGGGGGACCACCATCCCCATTGGGGGGTGCACTAGTAAGACTTGGTCATTCTCTAGCGTGTGTAAAAATTTGGGGGTGCAGCACCTCTTACAGGCCGAGAAATGTTCTTGCAAAAAAGTCGATTTGAGTGAGTATGATTTCACTGCTTAATTTGCGTGATTAGTGGACCACAGTTCACCAAAATTCTTTCACCCCACGCGGGAGGAATCGCAGTACAAAATGTACTTGTCCGATTTTGAATATTTTCATCCGTTCCGGAGATATTTGAAGTCATCCGAAATTGGGCCAAATTTTGCATGTTTTTGGCCCGTAGAATTTTTTCGGGGTAGGACCCTTGAAATTTTGTAACGGCATCATAACATTTGACCTAGAACTGATCATTGTGCAAAATTTCACGCTGATCAGCCGACGGATCTTGGAGATTTTGCGTTGAAATAAAAAAATAAATAAAAAATAAAACATCTGCAGTAAAAGAAGTCCGCCATGTAGGCTATCGCTTCTGGGTGGACTAATTAGTTTGAGGTCTTCACTCTTCTGAGCTCTTGTCTTCACATCTTCTGTGTAGCAGTTGATTAACAAACAGCAAGTTTGTCACAGTTTTTATGTGCTGCATTATAATGACTATTACAGTGTCTAAATACTGTGTTATAGCAAGATTAACAGTAAGGGTGGGTTTCTGGATCTTAACTGGCCGGTCAAGTTAGCGTTAACTGGCAGATTTGCATAACTCGCGTTTCCCGTTGCACTAACCAACGGTTTTAATGGCCAAAAATTTAACTGGCCCAAGTCGGCCAGTTAGCTAACCGTCGATCATAGTTATCGTATTTAACGCAACTTTTGTACCATTTAGCAAGCAGTTAATTGAAGAATGTGATACTATAAAACGATTTTTACCGTATAGCAATGTCTTCAAAACGCACGAGGAGATGTTTGCTGCTACAAATTTTACTACAAAAAATTCATTCGGGAATGGACAAAATGGCTGTCTGCTTGGCTGGCTCGTAGGCTGGCTGGCGAGCGCTTGCACTCATTAATATTCATGACGCTTGCCTGCGCTAGGCGGAGCGCTAGGCGGAAATGATAAGTGTCGTGTGCATCGTGGCTAAGCAACTATAGTTTACCGCTCAGTTAGCTGACAGCCAGTTAGGTTTTGTTCAGAAACACGCACAAACTTAACTAGCGAGTTACAGTTAACAGACGGTTTACTAACTGATCATTTAACTGAAAGATCTAGAAACCGGCCCTAAGTCTGTCACAGCACTGTGACATACACCAAACACTTGTTTATGTCCTGTGTGTCTGTGCCTGTGCTACAGTCAGACTGTTTGTCAGCAAGTTTGCCTCAGCATTTACATATGGTGTTATTTATAACGATATGAACAGCAAGTGTGATGCAGTGGTTATGTCCTATGTGTTAAAAGAAATGTTAAAGGTCGCATATAGCTCCTAATGAGCGAACCCATCTCAGACCTACGGAGCGTCACTTGTCATATGGGATCACACAGTGTTACCTGCCACCCGACAGAGGTGAACGTGCCCTGCCTTAACCCCAGCCAGATAGGCCGGAACTCGATTTACCTACCCCGGAGGGATGGAAGGCTGAGTTGACCTCGGCGGTTGGTTACATCCCGAGATGGTTTACCTGCCCACAGGCAGTCACCCATCGCAGTATTAACTGGGCCCGGCATACAGTAACTTTGCTGATCGGATCAGACGCGTTACCACTACACCATGCCTACCACCATGTGTTGTGAGCAGATTGTGTGATTTTCAGCAAGTCTATCGCGGTATGTATGCCTTGTGTTATAATGAGATAAACAGCAAGTCTGTCACCATGAATATGCCCAGGGTTACAGTCAGATTATTGGCATTTCTGTCACAGCATTTTTGTCTGCTGTGTGGTTGAAAGGTGTTTGAAGTGCGTAACCCTGAGGACCTGACAGAAGAATGGCTGCGTGAGAAGCTACAGTTCTTCCGATGATAGCCATCAACATTAACATTACATGAACCTTGTGTTGTTTAATTTAGCCACTGAATTCCATTGGTGCATTGGAAGGGTTGCCAAGCAGTGACTCAAAATTCCAAATAAGTCAAATTTGGCATTTTTTAATGAAACGTGACTGTACAAATTTTAGTTCAGCAATTTGGCAGTTTTTGGCATTAGTTTGGAATTAATTAAATTGGCAGTAGTGAACGATTTTATTGTAGATGGTATTGTTGAAAATTTAGCATTTTTATTTAAGTGAAATACATTTGATACATTTGGTATTTTCAGCCTAGCAGAGTTGGCAATCCGATGCATTGGTGGAATTGACCGGTGAATAAAACAACACAGTAAAGTCTAATCAATTATACATTGACAGCTGGTAGCAATCAAAGTTTCTACCATTTGTTGACCAATGATGATTATGTGCGCTTCATATTTTTGTGTGTATTCCATTCCAAACTGCAACTAACTAACTAGTGTGTTACATGTATATATTGTGTAGTATTGTTCTGTAGCAGTAATAGCTAAGAGATGCACTGCACTGCAGGCATATTTATATTTGAAAGCGCCTTATTGCTAAAAACCAGTGTGCATGTGCTATATTGAATGTTTTTCCTCAAGTTCATTATATGGTGAACACTGACATGGAGCCATGGGCCATGTGTATTTTTATTAACTGTAGAACTGCAAGCTGACAGAAATGTTGTTATATATGCAACTTTTATTCAACGTTTTGCTTTTAGCAGTGAAAGTGGAAACTGGAGACATGCAAATTTGTTGTCAGATTGCAGTGGAATGCACCAAATCACACATTTACTTTCAAAACATTTTCAGAAGTCATACCCCAAACCTTGTAGGCTACACTGTAGTCTCTCTCTAGATACAGAGGGAAAACGGGAAGGACAAAGGGAAAGGGGGCAGAGAGGACTATTGGGGAGAGATTGAAGAGGATTGTGGGCAGGGGATGGGAGGTAGGGAAAATGGCACAGGGAAGTATGCATAATGTCACTTATATGCCACTGCACATGAAGTTTCATTAGCTGCGGCTCTGCTCTTGCTGATGCCTTTAAATACAATGGGCGACATCACTTTTTGACTTAGACTTTCGCTGAGACTTTCGCTGAGCCTAAACTTCGGTCTAAGTACCTACTTAAGTCAAAAAGTGAAGTGATTTCGCTGGGCGAAAACATGGCGACTAACACAGATAGTTTAGTAAATTAAAACAGTCTGGTACCAAAAATAAACGCCGTAATTGCTACATAATGACGTAAGAGGTTACGTAATTACGTCATTTGCGTGCGCGGTGCAATTAAAGAAGCAAGTCCAAGTGTGACTGGTTGATTTATTTCCTGTTATGTTTACTGGTTTTCCGCCATTTTTAATTGTTTAGTTGAACTTTGGTCTAAGTACAGACTTTAGCGGTCAGCTTTAGTTTTGGCTCAGCGAAAAGGCTCAGTGAAAGTCTAAGTCAAAACGTGAAGTCGCCCAATGTATCTCAAAAACTGTGCACAAAATTATTTTGGTCAGCACTTCATTTGATTTTCACCAACTCTGATGCCACAGAATTATTAGATTGCATGGTGCCCTTCGATAATGCAAAATTGAACAGTATGATACTAATTGTTGCCGCGTTATGTAACAGTGTAACAGTGCGTTTAACACAGCAGTGCGTTGACGCGAGATGAGCGCACTTCACATAATTTCATTTTCCTTGCCACCTGTTGCGCCAAAAATTGTCAAAGTTGGTGGAAATTTGATGAATTTTTGAGAAAAACTATTTTGCACGGTTGTTTTGAGACATGGTGTGTTACGAGCATAGAATGCTTGATTGTGGTACTTGTAGTGTTTCAACAGTACTGTTGTTGTAGTTGGTGTATGTTTTTTGATACATGTGCTGTTGCATGTTATGATCAGTGGTGTAGAAAAAATAAACTGGGGCCTCTGACCTACTGAGACCCCCGGGCTGAGCCAGCAACACAAAAGATAAGACAATTAAAATTAACATGCCTCACTTTCTGAAAAAGAAACTAACAAAGAAGTGCATACATGTTGTGATTTTTGACGCATCCTGTGAATTTGAAAAATAACAGTACTCTTGGTCGCTTGGCTTTTGCCCCAAACTCGAATGGGGAAGGTTACAGTGCTCCCCATGCTATTTAGGTTGCACTATGTGGTAGGTCGTCCGTTGTCAGTCCTTTAAAATCTGAGGTTCCGCGCTGAGGGCGCCTAACGTACTGTGGAACCAGGATCCTAGATCCGTGCTACACTACTGTACATCTAATCCATTGTATAATCCATGTTCGTATAGTTACTGTAATCAAGTACCTAATTTTTCACAGAATATCTTGCATTGTCCGCAATGTTGATACTTGTCATGCACAGTCTGCGGATTACGCTATTGGAAACCATCACTAAGCCTATGCATATTCTGCACTGCTGTTAACCTGTCTTAACTTTTAAGCGTGGTTTCCATCAGTGCAGCGTCATAAGCAAAACGGTGCAAGTTCCAACGGTCGGATTGAATGTCAGTAGGCCTGCATGTGTCAAGGACCTCAGTCGTTCCGTGCTGCTTCAAGTGGGGCCGGGGACATACCCCGTACTCCAAACATTGTGATGCCGTCATCAGAGTCCTTTCAAAATTCACGCTGATAATGTAGGCATAGGCCTACCGAAACCGATTTTGGCCGGGGTTCTGCACTCGGCCGCACTGAAAGAGTGTATGAGGCTCGAGAAGAGGCGGGTCTAGGGCGCGAGATGGTGTTAAGACGACTCTGGTTTTTAGTCATTTGTTGTTGTTGTGGACGCCGTGTTGTGTTGTCGCCGCAGTCTGAACAATGTTTGACTTCAGCTCAGATATCTCGTCTACACAGACACGAACACATTATGCATTCGCCTGCGCCAAGCGGCTCATGACACGATATTATGACACGACATGTGGCATTTATCTGTTGCTTTGTTTGTCAGAAGGATTAAGTCTACACAAAAAGTTATAGGGGAATTTGGCTAAAATTTTCAGGGAAGGTTAGAGTACACTGTACATTCGAGAAGATTAGATTTCACTACATCACTCACAGCGAATAACTACAAAAAAACTTGTATTAAGTTTTTTTTGTATTTGTCAGGTGGCAGATGGTCTGTGTGAGGTCACTGCTTTTTTGTGTGACATAATTATGTTAGCCCGTATAAATCGAACAAGTAACGGGCAGTTGTGATATTTTTCACACAATATTGTATTAAATTTCCCTAAACGCTGACAACATTTTAATAATTAATGATACCTTTAACATGTTTAATTTGCCATATTAAATCGTTCACGACCTATCGTGTCACCCTATATGTCGTGGATGCGTACAAAAGCGAAAAATGAAAGGGGTTTGGTGTGACAGCACGGGAAACGTTTTGAAAGTCTGCGTGCAATTTGGTGACATAAGGTCATCAAAAGCGCAGGGAAAATCGATGGACTGTGGCTGACCTTGGGTGAGGTTAGCCTGCTTGGCTTGTTTGACGATGAATTTGATGCAGACTGCTTGGCTCAGTCCGAGCGCTCGCATGTTCATCGTAAACATTCTGTCCACACAACGCAACAGACATTATACACAGATATCCCACGCCTCGCGGAAAGTCCTCCTGGAATGGCCTGGAATTTATTGTCAGTAAGTGTGTGCGCATCTAATACTGCAAGCTGTTCTCTCATGCAAACAAATGCATATAGGAAATATTATACAAACAAGCTGGTAGGCAACGTGGCTTGCGACTGTTAGAGACAGGTCTAGCTGTACTTCTGTGGACAGACGGATACGCAGCGTCGCAGACAGAATTGGACACAGACACGGTGTCTGACAATAAGTGTCACTTAAGCTTATAGCTTGCAGCGTCGTGAGCCAATAAGGTGTAAATAACTGCAAACGAAGTCAGTTATACTTTCAATTGAATTAGCCTACAATGGCTCATCGGGACCTGAAAAAATGGACAAAAAAGTAGGCTAAGTGACTTTCATAGTCGGCCAATTAATTAAAGTTCAATCAGAAATAGCTTGCCTGTAGTTAGAATTACGATTAAAATTAGTTTTTGTTGATTAACCAATTAATTTTTTTCATATTATTCAGCAGCACACTGACCCACAGTCAATGCGATGCGGGCAATATCACCTTTTGTAATTGTTGCTGTTTTCGATGTGCAAGTCCTCAAATGTTGTCGTTAACAAGTGTATAAACTGATGTTTTGTACATTTATCACTGTAATGCACGAGTTTTATGTATAAGCGTACCCGAGATGTTGGGCAGCACTGCAGCTTGACGGTCGTGACGCTTCGCATGTATCACTCGCGCTGTTCACAGTCAAACCATTCAAAACAGTAAGCTTAATAATAATAATAATAACTCGGTGCTTTTGCACGACTCGTTTTCCATGGATCCACCGGACCAATAGCCATTCCAGCTTTGTTTTTAACTTTTGTTTTTAACCCCCGGGAACCTTTACTACCGGGGGTATAAAAA
>Ga0056128_1000686_pt1 | contig 32725 bp, 20 predicted proteins | sample WorMetLIZISLAND2_FD_71113 | JGI IMG/M metagenome (GOLD analysis project Ga0056128, IMG submission 71113) | Marine gutless worms symbiont microbial communities from Max Planck institute for Marine Microbiology, Germany - Olavius geniculatus... ...
GTATATGTACAGCTAGAAAAATTTTTGCGTATATTTCACCCATTTGCCGGGAAGCCCCCCTTGGAGGGATTTGCATAAAATTTTGCATGACGCGTCCCCTCGCCGACGTAATCAACCTGCCAAATTTTATCTCAATCGGGTCAGGGGTTTTGATTCTGTGGAAGGTCGAATTTTTGGCTTTCCCATAAGAAAGAGAAGTCGCCGTTAACACAGGGCTTGAACTACCGTTCAGCACAATATTGGAACTTTTGCTTCATGGAATTTAGTAAATTAACAAAAATTTCCATATGTGCGTTAATTATTTTAATGCGCGTTAATTTTTATAACGTGCGTTAAATTTTTCACGTGCGTTAATTTGTTACTGCATTAATGCATTAATTTGACAACTCTATTAAAAATGTTATGAGTTTTGCAAGAGTTATTCATCAAATGTTAAACAGCATTTTAGCTCAAAGTTAATACTAGAGAGTGTTAGATAAATAAGCCGGCAAAGCTAAAATCAGCCTAGCCTAGAAGTTGCTAACCTGTTGGCGCTGTCATCGAGAGTTCTTTCCATCCACTGCACCGAGTGTGTCATCAACGTGTCTTGAACAAGAACCATCAAATGTCGACCGAGCGCACAGCAGCGCTCCGAACGCATTGGGTTCCGCTTGTATGGCATTGCTGACGACCCTAGCAACACAGACATATAATCACTCCAACAATATGCAAAGTCGGTCATAATTATTATCAGACACATATCACGGAAAAATCTGCAATAGATGTGACATCTAAACTGAACTCGACACATAAGAGCTTCAAGCCCTCCCCAATCAAGCCATCGACAACTACTGCAGTACCAAATTCTCTTTCTCAAGCCAAACAGTTACTAGTTCTGGGGACTTAATCTACAACCTTTGTGTAATTGTCAACGTAATACATCACAGACCAGCTGGTGCAACAATAAACAACAACTTACCAATTTGTTCTTTCTCAAATGGTTCTTCAACCTCTTTCATCGATGCAAGAAGACGCAGATCGGTACACATCTGCAGTCACCGACCACATGATCGACAACATCAGCAACACAGACGATAAGTAAGTAAGTGAGTAAGAAAGTAAGTACATGGTAAATTAATACAGCTCATAATGTTCCAAAAATAACCTCTAATATACTAGTCACACCAGTAAAAACTAAACAAGATCGACAAAATCACATGCCACATGACTAAGTTCATCTGGCAGTGAGTTTCAGTACGAATGAACAAACGAACAAACAAATAAAAAAAGAAAGAAAGAAGGGAATAAACGAAAGAATAAATAGTGTGTCATTGTCAACAAGTACATCAAACAAAAGAAGCAAGTTCAGACCTTGTGAACAGAGGCACCAAGATTTGCCAGCACAGACAAACAATCAGTGTCAACGTGTCGAGTGTATGTCTGACCACATATCAACAGACAACTACAACAAACAACAACAACAACAACTACTACTACTATTATAAACTACCATTGACTGAGACAACTACAACAAACAACTACTACTATTCAACACATATCAGCAAACAACTGAAATGACATGCTACCGTAGCCAATAGCCATCCTTTTCTACATAGTCAGAAATGTCATTTAATAAAAACGTCCAAGACTATCCTACACTGGTTGGATGTACCAGAGCGTGTCACGTTCAAGCTATGCTTGTCTATCTACAAGTGTCTGCATGGAATGGGACCGCCATATCTGTCGGAGATGTGCTTGCCGATCTCGTCATTGCCTGGTAGTCGTCATCTGCGTTCTGCTGTAGATGGACAACTCGTCGTTCCTCGTTACAGACTTACAACAGCTGGCAGATGGGCATTCTCTTTCGCTGGCCTGTCAGCATGGAACAGTCTCCCAACATACCTGAATGATCACACACTTAATCTGGACTCTTTTAAACGTTTTCTTAAATCATTTTTGTTTCAGATGTACTGATAACGCATTCAGTGCACTAGCGATTTCTTCGAAATGATAGTGCACTATATAAATGTTCACTTATTATTATTATTATTATCTGAACAAGAACTGTGATTTGCAGAGCACATAACTTGTATGTCCATTTCACATGCATCTGCATTGTTTGCTGCTGTTTTCTCCGGTGGTATCAAACCATCATTGAGCTAGACTGGCACTGCCATCAAATGATGTCAATTTGCCATCTTTGTTCATGGACATGAAGACCTACCGGTATAGAGCTATAATAGTACAAAGAGTTATTGACGGCTAATTGTTTTTGGCATTGTCTTCACTGAACTGTCTTGATGTGTCTTTCACTTTGTTGGATAAGACATTCAGGGGAATAATACATATCCACATCAGGCTATCATCTTCCGCTTAGCAATGCTACTTGTAGTGGTCAAGATTTGTCCCAAACTGCTTCACAAAAAAGTATTACACTTTGTCACTCATATGTAATCTTCACATTGCTATTGTAAGTTCAGAACAACCGCCGACACTGGACAAAATATGGACCAGGCTTCAGCTTTTCTCACAGGTAATCCAACCAATGGACATTCAAATATTTTCGTGACATAATTCTCTATATGATGGTTGACAATGGACATGAAGACCTACCGGTATACAGCTATAATATAATATAATAAGTGCCCCTGAATTTAATGAAAAAGCTGAATAACAATGCAGAGTTTTGTGTTACTTACTTTTTGAATCCAGCCATTTCAGTGACAAGTTGATCCAACTCTTCCACCTACGACAAAAACATAATTATTAACAATAAAGTATCCAAATTTTTTAAAAACGTGATAACGATCCATCTCTAACACATAACACAACCACTATACGCATAAACTATTTAGTCACACATTTTGCGCTGTCACAATTGACTAAAAGCACATGACTGTCACTCGGACTTGTAACTTTGGCTGACTGTCAAGATCAGCCGACGATTTTTATGAGAAACTGAAATATCTCAACAGTTGTCTTGCACATCACATGACACAGAATGTAATCTTTCTCTCTCTATTTACAACGCATCCGTTTGTGCGAATTGAATCTTCTTCACTGCATTGTTTAAAGGTTAAAGGCGGGGTATACCGTTTTACAAGAAACGCGATAAAGAGCATCACCTCACCCGCCATATGAGATCGCACAGTGTTACACGTCACCCGACACAGGTAAAAATGCCCTGATTTAGCCCCAGCTACACAGGCCAGTACTCGATTTATTTACCCCGGAAAGATGAAAGGCTAAGTTGACCTTGGCGTTGGTTATATACCTGGGGCCAAATTTTTGAAACTTCACTAAGACATTTTCCAAAGATTTTCCTATGACAGATGATTTAGAAATTCCAAAGAAGTTTTCTTATCCGAATTTTCGATGGCTGTCTTTGCGTTTCCAAAGAACTTCTTCTTTTCTTATCTTCCTAAACTAGTTCAACCAATCAGATACGCTTATACCGACCATATGACGTAATCAAAACTTCTTAGGAAAACTTCTTATCTTAGCAAGTCCACGAGAAACGCATTTTACACACTGCTTTGTTTTTTTAAATTGACCAAACGTCAATTTCCTTTACTTACTCGTTGCTGATTTTACCGCAGCATTACGCAAATAACCTATGACGTCACATATGATGTCTAAGCTAAGTGTCAACATTGTGTACTTTGTTGCAAATTTCGCTGTATTACATAGCTTTCTCTGCATAGGATAAAGTTACTGCTTTCCTATATATATGCATAAATTTTTCCTAAGAAGTTTCACCCTTTCTCAAAATCTTCTTTGGAAGATCTCAAATTCTTCCAAAGACATTTTCCAAAGAAGTTTCGAAAATCGGCATACTTTCTTTGGAAAAGAAATCTTCCAAAGATCTTCCTAAGAAGTTTCGAAAATTTGGCCCCTGGATGTTTTACCTGCTAACAGTTAAATCCAAGCAGTAATTACCTGATAGCGAACACATGACCACTCGATCGTAACTCCGACATCCTACCTTCATGCCACCAAGTTTAATTCACTTTACTTCATTAATCGAGCTGCAAGTTTCAACATGTAATAAACATGTTTCATAATTCATAGCTCACAACTCTAGTAGCTTGTGTGTCAGACCTTGTCATGGCTGCCGTCAAAGAGTTCAAGGAATGAAGCTTGTGTGCCTGTTGTACCCTTCACACCACGAAACCGGAGGTCGTTCCTTGCTCGCTTCAAGTTCCTCAGATCCATCAGCAAGTCTTGTATCCAGATACATGCTCTCTTACCCACGGTCGTCAGCTGAGCCGGCCTAGCAGTATTAGCAGAAAACATTGCACATAATAGTTCAACAGACTAACATACACTGTGTCCCAAAATTAGCGGCACCACTACAGATAAATTAGTGTACAATAAATCTGACCTAATGCTCATGAGACGTGTGAGAGCCTATAGCAGTTCCTGTTTGCAAGTAATCTTGATCTATCTCTATCCATTTCGTCGCAATTCACTCTTTTGCAGCCAAAAATCACCAAAAAATCACTAAAAACCAATATTTTTAGGGTTCAAGGTCATTTAAGGTCATCGATGTTGACATTTCTAAGAAGCTCGTCGCTAGTGCTTGTTACGATAAGCAGCACGCTTGTGCATATCTGCAACTATTTTCACGCTAGACAAGCTAACAATCGATAAATAACCACTTTTTAAAAGGGTACCCCTCGTTGATACCCGCTTGCGCAACCCTCCTTGAACGTAAAGAGTTAGGACTTGGACTGCTAAAATCTACATTCAATGCTGAAAATCTCATGTGCAGGTTATTTTGGTCTATCTCCAGCCATTCTGGCGCAATTCACTCTTGAAATGTGTGCCACAGCCCGAAATTGTGAAAAATTCACTAAAACCTGCTATTTTGGAGGTTCAAGGTCATCGACGTTGACATTTCTAAAAAGCTCGATGCCAGTGCTTGTTATGATAAGCAGCATGCCTGTGCCTATCTGCAACCATTTTCACGTTAGACGAGCCTATAGCGGTAAAATAATGCTTTTTTAAGGGGCAGTGCCCCTCTTTCACCCTCTCATTCAAGGGGATCCTCTTTACCCAGCGGGATGAAATTTTGTCACGAAATACTAGAGACAATAGGCTATCGTATGGTGAAAACTTGAAATCTCTATCTCACCTGGTCTTGGATTTGTACCGGGTCATGATGGACGGACAGACAGAATTACCGTAGCTAACACGCGCTATATCTATGCTAGCTCTCGCGCATAAAAATCGTTAATACCTGATAGATTTTTTTTTACAAAATTTGAAATAGTCACTGAGACAATCATTCTGAACTTGTCTTTACAGCTTAAAACGACCACCTTTGGCCTCAACATAAGCTGTTAGTCTAAAGCAGGTACGCTGCTGCTAGCTCCCTTTGTCAATAACAATGAACTGAACATACCTTAATGTAAACAAACTCTGACGTCATAATGACGTTACACTGAGCACACACGGTACACTTAAGGTGTGTAAGTCATAATAGGTGTGACAGTAAGCAATGTTAAGACAGTGCAGTGTGCTATATTTTGTTGAAATCCATGAACTACAAACTGAATTAGGCGTGTTTGAAACAGGGGTGCCGCTAATTTTGGGACACGGTGTATATACAAAACACATGAAAACAACAGCTCACAGCTGAAAAATTCTGCAATTTTTAATATGACCCATTGGTCAGCTAAGTATCAGGGTGTCTACATTCTATAGGGTATAGGGTACCTACATGTGAGACAAAGCCTTGCAATAAAAACACAGGCCAAACCAGCGTTGACTGACAGCTGCACTGTTTACAGCTCCACCCTGTTTTTGTCACAATCAAAGTTTTGTCACACATGTAGAAACCTGCTTGCTTACCCACTCCCTTACACTCTCACGCAGAGCGGTCAGCTGAGCAAGCCTAAACAGACAACTTAACAAAAAGCAGCAATATTTGGCAAAAGTAAAGACAAAGTAATAATTTTGTGACCTTTGAAAAACAATTGTTTTGTAATAGTTGTAAAATATAGCTAGACCAATAACATGCAATTGTAACAAATTACATTTAAAAAGTAATCTACCCAGCAATGCTATTCAAGCTCAACATAATTTGAGCCATACAACTGCAATGCATCAACATCACATAAAGATGAAAAGAACAAAAACAGAACGAAAACACAAATAGCAAAAATAAAAAATACGTACTGCAAATGTGTGAATCCAAGGCAAGGTTGATCCTTGTATTTCTCAGCAAACAAAGACAAGCGATGGATGCACCGAGCAAGCTGCAGAGCACAGCTAACTCTCAGCAACTGCTGGCATATGCCATTAGTTACAGATGAACCTTATAGCTTTAGCTTTCATTACTTTTTCGCAACAATGCTACCAAACTTATAACACTAAATAAGTCCAAATCTCGATAACATTTCTTATGCAAAATAAAGATTACAAACATTTTAAACTACTAAAAAGTCTAAATTTCAGTTAAGTTTTAATGAGTTAAAAAAATAACTCAATTAACTTTTCAATCATTAATCAATTAATTCTTGCAGCCCTATTTTTTTATTTTCCACTTATATCTTAGTTTTTAGATTAGTCTTAAAGTGTGAATTCATTTTCGTTTACGACTTTATGTTTATTTATTTACTTCACAAGAAGCATAATGCAAAATATAGCACTGATGTTATCATATGACACTCATCATTTTTGTCTTAGTTTCAGTAATTGTCAATGAACTTGATTATTTTTCATTATTTGTAGTTTTAGTTCTTATTACAGCTGTCAAAGCATTAATTTTTAATGCATTAACACACTGCGTTAATTTTTTCAATGCATGTGTTAACAGGTTAATAATGCATAATTAATATTGCCGATATTATACGTGAACTACATCGAGAGAGTGACTGGAATGAAGCCCACGAAATCGTGCCTGTGTTGCAGACTGTAATGCCTGTCACAAACTTGCACAACCGACAAAATTTCTTACATTTCTAAAATTAAAAATCTATTAGCATGTCATCTGAATATTATTATTTACAGTAGTGATGGAACGGCAACAACAGTTTAATTATTTAAAATCGTTCAATCGTCAAATAATTGCGGTTTAACAGAATATCAAACCTCCTGTTTCACAGAATTTAGTAAATTTACGTATGCATGTTAATTTTTTTAACGCTCGTTAATTTTCTTAACACACGGTAATTTATTAACGCATTAAATTAACACATCAATTTGACAGCTCTAGTTTTCGTTTTACATTTTTTGTTAACAAGAAAATGCTATGTCAAAAATTGTCAATGTCTCACCACAGAGTGTTTTCTAAATCATTTTTTTTCCATTTTTTTCTACCCTTTTAGCATGCACTGAAGCAACAGATAATGTCATTATGTCCAAGTCACGAATGTGTGATCACACAGATAATTCAGAAATGCACGTAGAAATGTGAGGACTTACTTTTGGCAGCAAGATGTTAAATGCATCTCGAATTATTATCAGATCCTATAATTAACAAAACAACAAAAAACATATCAAAATGTTCTCCAAACCATACTAAATCAAAACTTTTTCTTCCTTTCAGCAAACTGTCACATGCCATAAAGTACTGCAATCACAAAAAAATATGAGCACACAAAGTTTTTACATTTGATAATAAAACTTTACACAGGGTTCCTACTCAAATGACAGAATCAAAATTCGGGACTTTTTCATCATCACAAAAAAACAAGAAAAACCCACTGACTCACTTAGCTAAACTACAAGCACCTGAGTTATTCTAGTGAGAAAACTTGATATGTGAAGTATTACCTGACAGACTAAAAAATTACGGATTCAGTATCTTGGTTTTTCAGGATAACACTAGCAAAAATCAGGACTTTTTCATGACTTTTTCAGCACCCATATCCAATTTCAGGACTTTTCAGGACGAGTGGGAACCCTGTTTACACATTCTGAGAAAAGACAGAAATAAAAACATCTTACGTACAATGCATTAAGCAAATGACCTCAGTTTGACATGCCAGCAATATTCCAGTAGCATGCACACACATTGAAGAGTGACTTAAAGGACTCCATATTCACAACAAAACAGAATAGCACTAAAAGCAAAAAACAAATAATAATCAATCAGAAACTAAAGCTTGCACATCTAGACATCACTAGAGGCAATAAAAATATTTTTTTTAAAAAGTGTTTTCAACTGTTCTACCATTCAACGTAAGCAAATGAAGATGCACAACTGCATAGAAGTGATGATGGTGCTCACGGTGTTGTCGGTGACGTAAGCCGACGTAGCACCGAGATGAATAATGGCTGCCGCACGTGGACAGAGCACAGCGTAAGCTTTGACGTGAGCCATCACATCGTGACGACATTTCTTCTCCTCGGCAGCTGCCAGCTCAAAGTCCACATCATCGACGTGAGACTCGAGCTCTGCGATCTGATCAGCGGTGACTTCCAGACCTAGCTCCTGCATTCATACACACACGTACCAATCATTATCAGCAGCAGCAGCAGCAGTAGGCCAGCACGAGACCAGAGGCGCGTTTCGCACTTTTTATTTCTCTGAGATTTTCAGACATTCTCTGAGAATCTCAGAAAAAAGGCAGGTGCGAAACGCGAATTCTACACAGCATCTCAGATATTCTCAGAGAATATCAGAGATTCTCAGAGAAATAAAAAGTGCGAAATGCACCTCAGAGTGACTAAAAATGACGGATCACATGGGATGTATTTAAAACATGAGAATACAATGTACGGTCACTTCAACTTGCATTTGCACCGTCCGATAACTGCTTCACTACTGCTGGTATTCAGTTTATCACAATTCCCATAATTCATTGGTCAGCGCAGGTGTTCCGGTTCCGTTACAGATTATTTTAATGTATATGTGCGTGGTTTCAGATGCATGTTGGAAATTATGATATGGCGATCGCAACGGTAATCGCCCTATCATAATTAACATCATTGCCCATCATGCATTTAAACGGTACCGGAACACCTCTAACCGACGCATTACGGGAATTATGATAAATCCAATATGGCATACACTAGCCATGGCACACAGCCTTACTTTCATACTATTCAGAAGTTCATTGCTATTGCTATTGAACTGTCCGCTGTCACCGTCGGCTAAGCATACACATGATCGTCCCGACCTTTTCAGCTTTCGCCAGATAGAGCCACAACTGTCGCCACGTCGAAAACTTCTTCTGTTCGCTGAAAATAAAAGACATCTCTGGGCTTGCATATCGTGCAGAAAGCGGTGATCGGTACGATAAACGTTCCGCAGCAACAGTACTCATCTTCTTACGCTTGGCAACTTTTATTTCGATCTGAACCTTACAAATCTGCTTTGCTTATCTATTTGTTTAGTTTACATTAACGGCGGTTAAAAACTACTTCCGGTATATTGTAAACAATACGTAAGCAAGCAGGTGCTGCTGCAAGTCTAAAGTCTACAGGGTGAGGCAAAAAAGTAATCCCCTAAAGTTGTTTGCCATCTACTGGGCAAGCGCATAAAATTTTAACGCCAAATTGTGCACGTTTATTACCTGTTTAAATCTGCATACGGTACATAAAAAAATTAACTGAGTCGTTTTTACTTTTCAGCCATGGGAGGTTTTTTGTTTGCATATACTCTAAAGATATTAAGTATCTTGTGTTAAAGTTGCGTTTGTCAACTTTATAATAAACAAATATATAGTAATGATGAATAACAAACATTAAAGTAAATGAAAAAGAACACTTCACGTAATGACAGTAAAATTTTTTTAATTATCTGTCAATAATTCGCGAAGATATGAACAAAAATAAAGCACCGTTTTTATGGACCACGACGTATAAACGTGTTTTCCGACTTTAGCTATAATTCTTTAAGTGAAAGTTTTTATTTATATAGTGACTAAGTTTTTTAGTTAAGCTGTGTTTTAACAACTTTATTCGTTAGGCCCAATTTAAAGTGATGGCATAACTTTTAAAAGTTAGTTTTAGTTAACTTTTCCGAAACGGAGCGCAAGCGCGGATCGGAAAGTCGCTGAGGCTTGGGCGCGGAGCGGAAAATCAGTCCGCTCATCAGCCCTATCGTATATCGTATCATCGAAAAAATATCGAATTTTTCGATCGCCATATCTTTGATATATCGCGATATTTTACGCCAGATGCTTATATTTTTATTACTGCATTACCAAAATAACGAAAATATACGAAGAAAACGACAAACCATGACAATGATAATTTTTTACTTACTGAAAACGTAATGAATGAATGACGTCGTCTTGCGAGATCACGGACGAGAATATGCGAGATGTGATGTTGTTAGTGACGATAGTTAGGTTAAATTGTTGAAATAATGAGTTAAAAGATTTTTATCGATTCAGACGCATCGTTTCAAAAGTGCATTCCTTTCCACTTGAAGCTAGTTAAATTTCGTGTATTTGCCAGTTTCCGTGTTTGTTTACCGTGACCGTGGAACTTTGATCTTTTTGGAATCTGTCATGGCTTCAACAACTGACAGTCGCTACTATGTTTGATTTTACGACTTTGTCGGCAGAAGGTCGCTTATAACTAATTGCAAAGTTCGGTCATTCACCAATCATATTTTGGTGCAGTTTGATTACTACGACATCGTCGACGTCGGTAGCTGTTAACTGGAACGGCAGAACTGGCAGTGCGACGGGCGTTGTGATGAGCGGTCGCACTAAAACTGCCGAAATGTCGAAATCCAACCAAGCGGCAGTTGCTGCGGTCAAGGGTAACAGCGCATGTACGTCTTTTTACAGATGTTAATAAAGTCGTCACCGACACAGTAAACCCTTTACCCTGACACTCGTTGCAGTTTAAGACAGTGCTTGTGTGCAGAGCTGCTCAACACTCACTGCATACTCAGTAGCATTGTCAGTGAAGGCTTTATCGACACCATCTTCTGCCACACACAAATTCTAGTCGCTAAGAATTTTAAATGAAAATAACCAGGGATTCATCTTTCAGATAAGAGCAGATTTTTACTGGTAATCGAAATGTCAGCATTTGTCTTCTGATAGATTTTCAGCATAAGGTTAAACAGTTCAAACCATCTGGAATTTAATAAATGTGGTAGACATTGGCAGAAGGTTAACACTCATTCTTGTACAATCTTGGAACTGTTTCGGGGAAATCAATCACTAAATTGCTAAATTTATTCACAGCATACATGCTTTTTGTGTAAATAAATAAGTGATGAGGCCCAGTTAATATCTATTGCAGAGTTATTTTGTAGTCCGGTATAAATTTTTCAGCAAATAAGTGAATTTGCTTATGCAGCTGAAGTTTTTCTGAGCACCTTGTAGATGCTTGTCTAGAAATGTAAAAATGAATTTTTGTTGTGACTGTTTTGCAGGCAAAGACAGCAGCAAGGCAACGACGGTTGTTGCAACTCCTGGCCATGGTCCAGATAGGCCTCAGGAAGTGTCGTACACTGACACAAAAGTTATAGGGAATGGCTCGTTCGGTGTTGTCTACCAGGCAAAGCTCTGTGACACCGGGGAGTTGGTAGCTATCAAGAAAGTTCTGCAGGACAAGAGATTTAAAGTAAGCCACCAACGATTGCAAATTTGGTATTTATAACAGACCTAGCTAACACTTGCCAGAATGCTTTTTCTAATAAATTAATCAAAACCCGTCATATTTGGCTTTTTAAAAACTTTGGTTTAACCCAAAAGCCCCAAACCCATTAAACACAATGCTGGTTTTACAACTTGGTTTTCCAGTGTAATGCATCTCTTGGTTGAAGTTATTATTGAGCCAACTGACAGTGACAGTGATGAGCTAATAATACAATGAACATGGCTAGTAAATTACTTAATGAGCTGTTTAAAGTCACTCACGATAATATTAGTTGCTGACAAGATGTAATATTTTGGATGTGATAGAAGAAAGCTTATTCCACAGAGTGCAGCTTAAAATGATTGATTCTTTTGTCGCCTCAATATGTTACGCTTTGTACACATGGTGATGGATGTTTTTTTTGCGTGGTAATATTTATGGATACATATCTCATTGTAGTTTAATGGCCAGGTAGTGCTACATTAACAGTTAGTAACTAGAGCTTTGTTGCTATGTGTTTGTTAATAGAATCGAGAGCTGCAGATTATGCGGAAACTCGATCATCAGAACATTGTGAAACTGCGTTTCTTTTTCTACTCAAGCGGTGACAAGGTACGATATTGTCTGTTGTTAACTTCATGTCTAGGGCAGTATTAGTATAGTACTAATAGTATTTATGTCATTTATGTATTTATTTATAGGGTTAGAACGATACCAGAGAAGCTACCCAATACCCGATAGTATTGGGTCATACCGATACCAATACCCAATACCAATTCTGATACCCGTCGGATAATCAGCCTCCCGCCACGTGCTGCCGCACTGTCGGGGCTAGATATTGTGTTAATCTAATGAGTAATGTAATCTGTTTGCATTGTTTTGCTCTCTCTGTCCATTGCCTCTCAGCCTATAGGTGCTGTGGTGTGTGCTGTGCCAGGAGTAAGACAGCCACATTTGATCCTCACCGCCATATACAATACTAGACTACATTATATTCTGCCTTTTAAAATTTCCGTGCAGTTCCCTCTCAAGTGAGAACAAACAGTAATACCCTGGGAAAGTGTTAACACTCTCTGAAGGCTCCACATGACCACCCACACGCCCTGGCAGCATGCCTTGCCCTCCGTTCCCCCTCCATCCCACACTCAGTGGACAGTGTGCCTGGACAGACAGGGCGACCCATTGTGTGTGGTATTACAATGATTCATATACTTCTTTTATGTCTCTTGTGCTAAATTTTATGTACATAGGCTATTAGGCGTACAATACCATGGATTGTGCTCAAATCAATGACTAATTGATATAAACGTAAGTAAGTAAATAAAACGTGAATTTATATAGCACATTATGTTCAAAATTAACCTCTAATGTGCTCTGATACAACAACTAAAACCAGCAGTTTTTGTACTATATAGTTAAATCTACCACGACACTTATTCGTTACCACACGTCTTTGGTCTAATAGCGATTTACTCTAATGTCTTCTCCATGCAGCAGCGGTGATATAATCGCAACAGCTGTCAACCAGGAGCTTTGAAGGCTGTGTAATGAGGTACATAAACTGTCACATAATCGCGTGTGTTTCCTGGCGCCAGTAACCTTTACCGCAGTGCACTGGTGACAAGAGAAACCGCCAGACACGGCTGGCGGGCTGGCGACGTTGCCCACCGGGCTAATTGCCACACGTCTGCTACTGATCGCAGGCCTAGAGAGTGAGACAGCCTGCGTGCGGTGGAGAGGGGATACCCGGTAATCTTTCCAATCTGTCATAAATGCCGACCGTTCTACAGGTGTACTTCCTGCCTCCCCCGCCCCACGCCACTCTTCCTGCCACTGTTGTTTGCTAGCAAATCGAGACAATTATGTTGCACATTGGCAGCGGCGCCCGCTGCCAACTGCTGTTTGATTGCGGCTTAGACAGCAGACAGCGGCAGGCGGCGTGAGCGAATATCCGTAATCGGTGTCGGGTTTCACAGTCAAAAAAATATCGCCCAATACCCGATCCACCCCAATACCGGCCAGTATTGGCCAATACCCGGTACCCCAATACCAGTATCGTTTGAACCCTATTTATTTATGTAGGTAATTGCTTTGTATTATATTAGTCTTGTTCCATTGTTGCATGATAAGGGAATCACAATATTGTTAAGAATGCTGTGAAGTATTGGTATCAATTGGTAAATGTCATCAAACTCGAGTTTGATGCAATGTCAGCATGTAGTTAGATAGTTTGTGCATTTAAAGGCATCCATTCCACATCACAAACGCTGCAACTATTGTCCAAACAGATGTTTCTTGAGTCTGTTAGTGAAGACAGTGAGTGACAGTGATGTATCGCGAATGGATGTTGGTAGACTGTTTCACACACGTGGTTCGTCGATGGCAAAAGATCGGTCGCTGAACGATGTTCTGGTCGGTGGAACCTCCAGTTTGGTCATTGATGACGACCCATCACCGGACTGGCAATGGATGCATCTGCTATACCAGTGGCTATAGCAGTGCTGTGCTGATGTGGTGTAATAACTGTTGGGTGGTTTATTGTTTTTATAATTACTTCTTGAATGCTACTAGTTTTTAATGACTGATGAGTACCTGATAGCCAATAGCCATACATACAGTGTCTGGTTGACTGCTGTCGTATGTGATGTGATGATGGGGTGTGTTACGAAACAGAAAGATGAGGTTTACCTGAATCTTGTGCTCGAGTTTGTTCCGGAAACAGTTTACCGAGTTGCTCGTCACTACAGCAAGAACAAGCAAGTCATTCTGCCAATTTATATTAAGGTTTGTAGTGTCACTGTTCCATGCTGCCATGCACAAGTTGTTGTAATGTTAATTAATTTAGCAGTTGTCATGGTGTAAGCTACAGACATGCGACAGTGAATTGTCGATGTCTTTGTATTTCACTCTGTGGGACCTTGTGAGTCTGCTGATGCTTTAAAAGTCAGCAGGTTTGTTTATTGTCCCGAGATGTGGTCTTAAAACCATAAAGTTGATCAGATGTTTTATTCTTGGTCTCTGACATTTGATTTGGTCTTAATTAGTCTTGTGTTGAAGTTTCATCACTGCTAGCTAATTCATGTTATCATCGAGCATTTCACAAAAAGTGCTGGGCTAAACTGCTAAGCGGAGTGGATTTTGTTCTTAAGCTGTGGGGTCTTGGTCTTAAGATTTTGTCTTGTGTACTTTGCCCCACTCTTGACGGAGCTGTTTGTGTCTGTCTGCGTGTGCACAGCTGTACATGTACCAGGTATTCAGAAGCCTTGCTTACCTGCACTCACAGGGTGTCTGTCATCGAGACATCAAGCCTCAAAATCTTCTGCTTGATCCCGAGACAGGCGTTCTCAAACTGTGTGACTTTGGAAGGTCCGTCACTTTTCACTGTCTAATCTAAATCTGATCTAAGTAAATGCTGTTCAATGCATCACAGTGCCACTTAGGGCCGGTTGCACCAACCATACTTAAATTTAAGTACATGCTTAACCACTGTACATAGCAGAAAATGCATTGCAGCAACACCATTCAAGCAGGCCAGCCTGCTTGAACGTCACTTAAAAATAAGTGGCCAAAGTTGCCCACTTAAATTTAAGCGGCTGGTAAAAATGAGACAGACGCCATCTTTATTTCGCGAACTGTGACGAAGTTATCGTCCTAAATTGACGATTTTAGGTAACAGTTGTTATATACCGTAAACAAAAGCGAAGAAAAGTGGCAAATGCATGTGGATAATGCTGTTTGTCGTTGAGTATTTACAGCTGAGATCATTTTAAGTGAAAACAAATCACTTTTCTAAACAGCAGTGCGCTGACACATACGAGTTCAGCGTAGTCTACAAAGTTTATTTTCTCAGGTTCTATATATTCGTTGTCAGTCAATTATGTATCAGTCCATATTTATGTTGATTCTCATATATTTGGCCTACATATTACACTTCGCTCAAAATTATACTGTTCTGAAGTTATTTCAATTTATATACGGCATTTTGAGCGATGGCCATTGTTGTCAATGAAGCGTGATAGCTATTACATAAGTAGTCGTCAAGTAAATGCTGTCGTCACGTGATCAAAATTAGCCAATGGCAAGCGTCATTTCAATTAAGTCTGTCACTTAGCTAAGTGATGTGCACACTGTGTTGGTGCAACGGAATTGATTTAAGTAGCCAGTTAAGTACCGCTTAAATTTAAGGCATTAAATTTAAGCGGTACTTAACTAAGTATATACTTAAAAATTGGTTGGTGCAAACGGCCCTTAGAGTCACTGTGGTAGCACTGGGCTGAACTAGATAACATAGGATAGCATTTAGCCCAGATTTAAAAATTTCAAAATAGGTTGGACACTTTTGACATGTTTGGAGGAGGGAGGCTGGATACCTCTGGCTTATCAGGAAAATGGCTGCTGTGTTTTAATAACTTAGTTAATAAGCAGGGTCCACAGTTTTCTGCAGTAAATTTGGCCAAATTCCGCGGGCCAGTTCACAAAATTCTGCAGCTCACCGCAGCAAAATTGTCCCAAGTTCCATAGCTTACCGCGGCTATCTGTTTGTGTGTAAACTAAGCTAACTAACTTTAGTTTTTGTATGCTGGCATGGTGCTCAGTTGTGCTACAACAAACATACAAAGGAAATTGTCAATCTTTTTTCTTTTCAAAAGTGCAATTTGTCAACTAGTCACATTGTGTTAATTTACAATATGCCATATACGATGGTAATTATTAGTAAGGATGCAGTTTTAGGCAGTTTAGTTTGATTTTTCTCCGTGATATAGTTAGTTTAAAGCCGACAATTGTACTAATCATCGGTCATTTCTTAACTTCTGTAAAATTCCGTGAAATTCTATGGCAGTATCAAAATTCCACGGAAAATGGTAAATTCTGCTTCTCGGGTCCTAATTCCACGGCCCATGGAAAACTGTGGGCCCTATTAATAAGAGACAGTCTGAGACAGATTTACTAAGATTTACTGAAATTATTTAATTATTATGAAATTATTATAATGATTTACAAGCATTTGGAGCAGCAGCATTGAAAGTACATGAGGCAAGTATGATGTTGGCGAATGGTTGATAATCTTTTGGTTTGATCCACATTGCATTGTTCAGTTTTACATTGAGTGAACAGTGGTGTTTAAGTGGCTTGATGCAAAAGATTGTGCTGATTTGTTCCAAGAAATGCACAATGTTGGAGACTGGAAGAGCTCGATGTATTAGGCGAGAGGACTGCCCAGAGAAGACCTGGCAAGATTGTGTCATATAGAGTGGACAGTTTGACCTGTTCGCATGGGGAGAAGGGGTCTGAGTACCCCTAGATTATCAGGAAAATAGCCATTGGGCGACTTCACTTTTTAACTTAGACTTTCGCTGAGCCAAAGCTAAAGCTGAATGCTAAAGTCTGTAGTTCAACTAAATGATTAAAAATGGCGGAAAACTGGTAAACCTAACAGGAAATAAATCAACCTGTTACACTTGGACTTGGTTATTCAATTGCGCCGTGCACGCAAATGACGTAATTACGTAACGTTTTGCCTTATTGTGTAGCCATTATAGTGTTTATTTTTGGTACCAGATTGCTTTAATTTACTAAACTATCCGTATGTATAGGACTGTAAGTAGTCGCCACTCGCCATGTTTTCGCTCAGCTAAAGTCAAAAGTCGAAGTGGAAATCACTTCACTTTTTGACTTAAGTAGGTACTTAGACCGAAGTTTAGACTCGGCGAAAATCTAAGTCAAAAAGTGAAGTCACCCATTGTATTTTAATAACTTATATTAATAGGAGACAGTTAAAATATAGTGATCTTGTGTGAAGTTATATACTGTTGAAATGTTACCACTAAATATTTTTTTAGATAATGCTGTCATAAATTTGTGTTTGAGGTCACTTTTGGAGATGAATGGAGTGTAGTAAATGCCAACTGTCAGTTTTTCGCAGTTTCCCATGTATTACAATGTTATGTGTAGTGCCAAGCAGCTGGTGAAGGGTGAACCAAATGTATCATACATATGTTCACGCTACTACCGAGCACCAGAGTTAATATTTGGAGCAACGGACTACACCACACAAATAGGTCTGACACAGCTTACATGTCTTGATCATCATTATACAAGCAAAGATGCCGATCTAGTGCAGACATGGTGCAACGGCACCATATTTTGTGGCTATTTACCTATAATTTACACTGCACTGCATAATGCTAACCTTGACCTTTTACCGTTTGAGTTGAAAATTGGAACACCAGTTGCTCCTTCTCTGCAGAATGGAATGTTCGTGCAAATTTTGTTTTATCTACTGTTTTCAAGTTAAGAACACATACAGGACAGCCAGGCTGATGGCTGGCTGGCCAAGATGCATAACGTGGCCTGTCAGGATTGCTGCATAAAAGTGCTGCTATTATTATCTCCGCGAAGGTGAGCGTAGTGAACATTGGAGGATTAAGAGATTGACCGTTCTGTGTGTCGTTCTGTCATTTCTTCTGTGTACCTGATGACTCATAATGGCAATGACATCATTGCACCAACAGCGGAAGCAGCAACGCTGGCTGTTACTTTTCCCTACCTTTCCCCTGCCATGAAGCTGCTCTTCCTTCCTTCTCCCTCCCCTTTCCTTGTTGTAGGGTGTAGTTGTAGTAGTAGTAGTAATGTTTAAATCACTTCACTTGGCGGAGATATGCACTCTCACGAGCACCTTCTAGTTTTTTAAAAGTTTTTTGAAGGCTGGTCTTTGAGACACATGAGCTGATATTCTGTCACTTCATAATTATAGTTCCTGTTGTAGATGCAGTCAGAATGTGGGTTGCCTCGCAAGACTCGTGTTATGTGTCATCTGTCAGTGCGTCTGTCTGGAAGTGTGTATGTCTCTGTGTGCCTGTGTCTCTGTGGTCTATATTCCCTGGTAACAGTGGTACACACAAGCTGTCTATATGTGTGTGTGTGTGTGTCTACAATTATGTCTGTCTGTCTTTATATATCGTCTGACTGCGTGTGGTCCAGATGTGTGGTCGGCCGGCTGTGTGCTTGCGGAACTGTTGCTGGGTAATCCTATATTTCCCGGTGACAGCGGAGTCGACCAGCTGGTTGAGATCATCAAAGTTCTGGGCACTCCGACGAGAGACCAAATTCGTGAAATGAATCCCAACTACCAGGAATTCAAGTTTCCTCAGATCAAAGCTCATCCGTGGACCAAGGTGTGTACAGCTTGCGACATCATCTCCCGCTGTCATGTCTGCGCAAATCTTTGTACGCCATGACTGAGTCTGCGAGTCAGAAACAGCGAGACACCAAATGGAAATTAACATTTTTTCACAACTTTTTTTTCACTGGCACATAATCTACAAACTTCGGAATAAAGTATAATTACGAAGATCCCACCACATCTTAGGGTGGATCATGATCACTTTTTCATAAACTGGTAACTCGTGATGAGCAGTAGGTGTGAAGTTGCAACTGTTCATGTATGATTGCAGGCAGAGAATAGTGGAATGTTGATGCCCATGACCAATTTATTGCATTTAGCCTAACACAGGAACCTTGTATAGTAACACCATGTGAATGAGAGTAAATGCATGGTATATGTTAGGTAAACATGGGGAGTGACAGTCGTTGCAATGGAGCAGGTAATGGAGTTACATGTTTCCCTTCATATTGTATCATCCACTGTTCATTGTATTGTATTGTCAATGGTATGTTAGGTATTTCGCCAGCGAGCGACGGCCGATGCGATGGAGTTGGTCAGTCGACTGCTGGAATATACTCCATCACTGCGTCTGTCTCCGATCGACGCTTGCGCTCATCATTACTTTGACGAGCTTCGTGATGCCTCAACGCGACTGCCGACTGGCCGTGAGCTGCCTCCGCTGTTTAACTTCACTGCAGCAGGTATACTGGCACCGCTTACACCTGCCTGCAAGTAAATGTTATGTAAATGTAACGTTAACAGACAAATATTGTCTAACACTCTGGCGGACGCTCAGTTTATGAATACCAAACTTTATGAAAGTCTCCCTTGTTGAGCTCAGTGGGCTTGGACTCGAGCGTATCAACTTTTCAGTCATGATATCTGTTCATGACACTGTTTGTCGTAATATCTAACAGCAAACATAAATCATTCAGAGGTTGTTGTGAATGTTGCCAAAACGTCAACAAATTTCCACCTCCCCCATCCCTAGTTTTTAGCCAGCTGCGACCAGAAGCACAGAAATTTTTTTACGCAGATTACCAGATCCTTTGCTAAGCAGTCTTGCTGTACTGTCTGATGTTATCGAACCTGTTACTAGTTTCAAACTGCTTGATGTTACTTTGTCGAATGATTTGAGTTGGGAAGCGCATGTAAACACTATTTGTGCGAAAGTTGCTCCACGTCTGTACTGTATTACCTTAAGCAGTTGAGACGTGCTAGGTTATCTTTGAATGACCTATCGTATTTCTATCTCACAGTAATCAGACCTGTCCTAGAATATGGATGTGCAACTTGGCACCGTGGTCTAACTGTTGCTCAGTCCCAAAAATTGGAATCTATGCAGAAGAGGGCCCTCAGAATCATTCATCCCATTGCATATGATGTGTCATATGATTCTGCATGTGCATACGTTGAGGTAGAACCCCTTTCTGTACGAAGATATGATTTGGGGAGAAAATTTTTTTGCACAGTTACAAATGCTGATTGCTGACAGTTGTTTACACGATCTTCCCCAACGACGAGACTCAGATACTATTTCTCGACAACATACTGCCTATCCCATACCACAGACGAGAACTAACAAATATCGGTCTTTTATCCACTTTGCCCAGGCTAAATACCAATAATCTAACATAGAAACACATTTGTATAACATTATGAGTTCAGTTTTGTTGTATCTAGAAATATTTATGTGGATGTGAACCGGACTGAAATGAGCGTTGTGTGCGTGGACTATTTCGTATTTTGTATATTATGCGGGATGTCATATTATGCTTTATTAGCCATGTATTTGCTACTTTTATATTTGTATATCTTTCAGCCATCCAGGCTATTGCTTTTGTTAAACCCGAGTTGAGTTGAGTTGATGTTTTGATTGTGCTGTGTAGAGCTGGCACTCAAGCCAACGCTGAACGCTAGGCTGGTTCCCGCTCATTCTAACAGCACCGATGTCACTGCGGTGCCATCCGCTGTGGATGTCTCGACAGGTGGGGCGTCAGGTGGTGGGGGCGGAGCTTCTGGCTAGTGATTGACACATGCTGGTGACAGTACATGGAGACTGGCGGGCGGGACATTCATTCCTTGTATGTCAACAATTACAGCTAGACAGACGGGTGTCAGCCGGTGTTTTGTCCTCTCCCTATAGCATTGGAACCCGGGCAGTGAACCTTAGGAGTCAGCGTGGCTTTCTTGGCCAGTGGCATCATAATGTGGCAGTGGCTTAATCTGCTTTATAACGTGACAAAAATTTGCTCATCAGTGCCCCATTTGGAATATCAACAATTTGCAGGGGATTTTTCTCTGTTGGGAGACTGAATGCTGAGAGCATTGTGGGAGTGGCATTGAGGTATGGGTAAGTGATGTAAGCTCCCCTGGTGAGGTTCAGGCATAGTCCTGCAAGCTTGAAAGTTTTCCCGTTTTTATCAACGCTCAGGGAATGGGTGATGGACGGTTGTTGGCCTCGCTTGACATTATAATGTGGCTGGTTTTAAATCGCAAAACTCTGCTCATTGGGGTTAACTAGACGGACTAGAAGGAGGGAAGGGAAGAGTTCTTGCAAGAGGTGAGTGGATAAAACGCTGGTTGTCAGCAGTGGTTGATGGACGTACAGACATTTGTCAGCGGTAGACTGTGCATGTGTGAGTGAGTGAGTGTCTCACTTGTCCAATGTCAGGTGCAGTACTAGGCGTTTACCAAACCCAGTAGGAGTTCCCATAGTCTTAGTATGCGGCCGGCCGGCCGATCTTAATAGCAGGGTTGAGACAGCAGGGTTGACAGGTACCAAAGAACCCAGTGGTTTTTGTTAAACCCACTATAAACCCACTCTCAAAAAAACTCACCCAAAGTTATTCCAATTTTAGTTTCCTGTTTCACCAGTGATGGAATATTTTATTATGGTTAGGTTTTTGAAACATCGAAACGTCTGTCGTTGTCCATATCTTCACCAAATATTAACTGATTTTCAACATTTTTCACTGGCACACTTTGTGGACAATTGGCAATAAAGTAGTTATTAAATATCTCACCACACCTTAACTGTGTTGCTACACTACCTTGTAAAATATAGATATTCAAAAATTACTATAATCAGAATAAATACATAACAAAAACTTATTTTGTGAAGCAATTTTCTACTAATTTGCGTACTGAAATTAAACTATGTTTAGTTTTCGACAGATGGCCAGCATTTGTGAACAAAAACAAACGATGTTAGTTTGCACATTTTTGGATGGTTATGCTACCAAGTTTTTCAACCCTGCCTAATATGCTGCATTATGCTCTTGCCTGTTTGTGTAGGCTTAGCGGCTTCTAACTCTAAAACAAAACACCTTGGAAAAGTCGTATTTGCTGCAAATATTTTCTAGGGTACGAGCAGCCTTTCGAGCTGAAAATTAGCGCAATGGTTACACCTCCACTGGAGAATTTTCACACCAATTTCAGTATTTCTGCGCCTCTTTGTTTTCAAGTTAGAAGCCCACGTGTTACACGCAGACAAACCATCAAAAAGTGGTCAAGGGTTAGAGTTAGACATAGGTCTAGGTGGATGGCCGCATAATATATTAGCACTGGGCCGACATGTGTTTTTAATTTGTTGATGATGTCAATCCAGCATGCAGCAACGCATCGCAATGACAGCATTGCATAATGCATAATTCGTGTTTAGAGACTGAACCTATGAATGTACGAATGAGCAAATGCCAGCAACAGATTTTAGCATTACTGCAGTATAGAGCATTTTCACACTGCATAAACAGAAATAGTTGTTTATTTCGGATAACTGAAGGCTTTACGTAGACCAGGTTGTTTTCTGTGATGAACACATTATCGCAGATGCCATGTCTATATGTGAAAATGCTTTTATCTGTCTTCTGTGTACATATGATGCGTTACTGTGCCAGGCTGATTGGCAAACTGACTGTTCTGTCGGTGTTAATGTTCGTTTGCTCGTTAGCGATGATTATATTATTTTGAAGACTGAACACAAAGTCTTATCAGTTTGCAGGTGAATGTGTGATAATTATTATCACATGAGCTAGAGAGCACTGAGTGATGACGTCACCAGTATTTGTATACACAAGTCAACAGAAACTATAAGATCAAGTAAAGAAGCTTATTACACTATTACAACACTGTACTGCTTCTGTGTTGAAGTTTTTATGAACTGTTCTCTATTTCACGAACTGTTACAACTACACGAGTTGTAAGAAACAGGCAGCCAAACTGTTGTCCATATCTTTGCCAAAGACTGGCCAGTTTGCCAATTTCTCCAAAATATTTGTGAAACCTTTTAACTTTTTGCCTAATTTTTTGTAACTGCATGCAGCGAAAAACTTGTGGCAAAAAAGTAATGCCTGAATTTACGGAAAGTTGATGAACATCTGTCAAAGATGTCTACAATAGTTTGGTGTCTGGTTTTTCTGATTCACGGTGAAATTTATTCTACAGTTTTCACAGTCAGTCGTCAGAGAGTGAACTTGATGTAAATATTATAACAGGATCAACTGCACTTGAGGTCCAAATGAGTGAGTGTGTGTGTCATCTTGTGTGAAAGTCAGTTTCTGTGACTGAGTGAAATAGATCTAGATGACGTGTTTTCTTTGTCTGCTGTCATTACTTTCATACACTAAAGTCCAAAAAAATCCTGTGTTGGTGAAAAAAGGAGGGATGAGAAGGATACTTTTTTATTTTTTTGCTTCATGGCAGTTTTCAGTTACACGGGAGCAACTGAGTGAGTACCGGTAGGGTTTAACGTCCCACCGAACACAGTATAGGTCATTTTAAGGATGGCCTTTCCAGGCAGAATGCACACAGACACAGTAATGGAACAGTAAGCTAACCTTTACAATAAAGAAACAGAAAGTCTAACCTTCAGAGAAACACAAAAAATGAGCTAAACCTAAATTGTAAGAACTCCATTATATGCGTGCTTATGTAATTAACAATAATGGTAGTTAGAATAATCTTCCTGTTATCCTCCAGACAGTCATTAATTTCAGAATGCCCCCTGTCCTCCAATAGACAGCATTATGAAATTGATGACTGTCTGTAGGATAACAGGGAAGATTATTAGAACTGCCATTATTGTAACATATGCACAATTATAATCGGCAGTTCTTACAATTTTAGGTTTAGGTCGTTTTTTTGTGTTTTGTGTTTCATAAAGGTTAAACTTTCTGTAGTTTTTAACTTTGTTTCGTTATTATGTGTATGTGCAATTTTGCCTCCAAAAGACCAAAGGCCGTCCCCGAAATGACCTATACTGTGTTGGGCGGGATGTTAAACCCTACTCACTCACTCAGAATGCTGTCTATTGAAGGACAGGGGGCATTTACACAGCACCTCATAAAAAAGAATTGACAAACTGAACAGTATTATAGTACTCGTGAGAACGACAGTAACAAGGAAAGCCCTGCTAATGCAAACGGGAACGTGCAACAGCGTTGCACCGTCGTATGCTAGTGATCCCTAAGCTTCATACGTAAATCTTATCCGTACGGCTTTTGGCTACAGTTTCAAAGAAAGCCCAGTAAAACAAAATCAGTCGCCAGAGGCCGCCAGACGATGTGCGGCTGAATTATCTATAGTGTTCTACTTGTACTCACCAGACGGCACCACCTCTTGCTCTGCCAACGCTGAATGGGCTGGATATCGCAAATTCCCTACCCCCTCACTTAACGCCCTTGTTTGGGGTGACCCCCTTGGAATCTATGGAAAACCTTTACGGTTCCTGAAACTAGAGTCTTCTGGGCAGCCGACGGTGAAAATTTGGTGATCTAGCTTGCACCGTTTTTGACTGATCCACCCGTGTGACCGACAGACAGACAGACAGAATTGTGATGGCTAAGAGTTTTCGGTAAAGCATTGTTTTTAAGCGACTGGTGGCAACTGGGAGCATAGGATCTCTTGCACCTAACTAGCAATGATGTACCTTTATAAACAATTATACGGAGTTTTGTGGGATTTTCATATGGGGTGCAAACCCAGTAGTCTCCATCGCGTATGTTTATGAGTGAGTAACCATAAACTGCTGTTGGTGCACGGTCACTGAAGTCAGCGAATTGAACAACTGAGTTTAACTGGTGGAAAGGCATTGTTCACAGTCCTATCTTGTAAGCTGTTTGCGTTATTTTATATTGGAAGTCTGTTTATCATATGCAAACTTTGGAAATCAAGCAAAATAACTGAAGAAACATTTGCATGCAAATTAGGCAGGTTTGTGCCAAGAACTCAAGTTTATGCCCAGTCCATATCAGTCATGCCAAAAGGCAGTTCTACACTGCCACAAGGCAGTTACAGTAATTATAGCACAATATGTATCGATATTTGTAGTGAAAGTGAATGCCAGTACGTATGCTGATTGCACATTGTTCACACGTATGAATTAGGCCTAAGAAATACCTTGCTTCCGGTTTCTGACTTTCCTTAGAAAAAAACCTGCATCCCTAAATTTTTTATTGGACCTGGACCATCAGTTTTCAATTTGCTTTCAAAGTTTTACTGAAAAATACTGTTCGGATCTAGTCTGTAATGCTGCAGTAACTTTTCTTAAGTTCTTATGGCTACTGTTTAGCATGTCTTGTCTGTTTTATGAGTTGTTGCACAAATAGGTAATATTATGTGATGTATCATGATATAAAAATAACAAATAAATTTTTACACCTCCCCCTGTCCCTACTTTTTTTGCCAACTGCAACTGGAAGCCTAGAAATATTTTTACGCCATACAGCACTACAAATAACAGTGCAGGCACTAACGTCAGCTCTGTTAATAAACAATAAACCACATAACAGCATACGCGGACCTTCAACAGAGAAAAAAACAGTCGCTTGAAAAACACTTAACATTGATATGTCAGCCATCAAAAATCAATGCAGCAAGCAAATCAACTAACTGTTCAACAAGACACCATCATATGACAAGCTGCATCATTAGAGTGTATGCAACATCACAGCGATAAAATCAAAAACAAACAAAACTAATAACAATAGGGATAATATCAGAAACAAAATTAATGTTATACAGCATTGGAATATTTGCAGTCTGCATCAATCACACAGGACAGCACAGTGCATTAGTAGTTGAAATTTGTGAAGCTATAAGTGAACAAAAGTTCTGACATGCGGATGTTTACATGTATTTAATGCATCAAGTAGAAAATGGCATCTCACTCCGTCCAATGACTTTAGCAGACGAACAGACAGACTGTACTAGAATACCGTGTATCACAATAGCTGGCATCATTGGTGGTTCAGTAATGCCAATTAAAAAGCATGATGTCTCGAAAGTTAACCCAACACAGTATACCATGACATCAACTGAGTTAATTGCACAGTTACCCAGGGGTGTAATCCTGAAAAAGTGGATGTCTGAAGCTCGGAGGCAAAATCTTACTTGAATTTTCCATGTTTCCAGCATCGACAGTATATGTGCAAAAATGCAATAGAAATATTTCAGTGCATTGATAATTATTGTAAATTTGAAAGCAGCTGAAATGGTGAGCCATCTTCTCACAAGGATTTTAGTAAAATGGCCGAGGAAAACATCACTGAAAAAAGAGAATGGTGTCCCTGCATTCCCACCCACTATACCCCTGCAGTTATTTCAACTTTTGAACAAACCCAACGTCTTGCAAGTCAGTAGAGATGTTGGTCACTTGTTAATCCCGGGAGGTTTCTACTGCCAGTGGGTGGCTAGTGATGCGAGCTGCTGAAGACCTGCTGAAGTCTTCTTATGCAGAGTTCCGAGGCAGCTTTGGCCTCCGCTGAGACAAGGACAAAATTCAGGAAGCCGTGAGGAAGTCCATCAAGGACATCGAGATGAGCTGTCCGACCTAGTTGACGCAGTCGACGGGCGAGTGACACCGAGTCATCCAGCATTGGGTCCAGATGACACGTCTGCACTCAAACAATGCACAACATAGGTAGAAGACTAGAATCTCGAGCAAAAACAGAAAACTAGTCTAGTGTTCCATCACTGCGAACACCAGTTCCAACTCCAGCCAGCTGTCTTTTTAAGTTTGCACAGCTATTGTAGTTCTGCATCTACATTTTTTATGCAATACAAATACTTACTTACTTAATGCTCGTAACCATTACTGAGGAAGCTAACTTGCTACTGCGCAGTGTGCAGGTAAAAGGTTAAAAGTGTGTACAGTGTAGCTCTTCATGGAAACCCAATATGTCATCCGAGATCATAGCTCAGTGTTACCTGCCATCCAACATGGGTAAACGTGCCTAGCCTTAACCCTAGCCGGGCAGGTTAAGGTTGTGGACTCTGGACTAAAGGGATGTGTTGTAATCTTATACTTGAAAACACACCTGATATCCAGGTGTCCTTTCAAAATACCTAGCAGGTAGTCTGGGTACAAAAGTATTTAAGTCATCTTGTGTTTTACAGCACATTGACTTGTGTATACTGCTGGCAGGATGACGCTTACAGTTTATGGACTCACGAGCACGAAGTGTTTTAATGTGCATGTCACATCATCCATTTGTCAAGCCTGGATGTGACCATAGGCTGTACTTTGTGCAGTACTGGTGTAGCTAAAAACAGCAGCGTGTCTATCAACAGTGAAAAACATTGTTAGAAACAGCATGATGCATTAAAGACATGAGAGCAGACTTACAATGAAATAGATGGGACAGAAGTGGCTGAGTTGCTCATCAGAGGCTAGCAACGGAGACATGTACGGATCACGTGTCGTCATGGGGTCAAGTGTTGCAGTGTTCCTGAGTGCACTGAAGCCAGGACTTTGTGCAAAATGTCTCATCTTGGCATAGGTGGGTGTGCTGAACAGTTCGTCCGTGCTGCTCAACAATACACGCTTATCCAACAATCAAGGAAACAAAACTAAATATTCTATGATGGTGGCGGCTATATTCCATGAGCTATTGCAGCACGTTTTCCCATACGTTCTCCTCCTTTCTTTTGCGCTTACTTTCTTTCCTCTAGCTGTCTCTGTCCTGGGGGGCCTTCTACTAAATCTAGCTATCAGGTTTTCGGGAATCCTCTAAGCTACATGAGTTCATGACTACAAGTGCTTTACAATTTTGGAAATGGCATTGGCAACAGCCAATGATACTGCAATGCATTATGCGACCATTCCATTACTTGTACCAACAAACAACTGAGTACATGAATTACAATATACAATGTGTTCAGAAAAAAAAACACCCACTCACGTTTTGTTTTACATCTCCGTGGAAAAAGTTCAGATTTCCACAGAATTTTCAGGGAATGTTTAGGAGAAAACAAGTATTCCACCAGTAAAAAAAGTTACATATTGTTTGCTACTGGTGACGTCATGCTGACGTCATATTTCCGTGTTTGTAAACTATAGATTTTAACATTGAAGACAAACTGTTAATAAAATGTCTGCGAATCAGCAATGGTTATTGAGCAACAAGTTTGTGCAAAATATTTTCAGACAATACACAGACAATTGAAGGTTGATAACAACATTCAATTGTCTGTGTATTGTCTGAAAATATTTTGCACAGTTTAAATAACAAAACTGACACAACCGGCCGTATCAAGCCGTTCGACTGATAGTGGGCAAGTCATCATCCATGCAGTGACGCAGTGCGCATACACCTGCCAACATCAGCAAAGTTGAGGATCTCGCACTCAGCCACTAAGATAAACGACGAAAACAGATCACAGTAAAAAACTGTGTTATAGATTAGCATATTTTTTGGTTCAGTCAGCACAATGACCAATTGGTGTGTTTTAACATTTCATCAATGCCTGTCTTCAACGGTAAAACCCATAATTAACAAAAGCAAAAAATATGACGTCAGCATGACGTCACCAGTAGCAAAGAATATCTAACTTTTTCACCTTTGGAATGCTTGTTTCCTCTTAAACATTCCCTGAAAATTTTGTCTAAATCTAAACATATTCCACGGAGAAATAAAAGAAAACGTGAGTGGGTGTTTTTTCTGAACACAGTGTACAGTATAAAAATGTATGACACTATTGGTAGTCTACCTGAACAAATCGTCCACTGTGGCAGTCACCAAGTCATCTGTGTACATCCGGGAAGGCGACTCGACCGGGGTCAGGAACGTCGGAGTTGAACAACTTCTGCTGACAGGTTTTGCCGACACCGACACCGGATCAGCAGATGACAACACCGGATCAATGGATTCTGCTGACATGGAATCTGTATGTCCGGGTGCAGTAAATGAGAAACAAGATAAGCAAGCACTTTATTGAACACGTCAAATACATGTCAGCACAACAACAGGACGCATTATAACAAGCGACGACGTTTGCCCACTGCGGACACAAGATGCTTATGCTTATTTAGATTTTCAATTTGAAAATCCACTCTTACACTGTACAGCATGCCGTTCACAGTAAATGATGTCACTGAGCAGTGAACAAAACGTATTTGCATGAAATAGGCATTATTTCATTGAGCTTCTTACGTGCAAAAGCAGCTACTGCTTTAGCGCGTCTTAGCCATTGCAATTCTGTCCATCCGTCTGTCCGTCACACGGGTGGATCAGTCAAAAACGATGCAAGCTAGAATCACCAAATCTTCACTGTTGGCTGCCTAGAAGACTCTCTCTAGTTTCAATATCCGTAAAGCTTTTCCATTAATTTGAAGGGGGCCACCTTGAACGAGAGCGCTGAATGAGAGGAGGTAGGAAAAATTTGTGATTTTTAGCCAATAGATCACTGTATCTCAATAATGGTGCGAGAGAGGGCCTAGGTTACTATTAATCACTAATAGAAAGTCGTACACTGGCTCTCGATTGCCACCAAATTCAATAACCTTGAATGACCTTGAACGCCAAAATAGACGTTTTATGGGTTTTTTGGCGATTGTGGGCTGCGAGACACATTTCAAGAACGAATTGCATTGACTTCACTACAGATAGATCAAGACATGCTGCATATGAAATTTTCAGCACTGAACATAGATTTCAACAGTCCAAGTCAAGGAAACCTGCAAACGAGAACATCAAAAAGTGGTACCCCCTAAAAGTCGTTATTTTACTGCTGTTGGCAAGTCTACCATGAAAACGGTTGCAGATAGGCATGGATATGCTGCATGTCACAACAAGCCCTATTGACGAGCTTTTTAGTCATATCAACATCGATGACTCTGAAAAATCCTGAACTCCAAAAATAATGGGTTTCATTGTGTTTTTTGCAATTTTTGGCTGCACTGCACTGTGCACTTCAAGAGTGAATTGCAACGAAATGGCTGGAGATAGTCTAAGGCAATTTGCGAACAGGAACTGCTGAAGGCTTTCGTACGTCTTGGGAGCATTAGCTCAAATTTCTTGTTAATGCTTGGTATCTTTGTTCTTCGACCTTATAAACTGAAATTTGCACACTAGTTACTCCTGTTGAGAGGGACGTTCCACTAGCTTAGGGTTTCCTATGCCTTTGTATTTTCGAGTTAGGAGCCCATATGATCCCAGATGGAAGGATAAAACCTATATTAGGACAGTCATGCAAAAACCGAAAAAAATGCGAGACAATATATAACAGTTAAACACATGAACAGAGAACAATAGAACAATTATGGATATGTAACACAGTACAAGTATACAGCTGTAGTTATACAAGTACACAGCACCTACAACAAGAGCAGCATCGGAACAGGGGGCTCAGGAACAATATCCACCACCCAATTGAATTTTAGCCTGTTAGAAAATCTTTTTCTTGTCGAAAAAATTCTCTTCCAATAATACAAAAATTAGAACGAAAAATCCCCCAACTCTGGGGAAATTAAGGGATGAAACTGAAATTCTAAGCACTCAATCTCCCCCATTAGAAATCTGCGAATGTCTGTCGGAAAAGAAATGCAACTTCCGCCCCCCCCACTTTTTAATCCACAATGCTGCTATTGCACGATAGAATTCATCTGACTGAAATGACACATACCCAAGTTGAGTTGGAGTGAGGTGGGTGGCTGGCGACTGGCTGGTGGAGGGTCCATCATGTTGACAGGTTCAAACACTGAAGCTGATGATGCGCTGGTCTCCTCCACACACCGACTGCAGTCTACTCCTGACTCTACCAATCAATGATCAATTAATCGATCAATCATGTTTATTATTGCCGCTAAACAGTGCTAGACTAAGATCAAATTGGGCCTAATGCCCCTGACCAAAAATACTTATTTTCTTCTTGGCCTCAAGACCTACAAAACCTTTAGTTTGCGACTGAACCACCAACAGTGGAAGGAATTTTAACGTGCTACGGGACATGTTTGAGGCACTGAAGGTGTTAAGCGGAGCATCTGGGAAAGTGTCGTAAGCTCCTCCAGTAGTTGCCCAGGCAGAGCCCCAGCCAAAAATGGATTTTAGACATATAAAATTTTGAGGTCAGCAAGAAGCCATTCTGGGACACCTTTTCACTAGGCAATGACCCATATTTTAGATCACTGTGCACCAGCTGTGCACAACTAAGAAAATACAAATAAAACTTCTCATCTACTCTGTGACTGTGAGCCTATTTGACGAATGAACCTAATGCTGCAGCATTAATCGCACCCAGTTTAATCTGACTGTGCCACCAATGAAAAACGTTATGTGACTGAGTCTGTTTGCCTGTTGGCTGGAGTACTTGAAAAGTTATGAATAGATTTTGATAAAGTTTTACAAAGGGCTGGAGACTGGCAGCCCAAGGCCCACTGGTAAGAAGTTTTTGCCAAACAAGCTGTCTATTCGATATTCTCATCGTCATTTAACGACAAAGGTATCAGGATGTTTTGTCCCTAGTCCAGCCCTAAACATTTCACTCCCAAGGCCCGCTGGAGGTCCATCCTCTGGATTTCCATCCGTCTTCTCCGGATTTCCGTCAATCTTCTCCATTCCTTCACTGTTTATCGTCTTCTCCATGAAACCATTTCCATCCGTCATGTTCACTGTCTCTTCATTTTCGCCAGATCGTCTGCAATTTTGGGGCGCAAAACGTCCAATGGGTGAAATTTCCAGGCTTTGGGCGAAACGTCCGTTATTCATGACAACGTAGACATCTTGCCTGTCAGTTCTCCCTGCTGCTGATGATGATGATGATGATGATGACTATTCAGCTGATGATGGTTTTCAATGACATCCGAGCTGCTGCAGCTTGTGCTGTTGTGTGTAGCTGGCGGGTAGTTGAACACAGTCGCAGCAGCTTCACTGTCACAGTCTTGCTGCGACGCTCCGGCATAGGCTAAACATTTCCACACATACCAGTTCAACCACACAACCTCACTTTAATTGGAACTAGCAGGTCGCAAACATGTCAAGTGTGTACAACCACATGACAGGACAATGTACCAAAAAACTGTACATTACAAAGATTATTCCTCAATCCCAACTGCTGCGACTGAAAAAATAATCCTGGGATTGCAATATGTAGTGCAAACCACAAAAAATACATGTTTGCATGAATCCGCAGTTTACACATAGATTCAAGTAATGCAGTTTAACATGTAAACATACCGGCCAAGCACTTGGGGAGAACACCGAGCGGCAGTAAAGGATCCATCAGTGAGAGAAGCCGGGATGGAGAAGGCGCGTATTTGATGAGCATACATCCATAGACCGATAGCACGCCATCGGGCAGACGAACGTCATAAGACAAAGCTCTCAGCACTGTTGACACAGCCAAGGTAGCACCGGCACTGTCACCCACCAGACATATACGCTCACCTGTGCTACCTACAATACACATCATAGTACCCAAAACACGGCATTACAGAGCTGCTAACGCTGCTGGTACAGCTAGAATACCACCAAACTTCGGAGAATATAGGCCTACATAAACAAACTACAACCTTTTCGGTTAACATGTTGACATTTCAACAACTGCTGCACCCTTTCTTAAATTGATTTCTGTTCACCGCTAAATGTCACCTCAGCAAACAAAATGTCAAAGACATGAGAAAGTTGATCCCCACCGAGGTCAGCCACCTTGACGTGGTGGTGGGGCTTTGCTCCGATGACCCGAAAGATTTCTACGATCTGGAGGATAGGAGCGTACTAAGAGCTGACCAAATACGTGAGAACATTT
>Ga0056128_1000687_pt1 | contig 32722 bp, 26 predicted proteins | sample WorMetLIZISLAND2_FD_71113 | JGI IMG/M metagenome (GOLD analysis project Ga0056128, IMG submission 71113) | Marine gutless worms symbiont microbial communities from Max Planck institute for Marine Microbiology, Germany - Olavius geniculatus... ...
CTCCATCCTTCAGGGGAGGGATGGAAGGCCCTGTTTCTATAAATTAATTCGAGTTAGAGTTTGGTGGCTAACTTTAAAGTCGTAGGCCTACTGAACGAATTGACCGAAGGCGCAGGCGGCCTGAATAGTGAATGAACAAAGCAGCTTTGGTGCGACAGAAGTCAAATGTCACAATTATTATTAGCGGACTTGTGTTATTACCACTTCGGAGAAGACGTTCAACAAGTAGATCACAGTCAAACAGGTCGGCTGATTAATTAATCAAGACTTCACTCGCCGATGCGGTTGCGAATGTTGATGTTTACGTCGTCATGACGACGCGCGCTCTGACGTCACCGCCGCTGGAGCGGTGCCCCGGAAACTTGGCGATATCTGCCGAGATTAATCGACGTGCAACATTAACTATTAATGACCCAGTCCGGTGGGTCAGTTGTTGGCACGTATGTCGACCCTATGACGTCAGTCTGGTCGGTCGGTCGTCGGCTTGTGCTGCCAAGAAGTTGTAATTATAACGTCACGCTCAGGTGAAATAAGGGTCACGTCACACGGAAACTGCGCAGTTCAGTTGAACACAGGTGCAGGTGTGTGTTCACTGTTCACGTCACTCTCTCTCTCTCGGCAGCTTCCTGGTCGGCGGACCAGTCATCGCAAGTTGAGCGAAGAAGATGAAGTTGCAGCTCGCATCTTTCGTTCTGCTTCTGCAGGGACTTCTCGCGGCTCACGGTAAGCACACACGTAGACATAAGTACGGCTTAGTTCTGCGGACAGAAAAAAAAACTTTCAACTTTTTATCGTATCTTTATAGTAGGTTTTTTCGAGTTAGTTTTTTGCAGATTTGTGTTGCACTATTAAATGTTCGAAGATATGTGTACGTATAAATGGCTATTTTATTCTCTGTAGCAGTGATGTTACGGGCCTATAGCACAAGGCAAAGACCAGAATTTTGCCTCAAGTTCGAGGTCTAACATAGATGCTGATGATGATGATGATAATTAGGCCTACGACAAAATAATGTCCAGAGAAAAATCATTTTGTCACTGCGAGCATTTTTAGCCTACAAGACGACGACGATGACTGTACGGTCCATGCGTGTGTTGATGTATGCTGTTACAGCGACGGTGAGTACGCGAGTGTTCCTGGCCGACAACATAGTCGTTACCGATGCAACGAGATCTCCGGTCAAGCTGGGCGTCTTTCCTCATCAATGCGTCGGCAATGTCACCCAGTGTCCCAACGGATTCACGTGGGTCTTGTGGTACAAGCCACTCGCCCCAAACAGACAGGTGATGTTTAAACAGACTCGAGTTTAAGTCGTAGACCTAACTGATAAATTGTACTAAATGTGGCATTATTCATCAAACTGCAACCTGAAATCGCTCCGAGGAAGGCAACTGTGATTGCCGACTTTATGCCGAGAATCCAGAGACATCAACAGATCAGTGAAAAAATGTTTACGTATTTTGACAAATTCTTACGTGGCTACCAATGTATACATAGTATAGGCCTACCAGGCTTTGCCTGTCATATTTCCAGGCGACAGGCATTAGAATTATTGAACAAAAAGGAAGCTGTTGTGGTTATAAACGGTCCCACCAATAACAATTTGGACTTCATGAAAGATTTCACCATTTGAATTCGTAGGCTCTGAACAAATATTACCGTTCACATTACTCGTCGACTCAGTCTACATGTAGTTAAATTCACTGTATTTTTGTAATAATTTTACACAAAACTGCACAGTCCTTGATGATTTTTAAGTGTCCATCGTTTCAGCATTAGCTCCGTGGCGTGTCGAGACTCAGTTTGTTTATTTAGGAGCTGTTGCATTCACTGTTTCTTTCAATCGATTTTCGTTCAATAGTTTCTGGTTTGGAGTTGTGTGACGCCTATATACGCCTCTGTTAGCGTAGTACTGCAGTCACGGCAGCTTTGCTTGACTGCAAGTAAATGCTTTTCATAATGGCATAGTGTTGAGAGTCGTCGTATTAGAGCCGACCTTACTTTTTGTTATAAAATGCTGCATGGAATAGTAGACATTGATTGTCAGAAATTTTTTAAACCAGTCCAATCGTCTGTAACACGTGGACATCAGTTCAAACTCTGTAAACTCTTATGTCCATCTGCTTTTATTGCTAGCACTTTTTGGCACCGGGTTGTCAACATGTGGAATGCTCTCCCAGAAAATATTGTTGGAGCCACATCCCTGGCAATGTTTAAAGCTCGACTAAACGATTTTGACTTCTTGGCTCGGTTTACAGTTGTGTTTTAACTTGGTTTTATTGTGTTGTCTTATTTGTATGTTTTTTTTCTTTTTTTTCTTTTGGGGTTCATGTAAGAGGCTCTTGCAGTTCTTTGTGCCCTTGTTCAAGCTTTCATTATTCATTTTGTCAATGCCTTTGTATTTGCTTGACGAAATAAATGATTTGATTTGATTTGATTTGTGTTCGTTGGTTTATGAACAGTTGAAGCATGTTTACGTTATCTCGACTGGCGGCCAGTCGGAACAGTCAAATGGCATCTACGTGCGTCAGAACGTTCAGAACTACAACGGCGCGGAACACGAGGTCGGCGTCGCTATCGGCGCACGTCTCTGGAAGGCAGCGTTCTACCTGCCCGTCAACTCTTGGACACACCTCGCTCTGACGTTCAGCCAGTCGACAGGGCTGAAGCTGATGGTCGACTGTCAGTTGGCGGCGTCTGACATGGCGGGCTCCGAGCGTTTCTACATCGAAACCGTTTTCCAGCAGTTTGCCGACATCGTCGTGGGCCAGTCCAACGACGTGCCGCTCGACACAACGACGTCTCCAGTGGCCGTCGGGAATGTGACGCACGCTGACGTCGTCTACACGAAGACCGAATGCGACGCCCTCATCGGTAGGCCACCCATCATCATCATTAGCAGCAGCAGCAGCAGCAGCATTAGCGTCATTTATTCTGTCAGAACGCAGTTTACAGACAGTTACTGTTAGGCCTACAATAAAAATAGGCCTACACGACACGAAATATAAGTTTGCTGTGTTTCAAATCCCCAAAAGGTCGTGTTTGTGATTTGTGTTCGTAGGTTTATTTGACATGCAGGCTGAAGTAATTTTGTGCGGCCGTCCAAATAAACCGCATTAATGGTCCTGCTCGTCTATATGTCCGTCTGTTTCGTACAAAAACTCGGAAGCAAAAATGTGTTTGGAAAGACTACATTTTTGTGAAAGTTTCCTAGGTCATGAGTAACTGGCATGCCAATGTTCAGCTCAAAAGTCAAAAATGTATATGACATGAATCGTCATCATATAGGTTTATATTTATTTTTTTAAATTTTTGTCTGTCCAATGCTATGCATAGCATTGGACAGAGTATAAAATCATCTGAGTGACCGTGCGTCCGTCCGTGCGTCCAATTTTTCTTAAGCTTTCTTCCTTTCACTTTCTCGTTTCCTTCCCTTTTCCCTTACCCTTCTCCTTTCCCGTCCCCTTTTCTTTTCCCTTTTTTCCCATTTTCTTCTTCTTTTCCTTAACCTTTTCCATTTCTTTTTTTCTCTTTCCGTTTTTTCTTGCCTTTTCCTCTTTCTTTTTTTCCTTTTCCTTTCTTTTTCCTTTTTTCCCTTTCAATTTCCCTTCTCTTTACCTTTCGCTTCCCCTTTCCTTTACCTTCCCTTTTTTCCCTTTCCCTTTTTTTTTCTATCTCTTTCCCTTTTCCTTTCTTTTTTTCTTTCCCTTACCCTTTCCATTTTTCCTTTTCCTTACCCTTTTCCTTTCCCTTTTTTATCTTTCCTTTTCCTTTTTCATTTTCCTCCTACTTTCCTTTACCTTCCATTCTTTTTTCTTTCTTCTCTTCCTTTTTAGCTTCAACTTTTCTTTTCCCTTTTCTTCCCCTTTCCTTCCCCTTTCGCTTTCCCTTCGTCCGTTTTTCTTTCCGTGCCCACATCCGTGCGTCCAATATTTGAATCGCCATATCTTCGTAACGGTGCCAGAGAGACGCATGGTTACTGTGGACCACCCATAAGAAGTCGACCCTTGTGAGTCAAATGGTCACGTGACTGATGACGTCACATGATCCCAAAAGGTCAAACTCGTGACCCCATTATCTTTGAGGCGCCATATCTCCATAACAGTGCAAGAAGGATGAAAGGGTCATTGCTGCTGTACAATTTGAAATTAAACTGTTTGATTTTTACGCGCGAAAGCAGCTACTGCTGTCAGCGGATCTTAGCCATTGCAATTATGTCCGTCTGTCCGTCTGTCTGTCAACGGGTGGATCAGTCAAAAGCGGTGCAAGCTAGGATCACCAAATCTTCACCGTCGGCTGCCTGGAAGACTCTAGTTTTAGGAACCGCAAAGCTTTTCCATAAATTCAAAGGTTGTCATTCCGAACGAGGGCGCTAAATAAGAAAGGGGTAGGTAAAATTTGCGATTTTTGGCCAATAAGTCGCTGTATCTCAGTAACGGTGCGAGATAGAGCCTATATATAGGTTAATATTAATCACTAATAAGAAGTCTTACACTGGCTCTCGATTGGCGCCGAATTCAATGACGTTGAATGATTTTAAACGCCAAAATAAAAGGTTTTATTAATTTTTTTGCGACACAAGTCTATATCATTTACAAGGTGGCGCCACGGAACTATCGTTATGCGATCAAGATAGAGAATTTAGTATTTGTATATTAACTTAGCGTGAAAACCCCAATTTTGAGCTAAACTATTAAACCACAACTGCTATAGGCTTTCGCGCGTCTCGTGAGCATTAGCTCAAATTTCTTGTTTTTCTACCGGTCTAAACAGCTCACTGATAATATTTATACGGATATATACTGTAAACTGTCGAAATGCATTGGACAGACTCCGTGTTTATATGAACATTATCTTGTTTTACGGTTAACGTAATGGTTAGGGTTGTGCAGCTCTAGGCGGACGGCCGCATAATAATGTCGGCAGTGGAAAAACAGATTGTTCTAGTTTCTGATGCAAGATGGTTGCGGCGACTGTGTTGACAGTTGCTAAGCAACGACTGTGCGTCATCCAAGCGCGTCGTACACTATTAAACATTTATTGACAAAGCAATCGGTCATATACAGTCATACATACACCGCGTAGGTTCGCTTGTTGCCTGATTAATTTTTCGTTTTGGGTTCCAGACAAGGGTGCTAATTAACTGCAATATTAATGAGACTGGGCACTTGGCTTGCCAACCGCCAAATTTCAATCTTCTTGGTTTTACGATTATTTATTTTTTCTCTAACAACTACAGCAAAGATCAGATAATTATTATGTTTAATAATCAACTTACTAGGCTTATTATATTTGCATAAATTGGCAAATAATAAACAGCGGACAGACACAAAGCTTGCAACTTTAACAATGGACTCAACAGTAAAAGGCCAGGTTCTCGGGTCTTGCAAAAACTGGTTTAACTCAAAGTGGGAGACGAACATAACGAGTTTCAATATAGGGAATATAAAGTTTTATAAACTTCACAAAATTAACACTTTATTAATTACGACACTTGCCTCATAAAGATTTCTGTGAATTAAGCTTAAGTATTATTTTACAGTATATGGATTTTTTAGCTCTAAAGAATTTTTCAAGATAGCGACGCGTTTGGGGTACGATGAAATCTTCCATGACAACTTTGTTGCAAATTTATTGCAGAATTTAAATTGAGAGAACAGCCGTACGTTTGCCAGTGGCGTTGTGGCAAGGGATGGAGCAATTATCCTAAATTTTCGTCTGTCGCTAAAATTTTCTTCCACAGAGTACAAACTTTTTGGCTAAATATTCCCATTTTCGGGAAATTAAGGACGAAGTTAAAATGTACTCATAATTTCGTCTGCTGAAAAATTGCTCCCCGCACAGCTTTTATAACCCACGACGCCACCGGCAAGTTTTCACTGGAAGCCAGTCTGTAGCCTATAATGCTGACGCGGCCGTGTAATGTGATTGCAGCTAGTGCAGGCGATGTTGGTCAAAGACGGCTGTTGCACGGCTGTTCGTCGTCTGAACCGGGTCAAATCCCAGCATCCTCTGCGCGCATCAGTGACTCGGCGGCACTGGCTGACGTCAGCGCTTGCCGTTCCAATTGCTTCCTCAAGAAACTCAATGTCGTCATCTTCAGCTCTAACACGGTACCGCTGCTATACTAAACTTACTACATGTACTATTCTCGATAATAAACTGCATGTACGTATTTTTATGACCCTACAATCACTGGTACATGATCGGAGAGATTCGACCCACACTCTATCACAGTATAACTACATAAACAGGAAAGATCGGACATTAACACGAAGTCAATACAACTGTAATTTCCTTGTGCATCACTACAATAAGTGAAAACTTTATTACATCTAACAGCTAAATCACAACGAAACAGGTTATTTTCTTTCGTAAAATCTAATATCAACCTGGTCCTGGGTCACTGGAGTCTGAATCACAATAAAGTCGCCACCAAGCACGAGCTTGCACTCAGTGTGATCTTAAATACACATACCAACTTTCCTAAGAACTTCATCGATTATAAATTATCTATCTGGCGTACCAGAGCATGGCATATACCAATTCACAAACAAATGATTACTTATTTTAAAGACAACATAACGTTCACCAGTACAAATCATCTGTGTATACGGTTGCAGTCTTTTATTAACCATTATAGCGACTCTGCCATAGGGTCGACTGTGTACACGTAAAATACCAGTTTCTACAAAACTATAGACATTGCTGACGAACCAAAGGTAAGATAGTCGCAGAACATAAACTGAAACTTAATATTGGCAGGTGTTAACCAGTGTTTTTGTATAACACATACTTTAGGTGCTACTTCAGAAATAAGATTTCTAACTGTGGAGTATCTTTGAAAAAAACCGTGCATATTGTACGTAACTAGTTTTAATTTCTGTGACTGAACAGAAGAAGCAGAACGGTCAGATAAACAAGACCCATAATTAGACACAACATTGTTTTCCATTGTTAACAGTGCTCAACATCAGCATACCCAAGAGTACCAACAAGAACAGTTATATGGCATATTCGCACAGTAGCCTATCTTCAAGCAGCGGTGTTGGCAAGACACCGACCTTCAAAACCAAAACACTAAAACCTGTCTTGGAACTGTCTTGAGACAAGACACAAGACTTAACATCCTTGTCTTCAAGCTCAGCGCTTTGGTTTGTGGTTATTGCGTACTCCAAATGTGGTCCGTTCTAACTTCTAACCTGAAACAAGTGCAGTAAAGTCAAAGGGGTTTAGTAGTATTGTACTAACAGAACTACGCTGGTGTAATGGTGTTGAATGTGCGGTATAGGCATGCATCTGCGTTGACTGGGCGGCTTGGTCGGCTGAGAGACACTCAGGACTTACTACGTGCACTGGCCAGGAGTCTTACACGGTCACGTGGTCTACGCACGCCATCTTTAACCCAGTCGCCGAGCTCGTCGGTCTGACCGTGTCGCCGAAATACCCGCCCGACAACGGCAACTACGCGCGACCGTCAGAGACGGTCGAATTCCAGTTGAGCACGACCACCCACGAGCAAGTGACTTACGTGGTAGATTTCAATGACACGAGGTCACCGCACCGCCTGACGACGACCGATGACGTGGTGGCTCACGCATGGGCGTCTGCGAGCAACTACAGCGTCAACTTCACTGCCGTCACTCCAACCAACTCAGCCACTCGCATACTCACAGTTCAGATCTACGACGTCGTTGAAGGCCAGCCGCCCGAGAACCTCGCTATCAAACCAGACATCGACCGTCGCCACACGTCACCATGATCTTGACCTGCACACATTTGACCTTAGCACGCGACCTTCAACTTAATCGTTTCTTGCACGTGACCTTGACCTGTAAGCGTGACCGACATTGACCGTCGCGACACGGTTTCCGATCACACGGTGACGGCGTTCGTGCAGGCGTACAGTCCTCGGTCCAAGCGCTGCAGTATCGACTACGGCGACGACTCGGACACAGACGTCTTCGACGATCTCACCAACCCTATCTTCAACCTGGAACAGACTCACGAGTACCCGGGACTCGGCTTCTACCCGATGAGCCTGACGTGCGAAAACAGCTTCGGACGATCCTCGGAGACCGCCGTGGCCGTGGCAGCACAGCCTAGTCTATTACTACAACAAGTACATCCACCACCAGTACAACTACTACTACTGCCGTGGCGGTGGCAGCTGAGCCTGGACTGCGCTACGACTACCACGCCAAGGACACTGACCTCGTGATCCCAGTCGCCGGAGCTGACGGCAGCGTCGGCGCCGTCGTCGTCTACGTCGACACTCGTAGTAGCAGTCGTAGTGGTAGTAGTAGTAGTTGTTGTTGTTGTCGTCGTCGTCGTTGTCTACGTGGACGGTGCGGCTGTCTCTGACGGAGTTATTGTCAGCAGCACACACGTCAACGTCAGCCGGGCGCTTCTCGCTACCACAGGCGAGCACACGGTCAGGCTCAAGACGGCCTCTGGACTGACGTTCTACAACAGGATCGTCACCGTTCAGCAGCCGATCAGCGGTGTACTGCTCAGTCCAGACAACGACGCCATCTGGCTGAGAAGAATTAAAGAGAGATTAAAAGGTATAAGAACCTATCTCAAAGCTACAGAGCGCCACCTGCCATGCAGGATCATCTGCCACCCAACACAGACCTTCTGAATCCAGACATCGACGCCATACAGCTCAACCAGACGGTCGAGTTCACAGTGACCGTGATGACCGGTGACAACATGTTTCTCAACCTGTCATTCGGCGACGGAAACTACGAGCTCATGTACGTCCAGTCCGCACCCGTGACCTTGACCCGTCTTAACCCCTTCAGGTCGTATGGGAAGAAGACGGCACGCCTGACGGTCGCCAACTCGCTGGGAATCCACGAAGTGCTACGCGTCATATCCGTCGACCGACTCATCCGCAAGGCCAGCATGACGGTGACGCCAAGGTTATTTCTCAAGGTCATCCACCGCTAACTATGTCAAGGTTCAGCGTAAGTATGTCAACGGTTAACGGCACAGGGGCAGCATGACGGTGACAAACGTCAAACTGCTTGGTCAGCCGACGACCTTTACCTTCACCGTTGACCCCGACTTGACGCCGGCAATGCCGTTCACCGTGAGTTTGGACTATGACGATGGAACGGAGGTCGAGAAAGTGACACTGGGCGTCATGAAAGAGGCCTCCACGCCACAGTCGCACACTCACACCTACGCCAAGTATGCATTGCTTAACTCTTACTCGCCGCTTCTAGTCTAGCAACGTGCTGGCAATATAATCTGATAAAGCAAGTGCTCGAAGTCATTCGACGACAGATGAAATCGTTTATCGGTGATGAACAGAATTAAAACCTTTGACCCGATTGAGATAAAATTTGGTACGTCTGATTACGTCGGCAAGACGATTCACAATGCAACATTTTATGCAAATCCGTCCACAGAGAGCTTGTGGGTAAATAGATGAAATATACGCAAACATTTTTCTGCTACAAATATACTTTCTTTTTTAACTCACCTACAGATCAGACCCTTAGGGGATTTTTACGAGCGATGTTTCAAAAGACGTGGCCTTAGGAAAGGTACAAACCTTACGAGGTTATAAAGTTGAAATATAAAATTTAACGTATTTATTCGAACGCATCATACGAATTACAATAGCGTCTATGGGGAAAATTGAAAAAAATTATTTAAACGGTCATAACTCCGGCTGTGTATAAGATAAATCCGTAATTTTTGGTTCTATGGTATGTTTTTGGGGGCTGGCCAATTTAATGGTGTTATTTACATTTACCCAGGTTTTTCCGTGGTTGCCATGGCAACGGAATTTTACCCCGATCTTTTCTGGTTGTCATGGCAACAACATTTCAGAAAACATGGGCTATAACTCGGCTTCTGTAAGAGCTATCGGCGCAATCTTTGCGTCTATAGGGAGGTTTTGGGGGTTGGGCTATCGAGTGGTGTCGACGAAATTTTACCTTTAACTTGGCTTCTGTAATAGATATTTGCTCGATTTTTGCGTTTTTAGGGGGGGATTCTGAGTTGGGCCAATTACAACAGGTGATATTATTCAGCAGCACATTGACACACAGTCAGTGTGATGCAGGCAATATCACTTTTTGTGTTTTCGATGTGCTAGCCCTTAGGTCTAAGTGTTGCCGTTAACAAGTGTATAAACTGATGTTTTGTACATTTATGTCAAATTTAAACCCTATACACAAGGAATTGTTTCGTTAGCTTGTTATTCCACTTGTTGTTTGATAAGTCGGCAAAACAAATCGAAGTAGTGAAATTTAAGCTAATGCAGCTCACGTACCATGTTTTGTGAAACTGTGCGAGAAAAAAGATGACTTTCAACCACAGAGCCAATTTTAAGATTGGATTGGTCTTTTGTGGAATATTGTTCTAGCCCAGAGCCCTCCATTGCTCATAAGCTACTTCTCAGATTACGTTCCGCGTAGGGAAAGAAGCTGAGTTGGCTTGAGCACATTGTAGATCAGCCCTGAGCTGACCTAAGGTCGTTGCCAATGATTTCAGTGATAGTTTGAAGCCCGAAAAGAATACAAGTGATTTTGTGGTCGTAGAGTCGTGACTTTGTTGTGGTTTGTCGTTCAGATACGGAATGTACCACGTGAAGGCAAACATATCCAACGGCGTCAGCAAATTACGCATCCCCGTCACCGTCATCCAAGTCGGCGACAACTTTACGCTAGTCGACGTCGCCGTCGCTGATTGGCTGGTGCCGGTGAATGGAGCGGTGAACCTGACGATGGACGTGCCTCGTGGTTGGCCAATCATTATGACGGTCGACATGGGCGACGGTCAGCCGCCCCAGCGCATCACCAGACCGGCTGGCTGTGGCTGTAATATTAGTAGTAGTAGTAGTGGTTGTTGTTGTTGTTGTTGTTGTATCACGAGGCCGGCTGGCTATAATCCTGAAACCGAAGATCGAGCCCCGCGTCGCCGCGGTCAAGGCGCTATTCCCGCCAGCACAGAGGCACACAGTCGTCGACGCCGAGACGTGGACGAGCCTGTAACGTTTGGTCAACCGTTCGTACTCAGCTACCAATATCGCACGCAGGGCAGCTACAAGTACGTATTATAGGCCTACACAAACACATCTCTCGCTGTTAGACACTTTGTCATCTTTCAGCAGCCATGCTTGGTGAAGGATATTTACATAGCCGGCGATACTTTGTAATGCTGATAACATTTCTACAAAGACAAATTAAATCGTGGAGATAAGTTGCACTGTAACGTACAGCATATTACCGTATTTTACGTCTGTCCGTTCGCCTGTCAGTTGCTTGTCACACTCAACGGTGTCGTGGGTCGCAAAAGTTGGAGGGGGCGATAAGTTGCAGTTTCTGACGAACAGTTGCAAATTTTCAAAAAAGGAGATGCTGCGTCTCAAAAGTTTAATGCTGCTCTTACATTTTCTGAAAATGATAGATTTTTAGCCCATACATTTTAGTTGACCATGCTTTAGTACCCGTCGAGCTGTTGTCTTGGTTATCGTCCGTATGTTTGGCCGTCCATCTGCCCGTCACGGATGTACTGTGGCTAAACGGTGCAAGAAAGAGCGTAGGTTGCTATTGATCATTGATAGGAAGTTGCATATTGGCTTTCAAATGAAATGGAAATCATCGACCTTGGAAGACCTGAAGGTCACTGACAACCAGTACGGTCGGCTTTCCTAGCGACAGCTGGGTTTTTTGTTTTTTTGCAAAACATTTACGATAACAAATTTTCGACAACCGAAAATGTAGGAGAAAGAAACTGCCTCCAGCCCCTGCCTCGACGCCGTTGGACACACTCGTGCATTCGTCAAAGGCATCTCATTTCGTCATTGGACGAATGAGATGCCTTTGACCGGGCACGTGCTGAATTAGCACTGTGTGAAAGAAAACGAGATTTGGGAAATCACTTTTTCATGAAGACTGACACCTTAGTCAGCAAGTGCAAGATCGAACACTGCGATTCCGCTTATTGTCGGATTACTCTGGCGGTGCGTTGTATAGGGTGACCGTGAACGTCTGGAACGGCATGTCAAGAACGTCGAGTTCGCTCTGTCCAAACATCGTCGTCATCAACCCACCCACGGCTAGCTCGCCTGTCTGCAGACCGACTGTTTCAATCGTCAACGCCACAACTCTCGCCAGTCCTCTGTCTTCAGTGCGATCCGCCGCGGTCACCTTCAGAGCAACGGCTCAGCTGCAGGTAATTAACCACCTCACCAGCATCAATCTGTCAATCAATCAATCAATCAGTGAATCAATCGTTATCACAGAAACTGAACAGAATTTTAATGTGGCCTAGATTTTCAGGCCGACGTCAGTAATATGTCAGATGGTGCGACAGATAATGCAAGGCATGAAAACGCCGCGCAGGAAAAAAATGCAGGCCTGAAAAATGCAGCAACAGAAAATGCGGCACAAAGCTAAGAAAATGCAGAGCGAAGAAAGAGGAAAAACTTAAGCCAGAAAGTGGCGGTGCAGAGGTTATGTCGTTAGGTCACCATCTTCATTTTCATCGCTGCCATCCTAATACAATTTCGTGTATTGGTTATATAACCAGTTAGTTAACTGTCGATTAACGCTGACTGATGGTTTACCTTTGGACTAGTTGTTACACAGCTTAGTTACGTATAACTTGGGAGCTAACTGCAGTTGCTTTGTTTGGACTACTCTTGTTTTTTTTGATTACGCTGATCACTTGTCATGTGTACCGGTAACTTTGTTTTTAAGCTGTTAGTCAGCGTATTAATCCGCAGAATCTCTGTTATAAGTAATTAAATATTGACCAGAGGTGAGCGCAAGTGAAGTTGTGTGCAATTTTTTCAACGTAATTCGTATACACTATAGAGCGTGTAATTTGGGATAATTGTCCGGCATGATTTGTCGTAGTGCACGTCTAACGGAGACGGCTTAGTTCCGCTGTACACGTGGAAGCTCGAGAGACAGGTATCATAGTAGTCGTAAAAGTAGTAGTAGTTGTTGTTGTCGTTGTTGTTGTTGTAGTTGTAATCAGGTCGAGAGGCAGGTGTCAACTGGGCGCTGGCGACCTGAGATGGAGGTCTGTACAAGCAGCTCGACCAGCTCTGACCTTGTTATTCCAGCCAACACGCTTTGTTACAACAACAAAAACAACAACAACAACAACTACTACTACTACATTTACTACTACAGCCAACACGTTGTGGTACGCGACGTACCGTCTCAATGTTACGGCTAGCGTCGGCCTCGAAGGCGCTACTGCCTCGCTGGACCGATCAGCGCCTGCCACGACCTACCTGACAGTGCGACCAAGTCCAGTGGTTGCCTCACTGACCACCAGGTCGACTGACCTCCAGCGCTCGGACACCGTCACTCTCAACATGACCGCGTCACGTGACCCTGACGTGGTGGCTACAAACACTTCCGGTGTGCGTCTGGACCTGTTCTGTTACCCGGAGTCGGCGTCTGACGTCTACGCTAAAATGAACGTCGCTCAGATGCGTTCTTCTGCCAACAGCATCGTCAATAACAGGTATACACAGAACACAATGCTTCAGTAGAAGTAACCTTTTACGTTTTCGCATTAACTACATTAGACATTTACCTGTTTTAATTTCTTTTTGTTTGATGTTTCTCATAAATAAAACTGGTGTATTTTAAAGTGAATTTAAACCGAAACCCGTTATTTGCTGTTGATTTTAAACGTATTTCAAATAATAAAATGGTCTTTTTCTTTAAAAAAAAACAAAATTTTTTCCACAGTTTTTACTCTTCGCGCGCTACGTTTCTAACGTAGCGAAGAGGAGTATATGCGATCAGTGTAATATTGAGGACCGATTGACCGACCGACCTCTATTCCTAGAAGAGCCTTCCTGGAAGAACTTCAAACGGCCATATCTCCATAACGGTGCTAGATAGATGCATGGTCACAATGGACCATCCATAAGAAGTCGACCACCGCGAGTCGAATGGTCACGTGATCGATGACGTCACTTGACCCCAAAAGGTTAAGGTCGTGATTCCATTATCTTTGAGGCGCCATATTTTTATAACGGTGCCAGATAGACGGGAAGACGATTTCCAATAACGACTTCGACGCCAGTCACTATTAGTATAATATTATTCCGGTCTCAAATTAACGCCGGGTCTCTAATAGGCTCTACAAGTTGAAAGGAACGAAAAAGCACAAAGAAGAATACAGGAGTACATTGGATTGGTCACAATCTAATAATATTTTTTGTAATAAATTATATACAACGGCACAGCTTTTCAACTGCTAAATTTGACCATGAGTCTTCGTTATAGTGTACCGGAAATGCTCATTCTGAGTCCTGTATGCTGTTGTCAGCGCCAATACGGCTGGAATCTACCAGTTCACGGCGAATCCCTGCTTCAAGACGACACAAAACGTCTGGGTGCTTGGCTTTGAGGCCGTCTTCCCTGCCGCCAACCTGACCGAGGACGATTCACTTGTTTTCACCGCGTTCAGCATCAGTAGTAATAAGCCTAGTAGTAGTAGTAGTAGTAGTAGCAGTGTAGTAGTAATTTGTAGTAATTTGTAGTGGTAGTTTTCACGGCGTTCATGAGTAAGGACAGTCGCGTGGCTTGGGCGTCCACTACAGTACGCGTCTGGGCGATGGCATTGGACGCCTCAGCACTCGACTCCATTGACGATCTGCTGGCCAACGGCGACTACAACTACAACAACCAACACTACTACTACTACTACTAATACTACTATTACTGCTACTACTACTGGCCAAGGGCGACACGAACGCCGCTTTGCTTGTGATTAACATGGTCACGAATGGGCTGAACGGCGACGCGTCACAAGTACGTAGCATATGTATACCTGTATAGTAAGTAAGTAAGTAAGTAAGTAAAGTGTAAATTTATATAGCGCATACTCAAAAAGATCTCTAATGCGCTTGGAAACCGGTATAGCCTGGAAACCGGTAATTTTTCAAGGACTGTATTTAAAACCAGGGCCACGGTTCTTTGTTCTTGAGGCGCTTCGAGGCCGAGGCCAATTCCTCAAAGAGGACACGTCACTGAGGCGAACGGGGAACACGCGCCAGTATCAGATTTTCAGTTGAGGAAATGTAGCGACTTTTGTTTTATTTTACTTTACGTGTACATTTGTCATTCCAGTTCTGGAAAATTTTAACGCAAACATGAAATTTCGAGCACTCATATCTCCGTTGTCGAAAATTATGAGATTAGTCCTATGTCGAAAGATTGTAAATTTATGTCCGAACTTTTTAACACACGTTGCCGGTGCGTGTTGTGCAGCAGAAAGAAACCGCCATGTTTTGCTTCTGTCGTCAATCGGTTTTTGACACAAATCATTGCATCAGCTGACAGTTTATCATTTGCGTAATCGTGTTTAACATGTAATGTTTACAGGTGATTGTTCTATGAATATTGTTGTTGTTTGTTGCGTGTTTAGAACGATAGTGCAGTTGAACAACGCTCGTCGGTAAGCAGCTTTTCACTGCCAATTATTAACCATATTGTTCATTATTTATTTGTTATTTAATGTATTTATCGCTATTGTATTTTTTTTGTAATTATTTCGCCATAATATTTTAACATATTAACACTTGTATTCATTGTTTTTTTTTGTATTTAACGCACGTATAATTTTGTTTATCTATTATGTTTGTAGTTTACAAAAAACTGCATAATATTCGGTCGTGTTTTACGTTTTCAGCTGCGTGGAAAATTAATCGGCGCTCTGGACAAAGTGTCCGGTAATCTCCAGAACATGGACCAGATTACGAAAAGCACGGATACCATGACGTCTGTCGTAGCTAAGCCAGATGAAGTCAAACCCACGGACAAGGTTTGCGTCACTTTTTTCTATTAAACATTCGCACATATCGCGGTAATTTCTTGCTATAATTTTCCTTCCCCTTCCCCTTCCTTTTTCCCGTTTCCTTCCCTTTTCCATTTCCCTTCTCCTTCGTTTTACCTTCCATTTTTTTCTCCTTCCCTTTTTTCTTCTTTTTGCCCTTTCACTTTCCCCTTTTTCTTTTTCCCTTTCCCTTCCTTTTCCTTTTTCCCTTCTTCCATCTTTCTTTCCGTGTCCACGTCCATTCGTACAATATTTGAGGCGCTATATCTCCATAACGGTGCAAGATAAACGCATGGTCACTATGGACCACCCATAGGAAGTGTCGACCTTTTGGAGTTGAATGGTCACGTGACCGATGACGTCACGTGATCCGTGACCCCAAAAGATCAAGTTTGTGACTTCATTATCTTTGAGGCGCCATATCTCCGTAACGGTGCCAGATGGACGCATAGTGACGATGAACCATTTATAGTAAAGCGCTGATGACGAATCGAATGGTCTCGTGACTGACAATTGTTTAGTTAAAATAATACAGAAGGATGAAAGGATCATTGCTGCTGTACAATTTGAAATTAAACTGTCTGATTTTCTCTACCAGTCTAAACAGCTTTCTGATTATATTTATACGGACATATACTGTAAACTATCGAAATGCATTAGACAGACTCCGTGTTCGTATGAACATTATCTTATTTTTGAAGCTTTCCGCAAAACGAGTTGCTAATCTGCAGCATGCATAAATTGGCTCAACAGTTACGTCGTAGGCTATAGTTAACGGCGCTGGCAATATTGTAGGCGAACGCTGCCGGAGCTATCGGTAAGACTGCTTCAGCGGCCAAGGGACTTGCTACCGACGCATCTGAACAACAGGTCGCCGGCATCACTGGAAGTGAGTTACGATGATTATTTTTTTATAATCAAACACATTTTTAAAAGTTAATATATTTAATTTAATCGATTGCATTCACTAATCTAATGACAAACTCTGCGCTTCTGGTTCGTTTGCGACATGTAGTGCTGTGTGATGCAGATTGTAATTTAATGTTAGAAGTGGGAATCTTTGACTGGAACTGGTAAAGCGTTAATCCGGTTGATATTACAGGCATTATGTCGAGTCTGGGCAACGTATTGCCGTTTGACAAGAAGAAGAAATCAGCTTCCAGAGACGAGCAGGCAGCGACTGCTACTACTACTGCTGCACCGCGTGTCAGACGCAGCGCCGAGATGACATTCACTGACCAGACACTGACCGTACGTTGGTCACAAGTTGACCAATCTCTGAACATTTATTGACCCGACATTACCGACCATTCGCTGACCACACGCCGAACATTTGCTCACAATGTCTGACCAGACATTGACCACTCGTTGACCACTTCATGACCATTACTGACCACTCGCTGACCACACATTGACCACACAATGACCATTCACTGGCTACTCGATGACCACTTATTGACCACTCGTTGACCATCGGTTGACCATTCACTGGCTATGCAGTGGACGCAGCGCCGAGAGTACGGAGGACTCGTTTGACTTCAGCGGCAACGACACCGCACTGGTCAACGAGACGACCTGCTGCAGCAACCTCGCTGGCTGGTCAGTGTATAGTCAGTGAGTGGTCAGCGAATGTTCATTACGAGACGACGTGCTGCAGTAACCTGAGCGGCCTATGTGAATGGATCGAGCCAGTCGGCTGGCTGTGTGTCGACGAAGATGATCGAAAGTTCGCCGTCTGGACGGAGGAAGATTGCGAACTTATTCACCCCGACGACATTCGCATCTACGAGAAACGCCGCCAGGCCTGGCTCGACTCCGAGCTACAAGCTGCCAATGCGCTGGTATGAAACTGTTCAATACAAGAGCCGGATTTAGGGACGTTCAGCGTGTTCGGCCAAACAGGAGCCCTCCCTCTCTACACTTTCAGCTAGAATATAATATAATCAGAGCACAAAAAACTTTAACAGTTTACAAAGCTATGTAAGGGCAATATGAGTCAAAACTCGAAAACAGCAAAAATAATTTTGGGGCGATATTGTCACGTGTTGAATTCCATGGCAACGGGGGTTGGCAGGGGAGAAATTTAAGTGGCACCATCGGAAAGCCCGGGCTCGAAAATAGGGGGTAGGTGCAAACAGCGCGCAATTATCTTTCACGGGGGCGGAGTTGTAGTCAATTTTTGTCCCAAAATTCGTTGCTATGGCAACAGGGGTCATCAGGGGAGAAATTCAAGTGACGCCATCGGATAGTCCGGGCCAAAAAATACGGGGTAGGTGCAAACAGCGCGCAATTATCTCTTACGGGGACCGAGTTATATCACTTTGAACTCTCCATTGGGTGTAATACAAAATTTTGCAACTTTTGAATGGTTTCTGTGGCAACAGGGGTCGTTAAGGGGTACATTTAAATGACACCGTTAGATTGCTTGATCCCGAAAATAGGGGGGTGGGTGCAACCAACGCGCAATTATCTTTTACGGGGACCGAGCTATACCGCTTTGAAGTCCCCATAAGCCGTAATGCAAATTTTTTAAAATTGGGGCATAAAAAAGGTAAATTTTAAAAATTTTAATCGAAAACATATAAGAATGTGTCCGGCGTCAGGACGCTTCGTTTGAGCCATTAGCGGCGTCGGTCGGTCCAACGGGCTGGTCTGTAGCCGTGCGCAAGGAAAAAATATAAAAAAATAGACGTCTAATAACGAATTTCGCCCTTTGAACCGATTGTAACCAAATTTTGCATGTGGGGTCAGGTTGGCAACGTGATCACTGATGCCAAGTTTTATGGAAATCGGTTAAAGGATTTCGGAGTTACAGTATCCCCCCAAACGCCATTTCCTATACTTTACGTTCATCGCCCTTACAACAGTGTCAGCACTATCGTGCTGCAGTGTGATAATAAACAGCGATCCCACTGAACAATATGTCAGTTGCCTGTATATCACTTGAATTAAAATCAGGTTAACAGTAGGTTAACACAGTATTTTATTAAGCCCAAATTCCATCACGCCCACTTTTACCAAAACTTCCCCGCGGGGAAAGTCGTAGACACAAATCATGAAAGTCGTGAACACAAACCATCTCGACATGTCGAGACGTGTCGAGACGGCGACGTGATTTGTGTCGCGGACTTTCATGATTTGTGTTCGCGACAAATCCGCGACTTCGCCGTGAACTTCTCGCGGACTTTGTCACAAAGTCGGCGTAATGGAATTTGGGCTTTAGTACGTCGTCATATGTGACAAACGCACATAAATTTTTTTTAAATGTTGCAAAATATTGAAACGGCAAGTTTTAAAGGCTCACTATGCATACAGAACACTCAGCGTAACTCACGGCATCACTTACGGTATCATTGCACAGTGTGCATGCCGTTATTAGGCCTACATGTATATGCGGCCGTCCTAATAAACGGCAGTCTTGCGAGTCTTGATCGTACCCGTCCATCTGTTCGTATGTCACGTACGGGTTTTTAACTCAAAAATGGAGAAACGACACCAATGTAAACGTTCCCCTTGGCAGAAGTAACAGTTGTGCCAATTTTTACTTTTAAACATCAACGCTCAAGCTTACCGAACATCAAAATCACTCAAAAATGATGCATGTCTTGCGTAAACACAGCTTGACCTAATTTATCGATAAGTTGACGGCAGGCGAGTGTGTATAAACTGGATTATCAAAAATTGCAAATCAAAATAAATAAGTGCTGTGTGCGAACAGGCAGATGGACGGCCGCACAATGTGTCGGCACTGAGCCAATAATTTTTCCTATAGTTAGGTGTAGCATCGATTACGCCTGCAAGCTTTAAACTGTAGCGTAGAAAATCGACAGGTAAAGAGACATGCCGGAAGAAGCGTGCGTACCTTTATTGGCTTGCGCAGTCGGTATCAACGTCGTCATCAGCATCATTAGCAGCAGCAGCAGTGGCGTGAGTGTCCTGCTGACCATGGTGAAAAGAATTGGACGACCGCTGTGCCAAAGTGTTTGGAGATGAACGCCGCCGGCGAAAGATGATACGCTACAACGATGACGATGGCTGCTGAGACTGAGCCGTTGGTAACAAAGACGACAACACAGGGACACAACGACAACAACGACAACACAACAATGACAATAGTGACGACAATGGCTGCAGAGACTGCGCTCCGTTTGTCACGCCGCGAGAATGACGCCACTAGTTCTGCAGTCTTCTGTTTCCACCAACACTATCGGCGGGCGGAGGTTGCCTTGACGCACCAGACTCGCGACCACGAAGTCGATAATTGGCGTTCGCGACCACCGCCCGGACTGAACAGATAATGAGCGGGCGATGAGCCGTCGTTGTCGTTGTCTTCGTCCTTGTAGTTGTTGTCGTTGTCACGTCGTCGTTGTTTGTTGTTGTCGTTGTGTTTTGTCGTAGTTGACCGTCGTCGTCGTTGTAGTCGTTGTCGTCGTATAATTTACGTCAGTCATGCGACGCACAAGAGTCGCAGGAGGGCGTGTTCGTGGTCGACGTCGTCAAACTGTGCGAGTCATCGACTACCACAACCACAAGCCACATCACATCACATTACATCACTGCTGGTGGGCACACACGGCTTCTGTCATCAGAGCTACACGTGTGTCTAATGGACCTAAAGCCTGAGTGCAGTCCAAGCCAGTGGCCTGAGTCTTGATCACTTATATGTACATCATTGACATGGCTTTTAATTACAGGTAATTTGGTAATCACTGTTGTTGTTGTCGTAGTTGCTGCTGCTGCTGTTGTTGTTGTTAAATTTACGTCAACGATGCGAATCTACCAGTCCAATAATTAAACTCTGATGCGGTCTAACAGAAAGCTGATGGCCTGAGTCAGCTCATAGGCACATCGTCGACACGGGTGGTAATGACAGGTAACTGGTAATAATCAGTGACACTGGGCACTGGGCACACGCGGCTTTTGTCATGCGAGATGATGGCGTCGTTCACGAGACGCGAAGCGCTCGCCTGATTGCCGCACCGACCTTTCACTGTAGCGCTGCAAGCCTGCATCCACTTACCGACACTGTCGCCACCACAGAACTTTCAGCAGCCTCCTCGCTTATTAGAAGCCCCTAAAAACAGTGACATTTAGATACAGAAGTCTAGCACCTGTAAATAGGGAACAGAACAGGAGTGACTGACGGGAGAATGTAGCGCTGTAATGTACAGTATTAGGGCTATGCCATAGCGTACGTTGCGTTTAATAAAAGCAAAGACATTTAGCGCACCCTCCAGGGACAAGTCAGTAAATTACTGTATAATGTCTTGGTGTCCGTCCGTCATGCTATAAAAGCTTTTACTGTCATCGGTAGGCTATTTTTGTGAATAAATTGTACCACGTTTATGTCTAGTTCGGAATCATATAACAGTGACAATCAAGAAATAATTTTCAGGTATAGATGTCTAGTAAATTAAGCTAAGCGTTAGATTATATAACGACAAATAAATGATTCATGAACGTCGTGGGTTAAAAAAGTAGGCACGGCAGAAAGTTGCATTTTTTTGACAGACAGCTAAAAATTGCCGACAAAAATCCGACAGACAACTGCAAATTTTTTACAGCGGAGATTATGAGTGGTCAAAGTTTTATTGTTGCCCTTACATTATTCCAAATGAAAGTTTATAGCCCAAAACGTTGCATTTTGAAAAACAATAGGCAAAAATTTTCTGACAAGCGAAATATTTTCCGACAATTTCCCAACAGCCCAAAATAAAGAGGGGAACACTGCCACGACACCAGTGGTGGTGCGTGCTTTTTGGTGCATGCTTTTCATGCGGTTTGATGCTAATTAACGATGATCACTGACTGACGTGCGAAGCAATGCGAGGTCTGCTCATTCGAAGTGAAAACCGTAGACTTTGTGGTGTCCTTTATGCCTGTTAGAACTATGCGTGCAAAAACTACGTGATCTTTAAAGCATCCGCTGCATGTAAAAACCTCTTAATTTGCTCTATCGCACAAGAAAAGTCATTTTCGCAAACCATACCTCAGAACTAAGTTTTTTTTTAACTTTTCAGCTGGTTGCCGGCAAATGCAGACTTCTGTGCCACTTTGCCTGCTCATGACGTGAGTGATCTACCGAAGTTACGAGTAGTAAGGCTATAGGTCTGTAGTAATGAAATAGGAGTTTTTGCTGTTTTTGTTTTCATTATTTTTAATGACTTGTGTGCTTTTATTTCTATAAACAAATAAATTGGCATTATTGTGTTGTTTTTGTTAAAAAAGGAAAAAAATCCGAGATACACGTTATGTGAAGATTTATTCCTGAGTAAACTACACCAGTTGTGCTTTTCGTGCGTGCTGACTTTGATCACATAATTCGTAAAGTATAACGGTTCTAGGTCCATGTAGAATTTGTCGGTTATAGATGCCGTATGGACTTGCTAGTTACAATGATACTGACATTACTGCGGTCATATCTGATAGGTAACTGGGTAACATTGCAGTTTAACGAACGAAATTCATAAGCTACATACCAGCCATGAGACCGTGGCAAGTTTGAGTCATATCACGTGTGAGTGGTCTACAGAGATAGGGCTATGGTAAGGGGTTAGAGTTATAGTAAGTAGTTAGTATTAGCCATAACCAGTATTTTATTCCTATTCATAACAGCGGTACGTAGCTCATAAGCAGTAAACTGTAAGATTAGCGCTAACTCTATGCTGTTAACGTTGCAGCACAAGAAAAACGCAATAAAACAGAAAAACAAAGCGTCGAGTGCTTGTAGCGTAGGCCTACTTACCACAGAACTCGTTGTAAGTAAGTAAGTAAGTAAGTATAAAGCGCCAAAGTCTCAGAAAGAATCAGGGCGACAGTACCGTAGATCGACGACCGCACACCAGTTGAAGGCGCTCACTGCTGTAATCTGGCGTAATCAGCGTTCAGCAACAGCATCTAACTGACCGCACTGTTGTATGCCTCAGTAGCTGCAGCTGCAGCAGCAGCACGCTAACTGCTGTATACTAGCGATCCTACTCCAACGCTTTGCGTCACAGCAGGGATGAAAAATTGGTCCGAAAAAAAAATTAGATTTTCTAAGTCTAAAAAACTAAATAAAACGTAAAAATCTGATTTTAAGGTTTTTAATTTTTTTCTATTTTTTGTACGTTGTGAAAGTTATTATATGTTATATATTATCTCATATTTTAATTGTGATTTTTCAAGCTCTGACATTACTCAACAAAACCATGTGACATAATAAATGGTGTATGAAATTTTTTTTTTTCGTAAAATCTTAAAAACTGTTTTGTTTTTTTGGAAATTAAAAACTAAAAAGCTTTAAAAACTAACATTTTTTAAAAGTAAAAAAATTTAAAATTGAAATTTTTTTTCCCAAAACCTAAATATTTTCATTTCTGCGTTATAAGCTTAGTTTACCGGCTACAAAAACAATTTGTCGAGTCCTGGTTTTTTGACTTTTATGAACTAAAGTTGTTTTATATTTCGGATCAGTATTTTGTTAGCTTCAACAATGTTTGCTACTTTTGGCGTTAACGTAGTTGTAAGAACAAAATAACCATTACCTACGTTTTACAGTCATGGTAATCTAAAAATACCGTTTTTAAAACCAGTAATTTACTTTAATTGTGAAAATTAGGCCGTCGCTTTTATATTAAATCTTCGGTTGTTTGGGTTATGTAGACATATGGGTTGTTTGCATGTCGAGTTAGTAAGCCTACTGTTTGTTGTATTACACTATACAGTGCGTGACAGTAAATTTTGTTCTTTTGCATTTCAAGGCGTTTTCTTTGCTACTTTCAACGAAGGCAATCATTTAGTGAAGGCAATCAAGGCGTCTTCTTCGTTGCTGATTAACTTAAACGCATCACGCACTGAGACGTTATTCGCTTTCCTGCTCAATTTCCCGTTATTATCACACAAAAATGTACCATTACTGCAAAAACAGTGCAAGTCAAACGTTCTGACAATTTTGTAAAACTGTTCGTTTTTGCATCGTAATATTTAAGCCTATACATTATCGTTATTTAAATGTGAAATATGATAGGCCTATTGGTCTACAAAATTAAAATGTGATACGTAATGGGTTTATCAACATGGGTTTATTGTTTACTTTATTGCTGAATTTGTTTTTCACCTTTGGTCACTGGCATTTTGTGATGTTAATTAAGCCTATCTTAAATATTTTTTTTGGTTTTTGCGGAGTTTGTGGAGATGGTAATGTATACGAAATGGCGCACAGCACATGGCGGCAGCACAAACACCAACGCAATAAACAAAACAAAAAAGTACAGCAAAAAAACAAAAAGCAAAAATAAACCACGTGCGTAAGCTTTTAACAGCAAATCAAAAACGATGAGCGACTATAATTTGCGGTCACAAGTCACCGCGCTATCATCAACGGAAAAAGTAGAAAGCGGGATATATCGCGGGATGTCGTCGAGCCTCCTTTTTGCTGTCGCGAAAACGCCGTCGGCGACGCTACACTGTTGCACGCAAGCGATGCGAACGCCAGGTAGATAGATATGAAATGGAACGCGGTGGGTGGCTGGCTACGCTGCCTAGAGGCCACCGCCACCGTCTTTGTATAGAGGTTTCCTGCCGTCATCACCTTTACGTCGTCGTTGCTAGGCGGTGTCGTCGTTGCAACTCAATCAGTGCATCGTTGTTGTTGTTGTTGTATTTGTTGTCGTCATAGTCGTAGTTATCGTCGTCGTTTTTTGTAGTCGTTGTCGTCGTCGTCGTTGCTAGGCTATGCAGTCGTTGTAACTCAATCAGTGCGTCGTTGTTGTCGCAGTTGTTGCTATCGTCGTAATAGTATCTGTTGTTGTCGTAATTGGCGTCATAGTAGTCGTTGTTGTTGTCGTTATCATTGTCGTTGTCAGCTTCATGTAGTTGTCGTGGTTATAGTTGTTGTCGTCGTTGTCAACAGTCATTATCATAGTCGCTGTCGTAGTCGTATAGTCCTAGTTTTTGTTGTCGTTGTTGTCGTCGTCGTTGTCGTTGCTAGGCGGTGTCGTCGTTGCAACCCAATCAGTGAGTCGTCGTTTCCCCGGCAGGTGAATGCCACACGATCAGCCAAGCCATTGAGCGTCGCTCTGCTTTGGTGTTGAGCGTTGTATATACCTACGTCTGTGCAGCGCCGATGCCATTAGCTGCTGTAAAGTGAATGAAATTATTCGTGGGTGGCTATGATGCCACTAAAACGAAGATTAGCATCGACCCTATAGTCACAGAGCTGTGAGAGATTGCTGGTGACTACCGAAGACTTGATTTACGATGCCATTACCTGCTCGCTCATATTTCCTCATCATTAGTCATCGTCGTTGTCGTCGTTATTGTTGTTGTTGTCGTTGTTGGCGTTGTTGTCATAGTATTGATCGTTGTCGTTGTTGTCAGTTACTTTTTCGTTGTCGCGGACGTCTTTGTAGTTGTCATTGTTGTCGTAGTCGTCGTCGTTGTAGTCGTTGTTGTTGTCGTTGTCATGTTGCCGTTGTCGTTACGTATAGCGTCTAAGCCATTGCTCGCTCATATCTTCTCGTCTAATGACCAAATCACAGCCAGCCAGATAGGCCTACGCGTATGTCAGCGCAAAACAGAAACCTATCAAGGCGTATATCGCTGCTTCAGAGCGCACTGGTCTTTCATCGTTTTTGCAATCCGCAAATAACGATGAACTGTTGCAGAGATAACACATGTCGTCTTCCCATTATACACACGCACGCAAAGTACTTACTGTCTGCCTGCACGGACATGCAACGAGGCTAGTAAGAGATTGTTGATATGACCAACGAACGCACGCATTCAAAACGAAAACTTTGAGCGGCTCTGGAATATTCGTTAACCCTTTGTACTGCGTTGTTTTAAAGCTTTTGCAAAATAATTCTGCATGGCATACGATTGAAACAGTCTATAAAATGGCAATTTCGCCTCGCCAGTGTTGTGGAGCAATAGTTTTTTTTCTTTATACTAATGTTCTAAAATGCAAAATTGTGAAAACTGGCTTTTAGGTGTGGTAAGAATAAAATTTTCGTGATTACTTTGTTGCTATTTTTGACAAGTATGTAAATAAAAAATGTAAAAATTGGTAAACAGTTAAAATAACCTGTTAATTGAAATATCCATTACATGAAAATGGTTGCTCATACTTTGTGTGAGGTTATCTAGGTAGGACTAAAAGTTAAACTTACAACAGTAACACTCTTTCGGTCTCGTTGCAGCCTAATGTTTAATAAATAGACACGGATTTTTTTTATAAAATGGCAATAAACATTTAATAGCAGCAAATACGTACAAGCAAGAGCAAAACGAACATAGAACAACAACAAATCGCACATACAGTTTTACAAAAAAAAACTCAGATAATCCACTGTTCCATTTTCAGCAGCAGTTACACAGAATTCACTATCAAGTCACAACTTCAATCATACATTATGCAGTTTGCACTAAACTTCAGATATGATGTAGACAAACATTTAGAGATTGTTGTTGTTGTCGTTGTTGGCGTTGTTGTCGTAGTATTGATTGTTGTTGTTGTCAGTTACTTTCTCGTTGTCGCGGACGTCTTTGTAGTTGTCATTGTTGTCGTAGTCGTCGTCGTTGTAGTCGTTGTTGTTGTTGTCGTTGTCATCGATAAATCGACATCGATAAATACAATTGTACAGCCAGTAGGTCGCGACTCCGCGATAAACATCTCTGGTGAACGTCAACGAAATAAAGGACCTGACACTTTTTGACTCATATACGTGCAGCAAAGCTTAAAATTGGCTTTACTTATCTAGGTTTTTAGATTTTTAAAAACCTAAAAGCGCTGAAAATCCAAATTTAGGTCTTTGCGTTTTTATTTGTTGTGCAATTAATAACACAAATTATTTTTTTTATATTTTTTTTATATTTTAATCGCGATTTTGAAGTTTTGACGTTTTGCTGTCCACTCAACAAAATTAATGTGACAGAAAAAATTTTGCATGAAGTGTTCTTCCTGGGTCTTAATTATGTGTCCAGTTGTCTCTGTACACTAAACCATTAACAACTTTGAAAAAAAAACTGTTTAAAATTTTAACAACCTGTAAAAACCTTTCAAAAACCTTTAAAATCCAAACCTAACGACTTTTCTGTAAAAAATCTACCGTTTACCGTTTATTATTATTATTATTATTATTATTATTGTTTTCCAGCTCTGTCGTGCGGTGCAGCGTGAAACAGCGCCACGAGCTTGCCAACGTCGGCGTGATATAGTGGCACGCGTGCAGTGCACTTCAATTAGACGGTCGCTGCATGGCGACATTGCGCCAGCTCGAAAGGTTATCAAGTTTGCGTCTTCGATCGATTTGACTGCAACTTGTGGAGACGAATGACGCCACTTGTAGAGCAAGGACGCAGCCGAGCTAAGCAAAAGGTGTAGCCAGTGCATTGTCCGTCTTCTAAATATCATATCGCGTCACTTGACTTCGTAGTCAAAGCTTTTTTTTACTAGCAATATCGAAATTGCAATAACTTGTCAAAAATACTTTGCTTTTAATCCACCAAGTACCGAGTGTCCGAATACTTGAACGTGCTAAAAAAAATTCGAGTACAAATTTTTGGACATCGCTGTTTAACATACGTTGTGTTTAAGATTTGTTGTGTTTGAGATAAATATTTAGTTCAAATTTTGATAGACTGATGTGAGGCATGTATGTACATTGCGTCCGATGCATTTCGTATTATTTTTTGTGTTTTATTTTTTTCGTATCATATATCTATTATCTACCACTGATGGCGAATAACATTTTTATTTAAGATCGTTTGAGAATGCGCCACATAAATCTGAGATTTACTTACTTACATACTTATTTACTTACTCTTTAGAACGATCTTTAAACTTAGAAATTACACATTACGCCGCAGCTTCTAGGCGCAACTGTGATAACCACACGCACTCGGTCCACACAACATGACGACGCATAATGTTGCGTCAGCCTGCGTGACGTCATTGGAAACCTATGTATTAAATGCCGCTTGTCAAAATCATTCAAATACAAGTAATTGGGAAATTTTTAGCAGACTTGCCGTTGTAAATTATCTCATCGAGGTTAAGAAGATTTGGCTTGATTTCGTGTCTGATGATATTTCGTTTTGCCGGAATTCATTTACTCGTAATTAGTTCTAGTGGGATTCAGTCGGTTCTAACCGGATTCGATTATATTAGCAAATAAGTAAGTAAGTAAATTTGTACTGTGCATAAAGTTAACGCAAAACCCGCCGAATCCGAGGCGCAAGATTGTAAGCATGATTCGTAAAAACTGCTGGTGCAACAAATCGGTAGTTATCTGAAACATACCCACATTTGCAGAGAGTTGTGTTTCTTTAGTGTATAATCCGAAGGTTTGATATTCCGAAGATGTATACTGCAACATGTATTTTCATTAACTCTAACCCTTACGTTAACTTTAACCGTAACCCTAAACATAACCCTACTTTTAGTTCAGAAGAAATGTGGAGATTGAGTCAGATTGAGTCAACGTGTGTAAAAGTACGAAAGAAACCCTAAAACTTTTGGACTATCAAACTTCCAGATTATCGAGCTACCCGCCTTGTAGAGCGACGAGTTTCCATAATCGCCGATTCGGCAAATTTTCAATTTTTCTTTGCCAACAATCGACAGACACGATGCTCAAGGACAGAAAAAACGAATCTGTTATGTAGTCGAAAGAAGACTGTGCGGCTGCTGATCGGACGTCGTACGATTTCGCAGCCAATTGAGCCACAGTCGTGCGGTCTACGAACATCATTGCCGATCAAAGCCCGGCGCAGCATAGCTGCAATTCGATTGCGCCGCCACGATGACGACGCGACTGACGCGACGCCGTCGATGATCCACATTTCGAGACATCGCAGGAATCAAAGTAAACCCGCATTACGGAATACGATTACCGAGGCGAAGTTGTCGATAGATGACGTACATTTCGAGATATGTTTGCAGAAAGGATCAAAGAAAATCCACTCCACTTTGAAACACAATAACAGACGCAAAGCGGTCGCTAATCCACAGTCTTCGAAGCACTTCAAGGATCAAAGTAAACCCACATTACGAGATACAATTACCGAGGCAAAGCTGTCGATAACGCACATTTCGAGATGTATGTTTGCAGGAGAAATCAAAGAAAATCCACATTTCGAGACACAGTGACGGACGCTACGCCGTCGATCGGATTGTCTCTGCCGTAAACAACGTGTGCGCATTTCACGCCGGCTTGACGCTAGCGACGGACTAGATAATCTACCGCTCAGATTGTCATCTCGGAAGTCGCGCTCCCACACGGATGGACCAACTCACCGACTAGGCAGGAAGCGCACGAGTCCATCTGGACTGAACAGCAGAACGGCGACAAGGTGACAGACGAACACAGCTTGGCGGACGGACGGACAGACGAAAAAAGGGACGGACAAACGGACAAACAAACGGACGGACAGTCCGACGGACACGGTCGATAAAGGGAGAGTTTAGCTGCGTCGACGACTGAACGAATCTGTTTTCGGCTTATCGCCGGTAGCGAAATAATGAGTTTTGGCGGCGATTTCTGAAGGCATTTCCCGGACCACTCCCATTTGTCTCTGGCGTCGATCGGACAGACGCATCGTGCGTAGACTACTAGGCTATACGCTTTTCCCCTCATAAAAACGTGACAGTTTTTAACTAATAACAGTGGCAACTGCGGTCCAGTTTTTTCAGTTTTGCATTTACCGAAAAACCACGAAAGATGATAGAACAAACGCAGTTCCCGCTGCAGGTAGCCTCAAGCCTGTAACTAAAAGAAGCGATTGCAAAGTTTTTTCAACTTGACTGTAAAAAGTACTGACAGTGATGCGAATTCGTTGCCTAGATTACTGCATTTGTAGCACTTTACTGCTAAACTGTTTGCAACATTGAAATGAAAATATCTGCTTTAAAATATTTTATTTTTACCGATGCATAAAATTTTTTTGAAAAAAACGTTGTTTAATTTAATGTATCCAGTTGCAAAACTACTTGAACGCTCTCGTATGTGTTTATCATGGGAAATTCATTGGACGCGATTCTCGCGGTGACGTCACAGCATAAAAGACGACCACCCCGCATGCCTCGGTGCTGCGTAAACCCAGAACGCTTGTAAGCAAGCCGGCCGGTGAAGATTTTATTTCCAGGTCAACGACGACTGACTTAAAGATCTAAGGCTCGGGTGGGTCTTGCATGCCATGTCAATCCGCTGCAGCCGCTATCCGCATGCATGGACCGACACGCGTCATTTGCTCATCACCGCTCAACCGTGTTATGCCAGTTCCTGGCTCTTTCGCCTTTTTGCCAGCTTGTTCCACAGCGGCGACGTGAGTTAAACAAATTTAGAAGCAGAAAATTGCAATTTTTTTATATATGTCATTACGCGTGGTAAAAGTGTAACTTTTTTGCCAGAAAACTGCTTTAAATAGGGGACTGTCAACGCTAAATTTTGTATCTTTGAAATAAATCTTTTCGCCAAATAAACAGTTTTCCAACAGGCTTAAATTTGTGACGCAGTAAATTAATTGCTTGTTTTTTTGCCATTACGCCAGTGCGTTTGTCTCTTTTGGTAAACGAATAAAAAACATAACATCGTGTATGTGTGTGTGTGTTTCTATACGTTGCCTTTTCCGCGCTGAAAAATGTTGTACTCTGCGGCGGGAGAACGACCTGGGTATGTCAAAGTCCGTAGTAGGAAAAAATGTCTGACATCAAGAGCCGGCAAGAGCAGATTGTTTAACGTGAGAGGACGAGTCAAGCTCAGCCAGGGGACGAATGGTCCAGAGGATGAACTAGTCAAGGGCGAATGGCAGAGGGGCGAGATAGCGATCGTCCAAGTAGGAGCCGCGCTGCCCTGGTGTTAAGCCGATCGTGACGACGGTCGACGCTGGCTGGTGAGACAATTGCAGCGAACAATCCATCACCGTCTACCAGCAGTACTGACTGGGACCGAGTTATCGCATTCAATCGGCCCAACACACAGCTTTGACTGACTCGATGTCATGCCGAGATGTCCTCGCAAGTTTCGTTTGAACCCGAACCCACGCAGCTGCGCGAAGTACAGTCAAAAAACCACTGACGATAAAACTCTTACGACTGCAACAAAACCACGATATCAGGTGTTTTGACCTCATATTTCTGCAGCGTACGTAAGCTACAGTTTGGATTTGGGTCCGCCATTGCGAGAGACCGACAAAATTCTGTTTTAGACGACGACGAAACGGTACTTACTTATTAAATGCTAAACTAACCCCAACACCGACCCTAACCTTATTCTAGCCTAACCTTACTCTGACCCTTTTTAAAATTTTTTAAACCTATTTTAACCGTGGCGGCTCTTCGGAATAATGGGCTGACATTACAGTTTGAAACTGACCGTGTTACCAATGAAAAACGTTTCATTGGACACGTTTTCAGACTTCCGTCAACGAGAGTAGCTAACTTGGCCATAGAATAGGGATCAAGAAATAGCAAGAAAAACATTTGAAGGCCAAAGAGGACATAACAAGTCACGTTAAAGAATTGAAAATGATAAACTAAAACGACAAAACAACTGCTGCGAGGAATTATTCGTGCCAACTGGAGACGAATCGTCGACCAATGTTTTATACAAAGACTACTGAAAACGGTTTGTATCACGGGGTTTTGTCATTGTGGCGGCTTGTCGTGTGGACGGTCGGAAGCTCCAGGAAATGATTGGAAACGACGGCGACATGAATAACTATGAGCGCGATAAGATCATTTTATCATAGCGACCCTGCCACCCGGGCTAGGCCAGTAAAGATGATTGCAATGACGTCATGACGCTGCCGCTGATGCTGCTGATGATGATGATGACGACGATGACGCCGTGATCCTTGCGACTGGACTTGCATAGATGAAGTTGATGAGAATATTACAATAAGATCGGCAATGTGGCATATTAGTATGAATGATTGTGAACCAAATGAACCAAGAATATATTTGTCACTCTGTTAATTATTGTCACTTAGCCATACAGGCCTAGATATTTTCCCTGTGAACCATTTCATCTTCGACGATCGCAGTGAGTAGCCTACCAAGATAAGCTAAAAGACAAACTGGTGGCCCCTGCACAGACTTTAGGTAGATAGTAATAAATAATTGTCAAAAGTCGCTTTTATGCAAATTTCGTAAACAAATTTGAAAGTTTTTTTTCGTCGCTAAATTACGGTAATAAGCCGTGTTAAAACGAACAGGAAAATGCTGCAAAGGCAACAAGATTTTATAAGCAGAAGTTTGTGTCATTTATTGGGCTTTTCATGGCAGCTGGCGATGATTAAACACACGCAATTAATAGTAATAATAATAATAATACATTTTTATAACGCCGTAGTGCCGTAGCTTTAGAGGCGCTGGCAGAGCAGGCCAGTTGGCTGTCGCGTGCTGCTTTGCAGGCCGCATCGTAAGCTTGTTTGTCTGCCTGAAAACCGGTGCGGCGACATCTACGTTCCAAACGGCGTCGAAGCTGCTTGGCCCGTTGAGCTTCGTCAGACAAAACATGCGTGTCGTGCTGACCGCTGCTGCGACGACATCCAGTTCTCAGTGGCGCGTGGACGTCCAGAATCCTCGTCACCTCAGCGTCCAACAGGTCAGCCGTCAGCGTACTCGTCGGGGTCGGACTGAAGCGAAGAGAACAAGTCGGGTCGCAGAATGTCCTGACAAAAGGCTTCCTTGTCCATTCGTCGAAGTGACCGGTAGCGGAAGGTCGTCGTCACTGGTGGTGACGGCGGCGGCAGTCCCACGCGGCAGGTGACCAGCTGATGATCGTGTAAAGAATTGGATGGTTACCCTTACATTATAAATTTAGAGGGGGATTAGCCTACTAAAATATTAAAGAGGTAACGGATCTTATTTCCACGAGGTTTCAGCGAGTATATTCAGATATGCATTCAC
>Ga0056128_1000695_pt1 | contig 32670 bp, 20 predicted proteins | sample WorMetLIZISLAND2_FD_71113 | JGI IMG/M metagenome (GOLD analysis project Ga0056128, IMG submission 71113) | Marine gutless worms symbiont microbial communities from Max Planck institute for Marine Microbiology, Germany - Olavius geniculatus... ...
GGGGTCAAAAATTGGCTTAAAATGCAATAAAGGAGCGCTTATAACTTCAGAGTTAGGGGGTGTAGCCCGACGAAACTTTGGCACTTGACGTGTCTCTAGGTGGGGGTGTTAACGCAAGTACAACTTTTGGGGGACTGCCCCCCTTAAAATTTGGTAAGGCAAAAACGTGCAAAAATTGGTGCGATTTACGACAACTTTCGAGTTTGAGCGCAAATATCTCTGGAACCGATGAAGATAACGACAATATGTAAATGGCGTTGACGAAAGCGATCTTTTGTGCGTTGAAAAAAAAATTTGTGAAATTCGGTCCACTACGAACAAAGTTATAAGCGCTCATGTTGACCTACCCTAAGTCGACAATGCGCGTTCAACGTATACCAATGCATTTGAGTTCGGGCCACGTGACTTTGATGCCGGGGAAATTTTACCCCCCCGCCTAATTTCCCCCAGTCAGACTTAGGGCACTGGGTGGACTCACGTTGGGCTTTGCCCCAAATTTCTAGTTTTTGTTTTTTTTGGACACAGCGTATTCTACCTAATCCGTAACTGAGTAGAAATTAGACAGCCTGGAAAAAAGAGTTTAATTTCTGTTCACTGCTTATTTGACAAAGTCATGAAAGGTAATAATTATTGATTTAGTAAATGTCTGGATTATGCAGCGGAGGACCTTAGATGTAGACTGCAGGACAAAGATGACATCTAGCATTTCTCAAAAGTAATTCCATTGATCTAACACACATTTTTCCCGGAAAATTGTAGCTTATGAAAGATAAATCCAAAGTATTTATAGCAGCAGCAGTAGTGGTAGGGATGGTGGATGAAGAATGAGAGTGTTGAATGTTTGTGAGCAGGAAGCAGAGTTCTTGGATTACATCGACTCGGAACAACTCCCTCCATTACTGGTTGACCTGTTTGAAAAGGCTCAGGTGCTTATCTCTGTTTGCTAAATATTTATCACTCTCTTCATGTGATGTTGAAGTGTGATGTTATTGCCAACAATGTTTATAAATTTTGCCATTTAGCTTTGCTGGTTTTTTTTTTCTAGTGCAGTCTTTTTCCATCTTGCTCTTTGTGTCCATGTGCTTTGTTTTTCAATAATCACCATTTTAACATTCCACGGCTGTTATAGAATATCTCACATTGATGCATTTTTGTTAGGATAGTCGTTTGGTTTTTGATAAAGCTGTCAAATTACTGCATTAAAAAATAAAATGCATTAAAAATATTAGCACACATATGTAAATTTACTAAATTCTGTGAAGCGGGAGTTTCTGTATTTCAATTAATCATGGTTATTTGACAATCAAGTAATAATCAGGTAATTAGAAACTGTTTTGTTGCCAATCCATTATTCTGTCATGGTCTTGTGACACAGTCACAACTTTGTGGGCTTCATTCCTGTCGCTGTTTTGATGTACTGCACTTACAATATCAGCAGTATTTAATGATGCATTTCTAATGCGGTAACACATGCTTTAAAAAAATTAACGCAGTGCGTTAACGCACTAAATAAATTAACGCTTTGACAGCTCTAGTTTTTAACATATTTTGCACTACAATTTCATTCATTAGAGTCACGTTATCAGAACGTTACTTTTAATTTGCTGAAGTTGTTATGTTGGTTATGTAACAGGCCGGCATGCAGTGTGTAAAAGTCCTACTGAGCAACTTGTAATGCTGTGAAACCCAGCTTAACTGGTAGTAGTTTCCGTAAAATTGGCCGATTAGTGCTTACATAAAATATTACAGCTTTGTAATAAGCCATTGCCTTATTCAGAATGAGGTTCGTTTACTGCTTGATGGAGACTTGCTGAACATAAATAGTTTGGAAGAAGACATAGGCAGAAACTTTATTTAGTGAACAAAAAAGGTTACGATCTTATGAATCTACACTGCCAAAGATATCGCGAAAAAAGTGACATTCTTTTGTCTATATATTGGTCTCGTATAAGCGTCTAGAGTTTATTTGAAGAAATGTCATACTGTTGTGTGTGCCAGGCAAACTTGTTTTACTCTGGCTGTGTCATTGCTGAAGTGCGTGATTACCGACGCAGTGTTGATAACTCATATGACACTCAGTATGTCCTTCTGCGACCCACAATGCATGTGTGTTTTTTTACGTCTTTTCATTCAAGTAGAGAACATTACCATATCATTCATGGTGAACGCATTTACTTTCACATTGCACATTTTAGTTTTATACTGTAAGTTTTAGTTTAATTTTTAAATATCTGGTAGTCTGGTACACTAGTTCTGTTTCTATTTTTTATGTTCATCATTTACCATTCTATATTTCTATGTTTGTGTAATAGTGTCCTAGACGATGGCGGCCATATGATGTGATACGTGAATTGTTTTGGTAGGTTTTTTGAGAGTGCAGTGCAGTTTGTTAATAGCATAGGTGCACGGTTTTTCTATGTCAACAACAGCAAACCTGCATTTGCCTGGCTGGATGGGAGCAATAGTCCTCCTTATTTGATCAATTTTAGCTTAACAGTTGGTGTGTTTTGAAATCTTGATACGGTGGTAATTCGGATAATGCCTTATCAGTGTCTCTCTAATGTTTGTAATGATGTGCTATATTTGGCCATTATATCTGTCTGTATATATATATAGACACTGCTGTGTGACATCAATGCATTGACGAGTGATGTGGCCAATGCGTGGACGACTGAGGACAAATTGTCATTGGAAAGTCGTTTGCTGATGGAGACGAGTGATCCGCTTTGTCTAGACCCTTCTCCCACTGTCCTCCATGCTAGCACAAGACTCGGCTACGATAAACTTAAACTCAGCACACACGCACTCAGACGGTAACTAATCATTGCACAGTTTTGCAGACTATTACTTGTTTATATCTTATGCAAGACACAGCTATGGTAAGGCCTGAAAAATTTCTGTTCTTCCTGTTGCAGCTAGTGAAAAAGTAGGCATGGGGGAGAGGACGGAAAAATAAAAAAAAAACAATTCAGGACTCTAAATGGTACTCATGAGAATAAAGTTAAGAATACTGCTCGTATCATACTGCGCACAAACGTCTTTTTCAGTAAAAACTAATAAATCAGGCATGTGTGAAGTAAGCTTACCGAAGGTGTTTTTGAAAAACCCAGGTTGTTGAGTATGAATATTAAGCTTATAAAATCTACATATCTGATGTGTGCATTTTTTGGTGAACTGTTTATGCATATTTGTGCATTTTTGTTAAGATAATTTATGAAAGTAATATTTGCTGAACTGAACACCATAAAGAGCAATACGCAACTTTTGGCCATTAACCATCTGTTTATTATATGATAGCTTCTCTGTTTAATATTGTTTGCATCAGCTGTGCTCGTCGGTGCTCACAAGCGGCTGTTAATCGTCGGCAGAAGTTATCTCTATGCTTCGCTCCCAAGCACCTGCGTCTCTATGATTTTGTGAAGCAAAGGCACAGCAGACCACCCACGAGCACGTCAGCTGTCAATCTACGACTCGGCACTGTGTCGGTTGGTGGCAGTGTGTCATTGTTATCATCTGATTTAGTACTGTGTAATAATTGTGTTGAAATTTTTTTAAATTGGCACTGTGTCGGTGGTTCATAGAAATAATATCAGCGATAATAATTTCATTTTACTTGACATAGTTAACATTGCAACAAAGTTTTGTTGCAGTTAATGAGAAATGTTAGTTTATAAAAGTATCTGTTATGGTATAGAGAAGTATCATAAGTATCTGAATTAGCAACTAGTGCTAGAAATCTTTATTTGGATTAGCTGTGTGTCATTTTGTGACAAAAGTGTCTGCTGTCTTATTGTTAATTATGCTAATCTGCAAGTTACTGTGTTGTTGCATGTTGTATTACCACTGTGACTTTCTGTGTCTGACCTTGTTCTGAATTAATGCTGTGTGTGAATGTGAATGAAATTTCAGAGTTTTGGTTTTGAATTTATCATTTTTAATTTTAAATTTTTTTATCACTTTAACTTACGCAGCTTTGAAGCCTGTGTGAACAGTCTTGTGATCACACGTTTACTTTTGGAGGACTTTGCTTTCTTTGGAGTAGCTTCTGAACTAATGGCTGATGAATCAAACATAATTGAAAGAAATGGACTTAGCTAACACGATACAACTAAACTACATCAAGAGTCATTGTGTTTTTTTTAAATTACAGAAGTTTGTAAGTTGTAAAAACATGAAAAACTTTATAATGACATAGTTACATAAAACTCATTCGTAACTAAGCTTATGGCTTAGGAAGGTCTTGGAAAAATTTGTATGAAATTGCAGTTTTATAAATTAGTCCCTAGGCCACAATTTTTTTATCACTCTGATGCTAACATTGCTGATTGTGTAGAGCGTTGATTCATGGAAGATGCCGGAAGTGACTCTTACCACACCGGAAGCAATTGATGTACGTTTTCGCAATTTATACTGTAAATTTTTTTTATATCTGCTGGAAAATAGGTTATGTTTTTACCTCTGTTACTCTGTCTAAATTCTGAACAGGTTTTAGCGATTGTTTTGCATGGGAGAGATTGCAAGCCGTAAAAGAAATTCTTTCTAGAACACATATCTGGGTCTGTACATATTGTTTGTCAGTGCATATGGATAGAGAGGTTGATGAACTTTGAGGCGCTGAATGATTGGCCAGGGCCTCCCAAAAGTACATTGAGTTCTTGAGCTCCAAATTTAACACTGTAATTATCGCTCAAGTGCTCATGTTGTGGGGTTGCAAAAATCTGGTTTTTTTTTTGAAAAAAAACTTAACGTGATGTGGGGTTTTGTTCGGTTTCCAGTTTTTTAGTTAAACTGGTTTTTGTAAAAAGACCCGTCTTGATAGGTTTTACGATTTGCACCATTTTTCAGTTATTAAGTTGAGCACTGCGTAAAACCTTAGCGGAAAAGTCTGTTGGTTGATTCAGGTGAGTTTTTGTTTGCATCCCACAACATAGAATGTACCAATATTGGCACATTTGTAGGCTTTAATGTTTAAAACAAAACTTATCCATAATGAAACATTCATTATTAGTGTAATAAGAAACTGAAATTGGATTATGTTTGGGGTTGCTTTTTAGCGTTTTTTTGGTGTCTGCCTGATTATGTCTCAACCCTGTCATACTGTATGTTACAGGTGCAGAAGTATGCGCGGCCGCTGACCCGCCAACAGCTGACCGGCGACAGCAGCCCGGTGGTCATCGAGGAATACACGTTTGAGACTGAACGTCGCGATGGCCGGGTCAACATGTCACGGCTTGTCATAATGCAGCGACTCAGCGATGAATCTTACCTCGGCACCCTCTATGTCGACCGGGATTTCAAGGACTCCGATCAGAAGGGAAACGCCTGCCGGTCTGTTCTAGTTACGGACAGTAGCACTACTAGGCAGTGTTACATGTCTTGTTCGTCTGTCTCTCCACCGTCTCATGTGGGCTTCAGACTCTGAAGTCAAACACCAAAGGGCACTGAAAGACCAAAATCGGAGTGAACGTTTTCAAGGGAAGGTGTAACTGGCATGCCAATTTTTAGGTTATATGGCTCAGTCGGAGGGTTTCATAATATGTCAGCATTGTGCTTACATATTTTTTAGTAATTATTGTTCCTCATGTTTGTGTTTGCCGTATAGTTCTTTTGGTTGGAGTTGTGAATATCTCAAATGCAATCTATAATGCCTATGCTACAATGTTGCTGTTTTAGGCATTCTGGAATACTTAAAAGTTCTGTTGCTACTGCATTTTTACGCACGATAGCAGAGTGCTTTGCACGTTTTAGCCATGGTTGGGGCATTTGTCTTGTCTGTCTGTCCGTCTGTCTGTCACATTCTGGGTGTGTATCAAAATGGTGCAGGATAGGATGACAGAATCTTTGCCGGGTTGTCCCAAGGACTCTGATTTATCGTGACAAAATTTTATGCTTTTGGGTGAGGGGATTCCCCTCAAATGAGGGCATCAAAAAGGGGTACCTTTCTAAAAAGATGTTATTTTGCTGCTATTGGCTTGTATAGTGTGAAAATGGTTGCAGATAGGTACAGACATGCCGCTCATCATAACAAGCACTGGTTGCTTGTCACAAATCATGCTTCAAATGTGTGCTGCAGCCAAAAATTGCGAAAAAATTCACTCAAAATCTCTATTTAGGAGGTTCCATTCATCATCGATGTTGATAAATCTAAAAAGCCAGGCTTTTTAGATTTATCAACATCGATGATGAATGGAATTTTTCGCAATTTTTGGCTGCAGCACACGTTTGAAACATGATTTGTGACAAAATGGCTGGAGATAGACCAAGACAACCTGTGTATGAAATTTTCAGCATTAAACATAGATTTTAGCAGTCCAAGTGCCAATCACCTAGGTTCAAGGAGGCCTGCACACACAGGCGTCAAAGAGGAGTACTCCCTTAAAAAGTGGTTGCAGATAGACACAGACATACTGTCTATCATAACAAGCACTAGTGACGAGCTTTCTAATGGTGTCAACATTGATGACATTGAATGACCTTGAACCCCAAAAATGTGGGTTTTTAATGATTAAGGTTGTGGCACACATTTCAAGAGTGAATTGCACCGAAATGGCTGTAGATATACCTGGACAACCTGCATATTAAATTTTTTGCATTAATAACATGCATGAGGCCTCAAATTTGTGTACTTCTCCAAGATACATTATTATTTTATTGCATGCTGCACACAATTGCCTAGATGACAAGACCGCTGTTATAGCGCGTCACACGAGCTTTACTGAAATTACTTGTATTTCTTTGATGTCTTTGGTATTTCACTTTTTATGACTGTGTGTGGCATTTAGTTTTAGTATCTAATTATTAGGCAACTGTTTTGGAATTTTTTGCTTTTATTTATTCAACACATAAAAATTTTGTTCACTTCAGGTATAAATATTTGTTGTTTCTGTAGGTTTCATCTTGGCACAAAGACTAATGTTGATAAGTATGGAACATTGTTGATCTTTCTGTCTGCATTTGTTGAATTTCATATTGTTTCAATGGTTTTTGGTTAATTTTATTTTTGCCGATATGCTAGTTCTCAATAACAAACTTTTAAGAATTATCCCCCTAAGCTATGTAATGTGATTTGTTTACTGATTTAATGACTTTAGAAGTCTGTCAATTTTTTTGTGATTTTGGTAATGAAATACATATTTTTCATTTTATGACCATTTGTGAAATTTCTGTCAAAAATTTGGTTGATTTAATAGTTGATTACGTGGGTTGCATCTCTTTTTTATGCATTTTTACCTGTTGTGCATTATTTTTCGTAACACTTTTGTTGGCTTTGGAAATTTTGCTCATTCTGATGTGCACTTTGTATAGGTTGGCTGCGTCCATTTTAAGCAAATGATAGATTGATTGATAGAGTGTGTATCGTACTGCTCAGATATGTGCGTCAGTTCCGAGAGATATTCACGGAGGAAGGTCGTCGGCAGGTGAAAATCACTCATCAGATACCTGGACGAGCTCCGGTCATTACCTATACACAGGTATGCAACACGGCGGCTGTGACGACGACCAGGACTACTGCTACCAGCGCCGCTATGCAGCCTGCCGCCGCTGTTGCTGCTAAGGTATACAACTGCGTCTGATTTTAAATCATATTATACTTTTAATATCTGGCCAGCATTGCATTCTTTTCATTAAGCTGAGGTTAGATGTTGAACAAAAAACACCTTTGGAACTGTTTTTACAATAATTATGCGTTGTATTGTATCTTATATGTAGCATAGCTCGAACATAGGAGGTGATGAAATATGTGAAATAGAACACAAAGATGTTTTTGCAGCCGCAACTGTCTACTGTTGGGACAGTTTGTCCAGCAAAACGTTTTTGGTGTAACCATGTCCAAAAGTTTTGGAAAATGCTATATTTTTTATATAACCAATACTTGTGTGCATGTTCCTACTTGAACATATTTCTGAATCATTCATTTTCGTACACTGACAGCAGTTTAGAAAGTTATTCGCTGGTTTGAATCATCATTTTTCTCTCATACAAACTGTAACTCTCTGCAGCCATTTTTTCATATCTGACCAACGTTAGATCTGCATTTGAAATTGCCTGTGAACTTTGCATTTTGGTTGAAGTTTGTTTTTCTGGTGTTTTCCAGGCATCCGTTGCTGTGACTGATGCACAGATGGCGCCACATATTCGTCTGGCGGTCACAGTAAACCCGTCTGCATCAATCAGTACAAGGCCAGAGCTCATCTCACCAACTAATGGTTTGTGTCATGCCAGAAGCGATCAAAGATCCAAAATTTTGCATGTCTAGGTTGGAACCAAACTTTTCACCAAAGTGGCAAATACAACAGGCATTATCATCTCATCAGCCTCTACACTCTACTCATAGTTAGTGCTTTCAGTGCTTTCTTATTTTTCCAACCCAACCTAATACACGGAGAAGAAATGCAAATTGCATGGACGTTTTTTTTTGAGAAAACAGCAATTACTCAGATGGTAAAAACGGCCTGAAATCATCATAATTTTTCTGTATTTATCTGCTAAAAAGTTTCTGCATCAAGACAATGCTCAAATTACTTGTCCATTACAGAATGAACTATACCTAGCAAATGTGTATGTTGTTTATTAATAAACTGTAAAACAGCATTTGAAACACTGGAAAAAAATCCAGAAATGCATAATTTGGGGTTTTCCTTTTGATTTTTTCGAAATGTCATCAATACAGGTAGGATGTTTTGCTATTTGTTCCACACAGTCTTATAGCTGCATTGTTGTGAGTGTGTGCGAATCAGCTGGGTATGGTGGAATGCGGTTGACAGCCCAGCAGCAGCAGCAGCTGATGATATGCCAGCAGAAATCAATCTCATCTCATCAGCCTCTACACTCTACTCATAGTTAGTGCTTTCAGTGCTTTCTTATCCTTCCAACCCAACCTAATACACGGAGAAGAAATGCAAATTGCATGGACGTTTTTTTTGAGAAAACAGCAATTACTCAGACGGTAAAAACGGCCTGAAATCATCATAATTTTTCTTGCTACAGATATTTATGGTGAAATGTTGATGGCAGGATATAGGCACATCATAATATTGTAAAGCCGATTTAGGGATTTAGGGGCAGTTTGCCAACTCACTTGCTATCATCATTGTTACTGTTCATTATTTAAACTTGTTCTGTGTTGTGTTAGTTACTCAGTGTATGTTGTTGATTTGTTGCAGTGGGCAATTTGCCGGTACGAGGTATAGTGGCTACACAGTCGATGGCTGTCATCGGTGGTGGTCGTAAGCTGGTTCCCAACCTACCACAACAGCAGTCGCTAGCCATGGTGTCATCACACATGGAACAGCCGTCAAACTTGGCTGAACTTTTGCTCGGTATAACACTTCCGTGGAAGTGGCTGTGTCGCTAGGGTGGTTAAGCAAAGAACAACACGTACTCACTCAGATTGCTAGAGCTTAGCGTCAAACATGTTTTGTTGCTGTTATTTTTAAGGGGCATGTCATGATTTCTGATGTCAACTAAAACTAGGCTTTAGAACATTTTACAATGGATAGAAACAGTTCATCTAGCATTAGAAGTGGTCAGTGGATGTGAGACAGTGCCATCTGTGTGTTCCTTTTATCATTAATTTTTGTGTTTTTGTATTGGATTAAAAAACCGGTTTTGTTACATTCCTACATTTATCCTAAATCGAACCTGATGTCGTGAAAATTTATACTATATTATCTTGGCGTGAAATTTCCCATGCATGACATAAATCTGCAATATGTGTGATGTGGTCATGTATTCAGATGTGTCAGGTAACCCAGTGTTACCGGCAGGTCAGCAGATCATGTGGAATGCCGCAGCGAACATCCAGCCTCAGCACAAACCGCCGACCATTTCGTCACCAATGATCAGTCCCGTGCTGGCTCCGCCCACGGTCAACATGGCCGACCTTGCCGGCCTACCACCGAACGTCAACATTCAGAACCTTGTGCCACCGATCCAGCAACGATCGGTTGCAGCACATCTTACTCAGGTTGATTGAGTTGCGTAATGCATTAGACAGTAGTGTAGGAACATAATTAAGGTGTGGTGTGATTTTGCCGACCTCTCATCAAATGTCAACATTCAGAACCTTGTGCTAGAGATGCAGCAATGACCCATTACAGCGCATCTTACACAGGTTGTGACTAGCCTATGAGCTGTACTGTATAATGCTTCACAAGGTAGTGTAGCATCAAAGTTGCTGTGGTGGGGATCTGTAAGGCATAAAAATACACACCATAATTTTATAGATCGTAACTTGAAGGTGAATTATTAGATTTTAATAATTTTTGGTACGAGTATTCCTGATACAACAGGCCATCAAAGGAGACAACTCAAGTCCCCCTCACCCAACATATGCTACTGAACTACCTGGGGAAATTTGAACACATGAAATAGGTATCGAAATGAAGAAATATGTTAAAAACATCCGTGCCGTTGATTGTAACTTGGGAGTAGGATAATGAGTTGCACAACTCAACAGTTGAATAAACTGTCAGCTAAAATGCTAGAAATCTGGACGCAAAGGTGTTAAGTGTGTGTTATTTTAAACAAAAAATCATATTGCATTGAAGAAAATTGTGTATTATTTTGTTATTCTATTTTCTCTAGGTAGTGCAGAAACAGACATTTGGAGAGGTGGGAACATAAATAATGATTTGATGGCCAGTTGTGTCTGGAATACTTGTACCAAAATCATTAAAATGTGTTCATCCATATTTAAGCAATGATAATTAAATTTTGGTGTGTTGTTGATGCCTCACAGTGTATAACATTTTGGTAGCCTTCTGCCTAATGAGTATTCAGAACCTCATTCAGATCCAGTAATGGTGCAGCTAACGCAGGTTTATTCGGTCAATAAATTATCTGCAGGAAAATATGTTAAAAGATAGTGTAGCAACATATTTATTGTGTGATGGGATTTTAGTGTTTATTTTAAATTTTTTGCTGGGCATATTATGGGAAAGAAATTTTTAGAATACATCAATAATTTGGTGAAGATGTGGACATAAGTGTGCTGACATGTTGCTATTTGGTGAATATGTTTGTAGTTTCTACTATACAGTCTGTACAGTGTACGTAGCTCATACAATGATGTTTCAGGGTTCGCAGCGACAGTTTGCTGCCATGGTAACAACAACAGCAGCAGCTGCAGCTTTCACCAGTCTACACTCACCAAGTTAGTTCTATTTGTGGTCTTCTTGTCACATTATAGTTTTATCTCTGTGTTCTGACAAATTTATAAAATGTGTGTAAATCACGAGCGCTTTCCAGATTAAATCCTGTAACGATTTGTTCATTCTGGCAGCATTGAACATTCAGTTCATAAGACGGCAGCAGCAGTTGCCGAATGAGATGACATTCATTTGGCTTTAAAGAATTAGATGACATTCATTTAAAGATTATAATTTGGTAAACGTATGTACACAGCTTTTTTAGGTACGTTTACAGTAAGTTGAGTTTAGTTGACTTCATTTATTTTCGTTGAACGCACTTTCAGAAATTATTTCAAGACTTATTGCATTTTGTTGTGTGTTATCTAGCATCTATCCTGCCTAGTCCGACGTCGCACCACGTGGCATCGATCGTGAGCCAGAGTCATCCTGTCTTGCCGGCGTCAAATGTCGCTGCAGTCCAAGGGCTTCAGATGTCTTCTACTTCAGCACGACCACTTCGAGTCTCCACTCCAACGGCCGTCATTCTGCCACATGTATGCGCTGCAATGTTTTACTCAACTGTGTAGACGTTTCAACAGGTCTAGAGTGTATACATGGGGATTGATAATTACAGGAACCCTTGGTTTTTATTGAATAACTCCCTGAAACATTGGCCAATTTTGATAATTTTTGGCATGCAACATTACGAAGAAGCTTGACATAAATGACTGTAGTTTAGCCCACCTCATCTTAATACTGTCGCTGCACTACCTTGTGAGATGCAGAAGTCGTAGTTTGGCCATCTACAACAATGAATTCATACTCTGAGCGCATGCGTCGGCTCAGAAAATCATTGAGACTACAAAATCATTGAAAATTTGTTAAGTGTATAACAATTATAAAATTTATTTTAATATCGTATGTCGAACTACTAAAATGATGCATCAACAGTGAGTGAGCTACTCTGCGTCGCGCGTTATTGAACGTGCTGTTGGTGAGTGGTGTCAACGTCTACCACTTGCGTTCTTGCTAGAAGAAGACATTTTGAGCACATGCTGTAATACAGATAATGTGATGTGACACGTGTGACTTTTTGACATATAACAACTGTTACTCGCGTTTGTCCCTATTCAGTTAATCATTTCTGAGCCGACACATGTGTTACTCAGTATGAATTTGCTGTTGTAAATGGCCAAACTATGACTTCTGCATTTCACAAGGTAGTGTAGCAACATTATTATGGTGAGGTGGGTTAAACTACAGTCATTCGCATCAAGTTTCTTAATAATGTTGCATGCCAAAAATTATCAAAATTGGCCAGTGTTTCACGGAGTGATTCTATAAAAACCAAGGGTTCCCATAATTATGAATCACTGTGTAAAGTGAGTGTGAAGACTAACGAGGCATAATAAACTGTAGACCACATTGAAACTTGATTATTTCGTGACTGTGATTGATGGTGTATTTTGTGTGGACTCTGCGGAGCCACGCATTACAAACAGACATGAGATGCATTTTAGCCATCGCTCTTGACTGTAAAGACTATGGGCAGTTATAACACTACATACTACACCGTCTCAAAAAACTGTGAGATTTTTTTGAATAACTCCGTGAAACATTGGCTGATTTTGATAATTTTTGGCGTACAAAATCACGAAACAACCTTACGTCAACAACTGCTGTTTTGGCCACTGCACATTAATAGTGTTGCTACACTACCTTGTGAAATGTAGAAGTCAGAGTTCAGCTGTTTACAGCAATGAATTTGTGCTGGATAGCGCATGCATTGGCTCAGAAAATCACTGAGACCACAAAGTCTTTGAAAATCTGTAGTTCGTTTAACAGTTAATGTATTCATTTTAAGATTGTACGTCGATGAAGTGAAATGACACATCAACAGCGAATGGGTCGCTCTGGACCAGCAGTTACTCAACGACGTAAACATGCTGTTGGCGAGTGACATCAACATCCACCACTTGCGTTCGTGCTGGAGGAGGACATTTTGAGCACATGCTGTAATAAAGATGATGTGATGTGACTTTTTGAGAGATAATAACTGTTACTGGTGTTTGTTCCTATTCGGTTAATCATTTCTGAGTCTTTGCATGTGCTACCTAGTATGAATTCATTGTCGTAAATGGCCAAGCAACTTCTGAATTTCACAAGGTAGTGTACCAACAGTATTAGAGTGAGGTGGCCAAAACTATAGTAATTTTCGTCAAGTTGTTTCTTGATTTTGTTTGCCAAAGTTTATCAAAATCAGCTTAATGTTTCGCAGAGTTATTCAAAAAATAAAAGTGACACATTTTTTGAGGCACGGTGTAGACACTGGTCGAAATAGTTTACGAAATAATAGTACAATTATCAATGCTACTTAACTAACACTATAAGTATTATATCCTGCTTTGTACTTCTTGCTTGTTGCTCTGGTGCTGGGTCATTAGTACACCTGAACTGAATATTCGGTTCATGTTTGTATTTGGCCAAATTCCGGCTGTATTCAAACATTTACAATCATGTGAGAATTTGAATAGTTTGAAAGTAAATACTGCACAATCGTGCATCTCTGATATTTGTTGACTTGCATCCAGAAACTGCCATCATCAGCACCGTGGTTTCACTCTACCGAACACAATCTAAGTTATTTTTTTACTGCAGTAAAGTTGTGTAAAAACTTTGTGTCTCGTGATGATGGTCAGTGAATAGTGTGATTGCATGACTGCACTGATTTGTGATGTTATGATCACTAAATTTCTTTGTATATCAGCAGTAAATTTTGAGTTGTTTATTCAGCATTCATGTTCATCTTCAGCCACTGACAGCATTTGAAAGACTGGGAAAACACCACATATGTGGCGACGTGCAAGATGAAATGGGTCATTTGCGAAACTTAAAAAAGACTTTTTTACATGTTGGCAGCACCTTAGAACTAAGAAACATGGAGCCATTGGTGGCTGGGTGGCTAACAGTTTTGTCACCGTCACCTTGCATGCAGACAGGTAAGTCATCTCGGGGTCAACTCAAACTGATCTCTTGGGAGTGGGTAAACCGAGTACTGGCCTGTCTGGCTGAGGTTAAGTTGAGGCACATTTACCTGTGTCAAGTGGCAGGTGATGTGATCTTATGATGTCATCCCATATAGCTCTTAGGATTTTTGTAAGAAGTGAATGATTTAGCCATATTATGCATTTGTTCGTTTTTACAGCAACAGCAGCAGATGTTGAGTGCAGGTCGTGCTCAGTTGGTTCGTGGTTCTCTTCACTCTGATCTCAGTGTCTCCGCCACAGCACCAGGTCACTCCGCAGCTCTCTTGCTTAGGCGCCTACCAGACACTCACTTGTCAGAGATAGCTAGTTTTCGTTACAAAACAAAAACTGGGAAAATCACATTTAGGGAGATGTTTGGAAAAGAATGCAGCTGTTATAGGAAAAAATTAAGCATAATTAAGTAGCAGACTTTGGAGGATCTTCCGAAATTTGTAAAAAGTTTATTTTGTGGTGAAGTTTGGATATTCTCTTTGACCACTTTGTTGCTGTTGGTTGGGTGTCTGACAGGTGGGACACCCAGCCTGTAAAAATCTGGGCATGATTCACAGAAGTTTATTAGTTATGACTTACGACAGTCTTACTGTACGAAAAAAATGTTATTTGCCAAGAGTTGAAAGAGCAATCCCCAAAAACTCATGCTTAACTGAGTTTGTTTTGTAACTTAGGGAGAATCTAGGAAAATTGCTGGAAGATGTTGTGAATCAGGCCTTTACTGTAACAATCCCAGAGGTTCTCCTTCAGGGACTTAAACTAGCATGGATGAGCTGCAGATAAGAAACGTTTGTGCCGTTGCCTTCTTCATAATGTCAGCATGGGTCAGTGAACCGAAACATAGGGTCTTTTGTTGCATATCATATTGTCAGTTTGTTTACTATTGCTACATTTAGCGGTAAACAGAAATCGTTCTTGCAGTGTTTGGAAAAAAGATTAACAACTTAAAGATCCATGGCCATGGTCAAACTCACTTGTGAAATTTTTGTAGACCTCAATTAGACATTTCACCTGGCATATATACTATGTTGATTTATGCTTTATATATATATATATATATGAAGTTAATGTCTGAATATACCGAAAAACGGCGTTTCGTTACGTTATGCTGAAAAATCTGATCTTGGCATGTTGCCAGAAATGACGTCAGCGGTTGAACACAGTCAGTGTTTACCAATTAATTTTAATATTTTAATGACAAAAAATACTGTGTCGCATGACAACTGCAGCAGTACGTAGGTAGAAAATATGATTTTATAGTGCTTATGTTTCTATGTGTATTTTACATTGACGATGTGTTTAACCAGTGACGTCATCAGTCTGTCAACATGGCGGTTCGTTTTCTGCAGACTTCTCGTAGATTTCAAATGTGAGCTTCTTCGTGTTGACATAACGCTGGTCGGTGATATTACTATCAAAATTATCAGAAAATTATGCTGTTTTAGGAAAATGGATAAATACGAAGGTTGTAATTGATTTGATTTGATCTTACAGCGTACCAGTGTTACAAATAAAACATGCACGTGCGACGTGTGTGTGATGTTAAGAAAATTGCTGGGAGGCTTCATAAGTTGGGCCCCTGCTGCAACAGTCCTAGAGGTTCCCTCACAACTAACATGAATGAACGATATGTAGCAAACATTTGTGTGTGACGCTATGTAGGTGGCAGCATGGCTCCTCTCGGCCTGTCGTCTTCGCCGATGATGCACCAATACCGTATCCAGCAGCAGCAGGCGCAGCAGATGGTCCTCCAGTCTCAGCCTCCGCAACAGCCACAACAACATCCACAGTTGAGCATCATTTCTCCGTCCCAACAGCAGCAGCAGGGGCGTGGCACACAGCAGCAGATGCAGGCTGGGCCGGGCTTCCAGCTTCAGCTACACCACGGCGGCATGAGGGTCATACGACCACTGCAGCCACGACATATGCCTCTCCCGAGACGACCATAGAGTTGGCTAAACACCACAGAGATATGCGTCTACCTTTATGACCACAGAGTGGGCCAAACAGCATAGAGATACTAGAACACCACAGGCCCGACACAACATCATAGCAGAGGCATGAGAGTCGTACCACCACTGCAGCCATGACATATGCGACTATGGAGAAGACCATAGAACGGGCTGAACACCATAGAGATAACAACCAACAGCATGACGTATGCCTCTCTGAAGATCATGGAGATGGCAGGGCAACATATGGCCAACACACCACGGCAGAAAGAGCGTTGACTTATGCATCTGCTGAGAAGACCACAGAGATAGCAGAACGCCATAGGGATGGCACAACCCCCGTGGCAGCACCAGCTACGGGGTTAAGGGGCCGAAGCCTCCCCCAAATGATGGCAAAGCTTTGCAGATTTCCTCGGCTGTGTCAGAACCAGTTAGAGTTGACGATAAACACAAACTAATAGGCTTACGGTTTTGAAAGCTGCTAGTTCATGGTCATAGTTGACTTTTGTGATGCAGACTAGAAGTTGCAGTGTATTTTCTGAAGACTGTAGGTTGTATTTTGCTCATACTGGTTATGCTGTTTTTTAGACAAACTTACTTCTTTAGACAAAATGATTAGCCCACTGCTTTGTGTGAGTTGGCAATGTTGTATGAACTGCATGCCAAATTATTCTCAGGGCTTGGGCCAACACGCATTTTGTAAAAATTCTGTATCATATTTTAGTAACTCCCATCAGATTCGATTAAGCCATCCTCATTCCCCACCCTGTCAACGCCTGTGGCATCACCACCATTCAGGAATGTGTGTGTGCTTGAATAAATAAGACAAGGCAGTATGGCTGCCGGAAACTTAAATTGATATTGTGTGTCATCTGTTATTCTGGAAAGTTGTATGTGAATAATTAGAAATATCCTGTTTCATATTACATACATCATAGTGATAGTTAATTTATGGCATAATAATTATGCTGTGACATGCATTTGTGTCAAATTCAATGTTTTTAATGTCTCTTTTGACAAGTTATTAAAAGAAATAGTTTGTGTGTATTATTGTTACATCAGCTGTTAATTGTGTAGTTTTTACTGTTTTGTGGTTATTGCACATTGCATTTGTTGAATCACAAAGACCATTATTTATAGAAATAAGTTGAATTTTTAATAGAATATGATCAAGAGATGTAGAGATTTATGCTGTTGGAAAAATAATTTGTTATTAATGACTAATGCATAATTTGCATCATTATAATGCAAGATTTGCATCATTGTTCAGATCAAAAATTGAATGTTTCATTTATATCTGTTTTGCCTTGTATTAAATACCGTAGTATTTGACGTTGTTTTTGTGCTTTGTGTCATGTTTGAGAAAGAAGAGTGTTTACGTAGTATATCAGTCTATTTCAATAAGAAGCGACTACTGAGTGTTTTATGAACTAAATGTTATGAAATAGCATCACAGTGATGCAACATAGATTTTAGCTTTGTCATAACAATTTGTCTAAAACAGAATTTGGTAGACATGCATTTTCTGATTTGTTTTATTGTCCTTAAAATGTTCGTTCCTGTGGTAAATGGGGTCTACTTTTAATCATTCAATAAACTTAAACTTACGCTGACTAAGAACAAAATATTCATGTAAGAACACGGCATCTTGGCCAAAACACTGCATTTCAGCAAAATCATGGCATTTGATAAAAAAATCACGGTTTCCATGATTTTCATGTTTCCGAGATTTTCTACTGTCCCTACCTTTGACCCTGACACCCAAGTTTTATGAATTATGTACATGACTATAGTTTATTACAGACTTTACTTCATCAGCAAGGGACAGTACAATGAAAAAAACGAACAGACAATAACTAGTAGCAGTGTTGTTAACAAGGACTTGACCTTCAAGGCCAAGGACTCAAAATTTGTCCTCGAGGACACACCAAGGCCAAGGACAACAACACTGACTAGTAGAGACAGTAAAGATGCATGCAACAAATCACAAGACAATGAAATAGGCCTGAATGAATGCAGCTCTTTGGTTTTGAGTGTACTTTGTAAAGTACGTAAATGTAAGTAAGTAAAACCAGAATTTATATAGCGCATAACACCAAAATTAACCTCTATATATATTGACTGGTTGACATTCGTGCAGTTTTGCAGTTTGCTTGAGAAATTTTACCCAACAAATAATAACAGGCTTATCTAAAGACATAGAATCAGAAAGTGCATTGATATCACAGATGAAATGTACATTATTACCGTACTATACATATTGAACATAATGAGAAACAAGCAGCACATTGCCAAACAGTGCATATGAGCAACTGATAAGCATATTCTGTAGCACTTTAATCTTAGGTAGACAAAATAATTTCAGTCTTGTTTTAGACAGATATGTTTAATTTCACTGCTGGGTTTTAATGTACAAAGATCGGGCATAAACTTATTACAGAAGAAGGACATCCAATACAACAATCTCCCCGTCATAGTTTTCTATAAATGATAGCACAGTGTATTAATCTAAAGAGCTGTTATAGCTAAATTTTGTATAATGAACAGCTGATATACTAGGTTTGTGAGTCTCTTCAGCTGCATTCTTCAGACAGTGTAAATGCTATTTCCTATCAAGTAGTTTACCATGTGTATCCGTCTTCTTCCCTTTGTTATCTTCCCTAATGGCCCTTCTTCCCTGAAATATACCCCTAACTTGTACTGCTGACAGGCTGGATGTCCTTCCTGACAATCATTAATCAACAAAATCAAAACCCTGAAAGTAACAGCAACAAAACAATTAATGAACCACTAAGCAACAAATCACTTGAGCAGCAATATGCCACTCTGTTAACAATACTGCCAAACGGGTTAACGTTTCTGTAGCGATCAGTAAGTGTTTTTGACTGCACAAAATACCCAGGGGCATATTTCGACAATCATAAGCAACGAGGGTGCTTATTTGAGATGTACATTTTAGAAATATTAAGAACTGGTAAATGTACTAAATACTGCTACAATATTTTCAAATAAGCGCTCATAAACACAAGTTCACTTGATCATATTAGACACAGAAATACTGCTAAAATTATTTGCTCTCAGTATCAGGTAGTTACTGTTTGCAGACATGTAATAATTTAAACCGCCTTAGTATAACCATCCACTGTGTTTGACTAAGCCTTCCATTCCTTTTGGACACGTAAATCGAATACCAGCATGTCTGGTTGGAGTTAGGGCTGGATGTATTCACCTGCGTCAGGTAGCGGCATGATCAATCATTGCAGGTGACACTCAGTAGCTCTGACCTGGGTTCACACAAACAGCTACAGACACCTTCGTCAAATAATCATTTTAACCTTTAAACAAATTACGTTAATGTCAGCTGTCGGTGAGCTCTTGTCGTAGCCAATCCGGTTCTCCCAGGCCAAGCTTTGCCAGCAGCTCTGACAGCATGATGTTCGGTTTGCGATAGAAAGACTTGAGTAAAGTTGTGGACTTTCCGTCCATCGGTGGATAATTCCGGCCCTTGCCACTACCGAGGCACTTGATACTGTTAGTCCTACTGTTCGTGTTGCTGTGCTGCTGCAGGACCTGGCAGTAGAAACCTTTGCGTGGATTGTACCTCAGTAACTGGCTATAGTCTATGACTGTTTGAACGCCAAGAAACTTCTGAACTTGATGCATTGTGGCAACTGGATTAGACCGTAACATCTCTCCATCCACTATATACAGCTGCGAGATGTCGTAGTAGTCCAGCCATCGCTGTAGATGGTGTGCGTAAAGGCCGGGATTAACACAATGTCTCCTCAGCTCCCTCAGTGACTTCGGCGCTTGACTAGATGCGTTGACTACGTCGAAGAACGAGTGACTTAGTGCAGTGCGGTCATTATGTGAACGCATGTGTTGGTACCACGAGTACGCTCTCTGTGCCGGATGCAGCAGGATACAGATCAGTTTGACCCGAGGTAACAGAGCCGAGACCCTACTGGGGGCTGGCTCACTGTTAAAGTACGCTGCACTCTTTTCGAACAACAGACTCCCATTCAACACTGCCGCTGGGAAATGATCCAGATACCAGTCCAACCCCCGCACATAGTTGTCATTGCTGTTGAAAAACTGCACCTCCTCGAAGGTGGTCTCACTCAGTCGGTTGCTGAGGATGGAAGGGTGCATCGCCAGGAAAGTGTACAATGCCGTTGTTCCTGTCTTCTGTGGCCCAATCACAAGGAAATCTGGAAGACGGTTGCAGCTTTTCTTCTCAGACCAGATCTCAAGATGACGCCGATCATCACATGGATTACTCCAGACTGGGTCGGTCTCGTCCGGGTAAAGCTGGAAGTAGTAGTTGGCAAGTTCCAGCGGTGGTCGTGTCTTCAGTTTTAGGTTTGTCCAGCAGCTGATGAATTTCACAACTGACTCGAATGTGTACAGAGCCAGACGATCGTTGCCGAAGTTTGTCATGTGCGTCATGAACACTGATACACGATTGTAGAGAATGGTCTGAAACAGCTCTCCGCCATAGATGCTGTGATCCAGGCGCTGACGACCTCCAGGAAACTTATCAAAGAACATGGTATGAGTAAACAGCATGCACGTCTGCCTCGGTAGCACCATGATACCATCGTGTATGAAACCTCGTCGGTATCGTGCTGGTCTCAGGTGTGGATATTCCTCCGTACTGGTAACCTGTACACCCCAGACCTGTCTCCAGGCCTTGTATAACTCACTGTGTACTGGGTATACCCCGGCGTGATGTGGTGCCACTGCATAGCTGTTGTTAACTGAAATGCCATGTAAGTGAGCGAAATCCTGGTTATGTAACATGTCGTCCATGATAGCTGAAAGACTAGAGAAGTGATGTGCCTTTGTATGCGAATAACTGTGACCGAACCACCAGAACTGATCACGATTGGCAATAAGTGCATCATCGCCCTCGTTCTCTTGCTCTGATCCATGATGAAAAAATTTCCCGGAAAAACCAAGATTGAAATGAAAACCTTCAACATAATTCTGCAGTTGAGTTTGTGTTTCAACCATTGCTTTAACATCTTCCTCAGTCATTCGAACTCCGGTACGTCCCACAAATATGTCATCAACATCAACTAGTATAAACCTGTCCAGCATCTGGATAAGCTGTCCATGTGACAGAAAAGATAAGGCATCAAAGAACAAAACTCGGTGGAGCCAGAACTCGAATCCAGAGCCAAAGTAAATTCGACGAACACCATCATACAAACCACGATCCAGCAGGACTGGCGTGACTTCGGAGTCAACCTGGAAAATTTCTGTAGAAAGTTTGTTGTTATCATTCGGGACAGAATGACCAAGTCTTGCACGAGCGACTGCCTGATAAGTGCTGTGGTTGCCGACAAACACTGTCCAACTGCTGCCTGGAATGCGGCCGCTAAAAGTCTTGTCAGTGCGTGCAATTCTAGCCACTTGGGTCTCGGAGCTGACACTGTAGTCAGTCAGTGACAGCTTGGAATGTATGAACAACGGAAAGTCTTTCACCTGTGCATCATAAAGCATATCATCGGGCTGAGCGAATGCCACAATACCGACCTCATAGTCTCTGCAGTATTTATCTAGCAGCTGCCTGTTCCAACTGTCTAGACCGAGATATGTCTCTAGACGCTCAAACACTATGACAGCAAACCGACCACGATCGGCACGGGTTAGAGATGGTAGGACCTTTCCCTCACTGACCAGTGACGTCACCTGCAGTCGGTGTTTGTATCGAACTGATTCCAGCATGGTGACAACTGTCTGTGCAAGTCGCGTGTATGATGTCTCGACTACAACCAATGCACGAGGATCGGTCTTATGAACTTTACTGCTTCCCTGTTGACTACTATGATCGTTAGTTGCCTGATGATGACCTCTATCGCTTGTACATAACAAGTCCGGTGTGGCGGGTGTTGGTAGTGACCTCTGTGTTGACACCGAGGCTGTACTCCTCACTGAGATAAAGTAGGTAAGGACAATAAACGACAGAGTACAGAAGCCAATGGCCAGAAAAAATATCCGCATCAGTGAAGCATGACGACAGAGTGAATGATGACAGCCGGCCATTGTGAACAAAAAGTCTGGTCACTTGGTTGCACGCGTCAACCTCACATCCACAAAACTGCTACCTACAAATGAAAAAACTGACATATAGTGAAAGTGAAACATTAACATGACCAAAGTTGCCTGGTTTAATATACCATAGAGTGAGAGGAGACAAAATATGCAAGATTCTTCATGATATCTATGATCTGTCACAGTTAAACTATCGCTTACTAGTAGCTCAAGTACTAAGACAAATACTGTCAAAATAGAAAATCAAAGATGGCTCATGATTTCCGAAATATTCTCTTACATGCAAGATAACTAATGTCAAGATAACTAATGTCTGAAACAGCTACAACTACAACTGTTACTGCACCATCAGTTATTTCTTTTAAAAATGAAATGGACAAATACCTGAGAAATAAAGATATAATGTATAACTAAAATCGAGATATAAATGGCAGTATTTGCTACATTATTTTCTGCCCGTGATGGTTGGATGAGAAAAGAAAACTGCAAGCACGCTATTTTCCATCCATGCGAATTGAAACAAATGTGCAGCCATAAACTCTGTGAGCACCTATAATAGGTCAATGACTTCATGCATTAATTAATTATTGAGGAAATATTATGTACTATGTATACTGAAAGCCAAAGCATTCACACACATTTAGAATGAAATATATTTGCTAAGAAATAAATAAAAATAAAACACAAAGTTAAATTTGCTGTTATTGGTCCACATGGACGTGTGCATGTAGTTCCATCCATAGTGGATGGAAAATAGCACCAGATTTGCTAAATGACCACTACAGGATGATTTTCAGATGTTAAATTATTACTGAAATTTTCAGTAGTTATACAAATTTAAATAAACATCGCTAGATGATGCAAAAATGATGAAACCAGCATGCCACACTCCTAGAAACCAACATAAAATGCCACATGCCAATGCTAAGATGCGGGCTACATGCTAAATGCCAGGGGTGCAATGGGCGCATATGTCAGACACTGGGCAACATAACCAAAACGAGATCCACAATTGTACATTACTTATGTTGTCGATGCCTGAAATTCATTCACACCACTCGTTTTCAAATTCTTCACTAGCTAAGCTTACAATCATTACCAGTATATGTATCCTGCACTCTTCTAATAGTGTCCTGCAGTTTTTTGCACAGCTAAATTATTATTAACGAGATATACCTGCTATAATGTGGCAGTATAATGCGCTAAAATTGAAGACAACCTACAGTTTTATTGTTTTCAGCGCTTTTTAGTGGTCATTCACAGGGTAACTGAAACTTTTGTACCCGAGAACTTTCATTCCCTGGAATGAAAGTTCCATAGGTGGAACTTTCGTTCCCTGAAACAATCATCCCACTTTCGTTCCTGGGAACTTTCGTTCCCAACATCAAAATTAACATGGAACTTTCGTTCCCTAACATTGATAGATACTGTACACAATTTTTTTGACACGCTTACAGCTATGCTGCAGGCATCTATGGTACCACTGTCATCCATCTGTTGTCCGTCCATCTGTCTGTGCATAACAGGTGTATTGTGAATAAGTGTTGGATTATAAAGGAAAACTTTTTGCATGGATAATTAGTCCCGTGTTAAGGCTTTCTGCATACAAAATTCCGGGGATGCAGTGCAAAGGAATGATTTTCAAATTTGGAGTTGAATGGACAGGCGAAGGCAAAATGTGCATTTTTTTCAACGGAAAACTAGCCATATCTCGCCCTTTCAGATAAGATGAAAATTGACCTTAGACGACTTTGAAGGTCAGCACTGCAACAGGGACTGTGGTAACTGGAACTTTCATTCCCACGTACTTTCGTTCCCTGGAACTCTCGTTCCCAGGAACTCCCATTCCCTAGAACTTTCGCTCCCCTGAGCAAAAATGAGGTGGAACTTTCGCTCCTTACTCAGAGTTAACATTATAGGCCTACACACTTAATGCATAATAGAAGCAGCTGAAATCAAAGGATGCCAGCATGTGGTGTAAATGCTCAACATCCAAAACAAGAAAGCCCGGCTGTCGCTAGGGAAGACGTGCTACAGCTAACCTAAATGTTTTCCAAAAGACTAAAAATGGGTTTAAGGTTTAAAGAAAAAACTAAATTTTAAAATAATGGTAAAAACTTGATAAAAAATATAATTTAAGAAAAATTTTTTAAAGATTTGAAAAAATTTAGGAACTTAATAAATTTCAGATAAAATAATTAATAAAATAATGTGCTAAAACTTGCCATCTTTCACTACACTGAAGCTGTATGGGTACAAAGATACGAACAAGCCACAACGCCTTAATGCCATTAGTTTATCAATTAAATAATCATAATTCGCATTGGGGAGTGAAACCACGTTACTTTGGCTACGGGAGCAAAAGTTCCAGGGAATGAATGTTCATGGGAGTGAAAGTTCCACGCCACTTTCACTCCCGGGAACGAAAGTTCCAGGGTGCGAGAGTTCCATCCATGGAACTTTCGTTCCTGGGAGTGAATGTACATAATTTGGAACTGTATAGGCTATAGTGCATCTTCCCCAGCAACAGCTAAGCTTCCTTATTATTATTATTATTATTATATCCTGCCGAAACACTAGCCATATACATCTAGTGAGGGGCGCAAAATTAAAGCTTTTTTGCTGTATTATAAGCCCTATATAACGGGTTTGATAATTATCAATGTCGGAACGAAAGTTTCATGCTAATTTTGATGTTGGGATCAAAAGTTTCAGGGAACGAAAGTTCCAGGAATCATTTCACAGTATCCTGTGTCCTGCGATTTTTAAGCATATTCTACGGCGCTGCTTACATGAGTCAGCGGGTATGCTGCATTGCCGTATAAAATCACTTCATGCAGTTAACATCTCGCTCAATAAGATGTTCCTTTTGATAGCCGGCAGCGCAGCCCAACATCGGGTTAAATGTATTTATTGCTATTGTTTACTAAAAATACAAATGTAAATAAATAAAGCATAAAATATATAACAATACGAGTCTCGAAATTAAAATTAGAGATGGGTCAATATATCAAAATTTCGTTTCAATTAAATATAATTTGTAAAAAAATATCAATAGCTTGGCACTTAATCTGACAACAACGTTTTAAAAATTAACTTGAAAAATGCAAAATTGCTATAAAATTGGTTTAATAAAGTTTTAAACTTTTGCTCGTAAATCATCTGTGGTTACTTCGTTATCTTTTGATGTCAGATGACGTCACTGTTGTTTATGTTCAGCACTTCCGGGGTGTGTAAAGATGGCGCCTAGGGCTGTTCAGTTATGTTTTGCGTTTATTCGTTCAATCCCTGTCGTTTTTATCACCGCTGTTATAGGATGGTCGTACTACGCATACGTCGTCCAGATGTGTATCTGTACGTATAGCGCACGTCGTGCTTTGTTGTCACTTTTTACTTGGGACGCATCGTTTTCGAATGCTGTCGTTCTAACAAACAATTACTCTGTCTTTCTAGTGTAAATATTTTAATGTGAATGAGTTAAATTTGTTGATAGCACTGAAATATATTGAGAGTGTTTCGTATTGTATTATTATGCTGATGAATAATTTGAGTTTATAGTATCTTTGGTATTATCTTTCATATATACATTGTAATATTTAGATTTTTATTGTTTTTATGTTGCATTGACATTTTTAATGACTGCATAAACTTTTCACTGACGGTCTAAGCAGTATTTGCTATTTTGAAGTACAATATTAGCCAGTTGTTGTTAGTTCTATTACACAATCATTGTGTGATGTGTTTACAGTTACAGTTAATCATCTTGTTGAAAAAAGTGAGTATTGTTTTTTTTGTAAATAGACAAGCCGTTTGTATCTGGGGCGAGGCATGTATTTTGGACCCAGCTTTTATAAGTACACATTATTTTCCCTTTGTGGCACATTGGTATTTTTCTCTATTTGTAAAAGAATAAACAAACTGTCATCTCTTATGTATTGCATAAATTGGTATCCAATCGTACTAGGTGTATCTGGGACTTGACTTATATCCTAGACCTGGCTTCTATTAGTGCAAGTTACTTTGACATTTGGCTTGTATTTGGGACCTGGCATTTATTCACAAACTGGCTTTTAATTGGAGTTTTACGATATGTAACTACATAGCATAATACTTTGAATAGAAGTCGTGTACATAAGTCATTGTATGTAATGTATAATGGCATGTTGAACCTTAAAAAATTGTGATATGGTTTGTACGTTTTTAAATTTAATAGTGTACACGGTGTTCTTGCACATGTGTTGAAGCACAGTAATGTGAATTGATTTATCATATTAATTTTTTTTCACAATTTGTGCATCAGTAAAACATGCATTCTTTACTTCTCATGTGAGTGTGTTTTCTTTCATTCAAGGGGACAGAGGCATGTGTTCTATATAGTGTGTCAAACCCATACAGACAGTCAGATGGACAGATCTCATTAAAGTAATGTCTGTTGCAATAGCTAGCATTGCCAATGCTTTTACGATAGTAATAGTAATATTATTGATAATAATGCGTGACTTGTGTTTCCTGTGCTTATTGTAAGCTGCATCATCATGTGTTTGCAGTTGTTTATCTGATTTTGTTTCATCCGTTAATGTTCATGATGTGTTGGTGCTACTGGAAAACCATCTTTACTCCAGTTGCCACTACACCCAAACAGGTCAGCCATTTACAACGAGCATTGGCATACTTCAACAGCAGCAGCAGCAGCATTACCATCATTAGGTTCATTACCAGACAAGTGGTAGATGTTGTCCTAGATGCAGTTGTTTTTACGGATGACTACCACACATTCCACACTGTTTTTGATTGCGAGCAACCTGGAAAAGCAGATATGTCCCAGAGAACAGATTTTGCTGCTGATGCTATCTTACTCAGATTTGTTCCTGTTTCTCTGTTTCTACTGTTACAAGATGAAACTGCTTGATATTGAGCTTCTCATTCCAGCAGATGTTTTGCCAAGAGTTACCAATTGTCAAGAAAGAACATCTAAGCTTTATGTGAAAGTTTAACCTCAGCATCTCACATATGGCGATTTTCTTGTCGACATTACTGTGCGCTATATGAATTCATTTACTTACTTACTTACTATGGCTGTAATACTATTAACTTGATTTTCCGTGCAAAACAAAATTTATTATGTGAATGTAATTGGTGAAATTTTATAGCTGTGGTAATTGTTTTGTCATTCATATGGATAAAACGTGTGCTGCATTGCTGTCATGTTATTGTTGCAGTTCTATTTGTCGAAGCTCGATCTGTCACGGTTTGAGCGTGAGATGAGTCAGACGAATCGTCGAGAGATCTTGATGCAAGCAGCAAGAAGTCTACCAATGCAGTGTCGGACAATTAGTGGAGGTAAGTTACTTGACCTAGTTTGCTCGATTGAATGTTTTATGTGTCGAACAATCATAGTAGGTGAGCTTCATGATATAGTTGACTTGGTTGAATATGTTATTTGTTGAACAACTACTGGAGGTGAGCTACTTCATGAGGAGTCATTGAAGTTAGCATTTGCTCACTCTCACGGTTAAAAACAGTCATGAGTGTGCTGATAAAGATATGCTGTGGCAAACAAGTGCAGTTTTTAGTTCATGATGTAGTTGACAGAATGGAATGCATTATTTGCCTGTGAAACTGAAAATTATTTTTCTTGAATTAGGTCGCAGAGAAAAGTAGATCTTTCTGCACTTTGAATCGTGTTGATCATGCGATCCATTGGTTTAATCGTGTGTTAATTGTGGTTTTTTGTGAATATCTGGGTCATATTGAAGGCATGTGACATCAAATGACAGAAGTCAGACTTGCTGCTTAACATTTATCAGTAATTTATTAGCAATGAAACATTAAAGATTAGGCTACCTTAGTGTGTGGAATAACTAGGATTGGTGATACAATCAAAGTTCAGTTTCTGCAGTTTTATTCTGAAGTCTACCAGTAGTTCTGCTTTCTTTGGTGATGATGTTAAAAGCTCAGTGGCATTGAGATAGCCATACAAAGTGATTTTGTCACCAGATTTAAATTTCTTATAGCATTATTTTTGCATCATCAGTGATAAGTTGACAGTTTAGTTTGAAAACGATGTTTTTGGTGGAGTTCCAGAAATGGCTTTGTCAAGACCTATCTAGCCTGTGTCTGTCTGAGTAAACTAATCTTTAGTGTCAGTAACTAAGAGATTGAGCTAGCTAGCTGTGGTTTGGTTCGGTGCAGAAATGCGTTACTGTGATAAGTGCAAGGCACTGAAGCCCGATCGCGCACATCATTGCTCTGTCTGTGGCAGGTCGGTTCTTTGAATGCTTGTGAGATAGAACTTAGGAGTAGTTCTTGTGTTAGTAGTCAATCACTGTATTAGACTTTTGAGCTTCTTAACTAACAACGAGATAATTTTTACACCAGTTACTCATACAGATGCATAATGTGGCCTGTAGGATGTCTTGCATAATGTGGTATATTTAGGTGTATTATGTGAGTGTTGTATTGATGGTGTGGTTAGCGCTGGTTCAGTTTAGCAACAGAAACAACATCCAATGTATACAATGTCGGATGGCAGCAAGTCTCAAGTTCTTTGGACGATCCATTGTAACCGAACCGTGAAAAATTAGTCAGTTGATCAGAAATTGAAAATGGCAGGGCAGTGGTTGCTGTCATCATAGCATTTCGTTATTTTTAAATATTTTAGCTACAAGCACTTGGAGAGCTCAGACCTCATCAAAGTTTATTGTTATTAGGTAATTTGAAATGTGTGGAAATTGTAATTACTTTGTAAGATTGTTGGCGACACATTTCCAGCTTTTGTTGTTATCTAATCATTGTAGTCTATTTCTGTCTAAATGTTGTTTGTTGTTAATGTGCAGATGTGTACTAAAGATGGACCATCATTGCCCGTGGTAAGTGTAGCTGTATTTTCTAGTGTTATTACGTCCATCTGAGAAGGTTATAAATGTATCTAGGTCTGCATTTATTTGTGTCCTGTGTGGGTCCTTGCCTGGACTGATTATCTCAAAAATGACCCAGCATCCATTTAAAAATTTTTTTGTTAATGAGATTTATTGAGAAGTTATCAATAGTCTTTGATGAAATTTTTATGGAGGAAGTGATTAGATTTCGCTAGTTATTTGGATTTTTTGGCAATTTAGGCTCATTATTGAAGATTATTTTACCATTAGTTGATAAGAGCATTAAGTCAGACACTTTGCAGTGTAACTCAGCAACTTATTGCTGTCTACTGTAGCGATGACTGTATTGTTTTTGGCATCATTGCTGAGTTTTTTGTTTATTTGATTTTTTTCTCTGTTCACACAATAACACATGAACAACTGCACTTAATCTGATGAAATTTTGCACGAAATCGTACCTCGACAACTGCAAGAACCCTATTGAATTTCAAGGTTATAGATCAGTGGTCAAGGTTATGTGACCAGATTTTTAGATACTTTACTATTCCGACATAGGGTCTGGTTGCTGCTGGCTGCTTCTAGTCTGGCCCAGCTAGGCTGATAGCTATTGGCTGATGCTGATGTCATTGCTGTAAATATCTCAGCGTGCCGTGGACATTCTTAGCCTTGCTTAAGACTTGACAGTCTAGTAACGAGTGGATTTATGCCAAAATATTTTTGTGTTGTGAGGGTGAACAACTGTGTGAATTTCTCCAACTACAAGTTCTTCTTCCTATTCTTGACCTATGCTCTTCTTTACTGCATCTTCGTATCGCTCACATCACTTCAGTACTTCGTCAGCTTCTGGACGGTGAGCTGGTATTCTGTTCTTGAAGTTTTTTTACGAAGTTACGGGCGATATTAAGTGCTGACTATATGACGATTCTTTGTACCAAAACATGTTGATAATATTGAACCAGGATTGTTGGAGTTGTTTGAAAGTGCATCAAGGGTTCGGCTTTTTCTGAAACACAGTGTATAACTCACAGTTTAACAGGCTCTGCTTATATTGATATCCATCATATCATATTATATCATATTAAACATTTTCTTATTATAAGACGTTATAAGACCATGGGCACATTACAGAGTTGAAAGTTAAATAAAATACGCAGCCAGACCTGATTAAAAACAGTTTTGACTCATCATGGACCAAATCATGGAAAAATGTGATATATTATTGAGTATAGTGTTGTTATGTTTTTCGTAATAAAGGAATATTGATTTGTAATGTGTTATTGCATATAATAATGCCACAGGGGGTTGGTGGTGGTGACGTGCCGATGGCAAATCTGCACATTGTGTTTCTGTTCTTTGCGGGAGTAATGTTTGCCATCAGTCTGATGTCTCTGTTTGGCTACCATTGCTTCCTTGTCAGCCGCAACAGGTCCACACTCGGTATGCCAGATATGTGTCCTTATTTAGCTTTTATATTTGTACACTCACACACATGCAGTAGTTTATCAGTAAGGCTACATTCGCATTTGCACGCGTTGGAGTCCAAGTTCTATGCAGTCATAAACGAGCAGTCATATGAGTAGCTGTCACATGCTTGTTGGCATTTTAGTTCTGTTTTTATGGGATGTTCCATTTTTGATATGCTATATATATATAGACTTTTTGCATCATTACTTACTTACTTACTTGATTTTTTGGGTATATTTTGGCATGTTTTTATTTATACATTATGTGTTTGGGTTTTGGTATTTTTGTTTGTTTGTTGCCTCATTTCCCCAGGTTTATTTGTCACTAGCAGTGCAAGTGATTGCCTGGGCAGTGAACTAGTCTTTGAAATCGATCCAACGAAACACTGCACCAGACGGTTAGGGTTAACCACACCGGACGTCCGATGCAGTTTGGTGCGGTCCAGTGCAGTGTTTTGTCGGACCCTTTGAAATGACCTGTAAATGGAATGGAATTTGGGCTTGATGATATGAGTGGAACTTGAACTGTGCTCACTCACTGTCTGTCAGCCTCACTGTATCCTGTATTTGCATGTCTACCTGTTGGCTTATGGCACTGCAAGCTATATGCAACGCTTATTGTATGACACTGTGGCTGTGTCCGTCTGTCTGTTTGCAGCACGGCTTCTGCTGTATGGACAACATCCAAGCTACACTGCAAAGCATGCAGCATCACAAGCCACATTGCCTACCAGCTTGGTAGGCAACTTTATTTTTTTATCTGTAACTGTTTGTTTGTTTGTGTGTGCGCAGAGGCGTTTCAGACACCAATATTTGCCACTGGTCCAGACAGGAACGGTTTCAACCTTGGCTGTCGTCGCAACTGCCTCGAAATATTTGGTGATGACTCACAACTGTGGTTCGTTCCAAAGTTCACGAGGTGCGTGAATTGAAGAATTTATTTACGGTGGCAGATGAAACGTTTTGCTGTACGACTGACATACACTGGCCCAGCTTAAAATTCCAGAATCATATTTTAAGAAAAACTTGTTTAAATCGGTTTTGGTAAGATTTTGTGGTTAATGAAGGCAGCTGCATGTTTCCAATTATGGTGGTCAAAATACAGACTGCTGGCTTACTGACACATCTACTTTTAGATAGTGCCAATAGGATTTATCAGATTTTGAGTTTTATTGTTGCATAAATTTGTGTCTTAGTTTATTTGCCTGCACTTCTTCTACTAGCACTGAGCACTGATATCAGTCTGCTTTTAGGAAGTTAGGAAAATATGTTTATTGTTGGCAAAAAGTGGAAAATAGTCAAAAAGACAACATTGCAGTGACAGCTGAATTGTGGAGTTTGTATGTTTCTGCATAGTACTTCTAATTTGACTGAGACTGTGTTTGTCTGTGCGTCTGGTGTAAAAAGTGTCTAGTCTATGTTGTCTGCTGGTTTGATTTTTCATCAGATTACTCGGAAACGTTATGATTCATTTGATGAAACCTTGCATGCTCATTTGATGCTTGCAGACTCATCATGGAGTTCATGTCCATTTTTTATTTTAAATATTTCTGGTGTTGTTTCTTCTTGGCGGTGTAATATTAGTTTTTTTTTTTTATTTGCTTGGCAACGCTGTAATAAAAGAACAGACGTCTCAGGAGTGGTTTGTGTTTTGCAAGTACTTCTACTTACCCCGCCATGTCTGTTAGATTTGGCAGGCCTCACACTGACATTGGGCACTTGGTACATTTTTATGCGCGAAAGCAGCTACTGCTTTCAGCGTGTCTTAGCCATCGCAATTCTGTCTCTCTGTCTGTCTGTCCGTCCGTCTGTCTGTCTGTCACACGGGTGGATCAGTCAAAAACGGTGCAAGCTAGGATCACCAAATCTTTGCAGTTGGCTGCCTGGAAGACTGTAGTTTCAGGAACTGTAAAGTGTTTCCATAAATTCGAAGGGGATCACCCCAAACGAGAGCGCTAAATGAGAGGGGGGTGGGCAAAATTTGCGATTTTGGGCCAATAAGTTGCTGTATCTCAGTAACGGTGCGAGATAGGGCCTATGTTACTATTAATCACTAATAGGAAGTCGTACACTGGCTCTCGATTGGCGCCAAATTCAATGACCTTGAATGACCTTGAACGCCAAAATAGGGGGTTTTATGGATTTTT
>Ga0056128_1000696_pt1 | contig 32668 bp, 19 predicted proteins | sample WorMetLIZISLAND2_FD_71113 | JGI IMG/M metagenome (GOLD analysis project Ga0056128, IMG submission 71113) | Marine gutless worms symbiont microbial communities from Max Planck institute for Marine Microbiology, Germany - Olavius geniculatus... ...
GAAAAATTTGATTTTGGTGGGTAAACATTAGCCGCGTAATCTCTGATGTTAGTGGACTGAAGTTCACACAATTTTTTTTATTCAACGCGGAATTAACTGTATTTGATAACGCCATTTACCACTTGTCGATATCCCTATGCAGTTCAGAGATATTTGCGCTCAAAGTTGAAAGTTGTCGTTAAACGTACTAAATTTTGCGCGTTTTTTGCACTCCTAAATTTTAAGGGGGCGGTGCCCCCTAAAAGTTGTACCTGCGTTATCACCCCCATCTAGCAGCACGTCATGTGGCAAAGTCTCATGAAGCTACTCCCTTTGGCTCCAAAGATCCTTCATCTAATACGCTACATTTTAAGCCAATTTTTTGACTACCCTTTGAAATAAGTTGTAAGGGGAGCCGCCGTCCCCGGTGGTGGGTGCGCTAGTAAGACTTGGTCATTCTCTAGCGCGTGTAAAAATTTGGGGGCACAGCACCCCCTAGGGGCCGAAATATGTTCTTCCGAAATATGCGCTTTAGGTGGGTACAATTCAACATCGAGATCTCCAAGGTCACTGGACCAAACTTCACCGGACTTGTTTCACCTAACGCAGGAGGAATCGCGGTAGACGGAATAAAAATCCGATTTTTAATATTTCATCTGTTTTGGAGATATCCGCCGTCGAACTTCGAAGTCGTCCGAAATCGGGCTAAATTTTGCATGTTTTTGGCCCCTGAAATTTTTTTGGGGTGTGCCCCCCCCTCAAAATTTTGGACCGGCATTATAAAATAGGGCCTAGTACTGACCATCATGCAAAATTTCACGCCGGTTGGCTCACGCATCTCGGAGATCTCGCGTCGGGAGAAAAAAAATAAATAAAACATCTGGGCTAAAACTTAAGTCCGCTCCGCAAGCTATCGCTTTCGGGCAGACAAAAAAGTTAAAGGGTTTGTCTTTGACCAACACAGGAAGGGGATATTTGCAGTCAAAGCCCTAGCCAAAACACTCAATTACAAATTGTGGCCAAATCACACACCGAAAAACTCATAACAACCAACTCCAAACTTAATTTAGGCTTAGTTTCTTGTTCTACTAATAATGAATGTTTTATTATGGCTAAGTTATTGAAATAGTTAAATCTATGATTAACGAATTTGCTAATTAAACTAGAAGGTGCTCGTGAGAGTGCATATCTCAGCCAAGTAAAGTGATTTAAACATTACTACTACTACAACTACATCTGCAACTACTATTACACCTACAGCTACAACTACAGAGCTACAACTAGCCTACACTCTACAACAAGGAAAGGGGAGGGAGAAAGAAGAGCCATTTCGTGGAGGGAGGGAAAAGTAATGGCGGCGTTGCTGCTTGTGCTGCTGGTGCAATGACGTCATTGCTATTATGAGTCACCATGTACACAGAAGGAACGACGGACGGACAGAACGACCATCGACCAATCTCTTAATCTCCTCCAATGTTTTCTGCGTTCACCTTGGCAGAGATAATAAACAGCATAACTGCTGTAACTCCCATGAAGAACCCAGGTTATTTGCAACCTTGATTTCTAGTGCTAGGTGCTGTGATGCTGTTGTAGGAGACGCTTTATTGCAAACTGTGATGGGTAATTGGCTACGATTGCTAGTAATAATGTCATGCTGTTAATGCTGCAGGGTTGCAGCAAGTTGTTCCGAGACAATGCTGCGATGCGGAAGCATCTTCACACGCACGGACCGCGCGTACACATCTGCGCTGAGTGCGGCAAGTCCTTCGTTGAGAGCTCCAAGCTCAAGCGACACCAGCTCGTTCACACTGGAGAAAAACCATTTCAGGTTGGTTCAACAAACCATTTCTGGCTGGTTGCGGTCAATTGGTTTCATTAAAGTAAGTAGCTAAATGCATTGTTTAGAATGTTAGAATCGATCTAAAATGTTAAAAGAGTTGGATATTGTTGTTAGTTTTGTCACTAAGACATTTTGCGTTACCTAAGTTAATTCTTAGTGTGAATTTTTTTTATTGTTGTAATATTCTCAAAAATGGTATAGTCGAATAAGTATCTAAGTATCTTGCAAAAACCACTCTGAATGATTAGACATAGGGAAGTTGGTTGATAGCCTGTTTTGGTGTTTCCTTTTTGTTGCCTCACCAGGTGATCATGACTGGCTGATTTTTAGGAACAACATCTGGCTTTCAGCAGTGATTTTTTCTGTCTCCAAATATTAAAAAGCAGAAAAATTTGCTGCTTCCATTAAATCTCCAAAAGCTAGAAGTGTTTCGGCTTCAGGGGGCTTTGCCCACTCTGGCCCTGTGACCACGGCTTTCGTCGTTTGCATATTGCTCCATTATTATGATATAGTGTACCATTTCCGACATTTGTGCGATAGGGTTATTATTTCAATAAAGTCAAGGAAATTGCCATTCCATGCCTGAAATGTCAGGTTATTTTGCTGCAAAAGACCTGTAGGAACCCTGAGTTAAACTTGGAGCATCATCATCATCATTTCTGGCAAGCACCACTAAGAGTGCGTAGCGCCAAACGTAGACATCAGTCTCCAGAGTGGACGGTTCTGAGCCAAGTCAACTGCGTCGTCCATATTAAAACTTGGAGCGACTGCAGAAAAATTCACTGCATTAGTGAGCCGTTTTTTGTGTAGTGCATGTTCGTTGTGGGCTGAAGAGAACTTGGTTTCTACGGTCATGGATTGTAAAAGTACCGGGGTGCAAAAGTTAACAAAGATGCAGAAAAAATTTGGAACTGTTGTATGTAGACTGTGTACAAAAGTTCAAAATTTGTACCTTTGCCTTTAAATTTATTCCGCCACCATTCTTTCTAGTGTGATTGCAAGCGATTGAAAAAAAAATTAGTATTTTGTGAAAAAACTTAGTCAGGGAAAATGATTCATTTTATCCCGAAAGGTCAGGAAAAAGTCAGGAAAAATGAATTCTGCAGAGTAGTAGGTGCCATGGAACTGGTAAATATTGACATTGACGACTGGTTGTATTTGTGTCGGTGGTTTTCAGTGTACATTTGAAGGCTGCGGCAAACGGTTTTCACTTGACTTCAACCTGCGCACTCACGTTCGCATCCACACTGGAGACCGACCTTACGTCTGTCCATTCGACGGCTGCACCAAGAAGTTTGCGCAGTCGACCAACCTAAAGTCACACATTTTGACACACGCAAAGCACAAGTGAGTGCAAGTATTTATTCACTGCCAAATGTGCGTTATTTCCACATTTTCATTGTTACCCACATATTTTATCTGGACAACTGTCTGTTGCGCACATGACAATGAACTACGGTGACAGCAGCTTCGCTGTTAGAGGTCCGGTCACGAGGAACAGTCTGCCAGCTGCACTTCGATTAGACATGTCACTGTTGGTATTTCTTAGGCGGCTGAAAACATTCTTCATGACAGAAGCTACTGACAGCCTGTAACATTTTTTTTCGAACTCGTGCTATATATATTATGGCATTAATAATAATAATATAATAATAATAATATTTTATTTAGTGCTTGGATGCTGTTGGTTTTTAACTACAGGGAGGGCAGTCGGCTTGTAGAACACTTTTTTTTGCTTTTCGTTGCGGCAGATCCCAAAGGATTTAATTTGAGGAGCACTGCTGCAGAAATAACACATTATTTAGTATATTTTTTATTGTAGCCATTTGTAGTTTACACTGTGATGTATATGTTACAATTCTGGCAGCTTACAGCCGTTCAGTAGAAGTGTGTGGTTATTCATTTATAAATCCATTTTTATCTGCTTTTTGCTTGTGGCTGATGCCTGAAAATGTTTGTCATTTGTGGAGTAAATTTTGCTGTTATTAAGACGTTGATGCATTACTGTACACTGTGTCCTGTAAAAAAGTAAACCCCTAGACACACTTAAAGGCCAAGTTGCACAAAAAAATGATATTGGCTAAATATGTGTAGAATGTAGTGCTAATTAATAATACGCTGATCAGTTGAAATAAAAACATTGCATTACATCAATTTCAATAAAAATAATAAAAATAATGTTGTGCGAATGAAATGATAATGTCACAAACAACGCAGCACGCACTCAGACAGGGAAACTAGTTTGCATTCCAGAAGTGAAAGTCGGAATCTGTTAGCGATTGGTGCAACAGAAAGGGAATACAGTCGGCCTACTTCTGGTATGACAGTGACATCTCAAAATGCAACTGCAGTCTTTTCACCCGGTATTGCGCCTCATCGATGTTGCTAGCATTCAAATTCCGTCGAACGCTACATTGACACTATTAGTTGTTTGAGACGTCACAATTTCATCACATTTGTTCACTTTAAACTTTATTTTTACAGTATAAAGATAACACTGGCAGCAGGAAGATTAATAAATATTGATGAATTAACATTTGATGAAGCCAATTAGCGCTTTATAACCGTTACATAAACTGATGCGACTTGGCCTTTAATCCCCTATAAATTACTGAAACGAGCGCCAAATTTCGTTGAAAAATATTTTTAGCAGAGTTATTAATTTTTAGATATCAATAACAAAATATCTCAAGTACCAATATGTCATTACGTAACTGCAGTTTGATCGAAAGCAACGTTTGTTGATGCAATCATTGCAAACACAAACAAAAATTAATTAAACTGTTGAGACAATAGAAAGGGTATCGTACTAAAAGGTTTATCACAGAATTTCCCAGCAAGCTGTGGACATTGTCAGGATTAAACAAACTGTTTTGGCGTGATCTCACCAAAGCCGCTGTAGCTATTGTTTGCATTGCAAGATTTAACTGAAATTTAGTGTGTTGACTGCCAATAGATGATGCACTGCTGACGTAGAATTTTGCCAGATTCAGATGTTGTTCGTTGAGAATTACACAGATGTACAGAGGGGTTTATGTAATGCCATATTGGTAACGGACATATTTTGTTATCGATATTCAACAATTAATAACTCCACTATGAAATAATATTTTTCCAACAAAATTTTGTACTCGCTTTAGCAATTTATTGGGGCTTAATTATGCAGAATTATATTTAGATTCATTTGGATGAGACATTTCTATTGTACAATGTCTATCGGTTTACTTTTTTACTGGACACAGTGTAGAAAATTCATATACTAATGGTTCCTGATTAGTTGAAATACTTTCAAAAATGGTGTGCAGTACTGAAATGATAGCATGGACTTATTGAGTTAGCATCAACCAAAATATGAGCTTTGTTTTACAATAGATTTATTATTTGTTGCATTTTATGTCTGAGCATTATAGTCAACAGAAGTTCACGCACTGTGTAGGATAATGACTTAAGTTGCGTATTCTGTGATGTTTGTGAGTAGAAAGAATTCGCAGTACACATATCAGTTCAAGCAGTTAAATACGTAAGTTTTTTTGTCATGCACACGATTGTTTTGCCCTATCGCCACTGATTCTGTGTACATTGCGTTAGCTGATACCTACGTAAGATTTGCTGCCCATCTCTTAATAGCAGTGATGCATTATCATCCATTCCACAATAGTGTGAGATTGTTAATTAGCCGTCCGTACTATAGTAACGGTCGAGCTGTTGTCATGGTTTTCGTTGTCTGTCCATCCGTCCATCCGTCTCTCTGTTCGTTTATCATGGATGTATTGTGGCTAAATGGTGCGAGATAGGGCCTAGGTTGCTGTTGATCATTGATAGGAAATTGCACATTGGCTCTCAAATGAAATGAAAATCATCAGCCTTCGATGACCATGAAGGTCACCGACAACCATGGCGTTGACGTATGCAGTAATTTTTTTGCATGTGTTAATGCATTAGTTAATGCATTGTTATATTGTTGAAGTTGTTGGTGGATTATATTGAGAGGGTGACTGGAAAGATGACCAACAAACTCGTGGCTGTGTTGCATGACTGTGACATTAGTGACGGAATGGCAACAAAAGCATTTTTTATGCCTCCGCCAATGTAGCGGGCGGAGGCATTATTTTTCTAGAGTGTCTGTGCATGCGTTCTTCTGCATGCGTTTGAGTTTCAAACTAACATTGCTAGCGACATTTCTTGGGTATTTGTTAACAGAATTTGACCAAACTTTCACCACTAACTGACTCTGCGGCAAGGATGAACGCATCAGATTTGGGGTCAAAAGGTCAATAGGCAAGGTCGCAGTTGGTCAGATATGCTCAGAATGCACTGCTTGGTCTTGTAGTTGTCACATGTTGGTGGAGGCATAATAATTGATGGAGTTGTAATTACCATCCAGTTAATTACTGGAATATTATTTGATCGTCAAATAACTGCTGTTTAATGAAATATTGGAATTCCTATTTTATAGAATTTGGTAAATTATGTATGTGTGCTAATTTTTTTAACACACATTAATTTTTTAATCTTTAATGCATTAATGGATTAATTCGGCAGCTCTTATTTTCAAGCAGTATTGCTGCAAGGAATCAATAATGTCAGTTATTATAATGATGTTATTCTGGCTTTTTTGTCTTGCCTTTGTCTTGTCACATTCACGCACAATGCTATTGCTATAGAGAACCACACGTCTACCTTTGTCTTGTGTTATTATCACTAAATCTGCTATCAGCACTGTTGCAAGTCTCTAGATCTTCATTGAATGCATATATTTTTTCTGCATTTTTGACGGAAATAATAGCAGAGCGTTTAAACTGTGTGACGTTTAGCACAAGTGCATGGCAGCTGTACGATGGTACTATTGAACTGATGACAGACGACAAAGGCGCGCTGTATCTATAAATAACATCGTCATGTCTGCTGTGTGCCGTGTACGTAAGTGATGTCGTTGTCATTACCATATTAGCATCATTACACCGTCGAATTGTCATGTTGAGGAATTGATCACGATTAAACAAATTAATGGTGTTAAAAGAAGTGAATGCATGGACATAAATTGTGTTAAGCTAGAGTGCTAATATACAACATAAACTGGCAAATTTAAAATGCAGTTTTAGCACCAGTCAAATTTTTAGTTGTCCTCTTAACAATCTGGTAAATTCCCTTGACATCAATGACATAATTCTTGAAGCCAGTTTCAACTCGTAATTTGTAAAGAATTTCAAATTTGTTTTTAAATTTAGTTGATGATAGTCAACTGATAAGTTTGACTGTAGTCACATCTTGTAGATGTGTTATCGACAGCATACCTTCCATTGTTTGCTGATAGCGACTTACACTATAAACATGAGAAACAAATCCTGTGTTAAAATCACGATTATTGTGCAACTAAAATAGGCAATCGCACAAACAGCATTGATAAGAAAAAGCAGTGTTCATTGTTCTGTTTCTACAAGTATCAGTTTCATCGTAACCTGTTCTGTCCTGCTGCATGTGCAAGTGTCTGGTGGTTGGTGTTGACTCGTAACTTTCAGGTTTCGGCTCGATTCTCACTGCCGGTCATTTGCAAGCAATCTTGAGCGAGTGGCTAACCTACTGTGTGCTCAGGTCAACTCAGCCTCCTACCCTCTGTGGTATGGGAAATGAGTAGTAGCTTATGGGCTACGGGGTGAAGACCTAGCGTGGCTGATTGGGGCAGTGGTATGTCTGCTTGCTGCAAACCGCTGGTTTAATTGTTTGTTAATGTGGGCAATGGATGGCCGCATAAAGAGCTGCAGTATCATTAGCTTATGCCAGTGTTCCAATCAGGTGCCACTTCCAAGATTGTGAAACGCTTTTGGTTTACTGTAAGAAGTGCTATACCAAGCGTTGGACTTTACCTTTTATGTTTTCACATATTATGTCAAGTGAAATCACTAGATGTTATGAAAATACTAATTCACGAAAATACCCAATTGTATTTTCACCAGACACTCATCGGAAGTGTTACATGGTTCGATGGACATATTTGGTGACATCAAGCTGACTTTGGAAAATGGTCATTGAAACAGTTGTGTTTTAACGTTAATAGCGGCACATTTCCTCCATTAATAGTTCGTGTTTTTTTAAACAGATGCACCGCTACCGGCCGACCGTCATGTCGGTAGATCGTCGCAGGGCATTGCACACACGGGACTGTTAAAACGTGTGCTGCGGTGTGGAAGAACAGCAGGCATGAATGAATGGGAGTTGTGTGAAGCAATGTCAGTAGGAAGGGCGTCTGTGATTGTCGTCACATACGTTCTGCTACTGTGCACACAGCGACCGACCGACCGACGGACGTATTGCGTGCGTGAACCACAGTCCAGTCATGTTGCCAGTGGTGCTTACATGCCACTGCTAACAGCTGAATTGAATGAATACTGTCTAGCATTATAGTTGTCAACGTTGTTACTGTTCTTCTGCTTTCACCTTGGCTTCGTTTTCAAGACAAATGCACGAGTGGTACTATTGTAACCTTTAAGTGATCGGAAATAAACCATTTTTACCAGTACATGTTTGCTTCTTGGAGCAAGCTGTGAGATGATTTTTGTACGCTGCGACATTTCTCTTAAACCTGCGGATTTAATAGGCCATGTGTTTTTTTCATTATGCATTATTGGAATTGTATTATTTGTATCCATCCATTCTTAAAAATTTGGCCTACTTTTGTTTCACTTTTGACATACCTGCTACATATGAATGCTGTGCAACGATTAAGCTGCGCTGGGAGATTTCAGTGCAGTGATCTTGTTGTTATCTTAGCATATTGAGAAATTCTAACCTGTTAGCTTATTGCCAGTTAATATCTTCCTCCTTTCTTCTAAGAATTGTTTTCAAATGACTTGTTGAATATCTGGGATATTGCACTGCTAGGCGGGTAGACCCTGTAGTCTGTTCATCTGTATTTTTTGCTGTTTATTTATTCGTGCTACTGCTGCTGATAAAGAATGGTTTATTATTATTAGCCAGTATCCAAAACTACCGTTGCTAATTACACTGTGTCCCAAAAGACATCCCCAACATTTTCAATTGTCACTTGAAAACCAGTTGTCAGATTTTGATAATTTTTGGTACTAATATTCCTGACACAACTTGCCATCAAATGACCGTGTTTCCCACCTCACCCACTGTCCGTTTCTGGACTACCTAGAAAAAGCAGATCAAGCGAAATATGCCTTGAACTAAACAGAAAACCTGAAATAACATTTCTGACATTATCGACTGCAACTCGAAGAAAGATTAGCAGATTTTAATAATTTTTGGCATAAACACTTCTGATACAACTGGCTATTAAATCGTTGTTTAAGTTCCCACCGCAGCCAATGTCTGCTTCTGCACTACCTGGGGAAAACAGACCAAGCATAATGCATGTTGAAATGAATGAAAAACCATTAATAAATTTCATCTATCCAAATCTGTGGTCCCCAATAGCTGGTCTATTACAAAATATGACTGTCATGCAGCAGTGTCTCTACTAGATAACGTTGAGGAATGTTTATGAATTCAAGAAAAGACTGATAAAGCTTGGATTTGTCTAACGCAGAACATTATCGGTACTGCTGTCAATGAATAGAGAAAGCATCTCCGTGCTTATGTTCGCTGGCATTTTAAGCATTTTTACTGCGGGCAGTTGAAAAATGGACAACTGGATAAAATGTCAGCCAAAAAGTTAGAAATGTGAACAAAATGTGTTTTATGGGTTATGTTGATTAAGTAATCAAGTAATCATACCGCATTGGATAAAAAAATAATATTTCGTTAGTTCTGTTTTCCCGCAGGTAGTGCAGAAACAGACATTTAGTGAAGTGGGAAAATGATTGGTTGTTTGATGGCCAGTTGTCTCAGGAATATTCGTACCAAAAATTATTAAAATCTGATAATCCTTCTTAAAGCTACAGTCGACAATGTCGAGGATGTTTTTTTTGCGACACAGTGTACACTCTGTGTTGTGTCATCATTAATAGTTAACTGATTGTCATTTTTTTATGATTATCATTTTTTTGTAGTGCCCACAAAATGCTTTTCATTTTATGTACATGCAGGTGTATGCTAACGTGTAATATAGTACACTATGTAATAAATTGTGACGATTAGGTCATCGATGAACTTCGTTTTGTTTACCTGATCTACAGAGATCTAGCAATAGATGTAGTGACAGGTATAATATAACTGAAGTACCAGTAGTGTTTGGCTGCAGCTTAATAAATGTTTAAGACATAGGTGCATAAGCAATGTAGGAGAGTGAAAGGAAGCTAATGTAACCACGTAATTTGTTTACGAGATTTGCACAACAGGTGTAATTACAGTGACAGGAGCCAGATATTGGCAGTGGGTTACTCGTGGGTAAGGCAGATTAGCTTTTTCTACAAAGAGAGGCATGTTGTACAAGGTTCTGATGTCCTGAAATTTCACGCAGCTTCCGAAGAAACGTAACCTACTGAACACTTGGAAAAATCTGTAAATTAATATGTTGGCAGTATTTTAATGTGGTTTTAAATTGGTTGCATGCAGTTTTACCGTTAGCGACATGTAGTGACGTAATGTGTAATGATATGAACTAAAGTCAACATTATGTCCTTTTAAATTAATGTTGGGGTGCCACCGAAAGCGCTTGAACTTTTCGTCATGACTACAGTGGGAACAATGGTTATATGCAAATGCAGGTTGTTGGAGTTTGGTGCATGTAGAAAAGTTTTCTTTGTGTTTAGAGCTAAAATGATAAAATAACAGTTCAGTCTGAGAAGCTGACCATAAGTAGAGAGATTTGTTTCATTAATAGAGAAGCATGAAGTAAAGACGTGGATGCTAATGAGTTTAACGGAAAGAAAAAAAACTTGCAACTGGGACCGGAACCAGAAGGCAAAGATTACATACGCGTGCAGCTGATGACACAATGCACAATCTGTTAATGCACTGATTGATAAAATTTTTTACATATACACTTTATTATATAAACTTTCAATGACGAATACTACACAGAGTAGCCTTAACTTCACCATCTGCACATACAGCATCACACAACTTTCAGAAGTCACAAGGTTAACACGCCGAGAGATCACAATGCAGAACGAACCACAAACTATAGAAACGGTAAAAGCAAGTTTGTGTAGAAAGGCAATCATTCATTCACATGTGAAATGTGAACACGCTGATATTAAACGTCATCCGGCAGAACAAAGCACTCTTCAGGTAGCATCTGAAAATTAGTCAACTGTCACAGTCACCACACCCAATATATAGGCTACACTACCTTGCGTACGATGGCATAAACCATGGTTCCTACGGTCAGGGAAAACTCAGAGAATGAGGGAATATAGAAGTAAGTAACAGGGTGCAAAAATTGACAAAGATGCACATTTTGAAATGTTGTTTGCGTACAACGGTTCAAAATCCTTTCTGCCTGCTTCGCTCGCAGATTATTTGTACCTCCACTTTTAAATTTGTTCCGCCACCCTTGTTTCTAGTGTGATTGCAAACGATCGAAAACTAACACTGGTATTTTGCGCGCACAAATTAGGGAAAACGATTCATTTTGACCTGGAAATTCACGGAAAAAGAATTCTGCAGAGTAGTAAGAACCACGATAAACTGAACAGCGGGAACAGCAGCCACTGCCACAGTGTAACGGCTTATAGTTGCCACATTGCTCTAGTGTACAACGATAATGAGTTAGACACTAATTCCTTTCACACGCTACAAGGGAACATGAATTACATTACATTCACATTATAATCACCCAACAAAAAAGCTGCTGCTTAGCATTTAGCAAGAACCGACGTTAGCCTAGAATGCTCACAGGCTCAAAACATCCTGTAAACTAAGTTACGCTACTCGTGTCACATTAAATGCTGTCAAGTGCCGCTGTATCACCAGAGTTAGAATGAATTGGGCATAAAAATACCGCACAGACATCTGGATACATCAAAGGCTGCACACGGTTAAGGCCAGTCACTTGGAAGCAACAACGTGCACTGAACATGGTCACAAATACTACCACTACACCACATAGCGAACAATCAACGTCAAGACTGCCGAGATGAACTATGTTATGGTAACCTGAATCGCACACCGGATGCTGAAACTGATATGTTACTAGCTGCTGTATAAGAAAAATACACAGAAGCACCATAAGTACCATAATGTTTTTCAAATTAAAAAACGCACTTAACGTTTCCAAAATTTTACTTTTATCAAATTCGATTAACAGAAAACCCGCCAGGAACGGCAAAGGTCAACAAAAAACAAAAAAACTCCCGCAGACATTATTTCAGAAGACTGGAGTGATGATATGTACTGTACCATCTTCGCACACACGGATATACACAGTGTCCACAAAAAGTGAGTGTGAGTGAGTAAAGGTTCCACAAAAAGTGGCCCCCTAAACATTTTGCAATACGAAGCACAACCCCTGCACAGAGTCGAATAAGATTTTACATGAAACGACATCTATTCTAAACACAAAAGGACATCCTTTTCCAACTTTTCGCATTTTGATCAAGCCTCAGTCTTCTGTCAACAGCATTTCGTTTCTTTATCAACAGGATGTGACGTTACTGATGACGTCAGCGATTAAATTGTGCTGGAAATACAGATTGGTGACAACACCTTGAAAAAAAATGAAAATCTGTATTTAACAGAAAGACAAACTCCGATGAAATTTAGCGCTACTGCTCCAAATAAATGTCACACACTGTATGAAATGTTATTTCATCACATGCAGGTTCGTGGCTGTAATTTCATGATTTTTAGGGGGGGCACTTTTTGTGGACACACTGCAAAACCAAATGGAACAACAGACAACCCATCAGCACAAGACCTCGCCTACCACACAAAGCATTCGTACTGTACATGAGCACCATGAACAGAACCAACATAAGAGGTTTTCTGAGGGTTAAAACAAACAATTTACAATTCGGATTAACAAGCAACAATTAAAAAGAACGGCAATGTTTTACATTATCGACAGTGAGCGAGTGACATGTAACAGATCATTTCAGACACAAGTCCAGGTAGTCAAAAAGTATCTACACCATGGGTCAGACAAGTACATCACTAAGACTTTGTCAAAAGTTTACCAAAATTCTGACCAATTTTCAGAATTATTTCACCAGCAGTCTACATAAAAATGCAAAAAAGTAATCATTGCAGAACCCACCACTGCAGATGTGTACTTCTGCATTACCGTGGGACATATAAATGTCAGAAAGTTAGTATGTGCAGCTACGTGCTGGCAAAAATGGACATGTGAATACACTATCTGTGACATGAACAGTAACAAATTGGACTGCTAAAAATGTTTCTTTAATTGAAATATAAATTCCAAATATAAATAGCAAACCAACGTGCATCGGTGTGGTGGGATCTCTAATGATTTATTTATTGCAAATTTTGCACAATGTGTCACCAGAAGAATTTTGAAAGTTGATCGAAAAATGGTGGTATACTTTTTTGTTTCTCACTGTATAAGGAATTGAATTGTTTTCTTGCAACTTTTGAATAACACTAAGACACATTTCAAGATGATGCTCGACAGTAATGAAACACTTCGTGCAACATGATAATATACACATGATGTCGGTTAAAAACCACAACCTAATTTGCAGTAATAAACGGTCTAGGACCAATCAAATATATTCAAAATACACACAACAGCAATTTAAGGACAACGGAAGTTAGTACTACATACCATTCACATGCGTGATAAAAGATGAAAATTACAGCAAAAATACAATTATCTGCAATTAAAACATCGGCATACCTGCTCCAAAATTTACATGATAAACAACAATAACATAAATTTTAGTCCACTGCAATCTCCAATAACTTTTGACCATAATGCTTAATGCTAGTATTATGTGTAAAATCTATTTTTATCAATGGTCTATTTAACAAACGAAAAGAAAACAGTGTTAATAATAAACTGATTAGGCATTTACTAACCATGCAAATACAGAAAATATATTTGAAAATTTTTTTTATATAACAACAACTCGACACACAGCTTAATGCAGAATACAATAGCAATCTTGAACATTATTAGTATATAACACAAACAAATAGTTATATCCAATATTTGCAAAAAAAACATAGCAAATTAGACTTTTGCAGTGACTCAAAACCTACACGCCAGCTAGCATATTACACCAGATTAAACTTTGTTAAATATTTTAGATCAAACGTTAATAACCTTATCACATGACATGTCAAAGAGATGAAAAAGCCAAATAGCAGAGAAGGAAACTTCTAGGAATACACCAGTATGTGCGACGATGCAATGAATTGCAGAATATACACCGTGGGCCAATAAAAAACATGGCACTTTACTTCTGTACATATCTGTGCCAATTATTGACCGATTTTCCAAATTTTTTCATTGGCACACTTTAAGACAATTTGCAATAATGTGATTATTATACATCCCACTACATCGTGAATGTGTCTCTACACTACCTTGCTAAATATAAATCTAAGAAAAAACTAACAATATTGAAACATTTAGGTAAATGAAAAAACATTTCAGACCAACATTGCAGTGAATGATCTGTATGACACTAAACTGTGTTAGACCCACACAGTCTAGTGTTTACTGCAGTGTTTATTTTCTCCATTTCCTTAAATGTTTCTTATTATCGCTATACAATATTTCGTTTATATTTCACAAGGTAGTGTAGTCACGTTTAAGGTGTGGTAGGATATATAATAATCATGATACTGCAAATTGTCTGCAGAGTGTGCCAGTAAAAGAATTTTGAAAATCGGTTAATAATTGCCAAAGATATGGACAAAAGTAAAGTGGCACGTTTTTACTGGCCCACCCTGTATTTGCACTGCAACCCATGAATGCTGAAGGAGTGATGAAATTTTCAGGTTACATGGATGGAAGTAATGGTGGCATTTGAGAAAACAAGCGATTATATTATTACACAGCCAATTTCATCGTCTGGTCGATGTCAAGTTGGAATATATATCCACAGGGTGTTCCAATAAAAAACGGGAACACTGTTTTAATTTCGAGATAACTTCCGCAAACGTACACAGATTTTTACCATTTTTTTTTCACTGTTACAACATGAAATCCATAACACACAAAGGTAACATTACACTGTACACCTCACCTTTATTATGTAATCACCTTACCTAGCAAAACACATACATCTCCCAAAATTGAAGCTATGTTAACAATGTGCATTGTGCAATGTTATAAAGATTAGTTAAAACAATTCAACACTTGCTTACTTATTCACAGCAATGTTTTGTGATGACGCTATCACTTCATATTGCGCTAGTTGTTCGTTTTAAACTTTTAATGGCTCACGGATACGTAGGCCATGGGTAGAATAATGAAAGATGATCACTGTTTAACGATGGGGTTACATTAGCTCAACTCAAATTTCAGTATGTTCCCTTTGCACTAAATTGCTGAAATTTTGCACGAGAAGAGCCGAGATATTATGCTGATTAATTAGCATGCAGGGCCTATTACTGTTTACTTTTCCGTTTCGAGATTGGTGAAAGGGAACCGATAAAGCAAACATGTAGCATTAATTCTGGGAGTGGTGAGTGTTTTGCTAGGTAGGGTGTTTACATAATAAAGGCGACATACATAGCACAATTTTACCTTTATGCATTCTTGTTGTAATAGTGAAAAAATAACTGAAATCGATGTACATTTGCAGAAGTTACTGCAAAATTAAAACAGGGTTCCCATTTCTTGGAACACCCGGTATTGCAAAGTTCTGCATAAGTACTGATTCCCTCATTTACCTCACTGTTTTACCAGCAATGCTACCGCGCTATGGAGAGATAGAAAAGTAGAGTTGTGAAAGCTTATCATTATTAGTTTCCTATTGAAATATAACACGATAACAAAACTACTGACTTCAGAAAAAATACATCACAAACTCCATTGCACATGAGTGTCACAAAAGGGCTACTCAAAAAATTATCTTCCATATTTAGGCACAATTACTTAATTCTGACAACCTACATTCACATGAATCATTACCCAGATACAAAATAAATGGCAAAGTATAACAGATACTTAGATGGAGATTAAAATTCACACAACATGCCTATAACAGACTATTTTATACACACATTTCACACGAGAAGCGGAAAATAATTATATTGAGTATATTATGAAAAATTTCCGAAATATAAGAGTTGCCAGCAACAGAGATAATCCAACTGATTAGACACATCATCCGAAAATGTAAAACCGATGCCTACCATACTGTACACGCAATGCAACAAGCTAAGACACAAATGTTTTTTAAAAAAATTTTCTCCGAGAATAACAACTCACACAAAGTTGTACAATTGCACAAAGGCCACTTCACTTAACAAGCAACAAGTGTAATACACCAACAATAAGAAATCAATCCGCTGCGACACCAGAGATGTGCGGACACATCCGCGGACGGGACACGCATCCACAAGCCACGGTCACAATTTCGTGGACGCTCACTGAGGAAAAAAAACAAATTTCTTTATCTAAACGTTTCTACTTTATAGCAACAATATTACAAAATTCAGCTTGCATTTGCAGTTTTTTGCACACGCCACACTGTTAAAGGTTGGCCTGGATTCCAGTATACTTTAAACATTCTCGATGCTGCAGACAGTGTGGACGCGGACGCCTAATGACTTAATTTTGCGGATACAAAAGCTACCCTGTGGACAACAACCCAAAATTCCAGCATCCGCACATCTCTGGTCTGTACCCAATCTGAAATTAAACGAAAAATCCAACAAGTAAAAATAGAATCGCAGTAGAATCGATGAGATAACAATTCCGGTAAATGTCCACGTGAATGCGAATTCAAGTTGCGTCTCACAGCAGCACTTAGCAGAATTATGAGCGAAACGCCGGTGTTAAACAATACGCTAACGAACAAATGAAGCTTTTAACAGACGACATGCTGCGACTCCGTACTCATAATCTCCACTACAACTTACTGTATGTACATGAACACATTTTATGCTGCACAAAGAGATCTTGGCAAAATGCCAACGTCCACATTTTTCCTATTGTTAAAGAAAGAGCATTTACTAACAACACTTACTTACAATTTTACAACATCGGCGGCGACGATTTCTGTTGACATATTTATTACTTCATGCTGGCCTACGACTAACTCAACCATCGTAACTCTTGAACTACATGCTGATTTATAACCAGATTCACTGCCACTGTACAGGGTGCGGCAAAAAAGTGGACCCCTCGTTTTTCATTGTTTTCTCAGAAATCGTTATAATTTTAATTTGAAATTTCAGTTTTCTTCAGTAAAATTTTGTTCATTTAACTGCCAAGTAAAATGTAATGCTGTTGAAAAATGATGAAGTTATAGACCTTTTTAACATTACCACCTACCAATTTTTCAGCATTAAAAAATGTTCAAGCTACAACACCAATTCAATAACATCGTTGAAACAACAAGTAAGTAAGTAAGTAAGTAGTCTGCATTTGTAACGCGCCATATGTCAAAACAGAAGTTCGAATCGTAGGCGTAGACACGGTATGATCATATGCCAGAATTTCATTGTCACTGTGAATGTTCTAGGTGTCCACCGCCAGCTCCAAGCTCCAACACAAGCCTTCAGTTGCTTAATTTTATAAGTCTTTCACAGCCTTGTCAATCAGTCCTTATGGCAGGTTGCCGCAGACAACATGAAGCGCTTCCTTGATCTTGGCAATTGTTTTCGGCTTTGTTTTAAGCTTGTGGTAAGCCTAAAACATTGCGCCCCACACGAGATAGTCCATTGGGTTTATATTCGGCAAATTTGGAGGTCACTGGCCCTTTGTGGTGAAATCTGGACAGTTGGCCCGCAGTCCGTTCCATGCGCTGCGCGATGTGTATGCTGGCATGCCGTCCTGCTGGAATATGAACCTGGTGGGCAGCCAACGATTGCTTTAAAAGAACGATAATTTAGTGATAATTCATAAACAATATAAATTACTGTTTATCAAAATGTCACTGTGACATCATCGGCAGTAACATGGTAACCGGTTTTTGAAAATTAAATAGCATTTTCATCTTAAACATTTTTAATGCTAAAAAATCAGTAGGCGGTCATGTTAAAAGTAACTTCATCGTTTTTCAACAGAATCACATTTTACTTGGCAATTAGATGTAAAAGATTTCAATAAAAAGCTGTAAAATTTCATATTAAAATCCCAAACCGTTGCTGAGAAAACGGCGAAAAACCTTAGGGGTCCACTTTTTTTGCCGCACCGTGTACATAAACTAAGTAAAAATCAACAAAGCATTTCTCGCATAATGTTTCAACTGCATCACCTTTTGCTATATTACGCAAAAAGTACAGAAAACCAAGCGCTTATTAGTCACAAAATAAATGTTCAACCACAGCCAACATAATTTATCTTTGCTACAGCAGTATTCAATACAGCTTCAAACAGCAAAGTTATCCAGCTACCTCACCAAGAATTCCAATTTTCCAAAATACAAAATGCTACATTCCAAATAACCATAGCTTCGCTGTGGCAATGATCACTGATTATGCACTACGGCAAAATTTACGCAGAGCTTGGTAGAGTACGGAAAAGTCATATGCAGAGATTACGTGCTCTCGTATTCAACGTTGGCGTTTCAAACGACACGCTAAATTTACAATACAACAACGACGTGACGAATGTTATCTACGCATGGCTCGCGGCACGGTACGGCATATAAAAACAACTTTCACGAATCACTTGGCTGGTCAACTCGTCTCTGAAAACGTAATACTGATGGCAACAGCCTGACAAACGAAGCACCGACTGAATCCCCGTACTTCCAGTAAAGAAAGCGGCAGATACACGGCAAATTTTAGATTACGAAGATCTGCCTGGCAGCAATGGATCGACTCATAAGTGCTTTTACAAAATAAGACTTTAATATACAGCACTAAGTGATGTATGCCATTTCTTCACAATCTGGCCAGGGCAGATACTTGCAGGCCGAAACTAAATACGGGTTGCGGATTTTGAGACGAACTATGGCACATTCTATGCACTTGCGATTTTCATGGCTAAAAAACACACGCCATTTCCATTCTATTATTTCCGCGAAGAATAAAAATTATTTGTCAGTCGGTCCTGATGATAAAATGTTAAGAGGAAGCAACCTAGCAGCACGGGCAGAAAGAAGAAAAAGAACGACGGTTGCATTGCGACAGTCCACATGTACAACAGCGGCCACATCACATGCTATCCATAAACAACAGACGACAGACAGACATTGGTGACATCACCGCCACATTGACAGGTACTTGTACACCAGCAAACTGTCTGCACTCTGTGGCAAGCAGCAACGTCATTGCACCAGCCTCTGCCCGGCCAACTTGTACGTGAAACGACACCAACCTACAGAAACAGCAATGGCAAAGTGATTAGCAACAAGAAGTATTATTAGATTGTGACCAATCTAATATACTCCTCGTGCGCATCACTTTCCTCTGCATTCTTTTAAGTGGTTTTTCATTCCTTTCGGCGTGTATTAAAGACCCATCTAATATTATACTAATTGTGACTGGTGTCGAAGTCGTTATTGGAAATAGTCTCCCTGAAGTTCGTAAAACATTGCCCAATTTTCCGAACTGAGGGAAAAAAATTTTCCAGTAATGGTCGAAGTTGCCATTTGTCTTGTTATACCTCAACTCATGCATCTATCTGGCACCGTTATCGAGATATGGTGCCTCACAAATAACAGGGGCACAACCTTGACTTTTTGAGGTCACGTGACATCATCGGTCACGTGACTATTCAACTCGCAGTGGGCGACTTCGTATGGGTAGTCCATTGTGACCATGTGTCTGTCTTGCACCATTATGGAGATATAGCTATTTATAGTTCTTCAAGAAAGACTCTTCCATGAACGAAAAGCGGTCGGTCGTCAGTCGAACCATTTCATATACTCTTCTTCGCTACATTAGGAACGTAGCAAGCAAGGAGTAATAAAAATCAGCCCTAACACAATACACTTCTACAGCGGTCTGCCTAAACACTGCAGATCATTAAAGATCTCCATAAATCAGCTGAAACGGCAGACATTGTTTTTAAACTTCAGATCTATATATGGCATAGTCAAGTTAGGGTTAGAATCTGTGATGCCATACATTGATCAGAAGTTCAAAACTTGAACAATACAAAGCACGTGCCATCTCAGCTGATCTGTGGTGATCTGCGGTGTTTAGGCAGATCTGTTCCACAACACTGTGACATGCATACTAAATTTTTTTACCAATAAACTGTTCAAAGTCATGTGACACCAAAACTAGGCCAAATATGAAATATCCGATAAAATCAAATTTAAACATTGTCCCCTAGTTTAAGAATCAGTGGTCATTTGCCAGCAGACATCATAAATGGTGGAGAAGACGACTGTGAAAATGGACGACTTACTAGGACTAAAAGTACTTTAACCTTGATCTTAAATTAGGCCATATTGCACACCATTATTAGTTGCACACTAAATTTCATTCGAATCATACAAACGTTTTGCGAATGGAAAGACAAATGCACGCACAGACTGCAGACCAACTTTATTAGTTTATCATTCTTCAAATCAAGTGGTCCAGGCTTAATCACTACATAGAGAATGCATGGTGTATAAACATGTACCACTGTATCTAGAAAATGCAACAGATTGTGAAAAGCCACTTACAACTGACAAAGCTGACAAGTGTAGAATACTCACGAGAACGTCACATTACGGTGGGAGATCTGCTAAAACACTGTCAGCATCAAAGTTGGAAAATGCTGAAACACAAAAAACACACTAGTTTCACTATCTACAAATACAACTAGACATTTACTCACAAAACTTGTAATCTGCCATGCCGTGAACATTTCTGCATAAGAGAGGAAATGATCTTAGCCAACGGAAGGTAACCCTTACACCCAACTTTAAAACATCAGCGCCTACAATTTTTGCTACAGTAATCATTACGCACAAGAGCTAGCATAGCTATAGCTATAGCGCGTATTACCTATGGTAATTCTGTCTTGGTGTCTTGTGTCTGTCTGTCACGTCCCGGTACAGTTCCAAGCCCAGGTGAGATAGAGACTTCGGATTTTCACCATATGATAGCCTAGAGCCTCTATTATTTTGTGACAAAATTTCATGCCGCTGGGTGAAGAGGAACCCCATGAATGAGAGGGAGAAATAGGGGCACCCCCTTAAAAACGTTATTCTACCGTTATGTACCTAGTTTAACATGAAAATGGTTGCAGATAAACTTAGACATGCTGCTTATCATAATAAGCAATGGCGACGAGCTTCTTAGAAATGTCAACATCGATGACCTTGAACCCTCAAAAAAGGAAGTTTTAGTACATTTTTTGGCAATTTTGGGATACGACACGCATTTCAAGAGTAAATTGTGCCAAAATGGCTGGCGACAGATCAAGACAACCTGCGTACATGAGCGTCAATTTTACAATTCAAGTTCGGACCCTCTAGGTTCAAAAAGGCCTGTGCACGTGGGTGTCAAAGAAGGGTACCACTCTAAAAAGTGGTTATTTATCTGCTGTTGGCTTGTATAGCGTGAAAATGGTTGCAGATAGGCAGAGTCATGCTGCTTAGCACAACTGGCGACGAGCTTCTTAGGATTGTCAACATTGACGACCTTGATTGACCTTGAACACTAAAAATAGAGGTTGTGATTTTTTGACAATTTTTGGCTGCAGAAGAGTGAATTGCGACAAAATGGATGGAGAAAGACAGGAACTGCTATAGGCTCTTGCACGTTCACTGAGCATTAGCTATTTCTTGTTCATTCCTTTATGTTTGCTTAGCGCTTACTACTGACTCAACCACAGCATTAACAAAAATCTATGCACTGAAAAAATTCAAATCACTAAGCAGCCTGGTGAACATTCTACAAGATAAATGATGCCCAGAGAAACCACCCAAAATGCAACTGTTGTGCCAGAATAAACACAATAAACAGTATCAATTATCCAAAAAAACAAGAAGAGATGTTAAAAGTAATTTGCTAACTTACACATGACGGCTGAGGACCAATGAAACGGGGGAGCAGAATGTGGTTCTCCGGCATGACTGGTGTGTTGCAGCCAATGCGTGCCGCCACCCATCCTTTGATTCACAATAACTGCCGATGTATTGGGCAGGAACTCTGCTTTAGAGCTCACGCCATTCCATTGCATTCTGCAGTCACCAGTGCCGAAGTTGTTGACGTCCGGCGGAATAAACAAAGGCTCCGGCTTATGCTTCCGACGCAGCTTCTTTAAGTCGGTCTGATCGTACGCAAGACTGGAGCACGACGTGATCTGCGACAGCAGACTGTCAGAAGCACTGTGGGGATATGACGCCGCGCAGGCTCGATGAATACCTTCCGACTTCAACTGCAATGCAGTTGTCATGGGAACAGCAGATGCAGCATTGACTGTATTCGCTGAGATCTCGGGAGCATCTCGCATGATCAGCTGGAGCACTTCTTCGACTGGCGAGTAAGATCGTGTATCGTGTGAACTGTGAGATGATGCGGCATCATTCCTGGCTGAATTATCTGCTGACGAAGAGTTGGTGTCAGAAGTCGGGTGGCACTGTGCACTCAGGCCAGTAAAACAAGTCGAGTCGGTGTTTGTCTGCTGGGTGATTATCATCTGCTTCATCTTGTCTTCATGCTGCAGCTGCTGCAGTCGCTGTTCTATCTCCTGCTGTGCATGTGCCACGTCATGCCTAAACTGCTGCTGGTCCATCTCATGCGCAATGCTTGCGACATGTCGCTGATTCAGATAGTGCGGACTGGATGGTCCCAGCGTTGTCAGCTGCTGTGCCTGGGCTGCGGCATGCTGATGTCCGTACGGGTGATACGCGGTAGATTTCTGGTACCGATGCTGGCAGTTGCTAACAACAGCACCTTCGGTGATTGACGGAAACTGGAAACGACTGGCACGGCTGGGCGTGCCAGGTGTATACGGTGTTCTAGGGGTACGGTGGCCTGACTGCTGCGGAACTACTTGTCTCGGTCCAACAGCAGTGTACAACGTTGGAGTCCTTGGCACTGAGCTGAAATAACCGTCCGACCGCTGATCGGAATTCTGAAAATGCATTACCTCGTGAGGGCTTTGGTCGGAATAGCCATAGCTCCTGCCATAACCAGACTCTGGGTCACCCGCAAGCATATCATGCTGCATCACACCACCGTAGCCCCTTGGCGTAGACCCACCACCATGAGAAAACGATGCATCTACAAACGACTGGCTCTTGTCCGTAAACATGCCGGGTATTCTGTACCCAGCAGTTGGGTATTCTGTCACTTCGGGTGCCGTGTACGTTGGAAGAACAGGCATGCTGTGACTTGAGATCAGAGGGGAAGAACTGCTGCCAAACATGATCCCAACAAGACCATCATCAACTAGCATCTGCTGCTGCTGCTGCTTTTTCATGCTGACATCGGAAGCCAAAATATCAACACCATTCACCCTACCATCAGCATGCTGCTGGCTAGAGTCTGTGCTACCTAAACACACATCGTTCATGCAATTCCGAGAATCAAATGAACAACTCTGTCCAAGATACTGATCTCTTGATCCAACGAACCTCGTTAATTCAATATCTTGTGAAACAAACTCATCGTACTGTCCAGTTTGTCCAACAGCATCGGTGGTTGGTTCGGGCTTTACAGTTACCGCTTCAAGGCCCACCGATGATCTTTCGCCATCGATCCAGTTATAGCCAAAGAAACGATTCTGACCGTTAACGGTGGTAGTATCTTCAACATTCGGTCTACCCATGTGGATTATGCACTGGCTGTCATCGTAGGTTAGTGTACTGCACACCGGATTAACAGACATTACACTTCCACCGCAATTCACTTCCGGCTTCACAACAATCAACTGGGAATCCACTTCAACAGGAGGACTGCTAGACGTAACGAGATGATGGCTTGACGATGAATGCTTCTGTAGCTGAAGTTTGGCCATGTTTATAGTGGGACTTGAGCTGTCGTGTGGTGAATTTTCCAGCTTATTTCCTACCTCAGCAGCATCCTAGCAACAAAACACGTCACAACATTCAACGTACAAAGGTCATCCCAAAAGTTTCCAGCCTTGACATAGTGTACAACAATATTTTCCACAATCTATACATCGGTGAAACATACATACTTTGCAGACTTTAATGAGTCTGCTGCAAATACGATGTCATCGTAATTTATGATGTCATAGAGCTCTAAACCGAAGTGATTTGGATCGCTAATGCAAACAGCTCAATTTTCAAGTCTGTAGCTGGATATGTACAAGCTGAGACCCGTGGCATCCGATTTTGTAAAAACCCTGACAAATACGTTTAAAAATTGCTTCTTTGAATCGGTGAATACAGGATATCCTAAATCTGAGCTGATTGCAAATTAGGGCATTTCAGTCAGTTACAATGTACGTTTCACTTTTGTATAAATTGTGGAAAATATTATTGTCTAATATGTCAAGGCCGTAAACTTCTGGGATGACCCCTGTATCCCGATGCCACATAAGCAAAGTTCCTACTTCTCCAAAGTTTGATCATATGCATTCATAATATAAATACAACAGTGGAATACAACAATTAAATAAGAAAAGACAAATATCACTTAGTTCAAGCTCAGAAATTCATTCCGAGGCACATGATCAAATTTTCTTATGTGGCCAAAGCTCCGTTGAAGAGCATAAAGATGATGACTGAAAAGTTTTCTAGCGCTGCAGCATCGTTCAGAATGCACTAAACAGGCCAATGACCTAATACAGTTTTTATCGAGATACCACACAGCATCAAAGCTCAAGACACTAATCGGGACATTTTCCAACGAGTTCCACTCCCTCAACATTATAACACTAGTAATCTGCAAACAGTTACTATCAGCATTCGATTAAATCCATGTTTAATTCTGCAAAATTTTCAGGACGGTCTGGACTAATCTGCTTATTTCAGCATCATTCATGAGATCCATCGGATGGATGGACACACGCACGGACAATCAGGTGTTTTTATACTCTGTCCAATGCAATGCATAGCAACGAACAGACAAAAAAAAATACAACTAACTTCATCGATTCTTCTTCATGCAACTATCTGAAAAAATCACTGAGTGGTCAAACTAAAATACCCATATCAATCCATTTCTGGCCAGCTTTTGCAGTAACCAACTCTACTCTACTCTCTCAACACCTAAAAACATACCACTGAATAACAGAGCTAGAGTTACATTCCAATGCTTAACAAATTACACTGTAGCAGTGACACTACACAACCTTTTTCATATAACCACCATGCAGCCTCATGTGTCCATTTAGTGCCGGCAAGTTCCGAAAACGACGGTCGCACACAGTGCATTTAACACGTTTCGGCTCACTACAACAGCCAAACACATATCAACAAATTGCTTATTATAGCCGTCCAATATACTAAAAATGCACAACAAAATATGCTATATATGTACTACTAATTGCAAATATAATGTCGAGCAATGTAAGTGCCTTCAAGCACTTACTTTGTATGGAGTTTTGTCCATAAAAGCAGTTATCTCCTGAGATAACTTTGCATTGTTAGCAGTCAATCATAGTAAAGCATAGAAGTAGCCAAGAGTGGTAGTATAGTCACCAAGTGGTCATGGGATAGAGACCACTTCCTGTGTGGCCACCTTCTCATGGTGGAAGCGCCTGGACCCGACGTCAACCGAGGGACCGGCGACCACTGACAATGGTCGCCTGCCATTTGCCTCCGACCTCACCGGCCCAGCAAAGCACCGCTACCCCCGGGATCTGGGGGCAAATTTAAAAAAACTTTCCTAAGATATTTTTCAAAGATCGCAATTCTGTCTGTCTGACTGTCTGTCACACGAATGACTCAGTCAAAAACGGTGCAAGCTAGGATCACCAAATCTTCACCGTTGGCTGCATGGAAGACTCCAGTTTCAGGATCAGTAAAAATTTTCCATAAATTCGAAAGGGGTCATCCCGAACGAGGGCGCTAAATGAGAGGGGGGTAGGAAAAATTTGCTATATCCAACAGATACGGCGTTGGCAGAGCGAGAGGTGGCGCCCTCTGGCGAGTACAAGTAAATAAAACACTACAGATACGGTAATTTAGCCCCCGGTCATCTGGCGCTGACGGCCTCTGGCGACTAATTTTGTTTTACTGTCCTTTCCTTGAAACTGTAGCCAAAAGCCATACAGATTAGATCTACGAACACGAGCGTACGATGGTGCATCACTGTTGCGCATTCCCATTTGTGTTAGCAGGGCTTTTCTTGTTTAAGCTGACCAAACGTCAATTTCCTTTACTTACTTATTGTTGATTTTGCCACAGCGTTACGCAAATAACCTGTGACGTCACACAACGTCTAAGCTAAGTGTCAACACTGCGTACTTCTTTGCAAATTCCGTTTTATTGCACAGCTTTCTCCACGTAGGACAAGGTTAGCACTTTCCTACATATTTGCCTAAATTCTTCCTAAAAGTTTCCAAAGGGGTTTCGTAAATTGCGCACCCTTTCTCAAAATCTTCTTAGAAAGATCTTCTCAAATTCTTTTGAAGACATTTTCTAAAGAAGTTTAGAAAAAAGCATACCTTCTTTGGACATAAGTCTTCCAAAGATCTTCCTAAAAAATTTCGAAAACTTGGCCCCTGATCAGTCCCCAGAGACTCTGGGACTTTCTGGAATGAATTGGGGGGTCAGGATTGGGGTGGTGACCTGCCCCCTCGACTGGGAATGAGAGAGAGAGGGTGCATTCTGAGTATTTCATAAGAATATTCTAATGATGTTCCTTTGAAGATATTGGACATGTGATAAATGAAAACAAAAATCACAAAACTCATTGGCATGTGTGACCCAAAAATAAAGCAAGCATCAGTTATTATATAATCTAAAATTACAGCTACACAAAGTGTTAATTTCTGATACTGTGTACCGTAATCATATAGGACAACAATTTATTAACTGCTTACTCGAATGGGTAAAAACCAGCAGGCCAGACTTTGCTGGAGCTGCCATTCGATGTCATATTCGTCAGGCCACTAATGGATCCTGGACTGCCAGGATGCTGCTGCTGCAGAAATGGCAACTCAAAGTTGAAGACTGCGCCGGTGGCATCCGGCGGAGCACTAGCGGGCGTAAGAGCTCCACTGTCACTGTGCGAAAGTGAGGACGTGTCTGATAACAGCTGCTGATGGTGGTTTTCCAGGTGTCGACGCAGCGACCGAGCGTCACAGTAACTCTTGTCACAGCCGCTGAATTTGCACTCGTATGGCTTCTTGCTGTAGTGTGTCATCATGTGACCGTTTCTACAACAAAGACATGCCCACATCGTTTGAATCGTCACGGAAACGCATTAACGGAACAATAACTTATCATCGTCAGTTCTTTACAACGATGGAATGTCATCTGGTGCCTAGTTACAGACCGAGATCTGATGCTTAGCACTCATCTGTCAGCAACCTCGAGCAAAATGCTGACCTACCACATGCTCAACATACAGCATGACATTGTGGACAAGATCGGAAGCCGCCGTCTTAGATACTTCGGACATGGTAGTCAGAATGCAACCTTCCCGATGGCCACACCGAGCCCTGTATGGTCGTAAGCAGCCACCGAGGACGACCAAGGAAGTGCTGGACTGATAATATTTCGGACGATTGCCAGATGATGGGACTCTCACTCACACAAGCAACACACAAGGCTGAGAACAGAAGACAATGGAGGGAATACAAGAGGCTGTCCAAGCGTGTTTAACTGCATCGTCATGACACCAGAGGAGGACATGCTCAAATAGATCTGCCTGTTATTTTTAAGGGATGAAAATGACAAAGGGTTTTGGCTGAATCCCCTTCTGCTGTTAGAGAGACAGAAATATGAATGCTATGGCTATGGAGTATCTCCATCATGTGGTTGTTTGTGTGGCTGCACAGCACATGGACATTGATGACCACACACCGTGCTGTAGTACCATTAGCTCACGACAATCAGCTGCCACTTTCAAAACTGTTAAGCGACTTTGGTCGGAAAACTAATTCATGTAAGCAATGCTACAGCAGCTGGACCTTTACTTTTACCACTAGAATTTGAAGCCCTCTTCCTACACTGCTATGTTTCTAAATACATACAAGCAGTTAGAAGCAATGAACATTTTGAAGTGACAAGACACTTACAGATGGTCCTGACGCTTGAAGGCCTTGGAGCACAGAGTGCAGGCGTACTTCCTCTCGTCACTATGAATCAGCTTGTGCTTGGCGAGCGCACTCGAGTTGTTGAACGTCTTCTGACACATCAGACACTGAATAATTGACCGGCTGCCGGTGCCAGCACTAGCTGATGAGCCGGCACCACCAGTTCTTAGTGCTCGAGGCTTGCTTCGCTGCATGCCCCTCAGCTTTGTTCCCGATGGTGACAAAGTCTCACTGTGGTTGTCTACTTCATCGGTGCTGCCTGACAGAACATCATGTCACACACGTGTGAATTGTAAAACCTCTTGACAGCTCCTCTGTGCATTCCATAGCCTAGTCTGTGCCAGTGATGCAACCAGAAGCAAAGACTCAAAAATAACTCAAGACTGGACAAAAAAAAAGAGACAAAATCCAGACCCGAACAATAACAACAGAATGATTAAACTGACGGAACTTCTTGTAATTGGCATTTGTTGGTAAAACTGTTGCATTCTTTAACAGAGCTCTTAGTCTTTTGAGTATGATGAGATCACCAACTTCAAGATAATATCAAGACCAAAAGTAAGAGACCAAACCAAATTCTTAAAATCAACAAATTTCTCGACTCAACATGCAGAATAAAATCTCAAGATACCATCACTGCTCGGTGGTGTGGTTACCTCGCAAAAAATTAGCAGAAAAGTAAGATTAGTAATAAAACCTGACCATAAATAAATACAACTCACAGAGTACATTATTGTCACTGAGGCTCAAAACTTAGTAAAATTAACCATCACATTGCATCCATGTGCAGGAAGCCATATACAATTACCACTCTGCTCCAGCTTTTCATATAGCTCTTTAAACACACCATTTCTGCAATACTAGACTCTGTAAGCACTGATGGTCTTCGGCGATGTAGGTAGGGCACCATGTAACATTTATGACTACGATGACTATGACTATGAACTGCACATATGATGACAATTAGACTGCATCAACAAGAACAACGAACACAATGTGCACACAGACCTAAGATAGCGAGCGAATGCAATCGTTCGGCACATTCACCGGCAGCTCCATGCAGTGAGACACCGGCCTGAGTAGCTTCGTTCTCATTAGCACACGACGTAGTGTAACCACAGCTGTTGCCACTTTCAATACCTCCACTGTTGCCAGCGTCAATACTCAGCAGCGAACCACTGCCTCCAACCAGCGTGCTCAGCAAAGTGTCAGACATGTCGGTCAATGGCCATCATCATCGATGTTTAGCAAAATGTCAGCAACAATTAGGCCATATTATACATCTGCAACGAACCACTCCGATGATGAATTCTCAGTCTACAGCATTACACAACACATATAACAAGAAATCTGAGCTATAGCTCACAAGATGTGCAAAAGCCTATAGCAGTTGCGGTTCAGTAGTTTAGCTAAAAATTGGGGTGTTCTTGCTAAGTTAATATACAAATACCAAATTCTCTATCTGGATCTCATAACGATAGTAGCGTGGCACCACCTTGCAAATGATATAGTCTTGTGTCACAGCCCGAATTCACCAAAAAATCCATGAAACCCCCTATTTTGACGTTCAATGTCATTGAATTGGGCGCCAATCGAGAGCCAGTGTACGACATCCTATTAGTGATTAATAGTAACCTAGGCCCTATCTCGCACCGTTACTGAGATACAGCGACTTATTGGCCAAAAATCGCAAATTTTGCCAAACCCCCTCTCATTTAGCACCCTTGTTCGGGGTGACCCCCTTTGAATTTATGGAAAAGCTTTACGGTTCCTGAAACTAGTCTTCTGGGCAGCAGATAGTGAAAATTTGGTAATTCTAGCTTGCACTGTTTTTGACTGATCCACTCGTGTGACGGACAGACAGACTGACAGAATTGCGATGGCTAAGACATGCTGAAAGCAGTAGCTGCTTTCGCACGTAAAAACATGTGACAGATTGGAAAGCGGACACGCATCACAGTATGCATGCAACAACACTATGCAATGCTTGGCATGTATGCGAACATGACACTGTTAGAAAATTGGAGATGGCAGTTTCTGATAGCACATTTTAACAATTAACATCACAACAATGGTCATACTAACTGTAATGAAATTTCATACAAATACTGTGAATAGATTGCTGTTATAGCAGAAAGTTTGTGTTTAACTTGCAAGAGAATGACACACATCAGACAATGCATTAGAACTATCAATAGATATAGATTTATAGATATCAACAGATAGTTGGAATGCACTGCCTGATGTGTGGGTCATACTAAAGAGTGTGAACAGTGCGATTAGTGTGATCAGTGTGCACAGCCTGTTACTATGGCCATTCGCACTGTGCGCCACTCTCCTAGACCAGCCGCATGCACTGTGTAGAACAGCGGCGCACAATGGCTGCAGGCGGGCAGCGAGCTTTGATCTAATCTGTAGCAGCAGCAACCGTTAATTGACATTCTTAAGTGATGTAAACTTAGCGTGGGCGAGCAGAACATGTGCATTTTGGAACAGTTTACCAATTACCATTCGAACAGTATCCACTACCAACACCTTTCGACGACATCTCAAGACTCATCTTTTCTACGGCATCCCCGCCATCGACTAACTGTTACCATCACTCAGTGTTATTGTCATTATAGATCTGCACTGACAATAGCCTCAGAATGATCCATTTGTCAGTGTGGATCCGCACTAATATACGCAGTGACAATAGCCTAGAAATCAGTCACTTGTCAGTGCAGATCTACACTGACAATAACATTTACGGTTACCATCCACGCCTACGATTCGAACTTCTGTGTTGACATATGGCGTGTTACAAATGCAGACTACTTACTTACTTACTTAGCAGGAAATTGTTGTTGTCAGTAGTATAGTGCTGTAATGCATAGGGTCTGAACTGGTTATTACGTAAGCAGCAGTTCTGGTTGATCGCACTGTTGACAGCTGTACAGTCCTTGCTGTGCCTTTCATCTCACCGTGCACGCACGTTACACTGTCAGCCACAGGGCTGTTTAGGCAGATAATGGCTGTACGCCCTGTTCTCACTCTGTGCACACTCTTTAGCATGACAGTGATGTGTGTGTCAACTGCACTACAGTAAATGAATTAAAAATACTGTTTAAAACATCAACTGCAACCGAAAACACAGTTGATTTTAGTAGTTATCAATGATAGTGAACTTCATATGTCTTAGACTGTGCTTACTCATGTCATCAGTAATACTGGTGGCTTCGGTGAATTCGGTGAAAAAATCGGAAGAAAATGCTGAGTGTCAGTTCTTATTTACGAAGTTATTTAGACTTCTATGGGGGCGTTTTCCCGACACGGTGTATAAGCCTATTTAGCCAGATGGCAAAGCTCTAGACTAACAAAAACTAACAAAGAAAGTCTCACTAGTCATACTAAAACAGTTACTACGGCACTTATATTACTGGCAGCGTTCCATCTTTCTGACGCGGCCGTTACCAGTATTTTCTGTGCACGACATTACTCGCAAGAGGATATGTGCATTATTGGAAAAGGAAGGAAGAAAAGACTATCATCACGAAAGACAGCTCGAACACTGTTGGTACCACATAACACAGAGAAAACACAATTACACTGTTGCGTTTTTATCGGTATATAAAATCGGCAAATTCACAGAATCACACTTTGCAAAAACAACACCATCCGCTGACAGCCATGTTACCGTCATTATGTATTTACAGCCCTAGTACTGAGTGTAATATGAGTCATCAAGCAAATAGTTCTAAACGGCAACAGTTAACGCCCAACAATTCTTTAATTATGAATCAAGAACTAATATTGATAAATGCCGGCAACATCACGGCACAATTTCACAATAAAGTGGACGCTCAAAAAGCAAAACTGACAATGAGAACGTGGTGATCACGTATCACTACACGGTACGCATACCGTGGTAAACATCAAACACACGAGAAAGTTATTTTTGGACTGCGCTTCTCTACCTACACATTGCTGACGTCTTTACTGACAAAGATTGCTGGATTGATACCGTCAGTGACGAGTTTTTGGCATAGTAACCTACACTTGTACTGCATACAAGTCCTCAAGAGTCGCATGTTACTAGATCATGTTATTATTACAGGCGTGCAACTAAACATACTAATATTATTGCACTGCACTGCATCCACTCAATTTGATTATATACTTAACTTTCGATATCATATGATCGTATCGAATTCGAAAATTTGATATTTAAATTTCGAGGTCGCCCATCTCTACTCGCCATTTTTGTTTTGTGAGCGATAATGTGTGTATCAATATTTGTTAATATTATTTCTGTTATTGACTGGTGTATTATATTTTAAGCGAAGCATTAGTAAATAAATAATAATTTGTTATTGATTTTTGAGCTGTACATTAGGCTAAACTAGCGGGGAACGTTTTGTTCTTGTTGTTGAAGCTGTCTCTCATCTCTAAAATAACTGAACGTGTTGTAAAATCTCGATTAACCACCCACCTATCATCTAATAATTTTCTTAACCCACACCAGTCTGCCTACTCTAAACATCATTCCACTGAAACTGCTCTTCTGTACATTCACAATCATCTCGTCAGTGCCATTGGTGCACAACAAGTATCATGTCTCTGTCTTCTTGACCTGTCTGCTGCCTTTGACACCATAGATCACAACATTCTACTCTCTCGTCTATCATCCTGGTTTG
>Ga0056128_1000697_pt1 | contig 32649 bp, 16 predicted proteins | sample WorMetLIZISLAND2_FD_71113 | JGI IMG/M metagenome (GOLD analysis project Ga0056128, IMG submission 71113) | Marine gutless worms symbiont microbial communities from Max Planck institute for Marine Microbiology, Germany - Olavius geniculatus... ...
CGCAGAGTGCGATGAACAGACAGGGAGAGTGACAGACACACACAGTAAGACAGACGCCTCGACGACAGCTAACATGCGTGAAGAGTTACATACGGTCGCGTGTGAAAAATCATGTGTCGTTTTAAATTTCGCTCGCTTCGACTCGCTCGTATGTATTGTCGCTCGCTCACGGGAAAAATCTCGCTTGCTCTCGCTCTCGCTTACAGGTCTATTTCTGTTAGCCTGTAATCTATGTCAGTATCATTCATTTGGCATGGATACAAAATGCCTGATTTAGAAATTTTTTGCTGCACCGTGATGAAACCATGGCATTTGGGCAATCTGCTTGAACTTGTGTCAGCTATTTGTACTCTATTTGTATTCAGCTGAATAATATAACAAATTATTTTTATTTGGCTGAATAGTAAAATCTGCTATTCAGTTCAGCCCTAACACATAGTAATGATATCAACACAGCCAGACTGTCTGACATTTATGCACGAAAACTTACGATGAATTTAGCATAATAAGTCTATGTAATTTTGCTGCTAATGTTTGATTTGATGTACATCTTTTTCAATTCGGAAGCTGTATATGGGCCAGAGAATCTCGTGCAGGCTGGAAAATGTTGCTTTGCTGTCGAACATACTCTGGCCTGTGGAGTCCTCTTTTTGTAGCGGCCGCTGTTTGGTCGAACATGCTGAACATGCCTGAAAGGTGAAAGGTGGTGTATAGCTCTTAATAGGAAACCCGTCACAGAGCTACGGAGCATCACCTGCCATATGGGATCACACAGTGTTAGCTGACATCTGACACAGGTAAACGTCCCCCGCCTTTGGAGATGCTTGGTGTCTGGCAGTTTTCATGGTTTTCAAAACTACTCTCGACTTAAGTATGGTGACTGGTATTTTATTATAGCTTTGTCATTGAATCAGTACTAATACTGTGTGATAATGGCTAGTTTATCTCTTTGTACTGTGGCGTATCTTACTGCTGTAGATGGCTGTATGACGTATCTGACGGCCAATACGATCCAGTTCACGCGGTCGTATTTGTCATTCTGTGACGACCTACTAAAGGTCTACACGGGAAACAGACATCATCTCATCACATCTGCATTCACTGATATTCTCACTGCGCATGTCAGCTGCACACAGAGAGCTGCTGCTGCTGACAAGTTCAAGAACGAGGTTAGTTTATAGTGATAGTGGTGGTGACTGGTGGTGGCTTAGCTTTGCGGTAACATTGTTAGTCACATCAACGAAGATACTCGACTTTGGGCTGTGTTAATACTGAGATGGGTGACCAGTCACGAGTGTAACATCTTCATATTTGACCGAGGCACCCAGGCTAAAACTTAGCCAGGTTATCCCTGCAGGGGTAGACAAAATGAGTACTGGCAGTAGTTACCGGTATATGGCCACGACTGGGGAATGAATGGCAAGTTCTGCTATACCAGGACTGCTGACATACTAACCCAGTTGGTTAAAGGAGCTGGCTGTTAGTAGAGCCGGTCATCTGGTCGCTTTGTTTGTATGCTAGCTTAATTGGGTCAAACCCTTTCTGGCTTAATGCATCGGAAAAAGGATGAGCTTCCATGCATTGGACCTAGCTGTTTATGCTGCATCTTCATGTCAACTGCCTACAGATAGCTAACATTTTCTTGGCTGCTTGAGAAGCATATGACCACTTCGTTTCCGAGATATTTGCAAAACAAGATACTTATTGCACAAATCTAGTATGTGATAGATATATAACGATAGATATATAACGGACAATCTGACAGTCTTTATATCAACAGCTGTGTACGAGATCATCTAAGTCAAAACGAGACCCGAGGCATTGAGCATTTTGTTGGATCTAAGACCGAGATGAGACTTTGACATGTGTCGAGACCGAGACATGCAAACCTAGACAACTTCTGTATATACTGGCACCTATTTTTTTATTTTTGGCTCTGCTTCTACAGTCTTTATCATCACATGTCTTTTGCATGCTCTGAGCCTGTCAGTGAAAGAATTTATAAAGTCGACCAAAGCTTGGTTGACATTATGGGAATAACTTGTTTGTGTCGCCGAGCAACGTTTGTGTGTGTCGTGTTTAGGCGCTTGTGATTGGTCAGAATGCTCGGTTCCTGCGTAGTTCGTTGTTGCCGCTGATACAGCAGAAGTACACGCAAGCGACGGGTGTCTCGCTGGCTGGCTACGACAACATTGATAAGACACTGGCCGATATACACAGGAAACTGCTGCCGCAAACAAGCTTACGCTCTTAGTTCACCTCAATAATTAGCGCCATCATACTTTAAAAAAGGTGGGGCAGAAAGTTGCAGTTTTCGACAGACAGTGCAAATTTCTTGCAGCATTCCAACAGATGCCATCAAATTTCTGACAGAGGAGATCATGGGTGCTCGACATATTGATTTTGCTTCTAAATTTTCTTAAAATGAGGGTTTTAGACTCAAATTTTGCATTTTGGATGACAATTTTCTGACAAGAAAAGATTTTCTGACAATTTTCTGACAGCCAAAAAATTTCGGGTGGAGAGGCAATTGCTTCCTACCTCCCTTCAACCACGAGGCTACTGAAAGTCGTCTGGGAATGTATCATTTTCCGCAGCTTTGTGTGATGTTTTAATCTGGGGCTGCCTTATGCTAAATGAACGCACCCTGCGTTAATACCAGCCGGACAGACCAGTACTCGATTTACTTACCTCGGTAGGATGGAAGGCTGAGTTGACCTTGGTGGCTAGTTATATATTCAGATGGTTTACTTGTCCACTGACACATAACCACGTAATGAGTCACATAACCACTTGATAGCAACCCAAAAATGGGAGTTGGTCATAAGTCTACTGTTTAAGCGTTACGCCACCAAACCAGCATGTCTGTTGTGACAACAGCCTGGAAACATGGGATATTTTTGTCGTCATCGGTTAATAATGTGAGCTTGCTGCAGTCGTAAACTGTTTTGTAGTAACTAAATGCACATTTACTATTCACAGTATTTATTTGCCTTTACATTGCTGTCGGTGTTCGTCAGTCAATGATCCCATGCCTCCTGGCAAGTTTGGTCCTGGTAAGTCCTGGAAAAGCAAATCCTGGATAGTTGATGAATTTACAGAGGTTCCAAATAAGCAACGCGTAGCACTAGCGTAGCACTTACTTACTGATATGCAATGATGAGATGAATCTCAAAATAGCCTAATTGGCATTTCATACGTTTGATTACAATTTTAATCTGTAAGTCTATATATGGCAAGTAACTGCTGTTTGTCTTTATAATTATTTAAACGTTGATGGTCTCTGAGAAGGTCCTGAAATACGTTTTAACGGTTCTGGAAAGTCCTGGAATTTTTGGCCAGTAAAAGTATGAGAGAGTAGCAGATAAAACCTGACGACAAGACCAGCAACAGTCAAGTGAGATGAAGCTAGGATAATGGGTTCAAACGTTCTTGCGCGGTGGCCACAATTCTGGGGGCAAATTCAAGGACTTTTCAAATACTTTCAAGTGTCTTTTCCAGAGTGTTACATTACCGCGATATTTTACCACTTTATGTTATACATTTCTGGCATTGTATAAATATTTTCACATCGCAGTCATGCATGATTCAATACAATACAATCAGTGGCAGTTTTAGGCCCGGGCTGGGGGAGGGCTGGGCCCCCCAGTTTGTCTCCAGCCCCCCCAGTTTTGTTGCCACCCATGATTCTTTTTGCAAAGATAAGACAAATATCTGATTTCTTTGCGTTTCCAAGTTTCAGAAAAGCTGGCAAATCAACGGTTTCCACTGAAAGTCCAAAAACTAAAACTGCTTCAGCTTCAGGGGGCAAAGGCCCCCCTGACCTCCTGACCAGCGGCTGTACCCAGCGCAACGCCTATTCGACTCCGATCACGCTGAGGGTCAGTTAGTTCGAAGTAGTTGCAGCTTTTGTACTTGCAACAATCTGGACAGGGTAGCCCCGTTTAATCATTGTAATGTTGTCGCAAAGCTGACCTCAAGTTGAGGCCAAGCTTGGCTAAATGACCGGGTAAGATACAGCAGCACATGCAGTGATATAAGTAGACAGACAAGTAGCAGGAGTGGCAGCGAAGCTGTGCCTAGCTGTCTTAAAATAGCTCAACAGCGAGGCCTATATATAATGCGGGCGCAGCAGCACAGCACCCACAAGTTCCACAACCCAACCATTGCCACAACGTGGACGAAGAAATTTGGACTTTCGACGGCTTCCTTTTCAACGTTTTTAAGGTTAGCACTTTTTTGCACATCGCCTGAGCAAGCGAGCATATTTGCATAGACTCTATGGCGTACTACATATGAATGAGCTTTGATTGGCAGGCAGCTAACCAGTTTAAATTAAATTTTGATTTTTCTAAACAAATATTGTGTCTACAATAAACCAGCAATCAACGAATTGACCGGCAAATTTTGTGAAATGTTAAATAAACTATGCAGAAATCTTGAAAACAGCGTTTTGTCACTAACGTGTTATGTTGTGGGCGTGTCTTTATGTAAATTGAACCATAGTCTCGCTTTCGACGCTTTGCGAAAAGTGTTTACCGTTTACGTTGTTTATATTTTTGAGTGATAGGAGGTGGAATTAGAATTTCATTTTCTTCGTTATTTTCTGTATGTTTGATATTGTTTTGTTGTAATTGGTTTAGATCCACATGATGTAACCACACAGTCGCACAAGTATCGGATGATGATGGTGATGTCGACATGTATGATGGTTGAACGGCGTCGAAGGAAAGGTCACTGAACGACTACCGCTGCTGTCACGGTCTGCATTGCAGTAAGTAAGAGATCTGTAACTTCGTAAGAGATGGGTTTGAGGCCAGCATTTTCAAGGACAAGGCCACTAAGTAAAAAGTAAGTAATCTTGCATGACAATTTTATACTGCACATCAGAAGCCTTGTTAATATTCATAGCATAGTGAACGACAGAAATACTCAAGACAAACATAATTTCAATCTCCTTGCACAGAGCCCATTTATCGGAGGCCAAATCCACAGTTTTGGGTTTAAGCTGTTTTCAAGGTCAGGGCAAAGGCCAGTGCTTGAATATCAACCGATCTGCAAATGATTTGCTGCACTACAGTCGCTATTTTTTTATCCAATGTGCACAAACGTGGTGTATGCAACATAAAACATGCTTGAGTTTTGGCTTTTTATCATTTGCATCACTCACATAAAATGTAGGCATGGGTTTCTGTACTGTGCATTTCACTGGATGGAAATTAAGCATAACTCTTAAATTAGTGCTGTGCCAAACAATATCAGTAGTTCAGTTGTAGTTCATTTTTTGAAGTGTTTTTGTTAGGATTTCTGTTGGATTTATTATGCCCACAGGTTTTTGTGAAGGAATTTTTTTTTCGTTCTGTCTTGGATTTACTGGAGTTTGCAACATTTTCATAATTTGTTAAGTATTATTCTGAAAGTTGCAGAACTGATTATGACATCACTGTGCAAGCTGGATCCATACCATGTCGTCTACATTTCTTTTGAGACAGAAAATGTATTTTAAAAATTATCTAGACAAAGGCAGTGCCACTGAATAATGGTCTTCATGAACTGATGTTAATATTTATCTGTCCCACTGCTGTAGCATAGCATGGGACAGATTATAAAATTACTTGCATCTGTCTACCATTCTGTCAGTCTGTCTGTAAACACTCCTACGGCTGCAGTTTTAATTCGATTTTGATGAAATTTTGCACAGTGATTTGGGGTCCAAAAAGTAAGATTGAGTTTGTTTGGGATAAAAATCTGATAACTCCTTCCTTTATTTTATCCCAATTTTAAAAAATTTGCATTATGGCCTATGGGGACTTCAAAGCAGTATAACTCAATCCCTGTAAAAGATAATTGCGTGCTGTGTTTACCTACCCCCCTATTTTCGGGGTCGGGCAATCTAATGTTGTAATTTAAATTTACCCTAATGACCCCTGTTGCCATAGCAACCATTCAAAAGTTGCACAATTTTGCATAGCCAATGGAGATTTCAAAGCGGTATAACTCGGTCCCCGTAAAAGATAATTGTGCGCTGTTTGCATTTACCCCCTTATTTTCAGGCTCAGGCTATCCGATGGTGTCATTTAAATTTCTTCTCTGCCGACCCCTGTTGCTATGGCAATGAATTTTGGGACAAAATTGACTACAACTGGGCCCCCGTGAAAGATAATTGTGCTCTGTTTGCACCTACCCCCCTTATACGCAGCTGCTAGGCTATATAGCGTGGCAGTGGGACAGAGACCTCGTTCCACAGAATGTATTTCTAGTTTATAAGATAATGTAGCAAAATGTTTAGTTTTGTTGATATAATTGTGTTTGACTTTCTCTGACAAGTTTTGTTTTGTCTATTGATTAGGTCATATTTTGCTTAGACTTTAGTTTTTTTAGTCCAAGACTAGTCAGACTACGGTATTGCATACTAGCTATGAATTATGGCTTTTTCATTTCTTTGCCGTTTCACCCCCTGGCTGATTCCCTTGCTTTTTCGCCCCTGGCTCTTTCACCTCCTGGCTATTTTGCCCCTTGGCTAGTTTGCCTTCTGACTTGTTCACCCCATGGCTGATTTGCCCCCTCAGCTTGGACAGTTCACCCCCGTTGAATAATATTGCTTTAGTGTAGACTAATGTTTTGTTTTTTTAGTTTAAAACATATTTTGTTTTGTTTTTATTTATAGAAATTAAAACAATGTCAACTACATCAAATCGTCACTTACGCAACTGATTAGTAGTCTTAGTCATTTAAATTAACATTAACGTCATAAAAGATTAATCAGAATAAGTGATCGCAGCAAAAAAAAACAAAAGTCAGTCATCTCAGGCTACATGTTAGCGGCATCATGAGGTAAAAAAAATAGCTACAATTTTCGGACAAACACGTTTGCAAATTGCTGATGTAGCCTAATTGCAACACAGATCTGAAAATTTCAGACTTTATTTCGATTCTGTATTTTCCCGAAAACGGAATTTTAGCTGCAAAAAATGCATTTTTGGACAAAAAAAACACGAATTACACAACGGGGGTGAATCGTCCAAGGTGACGGAGTGAATCAGCCAGGGGGCGAACAAGCCAGGAGGCGAATGTGCCAGGGGGTGAATCAGCCATTGGGTGAAGTGGCAAATGGGCAAAAAAGCCAGACACCTTTGCTACGTGACTGACCTTACTCATTGTTCTATCCAGGTGTTGCTTGTTTATTGCAGCATGACTGGCATTGCTGTCTACAGCTGATACAGCAAACAGTGACTAAAGCATGGCTCACTATCTGCCGAGAAAGAAGTATTTATCAAAGCTGCTTCATGATTCGCCAGAGGACAAAAAGACATCAGTAGCAGCAGCAGATGTAGACAGCAGCATGACATTGTCATGTGACAAACTGGCAGCAAATGAGTTGACTGAATCCTCATCATGTGACCAGATGTCTGCGAATGAGTCGGCGGAATCACTTCTGATGGCGATTGCCAACTCAACAACACTTGGCATTTCATCAGACTTTGGCAGCGCTGTCTTTACCATTGACACAAATGGTAATTGCTCTCTCGCCGGTGGTACCACCGAGTTGACCTCATCGGGTGAGTCAGCTAATTGCCGTGATGGCCCGAGCAGCAGCGTCAGCACTGAGAAAGAACAGCATGGTGGAAGCAATGATGATGAGAGAGCCGCTGATTCACCAGAGAGTTCACCCGTCTACTTTGACGATGGTTCCATGGATGATGACGTCAATGATGATGATAATGGAGTGAAGATGGAAGATGAGGATGTCGTGGTTGGTAGTTCAAGTGCAGTGTCTGGCCAATCACTGGTCAGCGCTGATGTGATTCCGTTGACATCTTCGTCTGACCAGCTCACGTTGCCTGGCTCTAGCTCTGCTGATCAGCTGACACTGGCTGGTGCAGGTGGTTCCCTGACTCTGCCCAGCTCTGTCTCAATGTCAAACCTGATTGACGACGACGTGCTTAACACCCTGATGCCATCGGCTGAGTCGTTTGCCAACCTGCTGAGCAGTCTGGAGACGAAAGACGTCGATAGGAAGTCAGGTGACACAAATAGGAGGTCACGGGACATGGACTGGAGGTCACATGACTCGGAGATGAAGGACAGCAACCGGCCACAGACTATGGTGTTGACAGTTAACCATGACCAATCTGTTCCAAATAACGTCGGTGGCCAACTGAACCCACGAATGGTATCAAATACTGCGGACCAGCTGAACATCTCGCTACAACAGCAGCAGCAGCAATCCGAGCTCAGTCTGTCGTCATCCTCATTATCAGCTCTGAGTTTTCCCATGAGAGTGATAGCCGAAGCAACTGCTGCTGCTGCTAGTCACACTAAGCTAGCTACATCATCGTCATCATCATATGATCCTCTTCATCAGGTGTATGTGAAAGAAGAGCAGATTGACAGCAGCTACGATCAGCAGCTGAGCAGCTGGTTGACGGAGCAACAGTCATCACTGGTGACAACGTCGGGGCGTAACCGTGGTCGTGGCAAAGCCAGTGAGCCCAAGTATGATTGTCAGATCTGTGGCGACGTCGCTGCTGGCTACCACTGTGGCGCCTATGTTTGCGAAGCATGCAAGGTATATTATCAGTTCCTGTGTTTACGGTTATGTTTACATTGTCTCTGCAGTCTGCTGTAGCATACTTCAGGGTTCCACACCTCTTGGAAAGTCTTGATTTTCCTATCTCTGGAAATGTTTTGAAAATAAGTTTGGTTCTGGAAATTCCTGGAAATTCAAGCTTAAGTTCCTGAAAAATGCTGTAAAATGAAAATCTTGTATAGTTGATGAATTTAAGCGTGACTTATCAGTTTCCTGCCAGCGTTTACTTGTGAAAATTGTACACTGAATTACATTCTGTAGTCTGTATGTACACTGTATGTACAGTATAAGTTTTGAGCTGTTTGTTTCTGTATTTAAATGCTGAAGAGTCTGACAGTGGACTTGAGTCTTTATTTTTCCTGGCTCAGACTCTGACTAAAAATAAGAGGACTTGTTTACGCATCACTTCTTAGAGCACTGAATGCTGTTGAACTGGTAGAAATTCTACCTGCGCTGCTTGAAGATGGGAGCCAGCCCAGCATTCCTGTGTCCCAAGGACAATGCTTGTGAAATAACCAAAGACACGAGATCACAGTGTCAGTTCTGTCGCTTCAAGAAGTGTCTTCATCTCGGCATGTACAGACCAGGTGAGTAAGCCTGCTGCTGCTTTGATGCTACTGGTTAAAAATGGTTAAATGGTCGAATGGTATCTGGCTAGCTCTTCATGGGAAACCCATATCAGAGCTACTGAGCATCATCTGCCATACGGGATTATGCAGTGTTACCTGCCACCCGGCATAAATGAACATGCCTGCCATAGCTGCAGCCAGACAGGCTGGTAGTTGATGTGTCTACCCTGGAGGGATGAAAGGCTGAGTTTATCTAGGTATGTTGTCTGCAGACAGTCACCTATCTAAGTACTAACCACTTGATAGCGACACAAACAGGAGTTGAATCCACAACCTTTTGATTGCAAGTTCGACCAACGTCCTAGCCATTACAGGTTGCTGTTGCTTCTGCTGCTGGTCTGTGTGTGTCTGGTAGTTTACTTGTTTCACCCAGTCCCAGGGTTGTTTTTTTTTGTGGGGGGAAGTTGTTTTACTTACTCATTGCGTGAGTGAGTGGGTGAGTAGGGTTTAACATCCCGCCCAACACAGTATAGGTCATTTCGGGGATGGGTTACTCATTGCCGATTTAACAGCAGTGGCATGTTATTTTTTTGTAAACATATGATGTCAAACTGAGTGTCAAGAATGTGCACTTTTGTAAAGAAAATTTTTTTTCTTACACACCTTTCTTACCAAAGACAAAGTGTGTGGTTTCCTATCTAATTTTTTCAAAGATTTTTCAAAGAAATTTTCGAAAATTCGCATTCTTTCTCAAATTCTTAGGATAAGAAATGTGTGGCTGGCTATGTGACTGTGTGTGGTCTGTATCTGTGTCTCTGTGTGTTGAGGTTGTGAAGGGAAACTTGACTCAGCTGTCTAGTCTGAGAGAGTGTTGATCTGACTTTGTAACTGTGGGTGGTCCATGTCGGTTTATGTGTATTCACATTCAGGTTGTGAGGATGATAAAAAGCTCAAAGTGGACTTCAAGTCAATAGCATGTAAAGTCTGCAACGCTCCTTCTTCGGGATTTCATTTCGGTGCCATCACTTGTGAAGGATGCAAGGTAACACACCGACACGTCTCTTTCTCTCTGTCTGTTGTTGCTCGATTTCTGATTACTAACTGGTCAGTTAAGTTGACTGCAAACTGTCCAGTATGTAAGCTTATAACTCCAGCTTCTGGTAGTACTAACCATAAGTCAAAATGGCCACCAACTTAACTGGCCGATATCTGCTAGTTAGCTAATCGTCGTCGATTAACTGCTTGCAAAATGGCACCGAAGTTGCATTTTATATGATTAATATGAATCATGTGATACTATAGAATGACTAAGTGCTGCATAGCAATGTATTCATAACACTGATGATGGAGATATTTGCTACTACAAAAGTTTTCTACAAATTTCATTCGTGGGTTGACAACATGGCCATGCCAGGATCGGTGGCCTGGCTGACTTGTATTTCGTTCATTAGCACATTAGAGGTTAATTTAATGCTGTGCACTATATACATTTTCTTTTTACTTACTTTACTTCGCTTACATAAAGATTCATGAATGCTGCCTGTAATTCACACTGTGTGTGAATCTGTGTGCATTGTGTGTCTGTGCTAATGCTGCAGGGTTTCTTTCGGCGGATGCTAAAGGAACAGCTACACAAGAAGTTCATTTGCACAAATGGTGAAAACTGCGAGATCGCATCTGCTAACAGAACCAACTGCAAATTCTGCCGCTTTGCCAAGTGCCTGCGTGTTGGCATGACGCTCGAAGGCCAGTTTACAGCTATTTTATTTTTTGCATAGCTATTAGCTATTTTATATGTGTATGTGTGCGTGATCTATGTGTATGTGTCAACTGCCTGCGAGTTGGCATGACATTTGCGGATGCGTTTTACACAGCGTTGAGACACCGGGGATACCCCAAAAGAGTTTTCTCGGTTTATTTTGATAAATAGAGTATGAGCGTTGGGTGGCTGCTGAGCTTTGGACCAAGTTGATCAGCTTAAGTTGCCAGCTCTACCAGCTACAGTGACTACATTCACCATTGCCTTGTAATTGGTGTATTTGTAGTATTCTTATAGATTGTGTCCCAAAAAAGCATTCCTGACATTTTTTAACTGTAATCTGAAAACCAATTATTAAATTTTGGTAAGTTTTGGTATGGATATTTCTGACACAACTTACCGTGAAATGACTGTTCAGTTTCCCACCCAACCCAATGTATGCTTCTGCACTTCCTAGGGAAAGCAGATCAATCTAAATTTGTGTTGAAATTAACAGAAAACCTGAAAAAAACATCTCCGACATTATTGATCATAACTTGAATAAAGATTACCAGATTTTATTAATTTTTGGCAGAAATATTTCTGACGCTGCTGGCTATTAAATAAGTGTTTTAGTTTTCACCTCACCTAACATCTGCTTTTGCACTACCTGGGGAAAGCAGACCAAACAAAATACGTGTTAAAATAAATGAAAAACGTCAGTAAATTACATCTATCTTAAGCTGTAGGCCCCAACAGCCAGTCTATTACAAGGTTTGACTCATGCAGCAGTGTGTCTACCAGATGAAGTTTAGGAATGTTTGTGAAGTCAAGAAGCGACTGGTACAGCCTGGATTGGTCTGGAGCAGAACGTTATCGATACTGTCGTCAATGAATGGAGAAAGCATCTCTTTGCCTGTGTTTGCATAGTGGCCCAACACTTCAAGCAGTTTTACTGCAAGCAGTTGAAAAATAGACAACTTGATGAAATGTCAGCCAAAATGTCAGAATGTAAACAAAATGTGTTTTTATGCATTATGTTAATTAAGCAATCATATCGCATTGGATGAAAAAGTGATATTTCGCTTTTTTTGTTTTCCCCAGGTAGTGCAGAAACAAACATTGGTCATTTGATGGCAAGTTATACCAGGATGGTTTACCTGCCTGCAAACAGTCAACTATCTATGTACTAACCACTTGATAACGATCAAACCCTTGACCTGTTGATTGCAAGTTCAACATTGTAGGTGTTACATTACCAAGATAGTAACAAAGCCTCTCAGGTGTAGTTGTTGTGATTGTTGTAGTTTTAGTTGTAGCATTTTTGTAGTGGTATTATTTGTAGTAGTCATAGTTGTTGTGGAACTTGTAGTAGTCGTGTTTTGCAGGGACACGGCTTGGTCGTCAGTCTAACTCAGCCAAACTCAGCACTCTGATGCAGTACCAGTGCAATGCTACTACTGCCAGCAGTAACAACAACAACAGTAGTAGTAGTAACAGAGCCTCTCAACTGCATGCTGAGATTAATGTTGATCATCATGGAGATGGTGCTGCTGATGACCAATCGGCTGTGAGGAATGTCAGTTCATCGCCATTGGCAACTCGTTCCAACAGCAATGCCGCGAATCTTTGTAACATTTGGAGGGAGAGTCAGCGACGAAGATCAGAGACTGACATGGACCAGAGGTCAGTTGTCACAGAAATGAGGTCAGGTGACGTGGATAGGAGGTCGCATGACTTTGCGAAGTTATGTGAAATGAAGCAGAGGTCGTTTGAGACGACAGAGAGGTCACGTGACATGGACTGGCAGTCACGTGACACAGGTAGGTCACAGGACATGAAAATGAGGTCAAGTGACACTGATCGGAGGTCACGTGACATGGACTGGGGGTCACACTCTCAGCAGCTAGCAGTGGCAATGAGTTCTGTGAGTGACCAGCATTGCACCATGGACAATAGCGCTATCAGCATAAGCATGAGCTCAGCATCTGACAATGTTGATAGTAATGATACTGCTTCTGCAGCTGGCAGGGATTATGGACAACATTTGAGGACCATTAGCCAGACAGTCTGTAGCAGCGTAGACTTACCCTGTGGGACCATCGATTCAGCATTGAGCCTTGGTGATGCTACCTCTAGCAGGACCACCCACAGTGAACTGAATCAGGCAGGAAGTGTGGAGTATTCTTCCATCGGGCCAGATGATGTGAGTAAGAGTCAGTGCAGTGAATTGGAGCTGGACTTAAAGTCTGTTACAGGTCAAAATGAACGGAATCAGTCGAGTGCATTGGCAGCTTCACAGTTCGTCGAGTCCAGTTGTGAAGTGGATCAGTTCAAATCACAGTCCCCCATTGAGTCGAGCGGTGAAGTGACTGAGTCAAGTGGAGAAATGCCACGGTGTTATCGGCATGTGGATCGTGATTCGCTGGATGCGGATTGTCATGTGGAGCATGCGGATCAGATGGACGTGGAGCACTGTGGCGACTGTGATCAACTGCTGTTACACGATCCCATCGTCATGCTGCGCTTCATGGCAGAAGCTTTCCGAGAACTCGACGAAATCATGAACAGGGTATGTACCACGTAGTGATGCACTGTCTGAGTGTCTGTCTGTCTGACGTTCTGTTTTCTGTATTTGTGTCTAAAAGGTTAAAGGTTGTGGACTTTACAGGAAATCCATGGCAGAGCTGTGGAGCATCACCTGCTGCATGGAATCACACGGTGTTATCTACCACCTGACATGATCTGCCAGATAGGGATGTGAGGCTGAGTTGGCCTTGGTGTTAGTTATATACCAAGGTAGTTTACTTTTCCGCATACCATGTAACTTCTAATAATAGCCGGTTCCCCATTAAATGCTGGGTTTTTATTAAATGCCGGGGGTTTTTGTCAAATGTATGAATAAACGCCTGGTCTCTAATAATCGCCAGACCTAAATAGACGTTCGCACCAGCCACAATATACCAGTATATCGACCTCTGTTTGTTGTCTGTTTATTATGAACTCGTAGGCTGTACAATAATTTTCAATGATATTGAAGAATGTAGAGAAACCAGTCTAAATTTAGCACACAGTAGTTCCCTAATGATAAGAATAAAATCCATTTTTGAATTACCAGTACTACTGGTGCAGTTTATTTCCAGTATTTTCCAAACACTGTTTTTTTGAACTGATACAAGTTCTTAATCAGGGCCTTGTCTCCACTGCTAATTTGCACATTACATCACCGGTATTTCTTCAGTGCATTAAAAATTATTATTCACGACATTATCATCCTCTTTTGTTTACAAACATCAGAAATGTATATAAAACTGAAGATAATGTAATGTTTGCATAAAAATTAGTGAAAATTGTTTCAGAATATGATTTTTTGGATATGTATTATAGTGATTTTGGTTATTTTTAAAAATTTACGTTTCACATAGTAGTGTAGCGACACAGTTAAAGTGTGATGGGATATTTAACAACAGCTTTATTGCTAATTGTCCACAGTATGTGACAGTGAACTAATTTTGAAAATCGGTTAATATTTGGCGAAGATATGAAAAATGACAGAGTGGGACATTTTTGGGGACACAGCGTAATAACGGCAAACCAGTAGAACAAAAAAAAATAAATTTGGTTTAAGTTTTGGGTGGATTTTGGTGTTAGCTATCCAGCTGTTTCATCCCTGAATTTAGTGGAGACCTGGTACCAGTATGTCTTTGTGTGGTCCAGTGCCTACAAGCCAGTGTATGGTTATTCTATGTTTGTGTGTGTATGGTCTGTAGCCGGCCGAGTTGGACGCAGTCAAAAGCAGTCCGGCGTCGATGGAAACTTTGTGGAAACTGGTTGAGATTCCATTCATGCATCAGGCCAAGTGTGTTCTTCGCTTCATCAAGAAGCTGCCTGGTAATATTACACACACACTGGGTGGTCTCACTTTACTGGGCTGTACAATAGAAACGTACTGGTGCTGGTAGTAGATCTTACGTGTCCCAAAATCATTGATATAGCCCTCGCTTTTAATACACCTAATTCAGTTTGTAGTTCATGGATATCAACTGCTGAGTGCTGAGCTGTTGACTGGTCTGATTAACGTGTTAATGCGCTAATGGCCACAAACAAATGATGGTTGACATGTCCGCCTTTACAGACGATCTGACAGTAGAAACATTTGCCTTAGCACAGTCAGCAAGCAACATTTTTAGGTGTCACTGATCTTCCGCTCTGATACTACTACTGCTGCTGCTATTGCTACTACTAGTTTTATTACTACATCCACCATCACTAGGTTACTACTACTGCCACTGACATGTGTAGGGTTTCGGAAGCTGCCGGTGGAGCTGCAGATAAAGTTGGCTCAGAACTCGGTTTACCCAGTGACGCTCATCTTTCACTCCAAGTACTACAACCTGGCAACGGGCGAGTACAATTGGTTCATCAACACCCCGGCGGAACGTGATCTCGTCCTGGGCATCTTACCTCCGTTTGCTGCCTTAGGCTCACACTTCTCCAGCACTGGCTTCACTCTCAAGACTCTTGCTCTCAGTGATGAGGAGATGGCTTTCCTTGCCGCCATGGCTGTGCTCTCTGCTACAGGTCAGTCATAGTTGTAGCAGTGGTAGTTGTTATAGTAGCAATAGTGGTAGTAGTGATGAAGTGATAGTCTTCTTTGCTGCCATGTCCGTGCTTGTGACCATAGGTCAATCAGACTAGTAGTCATACGAGGGTTGTTCGATAAATAAGTTACAAAACAGCATCATTTTGCCAGTTTTTCAAATACAAAAAAAAATCCAAAATGTACGTTTTATAGGGAATTTAATTCTGAATACCAGCTGTAAGTTTTATTATGATATCGTCACTGTGACGTCATTTTTAAGCATTAAATAAGGCGACGTTGCTTCTAAAAATCGTCCCGTAATGAACAGCATGGCATTATTCATTTCTTGTCTAGAAAAAGGCTTAATGCAAATAAGATTCACTGTAATATGTGTCCAGTCCATAGCAACAAGTGTTTTATGAAACCAATAATACAAGATGGTGTAAGAAAAACGCCAGCTGGGCAGAAATTTGCATCAGATACCGAGATGCAATCAGTTGTTTATCAGTGGCTTGGACAGCAAGCAATATCTTTCTTTGCATCGGGAATAGAGAAGCTTGTTGACAGATGGAACAAATGTTTGAACGAACTCAGTCAATACTTTGAAAAAATAAAACACTGATCTTCAGCATTTAAAGAGGTGACGTTAACTTGTTAAGTTTATTTGTTTTTATCGTTTCTATGCTGTTTGTTAGTTGTAAGTTATGATAGATTACTGGTGTTGAAAATAACACATAGGTAAACTGTGTTCTGTTAACAGATGACGTCACAATTTAATGACATCATCGTCCAAAAAATCTATGCACATGTTGAGTATACAGTTTCCTACAAAACGTATATTTCGGATTTTTTATATTTGAAAAACTAACAGAATGACGCTGTTTTGTAACTTATTTATTGAACGACCCTTGTAGTAATAGTAGTACTGGTAGTAGTAATGATGAGGAAATGGTTTTCTTTGCCACCATGGCTATGCTACCACCATCGGTTAGTCACAGAACTTGTAGTATTAGGAGTAGGAGCAGCAGCAGCAGCAGCAGTGCTGACCATGCAGCATATTGTCTGTCATGTGTAGATGGTTCATGTGTTCAGTCGTCGTGTGATGTCGTGTCTCTTCAGGACTCTTACATCGATGCTTTCATCTCCTACTGTCAAGGTACGTTCCACCCACACAGTTTTGCACAGTTGCTGATTTCACTTTTCGACTTAGACTTTTGCCGAACCTTTTTGCTAAGTGGAAACTAGACTTGGGCCCAAGTTTCTGCTTAGTGTAAAGCTCAGTGAAATCGCTTCACTTTTCGGCTAAATTATGTACTTAAACTGATCTTTAGTTTAGTGAATTGGCTCAGCGAAAGTTCTAAGTTGAAAAGTGGAGTTGCCCAATGCTCCCTGAGTGGTATCCACAGGGGGGGGAAGTGGATGCAACTTATATCCAATTTGGCCTAAGGGAAAGAATTTGTCCCTTGGCTGGCTGCCGTATGAGCCATGTGTTATCTGTAATTATTATTCAGACACAAAAGAGTCGTCTTTCAATTTAAAGTCATGTTTTCTATGGCTGATTTTAACCCCTTTTTTCCTCCTGTCACTAACTTGTCACATCTGGCTGATCTTCCACACATGACATAGGCCTACCCACTTGCAAAAAAAAATTAAATCACACTATAATCATTGCTGTATTGTTTCATATTTAATCTGAATGTTCAGATATTTGTATTTGATTAAAGTAAAACTGGCTTGCTTGATATCAAGCAGAATAAGCAGTGTGAAAAGAATTTTTTCTGTTTTAAGATTGGCTTCGTATGGCACTGTGTACTTCATAAAATATTTTATGATGGTTAACTTTTTGAAACAACACACCTATAAATTTGCAAATTGTTTGGATATTTTGTGTTCTGGGAACAAGTAAAAACTCAGATGAATAAACCAACAGACTTTTCAGCTAAGGTTTAAGTTGGGCTTTTTTAAAAACCCAAAAATACAGAACTCGGTAAAACCCACTGGCTGGGCTTTTTAAAAGCCTGGGTTTATCAACTATGTCATATATATGTCTTGATAGTTGTTTGTATGTGTGTGTGTCGTTGGCAGGCATGAGTGTCTTTCTGTATGTGAATTGAATGAGCATGCTGTTCCCTTGTGAAGCCAACATTGTCACATGTCTGTCTGTTTGTGATCTGTCTGTCTGTCTGTCTGTATGTGTGTGTTTGTCTGCAGGCAGTGGTCGGGTGAATCGAATGAGTGTGCTAATCGCTCGTCTACCAGAGCTGAAGCGTGCAAACATAGAGCACTGTCTGATAGCGGCGCAGGTCCAGCAGATGTCAGTGGCCCAGGTCGAGATGGGCATGCTCTGGAGAGAACTGTTTCTTGCTGCCGGACACCAAACCCCTGATCATATCTAGACCCCATACTACTATTAATACTAAAATATATACCACTACGTCACAGTATGCTCGTAGTTGTGGGAATTTTGTAACGTTGGTTGGAGTAGTGGCTGTTGGACGTGTATGGTTCGTTACCTGTGATAGTTCGTTGGCAGACTGTGTTATAAACAGTTGGTAGATCTTTGTGTGTTTGAATTATTGCGACACATAACCAGCTGTTGAAATTTTACTCATTTGATGAGACATGAGGAGGAGCCTGTCTGTTCTGCCATTGAACTGATTACGTGTTGTTATCAGTGGCATAGCTAGGAAATTATTCCACAGGGAGCATATCCAGAGAGTCTTCCTTCTCACCTTACCTTCCCTTCCCTACTTCTCTTTGTTCTCTTTTTCTGCCTTTTCCTTTCCTCCCTTCCTCTTCCTTGCCCTCTTTTTTCTTCCTCTCTTTATTTACCTTTTTTGTTTTTCCTTTCTTTTTTTCAAAAGTAGGACCTTAAATTCTAGCTACAAGTGTGGAGGAGTGCTGTGAGCTCCCCTAGTGCCGTCTGGTGCAGAGCCACAGCTGAAATCGAATTTGGTGCATTGTAGCCTTAAATAAGAGATTTGATGACAACGATTTAATTACTTTTCTCAGATTCAGCTGACCAAATTTATTTTTGAACAGTAACGGCAAACAAGGGCAGCACCACAAATTTAAAAGTGGGGGGCACAAATAACGTGCGAGTGAACTCGGCAAAGCATGCAGCAAAAATTTCAGTACCCCCATTTTTGTCCAGTGGGAATACAACTAATCTCCCGTACCTGCTTTCTTCTCCTCCCAAAAATTACTCGGATCTGTGTGAAGCACATGAGTGGCTCTTGGCATTCTGGGGGGGGAGCAGCTGCTCCATTTGCTACATACTAGCTGTGCCACTGGTTCTTATAGTTCGTGATTGTTGTATTGCTGTTTAACCCAGCTGTTGCTGAATGGTGATTGCAGTGGTCATGTGACTCAGGGCTGTTTTTTCGTTCTTTTACTGAGCTCACCATCAGTTGACATTGAGTGATGATGTTTTGGTGCTGAACTTACCCTTTGCACGGGCATTGATTCATTGATCGATTCATTCATTCATTTGTGCATTTATTCTAGACTTGGCAGTCGCTTGCTTAAGCTTTTCCAGCTCAGCTCACTGGTATTTTTTGGCTTGCTTGCCAGTTCAAACCATAAAATACACCTCACATGTCCAAACAGTGGCCTAGCGAAGAGGGCACGGTAGGGGGCGACCGCTCCCCCCTTTCCTCTCAGCTTTACATGTGAATGCGAATTGCAGTAAAACCAACAGAAGTTGGATTCGTTATGTGCATTTTTAGGACTTTGTATGCTCAAAACATGCATTTGCGGCCAGGAGGAACATACAGCTTCCAACAAGCAGTATTGCAGCATGGTTCTTAGTAACTGTTTGTTAAAATACCAGGTGGCGCTAAAAAAGTCCTGAACTTTGAGTAACTATAACGGCATGTATACTTTATAGCAAAAAATTTTCTTTTGCACTTTTGTAGGCCAATATGTACTCTTACTTACTTATAAATTTCAGTGATCTCACTAATGACACCAGTGAATGCCGCTTAATGATGTAAGGCGAGTTAAAAATCCAATTATGTAAAGACAGTGCTCCATCACACCGCAACAAAACAACTCCAAATTTTCTTCGACAGAACATGCTTGATTTCGTCAGCTTACAAGAATGGACATTGCATTATACACATTTGAATTCGTTAAGTTATTCAGTTTGGGATATTTTGCAAGACCTTGTCTATGAAGGAAAGCGTGAACCGTTTGCAAACCTCAGATCTTCAGAATGTTATCACAGACAAATGGCTTGATGTTGACATCAGACAGCCAGAATCAAAAAAGCCATATGGCATTAAGAAAAGTGTCTAGCAGCAATGGCAAAGGAAAATAGAGGACCTATTCAGCACGTATTCTGCTGATCAGTTGACTGATAATTCGGCCCACTGTGACGTTTTGGAGTAGCCTGCATAGGAGTGGAAACGCAAATGATGAACCACTTGCAAAAATTGCGTTATGGCATGTAACATGTATTTTGTTTGTATCACAACTAATACAGAAGTGTTTTAGGCAAAAATTCCTATACATATTCGAAGATCTTTCGTCATTACATGTACGCTTTTTTGCTTATTCAATTCGACCACTCGGCTGAATAATGCATGCAAATGTTCGGGACTTTTTTTGCGCCACCTGGTATGGTATAACCGCTGGCTACACGTGTCGGTCTTCGAGCATGCGAATATTGTCTGTTGTTGTTAGCAGTAATTATTTATATCATGTGATGCAGAGTTGTTTACATTTAGCTTTGTTAATTTGTTAATATCCTTTGAGCAGTAAATATTATAAAAACTGTTTTTTAACAGCCATCTAACCAAAGACAGAAGCAGTGAGGGTATCAGCAATAGCTGCCATAACTAAAACTGTCTGTATTAAAATACGAGTAGTCGGTAAAGCGAGTGGTTTGTATGTTTGTGCGCCATTTGTTTTACAAAAAATTGAGACAAATTTGAACTAAAAATGTTCTCAGCTCGAGAGACTCGGCTCAGATATTTTTCAGCTTGGCTCAAACATTGAGCAGCTTAGCTTCTGTGGCTTCGGTTGCCAGGTCTAATTAATTAATTTATTCATTCATTGACATTCGCTAATGACTGCTGCTGCTTGCTGATAGGCTGACTGCAGTCTGTAGTGATGCATGGAATAGTTGGAATATGCACTAATTCACGATCAGATGAAATGCTGCGACCATTGGCCACATTGGCTTAGTTACAGACGTGCAGACTGCTCAGTGTCTGTTTCATTCATCAACTGCAGCTGTAAAATTAACCAGCTAAACTAATAGTAGTCTAACGAGAAATTCTGATGATTAAATTAAGTTTTGTTAAACTTTTTGACTTATGCATTGCAGTAAAACTGAAGTCTAATTTGCTGACTTAACTTAGAATATTTGGCAAGAAAATCTCTACTGTTATTACTACTGCTGCCGTTACTACTACATCGTAGTAGTAGTACTACTACAGGTACTAATAATAGCACTGTAGTGAGTTAAAGTGAGATTTTGCCACTGCTATATTATGTCATTGGTGAGCTGGTCAGCTGTATGTAACTGTTGCTGCGTTGCTTGAGTACTTGGCAGCCCAGCCCTAAAAACTGTGTTATACATGTACCTATTTACTTGTAGTTAGTGCAGTGGCTGACTTGACTATGTGACTTAGTCGTCGATAAACGTCACGGTTCTCCGCGAGGTGGACGATGTCCACCAGCCTTTTGCCTGACCATTGCATTATATCATCGAGCCACTGTCTTTTTTGACCACCTGGCCGTTTCATACCTGGCATTGTGCCGAGTATGTAATTTAGCCAAAAAAGTAAGTGATTTCACTGAGGCTTTTGAAACTTTGATCTTAGTCCAAAGTTTTTTTGCTCCATGAAAAAAAGCCTTACAGTGGTTTAAGTATGCTTTGATGGATATTTAGTTGAATTTTGGTCTACAGGGTGCGGCAAAAAAAGTAGCCCCCTAAACTTTTTCGCCGTTTTCTCAGCGACCGCTTGGAATTTTAATTTGGAATTTTACACGTTTATTTGCTGAAACCTGTTACATCTAACTGCCAAATAAAATGGTTGGTGCCATGGCGTAGTTGGTAACGTGTCTCGGATGAGACGAAGTTACTCTACGCCGTGCTCGGTTAGTACTTAGATGGGTGACTGTCTACAGTACAGAGCCAGCCAACTAGGTCGACTCAGCCTTCTACCCTCCGTAGGATGGTAAAATGAGTACTGGCGGTGGTCAAGGCCATCGCTAGGGAAGAAACGGTGAGTTCTGCGCAACAATAGGCCCTGTGGCCAGGACTGCAAGTATACTACCGATCCAGTCGGTTAACCCGGCCGACTTGGGCTGTATGCTAGCTTAATTGGGCTTGGCCCTCGCCGGCTCAAAGTGCCGTCAAGGGGATGAGCGCCCTCGCAATGGACCTAGCTGCCTATGCGGAATCTTCTTCTTCTTCTTCTTTATGTTAAAAAATGACGAAGTTATAGACTTTTTAACATGACCGCCTACCGATTTTTCGGCATTCAAAAATGTTCATGATAAAAATGCTATTAAATTTTTAAAAACTGGTTACACGTTACTGCCGATGACGTCACAGTGATGCTTTAACAAACAGCAATTTATCTTGTTTATGAATTATCATTAAATTATCCTTCCTTTAAAGCAATCACCGGCTGCCCACTGGATTCATCTTCCAGCAGGACGTCGCGTCAGCACACGTAGCGGGCAACGCCGCGCAGTGCATAGAACTGGCTGCAGACCAATTGTCCAGATTTCATCACCAAAGACCAGTGCCCTCCAAATTCGCCGGATATGAACCCAATGGACTATCATGTGTGGGGTGCAATGTTGGAAGCTTACCACAAGCTTAAAACAAGGCCGAAGACAATCGCTGAACTCAAGCAAGCGCTTTAGGTTATCTGGGGCAACCTGCCACAGGGACCGATCGGCAAGGTTGTAAAAGATTTCTCAAATAAGGCGGCTGGGGGCTGGTGTTGTTGCTTGGAGCTGGTGGTGAACACTTCGAACATTTGCTTTGACAATGGAATTCTGGCATTTGATCACTAGTTAACTGTGTTGTTTCAACGATGTTATTAAATTGGCGTTGAAGCCAGAACATTTTTGAATGCTGAAAAATCGGTAGGCGGTCATGTTAGAAAGTCTATAACTTCGTCATTTTTTAACATAATCAAATTTTATTTGGCAGTTAGATGTAACGGGTTTCAGCAAATAAATGTGTAAAATTTCAAATTAAAATTCCAAGCGGTTGCTGAGAAAAAAGCGAAAAACTTTAGGGGGCTACTTTTTTTGCCACACCCTGTAAGTACGAACTTAAGCGTTTAGCTTTATAGGTTTTGTTCAGTGATTTGGCTCAGCGAAAATCTAAATTAAAGTGTCACCCATTGTGTGCGTTGATGCATGTTTTGCCTGTTGTTGTTGTTGTTGTTGTTGTTTTTGCCGTTGTTATGTGCCTGGCTAATATCCTATTTACACTGGCTTGACCAGCACTGATCAAGCACGAAGCTAGCTGGTTTATCTATATAGATTGCGGTGGCATAGCTCATCAAGCACTTGTCAAGCCAGCTTGTCATGTAAATGGGGTATAAGGCTGAGACATTATTGTGCTGAAGCTGTTGAACATTTCTGTTGATGTTTCGTTGTCTGTTTATCAACAATCGTCATCCAGGGTTCCCATGCCATGTGGAAAGTTCTGGGTTTTTTCCTTAATTTTCCAGGCCCTGGAATAATCTGGGACATAAGTTTGGTTCTGGAAAGTTCTGAAAAATGAAAATCCCGGATAGTTGATGAATTTACGTTGGATTCTGTGTAAACAACATGTAGGAGGAGTGAAATACAGTTACCTGTCAATTTTTAATTATAAAGAACTTTGTGTATTGGATTACACTCTGTACAGTAAGTAAGTAAGTACTGTTTGTCTTTCTATGTTGGCAGGCTCCAAGAAGGTCCTGGAAAAACGTTTTTACGATCTTGAAAAATCCTAGGATTTTTTGTCATTTAAAGTATAGGAACCCTGGTCATCATTGAGTGCTCTGTGATGAAATACACTGATAAGCGTGTGTAACAAGTAACTTGGTTGATAATATTGCTCGTCTAGGTGTGTGAGTACATGACACCTACTCGGCTGCTGTAGATGGTTCAGGGCAGGGGGAAGGAGCAAGGCCCCACCTCTAGAATTTTTAACCTGTTGGAATTTTTTTCAAAAATGTCATTTGGAGATATGAATCTCCCATTTTCAAGGAATTTTTGGGCAAATTTTTAACACCTTCAATTTCTGTTGGAAATTTGCATCAGTTTATCAGAAAAGTTGTTCTGCTGTTTGTCGCTTGTAAGTTATAAGAGAAAACTTTCTTCTCCTCAGCGTGTTCGAGTCGTGACGTTGCTGAGTGTGTAGGAGTTGCTGTTAGTCCCGTCATCAGTCTTAAGGTGTGTTCAAAGCGATGGAAATGAATTGAAATGAACTGACAGTGGATTTCAGTTGAGTTCACTGTTCTGTCACTTTGAACATCCCTTTACAGCTGGTAACATAGCACAGCAAACAGTCTGCATGCAGCTATTACAGTGATTTGATGAGCTTGTGATTGACAGAATGTGAAGACTTTTGTTTATTACTGTTTGCACGACAGCGACCACAGTATTGCTTTCAGCATCGTCGCTAAGTTTCTTTTTGTTTGTCTGTTATCATGATTACTTATGAACTGCTGCACTTTGCTTGATGGAATTTTGCATGAACATGAACCTTGACAGTTTCTAACAAGAAATTTGAGCTAATGCTCACGAGACGTGCGAAAGCCTATAGCAGTTCCAGTTCAGTAGTTCAGCTGGAAATTGGAGTGTTCACGCTAAGTTAATATACGAATACCAAATTCTCTATCTGGATTGCATAACGATAGTTCCGTGGCGCCACCTTGTGAATGTATATATAGACTAGACTTGTATAGACTTGTGTCACAGCCCGAAATTGCCAAAAAAATCCATAAACCTCCTATTTTGGCGTTCATGGTCATTCAAGGTCATTGAATTCGGCGCCAATCGAGAGTCAGTGTACGACTCCCTATTAGTGATTAATAGTAACCTATAGCCCTATCTCACACCGTTACTGAGATACAGCGACTTATTGGCCAAAAATTGCAATTTTTTGCCAACCCCCCTCTCATTTAGCACCCTCGTTCGGGGTGACCCTTTTCGAATATATGGAAAAGCTTTATGGTTCCTGAAACTAGAGTTTTCCAGGCAGCCGACGGTGAAAATTTGGTAATTCTAGCTTGCACCGTTTTTGACTGATCCACCCATGTGACACTCGGACAGACAGACAGACGGACAGAATTGCGATGGCTAAGACGCGCTGAAAGCAGTAGCTGCTTTTACACGTAAAAACCTGTTGAATTGCAAAGTCGCATAAGTTTATTATTGGATTTTTCACTATTGCAAGATTGGCAAAAAGTTTGTTGGCAGGGTTACAGAAAAAAGGAAGAATCTGAATGGACGTAATCCCCCAGATATTACCCCTCAGACAAAGTCTCCTGAACACAATTCTCTGGATTCATGTGAAATGGGAAATCTTTAAGACAATCTCTTTGGACAAAGTACTTTGATGTAATGTTCTCAGATTCATGAGCTGTTGCATACGTTTGCCCATCTAGTGTTTGTACCTGTTATCACAGTTGCTGCTGTGGCAGCTGAGTTAGTTATTTCAGTTTATCATATCTGCTGCTGCTGTCTGGCATTGTTTTTACTTACTTACTTACTGCTTACTATCAGTGATGTACTACTTGAGTCCGGCAGTGGCCTCAAATACTTATTGTTCACGACTCGGACTTTAACTTAGAGCCACTTGGCTTGGACTTTAGTGCTGTGTGACTTGGAATTAATGGCACCATATTGATTTTAACTAATTGTTTTGTTAATGCATAGCATCGATGGAACAGTGCTGACTAATTTCTGTTATTTTTTATTATTGTTGCACGTTCTGTTATTTTGTTGTTTCTCACTTATGCTGTACTTGTGAATGCGGCAATGTACCAACATTCTCAAACTCATTGGACTCGGATTCGAGCCCTCGTGACATTGGATTCGGACTCAAACTGAGTGGACTTGACTACATCCTGCTTGCAGTACAGTGCTTGGCAGTTGTGAATACCACTGCAGACATTGTTGAAATATGACGATAATGATGATGATGCTAACACGGTCATAATATAACTTAACTGTAATTTGTTACAGTTATATGTTACTGGTCCAATAGCAGTTTTTAAACTGTGTTCAAAGCGACAGAATTGAACTGGCTTTGAGCACAAAATGAAGTGAAATAAACTGACAAATGTATTTTAGTACGTTTCATTTCTGTTGGTCTGAACACGTCTTTACATGTTATTGTGAAGCAAATGTGATGCACGTTGCGTTTTATTTACTTTTCAAAATAACAAAATTACTTTGTTACTGTGTTTTCAGTGAAAATGACTGCTTTTGGTTGAAATGCAAGAAATTTCAGATGCGACATCAACAGCATCAAAAGATGGATCCATTTCCTGCATTATTAACTTATTTGGATAAAGAAAATCTAACAACTTTACATGAACTGCACTACGGACGCACGGAGTGCTGCACTGCAATGGACATGAGTATTATAATACATTTACTGCTGCCTTTTCTCGATCCTTCTATAGAGAGTGGTTATGAGGCCATATCAATTTGGAAATTACCTGCAGTTTACTACGGAAAATTCGTGTGAACTATTTTTCAAAACGCCTATTGCCCAGGCACCGAAATTTGTGGTGCTGCTTGTTTGTGTATTCGTAGATTAAATATCACGATTTGCCTGAATTAGGAGGTTGCATCGTTCCACTTTTTGCACATTCGTGATTCGGCTTGATAGATCATTAAACAGCACTAAATGTATTGGGCCTCTACAGAGAAACAAAAGCGAATGGTAGCCTGAATTATATTTTTAAATCAGTAGAAATCCACGTTTGATAATGCGAATAAAAGCGTGCGTGCAGGTTTGGAGCTTAGGCTTGTTTACTGGATTAGAAAAGAATATATTGGGATAAAAAGACTTAGTTTTTAGCCGGCCGTACTTACTTACTTAGTACTTACTTAGTAACGGGCGAGCTGTTGTCATGGTTGTCGTTCGTCTGTCCGTTCGTCTGTAATGTGGCTAAGCTGTAGGGCGTAGGGAAAACTTTTTACACGAATAATTAGCCACGTGTCTTAAACTCGGTCATGCAAAATTTTAGCCATCTATTCCAAGGGAAACATTTTCAAATTGGGGGTTGAATAAAAGGGGGTAGGAAAAATGTGCATTTTCAACGGAAAACTGACCCATACCTCGGAAACGGTGGGAGATACGGCATAGTTTACTATTAATCACTAATAGGAAGTGGCATGCGCCTTGTCAGATTAGATGGAAATCATTGACCTTGGATGACCTTGAAGGTCGTTACGCGCTATTGTCGCTAACGGTGCGAGATAAGGCCTAGGTTGCTATTGGTCATTGATAGGAAGTCGCATATTGGCTTTCAAATGACACGATAATCATCGACCTTGGATGACCTTAAAGTCACTCACAACCAGTACGGTCGGCTATCCTAGCGACAGCTGGGTTTTTTTGTTAAATAACCTGAACAACTGAAACATCCGTGCTGGTTTACTTTCGCTATCGGCCATACATGTAACGGTGTAAATCTACGAAACATACTAAGCCTTGCCTACTAGGCCTACTAAACCTCGGTAGTAATATGGGAATGTGTATTTTTGGCTTTGGTGGAATTATGCGTCTTCTGAGTGCTTTTAATAAACATAAACCTAGCTAGTGTGCCATAATAATAGAAGTTGCTTTAAACTGAACGGTAAACCGCAACCACAAAATAAAAATACAACAGTTTCATTAGCCGTTGATCGCGGGCTAATCTAACTTTGGAACGGAGTGCGACAATATCTATACACAATAGTAACGAACAGCACAATGAGCATTTGGATAAATGTATACAAACTTCTCTAAATATTAGCAACAAGATTTGAGTAATAAACTTTTTAAAACAGCAATAGACAAAGGCCGATATAGCTATAGCGTTTGAGCTTGTTAAAGTTGCCGCATGCTTATAACTTATCGTATTGCATTCTCGGTTTAACTCGGTTACAAAGAGCTATATCGGTAGACAAACAGTTACAACAGCGATACCAATACCGAAAACAAAAATATCGAATCGACATAGAAATCCACACCGCTCTGTTCCTAGTAAATTTGTAGATCTCCGAGCACTGAGTGGTCCACAAAAAAGTAAGTCTCATCTTTTATACATTTATAACTTCATTAAATGTTAACCGATTTTCGAAATTTTCCAAATTCTTTCACTATCCACATCAGTGGTATACTTAAAAGTTAAATTACACTAAACCATCTGAAAACAACGTGAAATATAGTCAGCTGAAATTCACAGCATAATGACCTTTTAACTGATTCTGAAGCTGATTTCGCAAGGTAGTGTAGCGACACACGCTTGAGGTGTGATGAGATCTTTAATTATCACCCAGTTGCAAATTTACTTTTAATCAAAATTTAAACATCCATACATGTCAAAAGTTAACGAACCAGCTGTTTCGTACGAAAGTCACACGTGCATTAAAATTGTAGCGGCCTTTGCACGCAAAGTTCGTTAACTTTTGGCACGATACTGTATAGGCCAATATTTGGTCTAGATGTGACAAAACAACGTGGAATTGACTTTTCATTGGGCCGCTCGGTACTCAAAAGATGAGTCTGGAAACTCCGGAGCATATAGTACGTATTGTTTTAGTATCACATTACTAGGCATTTGCAGTCGTTGATTTCCTCGACCATTGGTGGCGGCGGCAGCATGTAACTCGACGGTTCTTGGTAGTCGCCGTCCAGATAGACCCTGCACACGATCACGCGCCAGCATTCAGTCGAGTAAAGCAGTGAAGAAAATGTGTTTTAGAATGTCTGTTTCGTAAAAAATTTTTATAGCTGTTATTGTCAAACTTGGGAAAAATTGCATTAGTGTGGTCAAACGAAAGTGATGTTTTTGTGAAAAAGTAATTTGAGCAGAGCTCACGTGACGCGCGACAGTATCGGTCCTGCTACCTGTGCAATCAGTGCACAGCGTGCAATAAAATAATAATGGGTTTTGAAGAAGTACCCAAATTTGAGGCCTTCGTACGAAAAACTTCCTGAACCTAAAAGGTCGAAGCTCAGATGGTTAAAAACGTACGTTCCACGTTTAAAAAAATTCATATGCAGGTTGTCCGGGTCTATCTCCAGCCACTTCGGCGCAATTCATTCCTGGAATGTGCGCCGCAGCCGAAAATTGCTGGAAAACAGTAAAAAAACCTATTTTGGGAGTTCAAGGTCATTCTAGGTCATCGATGTTATGCAACCTGTTTGTACCTATCTGCAACTGTTTTCACACTAGACGAGTCAACAGCGGCGAAATGAGGTCTTTTAAGGGGGTATTCCTGTTTGACAAACCTCTAGTTAGGAGAACCCCCTCAAACAGGGGCACTAAGTTTTGTCATAAAAAAACTAGAGACCTTGGGGCAGCTTATACTGAAGATTTTGTGATTTGTGATCTTAGCTTGCACCGTTTCAATAGGGCTCAAGGGTGGGACGGACGGACAGACAGACAGACAGACAGACGGACGGACGGACGCCTAGATTATGGCTAAGACGCGCGAAGCATTGTACTGTCGCGCGTAACAAAAAGAAATTATCGTAAAGACTGCCAGCACTGTGCTGGCGCTGTTACTGCTAGACAACGATTTTGTACATTTCTGAAAAACGGTAAACCGCAGCTTGGTTATATTGTGACTTCGAAGTGTTATTTGAAAATCGTCTTTAAACAGAGAAACCCGCATTCAGGCAGACAGACGGTGACAGCGAGAGTGACAGCGAGACAGGTTGCGTGAAAATCAGGACAATACTGCGGGCCAATAAGCGTGAGGACGATATATCAATCAATCAGTAGAGTGTGTGTGATCAATCAACTGAAACGAGGCTGCAGCCGCGACAAGCGATGCATCAGCGTCAGCGTCATAGGCGCCTACTTTAGACATTATTACTGTGGGCGACCTCACCTTATCTTTCCACAACTCCCTTTCTTTTTTCTACCTTTTTTGCCTTTTCTACTCATCACTTTTCTTCCTCCTTTTCTTCCCAGCCTCCGAATCTAGCTACACCGTCTGCAAGATGATTGTAGCAATCTTTCCCAGCTCAGTAGAAATGCAGTCGTGTCATTTTGCAAGTGACAAAAGGTGCACAGTTTCAGTCTCAAGCTGTGCCAAAAATCCTCTGGTGGTCGAAATGACCGCCAAACAATTTTAATACATTTTAAGGGCAACAAATTACTTAGCTTTATTGGTACTTGCACGTAGTGTCGTTTTCGAAATTTTTACCGTTCGTTTCGAATGTACGGAACGGTGACTTGCATGAAGATTAAACCAAGGACGTCGAGGTGCCAAAATAGAGAAATGGTTTACGATACCACCACTGCGAAAATAGTTTATGAGTTTGTGGGGGTTTTCGCTCGTGGGATCGATCACCCGCATGTTAGTCGGTGGCAGCAGCAGCAGCAGCATCGTTCTTAATACTGGACTCGAGTATACTGACCTGACTATGGAGACGAGCGGTCGCCGGGTCTTGTGATAGCGGTCACTTCGCTCGGTGCTCGTCCATTCGCCGGCCAGCACCGTCGACTCGGCGCCATCCTGGTCATGCCAGATACGATTCAGCGGGTGATAGAACGTCTCAACACCGACCACGCCGCGGTCTGCACAGTACAGGAAATAAACTACCCACGATCACTGCGTCTGTTATACCGCTAATTAGACGGACGGAATCGCTCTTGCAGCGCATGCGGAATCGATTCCGCCTTTTCTGCTCATTTCTCTATAGCGTGGTCTATCTGTCTGTCGTATGTCATCTGTCACATTCGTGTACCCTGATTAAACTGCTCAACGGATTGTAATGCCATTTGGCAGAAACATTTGTGAAGTCCAATGACATTGTCTTAGATGGGGTTCCAGACTCCCGGGAAAGGAAAGACTGGCAGAAAAACTCCCAGCCAAACAAGTAATTGCTTACGACTTATAAAAAGACGATTTATGATTCACTATGTGGCAGTACCGATCAGCGATTCCGCCTTTTACCAAATTACTTTGGTCTTTGTTTATCTTAACTCTACTCACACTGTACGCCACACTCATATAGCGTCAACAGCTATGTTACAGCATCAAAAACAGAAAAGATGTCGGCCCAGTGCCGTCATGATATGCGGCTATTCGCTTACTCCACTACGCAACTTATAACTCTAACCTTAACCCTAGTGAACCTCGATCTTATACCTTTTGATCTGAAAACATATACACCGGTTACTCCTTCCCGAAAAAAAGTTAATGCCAATGGTTTTTCTGTGTATTTTTGTTTTCTAGCTAGAATCCCCTACATGACAGAAAACAGACAGACAGACGGACGGACGGGCAAGACCCGTAATGGGGCCTATTGAGACGGCCGCATAGTAAGCAAAACGACTGTAGTTGTCGGCGAAAAATTATTCGAATATGGCGTCGACATTTAGTGAAAAGTGTCAGCCGAGAAAAAGAGTGAGAGAAGAAAGGCGAAGCTGACCGACAAGTCGCAGCCAAACTCTCGCCCGTTCCCAGGTGGACGCGAAACTCTCGTAGACGGGTGCGCCGCTGCACATAGCCACCTTGACGGGCGACGGCACGAACGTCTTGTAGCTGAAGCCCTTGGGCGGCGAGTAGTCACAGGACGAGACAGCAGTGCAGCTGGGTGTGTCACTGGAGTCGTCCACACCTCGCCGCACGTACGTTACTCGTACGAACCTCACCATCGCGCCGCACTCCGACTTCTCGATGAAATTCGCCCCCGTGTGAAAACTGCCTGCAAATGCCGTCCGTCAACGCACCGTAGACTGCGTATAGTTGATCTTTTCTTATTCAACCTTTTTCTAAAGCATAAACTCCGCTCCTCTCACATGTTGCTTTACAACATTTTTGCAGCAAGATGTACGACACATACACAATGAATCGAAAGTCGGCAGCAAAATCGGCAACACCTTCTTGATCATTTTGTACAACTTGCTGTACGTCTCGTTGTCCGAGTAGCGGAGTGAAGGCTTAACCCAGTTGCGGATTCCAACAAAAAATCAAACTATTCTGGCAAGAAGCGGAATCGCTTTTTGTATTTGCCAGCCGGCATTATAGAACCGACAGTTTGGCTGTAATTTGCAATTGCATCTCTTGGATAGGAATTCAATCCCGCAAATCCTTTCTTTTCCGAAGCTCGTCACGGATGCCCATCTGACACAGTCCGAACTACAGTGCGTTCGGTATCTAGTGGAATCCCAGTCTGACCCATCATCCCCGCAATAGCCTCTCCAACGCTCCACCCAACTCCAAGATATGACAGGAACAGCGAGGCCACCCAGCGCACATGACCAGTCCACAGACCAGGCTGGCACCAACCAAGCAATCAGCCATGGGTACCTGTAAGATCCCAATGAACCCCATCAAGGCATGATCCCAAATCAGCACCCTTAGCCATGGATGTAAAAAAAACGTTTTTACGTTTTTTATTCTTGCCACGTTTTTACGTTTTTTAACGTTTTTTATTTTGTTCAACGTTTTTCATTTTTTAAAAAGCGTGCATTGAAAATCCCATTAAAGACTTTGTGAAGCAATTTTGGGACCACAAAAATAAATTAATAAATCATAGTGATGTAGTTTACTTAGTTAGTCCAAATATACTAAATAAAAGTTTTGTTAAGCAGTATATTTAGTCAGTTTAATGCTATGGTCTTATGACATCACAGCTGAATTGAAATTAAATGAAGTTATCTCTATCTAAACTATACAGGGTGGCCCCAAAAAAAGAGGCCACTCTGTTATATAGCTTCTAACTTCAGAAATACTGCTTAGATCTACACGATTTTTTTGCACAAATCAAGGTCGTTTCATTCTCAACACGAAAACATAAGTTATTGAAATTAATTATGTGCAACGGTGGCGCCACCTGGCGAATACGAGTCATATTGCTTCAAATAGCGATCGGTAATAGTTCATGACGCTTAATAACAGAACAAAATGCACATAAAATTACAATCACATTATCATTATAACACTTAGTCTGATTTAGTCATGAAAT
>Ga0056128_1000699_pt1 | contig 32610 bp, 22 predicted proteins | sample WorMetLIZISLAND2_FD_71113 | JGI IMG/M metagenome (GOLD analysis project Ga0056128, IMG submission 71113) | Marine gutless worms symbiont microbial communities from Max Planck institute for Marine Microbiology, Germany - Olavius geniculatus... ...
ATTCTTCTCCGGAACTCACGTGACACTACCCGGAGAAGAGTCGACTCATTTTCGAAAAAGGCAACAGCGGTTGCCGAAACGTCAACCAAATAATAATAAGGTTTGAAACAGTTAATTTTTATATTATGTCTAATGTTCAACCGAATAATGTATTTAAGGAGCTAATTTCTCCCTTGCGTTTAAGTTCGCGAATTTTTCTGCACAAAAACAAAACTAGTCACAACATTGACTAGGCCTACTTGTGGTGTAATAACTTGGACTGTATCCAGATACGATTGTTGTTCTGTATAACTGATGTTCATGACGTATCCTGACGTATTTATGATGTATTTACTAAATGAATGCTTTGCCAAACAATGATGTCTGCTGTTAAACTCTAGAGTGAGCGATTCTATGGCCTTTTTGCAAAATATTCTGAAGTCTGAGCACTTCGGCGCTACGCTGTATCTTTATGCAAGCGACTAGTCTATAACGCTAAGATTTTTTGTATAGAAACTATGTAGTTGCAATGAACGTAGTTTTCATTTTTTCACTAAAGCGCAAATTGGCTTGCTGAGCGTATGCTATGAGGCTATGAAAAAAGTTCGTTCTGCTAATCTGAAAAAGAAAGTCGCTGAAGGAGTTTGGACGCATTGGATTTAGGCCGTAACGCCCGCCGGCGCCGCAATGTCACGTGCTGTAGCGCAGCAACGTTCACGTATTAATAATTGCGATGACCTCCGAGAGGCCAATACAAAAGCGCAAAATTTCACACTGACTAATTGCCAAGAAGTATAGATAGAAACGATCTTCAAGACGTCTTCGTTTCTTGCTTAAGTATGCCTGGCCGAGGCTTTGCTTTTAGCCAACATTGTTGGTCTTTGAAATATGCTGGACACTGTCGCCAAGGAAACGCGCACCGATCCCGTTGCCATAGCAAGACTTCCTCGAACAGTCAGCATCAACGACATAACCTGGATAATGACGACGACAACGCCGACAACGATGATATTACGGCCAGTAATCTCGCATTATATTTTCCATTAGTAGGCCCATTATGCATGTCCATGCTCACTAACGCAATTATCTGTGTCGCAGGTATGGAGTATAACATCAAAATGATTTCATTGTATTGCTAAAATAAGTACCGAATTTTGCACTAATTAATGATATTTCATTTTTACGCGCGAAAGCAGCTACTGCTTCAGCGCGTCTTAGCGATCGCAATTCTGTCTGTCCGTCCGTCTGTCCGTCACACGGGTAGATCAGTCAAAAACGGTGCAAGCTAGGATCACCAAATCTTCACCGTCGACTGCCTGGAAGACTCTAGTTTTAGGAACCTAAAGCTTTTCCATAAATTCAAGGGGGTCACCCTGAACGAGAGCGCTAAAGAAAGGGGGTGGGCAAAATATGCGATTTTGGGCCAATAAGTCGCTGTATCTCAGTAACGGTGCGAGATAGGGTCTAAATTACTATTAATCACTAATAGGAAGTCGTACACTGGCTTTCGATTGCCACCGATTTTAATGACCTTGGATGACTTTGAACATTTAAATAGAGGGTTTGTATGGATTTTTTGGCGATTTCGGGCTGCGACACAAGTCTAGGCCTATGTCATTCACAAGGTGGCGCCACGAAACTATCTTTATGCGATCCAAATAGAGAATTTGGTATTTGTATATTAACTTTGCGTGAACACCCCAATTTTCAGCTAAACTACTGAACCGGAACTGTTCTAGGCTTTCGCGCGTCTCGTGAGCATTAGCTCAAATTTATTGTTAACTTAATATTGCAATTTGTCGAAATTTTTGGAAAAAATCGAAATTATTGTTCAAAATAAATGTTTTGTACCAAGGCCGTAGCCAGAAGTTTCGTTTGGGAGGTTGACCTTCCACCTTTTCTTCTCCCCTTTCTCCTCCTTTCTTTTTTCTTTTTCCTCCCTCCCTTTCCCTTTTTTTCTTTCCCCCTTCTCCTCTCTCTTTTCCTTTTTTCCCTTTCCTCCCTGCCTCCTTTTCCCTTTCCCCTCCGCTTTTTTCTCCCTTTTCCTGAGAAGTAGGATCCCTCAAATCCAGTTAGAGAATGGGGCGCGTTGTGAGCTCCTCCAGCGAAATCTCGGGCGGAGCCTCAGCCGAAATCGAATTTGGTGCATTTCCGCTTTAAAATATGGCATCTGGTAACAACAATTTTAATTATTTAATTACTTAATTTTAATTATTTTTTCTTAGAATCAACTGACCAAATTTAGTGCATGCAGTTTAAACAACAAAAGGCTAACAAGGGCGGAATAACAAATTTAAAATTGGAGATAAAAATAATCTGCGGTACGCCGAATAATTTCACATTAACTGTAAAAAAATTCTCATCATTTTTGAGGGGGCGTTGCACCCGCTAACGACCTCTTAATGCGGCCCTGTTTTGTACTTATAAGACTAACTTGGCCTATAATAATAGTTTTACGGTTCCATGACACTTTAGTAAAAATGCATAGGTTTTGATACTCACAAATGTATGTTGTTTGCTTTATTTTACGTTAATAACACAAAATAATACTAGTTTAGAACAGAAATAGCCTGTTTCAATAACTTAGGCGTAACCACTACACTCGATGCAGTGGCAATGATTTAGTTCAATTAGTTTATGAAAAGTTCAATTAAATTAATCGGTTTAAAATCTCAGTGTTTTTTCATTCAGCATTCTATTACAATATATTTAAATTAAAAAATGTTAATTTACGTTAAACCCAATCTAAACCACATGAAATAGAAACAAGTAATTTGGGAAAAGCTCACGTGACGCGCGATAGCAGCGGTCCTACCACTTTGGCAATCAGTCTACAGCAATAAGATTGCCTACAGCAATAAGATATTAATGCATCTTGAAAGAGTACTCAGATTTAAGGCCTCCGTACGAAAGGCTTTTTGAACTTAAGAGATCGAAACTTAGATTTTTAAAAATGTACGTTTTATGCTAAAAAAAAGTTATACGCAGGTTGTCCAGGTTTATCTCCAGCCATTTCGGCACAATTCACTCTAAAAATGTGTGTCGCAGCTGGGAATCGCAAAAAAAATTTTTTTACTAAAAACCTTTATTTTGAAGGTTCAAGGTTATTTAAGGTCATCGACGTTGACACCAATAAAAAGCTTGTCACTAATGCTTGTTATGATAAGCATGTCTGTGCCTATCTGCAGCCGTTTTTACGCTACACGAGATAATTGCGGTACAATAACCACTTTTGGGGGTTAGCCGTCTTTGACGCCCGTTTGCGCCGGCTTTCTTGAACCTAGGGTGTCGGGACTTGGACTTCTAAAATCTACGTTTAATGCTGAACATTTCATACGCAGGTTGTCTTAGTCTATCTTTAGCCATTTTGTCGCTATTTCGTGCTGAAATGTGCGCTGCATCTAAAAATTGCGAAAAATTTACTAAAACCCCTTTATGGTAAGTTTAAGGTCGTTCAAGGTCATCGATGTTGATAAATCTAAAAAGCCTGTCACCAGTGCTTGTTACGATAAGGAGCATGTCTGTACCTGTCTGCAACCGTTTTTACACTAAACAAGCCAATAACGGCAAAAACGTTTTTAAGGGTACTTCTCTTTGACGCCCTCGTTTGAAAGAAACCTCCGCATCCAGGAACACGCAATTTTGTCACGAAAAACTAGAGTCCTTGGGGCAGCCTACAGTAAAGATTTCGTGATTCTAGATGTCGCCGTTTTGATACAGTGCCAGGGTGTGACGGACGGACCGACGGACGGACAGACGGACAGACGAACAGACGGACAGACGAACAGACGCCGAGGCCATGGCTAAGACGCGCGAAGCATTCTGCTATCGCGCGTAAAAATAGGATTTCAGCACTGGAACGACCGTAAGCATGGTCAGAGATTATATGGACATTGGTCGATAAGTATTTTATCTGTTCGAAGGACGTGTTGTAGGAAACGTTGCAACATAAAATTGACAACAGCGTCAGCGTAATAAAAAGCTCATCTACCGCTAAAAACAGAGTGTCAGATAATGCAAGATAATGAAATAACGGACGTAGGTTGCTAGTTTGGTAATCTACACGTCCGTTATTTCTAGACTAATTTGTGACTAGATTAACATTTAAAACGTACCTTTTTAATGTGTTTGCTAAACAGATCAGCTTAAAGTGTAGGCCTAAAAAACGCAAGAAAACTCGAAATAATATTTAAGACAGAAAGGTAAAGTGCTGAAATTAACGAGAAAATAGTATAGAGCATCAGAAGTAAGACGTAAGAGTGTTAATAATACTCGCGAAGTGATGCTAACGCAATAGCATGCTGCAAATATGTGACTTAGCCTACGGTTCGTGAGCAAATACGGTTTAATGTCAGTATATTTACTATTGCTATAGCATCGGCACGTTTGTGGGATTATAAGCCTATTGTTCGTCTGGTTATTGCAGTGTCAGATAGGTTATTCGTTTATTGCAATACTCGGCTCAAATAACCCCGACAGCTTGCTTTGTTCAGAAAAAAGACGTTATGCATTAATATAAGGCTATACGTCATTTTTATCTCTATTTCCATTTTACATGTTACTTAAGCAACATGACAGAAAATGACATGTTAAAAGCATTTTATTCTGTCCATATAGCTTTAGCTGCGTACATGAGTGTGACAAACAGACAGACAGACCACGTGTCGGTGACAGGTGTTGCAATAGTCGCTTAAAAGTACTAACTCTACAGTATACTGACAAGTTGTTTTAATGCAATTTGTAACATGCTCGTAACAGATTATCATAAAAGTGCGGTGTCAGTATGCACGCATAGTCTCTAGTTATTACAGTTAAAAGTTTAAAGCTGTTAATTTACGTTAAGTGTAACATAGAACAGTTTTCCCAGTGATCACAAAAACGCTATAGATGCGCATAAAATACTCAATTACTGTTGCGCGTTACTTCAACAAGAAAACGTTAACTACAGCAATTAGGCTAACTGCCAGTGGCGTATTTAGGAGGAGGGCCACGGTGCGATGCCCTCCCTTTGGCCGGACCATAAAATTTTTTAAGGCGACTTTATATGAAAAGGTGCGTTTTTTGCCGTTTTCCAGCAAGAATTGCAAAATTCAACAATGTTCAATGGTCTTTTTTTAACCGATACAATATGCGATTAAAATCGCCATGTGAGATTGCATCTGATATGACGCTGTGATTTTCTTCATTTCCGAATTTCAGAAAAAAATGGGCGAATTTGCGGCTTCTATTGAACGTCCGAAAGCAAAAAGTGTTTCAGCTTCAGGGGGGCTTCGCCCCCTGACTCCCCGACCAGGGGCTCTGCCCCTGGACCCCGCTGGGGGCTCCGCCCCCAGACCCCCGTTATAGGCTCGCGTTCTGCGCGCTCGCCATGGCCCCCCCTTTGCCAAATCCTAAATACGCCACTGCTAACTGCCACATGAAAATGCCGTTTCTGATTGATTAGATTCATCGCCTTCAAGACGGTGTCGGCTCTATACTGCGATTAGCAAGTCATTAGCCACGGAAACGCGTGCTATTTGTAATGCGGTGCCGGAAAACACTAATTAATGCTGAGGTAGCAATTCTCGCAACAAGCATCGACGATGCTGGAGGCGCTGAGGCGACCAGCAGCAGCAGCAGCAGCATGGTAAAGCAATGAGTCATTAATAACAGTGACACGGATGCGACGAATGACATCTGCCGCAGGTCACTTGTCGTTGTGCCACTGATGAACAGGCTTGACAGTTTTAATCAGTAGGCCGAGCTCAGTCGCCAGTTCGCCGTCGGCTTTGTCGAAGCGTTCTTTCTGCGTCGTGCGCTGTTGCAGCTAAATTTTAGTGGCGAAAGTCTTCACACAATCTGTCGACTGAATTCACAGACTCCCTGAGGTCAGTACAAACGTGTGCGTAGCCTTAAAAAAGACACAGCTATTGATATCTTACATATTCGAAGTCATTAGTACTATTGTCTATTGTTAAATATCATTTATTTTTTTTTGTTTTTATTAGCTGTAGTTTTTCGAAATTGTTTTCGTTAAGATATCGTTTCATCGTTAACAAGAACAGAGTTCTTTGCGGAGCTGACAATAAATATTTTGTGATCCTATAGCTTGTGTCGTTCTGATAGAATCGTAAAATTGTAAAATGTGAAAGACGGACAGACAGACGAACGGACACTTGTGCAATAGTTAATACAAGACATATGCATATCAAGTTATGCTAACGCCCTGCAAAAATCTGCCACGATGGCTAATACAACTGTAGTCATAGCATTAGCATGGCAATACGATGCCGGTGTTGATGCTAGTGATACTAAGGCCAGTGATTTGTCGCTGCATCGTTAAAGTGTTGTCGAGCGAAGTCATTGAGTCGCTGTACATACGTCGTCATCAGTCGATTGTCAGCGGCTAATTAACGACGCAGTTTTCCGTTCATCCGTCCGTCTAACGGTAGGTTAACGCTGATCTATCGCGGCCGCGTGGGATGGGTTACTTCGATAGTAATCACACAAGTTTAGGGTCTTTCCTCTGGCGATCTAGTTCTACGAAAAAAATCTCTAAATTTGTCCAAAATGGAAATAAAGTTGCTGTCCAGAGCAGAAAAAATGTGCAATGTCGTTGAAACAGTGCGACATTGAACTATCACTGCTATAGTTTTAAAAGCAGATGTTGAATGGCGCCGAAGTGAATGAGCTTGAATGTTCTGGAACGGCACAAAGCAATCTACTACTGTACGCAGAACGTACTTTTTTGATGCTGTGCTTAAATGATTTACTGGAACGATGTACCAGTACTTGAACACTCACGTGTCTAAACGATCTTCATCCGATGGGACTCAAACCTTTGGTGACCAGGTTCTTTCGACATTGGTTTAGTTCATTTAATACGAGGTTTTTGTTAACGAGCTAGCCGGATGAAAAGACGAGTGGGGCATCCGGCCCGTTATTATCTGTAGCTTGCTGTCAGCATTGCGGCAACACGAAATCCGTCAAACGATGCATCAGATATAATAATAGCAGCTCGTTCGGCCGGTGCTGCCATTGTAGGACTAGTTGCAGAAGAGTGGAAAACGTAATATCACAAGCTGAACGGTAGTTCAAGCCCTGTATTAACGGCGACTTCTTTTTCCTCTAGGAAAACCAAAACTTCGACCCCCCATAGAATCAAAATCGCTCACCCGATTGAGATAAAATTTGGCACGGGTAATTTCGTTGACGAGGGGACCTTTCGTGCAAAATTTCAAATAAATCTGCCCAAGGGGGTCTTCTCGGCAAATAGGTGAAATATACGCAAAAATTTTTATAGCCAAATACCTTTTTTCAGAAAGTCACATATAGGTCAGACCCTTCGACCAGAGGCATCCACTCTATTGACCGCTGGAGGCAAATGCCTGCTGGAAAAAGTTGGGGCAAGTAAGAAATCTAAAAACTGGGGAATATTTTTGGTGGCAAATTTCCTAGAAACGCATGGCACAGAATGCAACAATTCTGCGTACAACAGTCCAATTTTTTTCTGCTCGCTTCGCTCGCTGATTACATGTGGCCCCATACTTTAAGGCTGTATTTAGGCCTAAGAGAGAAGGATGGGTTAGTGGGCTTAACTCCTTACGGAATTTTTAATTTTAATGTGAGAATTCTGCGTAGACCTACAACAGTTCAAAAAAATTTCCGTTTGCTTCGCTCGCAAATTATTTGTACCCCTGCTTCTTAAATCCTTCGCCCTTGTTTGTTTTTACTATTTAAACTGCATGCAGTAAATTTGGTCAGTTAATTCTGAAAAAAATTATTAGAATTGTTGCTACCAGATGTCGTAGGCTATTTCAAGGCAAAAATGCATTAAATTCGATTTCGGCTGGAGCGGAGCCTCAGATTCCACTGGGAGAACTCACAGCGCTCCCCCAGACCCTCTAGCTGCATTTTAAGAGTCTTACTTCCAAGACAAGAAAAGGAAAGAAAAGAAGAAAGGGAAGACGGGAGAAAAGGAAAAAAACAAAGGAGGAAAAAAATAAATGGAGGGAAAGGGAAAAAAGAGAAAAAGGTCAACTCCCCTCCCCAAGCAAAAATTCTGGTTACGGCCTAGCCTAATTTTAGAGTTGTGGTGCCACGCCGCCCTTGTTTGCCTATATTGTTCAAACCACTAAATTTGGTTTGTTAATTATATTGAAAGTAATTAAATTTGTTGCCACCAAATGTCATATTTTAAAGGTTAAAATCCACTAAATTCTATTTCGGCTGACGCTCCGCCCCAGACCCCGCTGGTGGAGCACTTCCCAGAACCCCTAGCTGGATTCAAATAAAGGTTAAAGGTTAAAGGTGCATATGGCTCTTAATGATCCCATCTCAGAGCTACGGAGCGTCACTTGTCATATGGGATCACACAGTGTTACCTGCCACCCGACAGAGGTGAAATTCCGAAATCTCTTGCTTGCGATTCCGCACAGCTCCGTTAAGAACTGCGTACCACTCACGGTAAAGGCCCTTTTACCAAAGGGTCCTACTTCAAAAGGGAAAAAGAAAAATGAGAGGGGAAGGACAAAAGAGAAGGAAGAAAAGGAAGAGGAAAAATGAAGAAAAAAAGAATGTGAAGGAGAGGGAAAAAAGATGGGGGGGAAAGGCAAAGCATCCGATTTGTGGGGGAGGTAAGGTTGCCTCCTGATGCTGAGTGGGAATGGACGCCTCTGCAATCGACGGATTTTTTTTACACGCGATGGTTCAAACGACGCAGTCTCGCGCAAGGATGTGTATTGGGGGGGTTAAAAATTTGAAAATAATATTTTATGTATTTATTCAAAAAAATTTTGGAAAATTACAATAACGTTTATGAGGAAAAATTAAACAATTATTTAAACGGTCATAACTATGGCTGTGTATAAGATAGAGTCGTAATTTGGGTTTTAGGGTATAGTTTTCGGGGACGGCCAATCTAATGCTGTTATTCAAATTTACCCTGGATTTTCCCTGGTTGCCATGGCAACGAAATTTGGGACAAAATGGGCTATAACTCGGCTTCTGCTAGAGATATCTGAGAGATCTTTGCGTCTATAGGTTGTTTTTGGGGTTGGATTATCGAATACTGCCAACAAAATTTTACCCCACCGACCTTTGTTGCCATGGCAACGAAATATGAGACAAAAGGACTATAATTTGGATTCTGTAAGAGATATCTCCAAGATCTTTGCGTCTAATGGGGGATTTTGGGGACGAGCTATTGAATGAGGCCAATCTTATTCCACCACAACCGACCCTTGTTGCTATTTGAATGTCACGTGACCTCAAACGGTCAAGATCGTAATTGTAAAGTATCTATGGCCAGATATCTCCGTAACTGATTAACTGTAAGAAAACATGAAAACATTTTTTTACTAATAAAACGGCAAATATAAATGTACAAAACATAAGTTTTTACACTTGTTAACGGCAACATTTAAGGACTTGCACATCAAAAACAGCAAAAATTACAAAAGGTGATAGTGCCCACATCACACTGACTGTGTCAATGTGTTGCAGAATAATATCACCTTTTGTAATTTTTGCTGCTTTTGATGTGCAAGTCCATAAATGTTGCCGTTAACAAGTGTATAAACTTATGTTTTGTACATTTATATCGATTATCGACGACGCTTAACTTTAACCGCGCCGAACTGTGTGGGTGGCGTTGGCAGAAACCCGTCAAAATGATGTTGAATATCCGAACATGAACAGACTTTGTCGCTAGGTTGTTGTCTAAAAACTGTTACTATTGATTTATTTATTATTTGGCCACTTTAATGTAATGTAGTAGACTTCGCTATACCCCTATTCCCCACAAAACTGTTTCTCACGGGTGCTGTAAGCTGCAGTAAGGCGTCGCTGTCCATCTTTTTCACAAAAACTCATCGAAATTCGTTTATAACTTTTTGACTAGTTTTCAGCCAACCGACGAACGGACAGGCCTCGCATATTACCGCTGTGTCATTCGACGCAAATCATAAAGAAGTCGGCGGGACATGTAGTGCAATCGGCTGTTGTGTTCAGTGTCAGAGTGACGCCGCTCGGGCAGCGCGTGTGAAGTGGTGGATGCGATGGGTTGTCCGTACTCTCGCAGTGTGGCTGCTGCACTGAGCCGCGCTAATGATGGTGCCAGCTGCTCGCACGCCATCTCACCCGCCGACATCGAGTTCAGTTGCTACGGCACCGTCGCCAACGAAGCCGCCCACGGACCTCCAGCGTTCAGCATCGAACAGTGCAGGATTATCACAGAGACATGGGCAAAATTATCACCTCAGTCAACTGCCATCGGAAAACAGGTTTCGTTATGTGTTTAACTCCATTACTAGACTAAATTTATTTTTGTCCATTTCTGTATGTTTTTGGTCTAAATATGAACATGATGTACAATAAATGGACTTATGTTAATCGTTTGTTTTATGGTCGCATACATATTTTTTCTCAAATTTTACAGTTTTTATTTAAAATTTTGCCGTTAGCAGATGAAAAAAATGGACAACACATGTACACCGTGTTTCATAAAAGGCACTCTTTCTTCTTTCTTTTATAACTCACTCGAATGCTGATCAATTTACATAAAATTTTTATCACGTGTAAATAAGGAAATACTCATTCAAAATAATTTCAACAAAATGTGGCTGTTACCTAAATATTTTTTGCTATTTGTGATGTACCACTGACGTCATAATGTGTCATGAGTACAAGCTTGCTTGTCTCATCTGGTGCTGTCAGTTGCTACCCTGCTTCGATGGTGAACTTTTCCTGGTTTTTTTCTAGTTTTTGATGAAAAATGTTCATCGTATCAGCGCTAAGCAACATGGGGGCATGAAGTTAGGCCTCTTCTAATCCAAAAACATAACAATCTTGCAAGCGGTGTGTGCTGGTGCACTATCTTGCTGGAAGGTGTAAAAGTCAAGCTATCCCCACAATTGTGTGAAAATTATCGTTTTGGGCATTTTTGTGGCAGCACCGGTAAAACTTCGACAGTTTGTCATCAGTAAACCAGATAAAGCTTACCATCCAAGCAGGGTAGCTATTTATCAATGGTCAGCACCGGTTGTGACAAGCCCATGTTTGTACCCACGGCACATCGTAACGTCAGCATTACGTCACAACTAGCAAAAAATATTTAACCAACAGCCACATTTTGTTAAAAATCTTTTGAATTAGTATTTCTTCAGCTACATCTGGTAAAAAGTTTGTGTAAATTGATCACCATTCGACTGAGTTATAAAAGAAAGAAAAAGGGTGCCTTTTATGAAACACCGTGTATCAGTGATGTGTAGTCATATCTTTCGTCTAGACTGTCTAGGGTTGTATTAAGTTTACGTCGATAACGCATTGTTGATTAAGTTAAGTAAAATAGAAAACCGCGCTATAAAACTAACAGTACGCCAAACAGATACTGCGAAGTGCTTGTCTGAATGTAAACAAAAGTATGATAGTTTCTTAAACAATTAAATTCCAGCCAAAAAAAATAACAGTTTTTACGCTAAAAAAAAACATGCAACAGTCGGCAGCAGGCCTAACATCTTGTCTAAGAACACTGCAGTGCTTTCGGTCTTACAGCAAGTTTTTCTGTAGCTGCTGGCGGACAGTGAATTAGCGATGCAATTCACGCGGCAGCATGTCATTGAGATTCATGATTCATTAGTCCACCAGCTCCAGCAGACGTCACACGGTACACTCGCGATTCTTCACTGTTAGGCCTACAGCGAAAGACTCAACGCGAACCGTTGATAAGCCGTATGATAAATAAACCAAATGAATAGGTCTATCTACAGTTTTGGATATTCCTTTTGATACATCGCCGACAAGTTCTTAACATAACTACATGTAAGCCTATTAGCCTAGGTATATAGAATTTAGTCAGCTTGTTGGATAAACCTTCGGTGGCGGCAAATGTCGCCGCGCATTGTAATATTTTTTTACTACAGCCGCGGTATAATGTTAGAGTTAGGGCTAGGTTTTACCGCCATTATATAGTTATATCTAGTGTCACTGAAAATACTAAAACATTTAAAAACATGAAAAATCAGCAGGCCGAATAGCACGCTTAGACCTTGAATGTGAACTCAAGTCAACATTTTTTCAGACGGCAAATACCGCCGCAAAAATACCGCCGCAGTAATGTCGTGCTATTTCGTTCACTGGCTGTGCAGTAGCACGTTAAAGAGCGATGACTCTAGAAGAGTTACTTTCAGTGACCACGATACGTCAACGTTATGGTGACAGACAGACAGACAACTTGCCGTGACATGGGTGCATTATACTGCATTACTTCATACTCTCTCCGGAGGCTTATTATTCACGTTATGACACTTAGGTGTCAGCCATCTGTTTCTGTATGCTTTCTGCTCCCTGAATAATGCGCGATTTTATGTACCAACGTGGCATATTTTATGGCATTTTATCTTCCTCTCTATCTTTTAATCTGTTTGTTGCACTCCAGAAAACCTTCGGGAGAATATCCGCATAAACCGTATACTGGCTGCAACTACACGTATAGGACGCTTGCACGATTAAAAGGCACATTTATAACGTTCAGGAAGCATATTTGCCGCATGCAGTTTCTAGTGGATATTTCGCTGATGATAGTACGAGTCCGGTTTTTTGGCTAATTTTGTGTTGAGCTTAAAAACGCATAATCTGTATAAAATCCACGTAGAGACAGTTCAGGTTATCTGAGTCGTTGATTTTTGAACCAGTCGAAAGAGATGAATCAGGAAAAGACAGATCAAGACATTCCAGAGGTGAGGTGATGCGTTTTCTTTCGCAACGCATTGCCTCAGCTTTAGAATCAACTTTCTCACTCACTTCGTCGACCATGTCTTGATTTGTCTCTTCCCGATTCATCTCTTTCGATTTCCTATAGGGGCATATGGCTTGAGTTGTTTTGACACAGTAACGCAGTGTGACAGACACACACGCAGATAAACGCACAGAGCGTCTCAAGCTATGCTGACGCCGTGTAAAAAAACAAACCCGGCGACGACGTTGCTGATGCAGCTTTTGTATCATTGCAGGTATTTCTGCGTATCTTTGAGTACCGGCCGTCGGTGAAGCGAATGTTCCCGTTTCGTGATGCGTGGGGAGATCAGCTGATTCGCCACGCGCAGTTCGTTCTGCAGGCCAATCGCTTCATGCGCGTCATTGCCATCGTCGTTAATGCCGTCGACCGACTGCGCAGCGGGCACGGGGGCTCACCGGCGCTTTACGAGCTTGGACGACGGCACGTCACCATTGAAGGTTTCCTGCCCGACCGCGTGGACATTAGATTGTTGCGGCCAGTAGACGTACAGTAGTTGGAGAACTTGAAGCGCGGGTGCGTGGATGCGTGGTTTCCTGCCCGACTACTTCGATGTGTTCACGCGTGCCGTCATCTACGTCTGGCAGCAGGAGTTACGCGAACATTTTTCACCGGCCGCCGACGACGCGTGGCGAGCGCTTTTCGCCTACATCATCGGACAACTCAAGGACGGTTACGAGACCGAATGGCGCGCCACGATATTACTGCAACAGACTAACCAATGAACTGCGAAAACTTTGAGAATGACCTTCTATACAAACTTCACAAACTTGTCAGCATGTGTGAAGCTGGAGAAATGTGTCAGCCCAATGTCGACATGTCACGCGGCCGTCCGTCTAAAACTGAACAACCTTAATCCTGAGTTTTTGGAAGAAAAATTAGCACATCGCCTACTTCTGCTTTGCGAAACGTTTACTGCGCTTTTGTTTTTTACCCCTTTTGTTTTCCATTAGGCGTAAAAAGTTCTGTGCTTTCGGTTTGAGAAGTCAAAAAGTAGAAACAAGGGGAAAATTTATTTTCGTTTTATATTTATTTATGTATTTATTGTTATATTATAACATGTCATGTAATGTTAAACAACTCAAAAAAACAGACACACTAAATAGTACTCACGAGAACTTAAAGCAGAGTTACTGCAGCATTACAGACTAGTTGTAAACAGTATTTTTCAGTAAAACTTTGAAAGCAAACTAAAGACTGCACATATATTGTTAAAGATCCAATAAAATTTTTTGGGACTCATTTTTGAGTGACGGACGGAAAACGGAAGCACGGATATTTTTTATGCATTAGAAATTTATGTGATACGGAAAGACAGACGGACGAACAGGCAAAAGCCGCAATGCGCCCTATTAGGATGGCCGAACGATAAAACAGAAATAAAACAAAAATAAAATAACAATTTTGCTTTATATCTGTTTTTATTATTGTTTTATTTCACACGTACGGACAGCCTTAGACCATGGCTTGACCATGAAAGGAAGACGTTAAAGCACGCTTTTCATCCCACGCAACGAATAAACACTGCTTCTATTACTGTGCTATGAATCTGGTGTCGCTCAGTGGCGTAGCCAAAGAGGGAGGGGAGGCAGGGGGCCCAGCCCCCCAATCCTCCAGACAAAACATAAGCATACGTATAAACTGCACGAAATTTGCCAATTTGGACAGTTTATTTTCGGGAAAATAATTAAAATTGTTGCCACCAGATCTCATCTTGTAAAGCTAAAATGCACCAAATTCGATTTCGGCTGGGGCTCAGGCCCAGACCCCGCTGGGGGAGCTCACGGCGCTCCCCAGAACCCTTAGCTGGATTTTAAGGCGTCCTACTTCTAAGGGAAGAAAGGGGTAGGGGGCACGGGAAGGGAGAGGAAAGGTAAAAGGGAGGGAGCAAGAAGAGAAAGGACAAAAAGGGACAGGCGGAGAGAAAGGAAGACGAGGCCCCCCAATTGAAATTTTTGGCTACGCCACTGGTGTCGCTTGCGTAAAAACTGTACGCAACCGCGTGGGTGCGTTAAATAAAAATGAGGGTTAAGACATCAGCAAACTCTAACACTACCCTAACCCTAAAAATGCGACTTGTTGATGGCACACGCGATTATGCCTGACCTGCGAAACCTTTTAATTCATACTAATTTTTGGCGCTTAATAATTTTCAACGCAGAAGCCCGCATGGGACGGACAAACAGACATACGGACAGACAAGACACATGAAGCGACCAATAAAAACAACAACAAATTTGAGCTAATGCTCAAGAGACGCGCGAAAGTCTACAGCAGTGCCTTTTCACAAACTGTTAGTCTATCTCCAGCCATTTCGTCGCAGTTCATTCTTGGAGTGTGCACTGCAGCCGAAGAACGCAAAAATCAAGAAAAAACCTGCTATTTTGGAAGTTTAGGGTCTTTCAACGTCGACGACGTTCATTTGTATGGACACCTTTACACTGCGTACTAAGCCTAATCGCGTCTTTAGGCCGCAGTGCGCATACGCACAAATCCAAGTTCAAACACGACTCGATTTGTGCGCATACGCAGTTGCCTGCGTACTCCCATTTCAAGCAGTGTATGCGAACGACTGCAGTAGAGACGTGTACGCGCGTAGTACGTCTGTATGTCGCTTGACTTCGCTGAACAGCAGGTGACACAAAAGCCTTCAAGCTCTGGTAATTGGCCTGCTTTTGCGTGTGTCAGATTGTACTTAGGCCTATAAAACGTGCACCCGCCATGTATTAGGTAGGTTATTAGTCGAATTAAATCTCCGAGCGGGAATGACGAGTAATCCAACGTCGCAAATATGAGGTCAAAGCCACGGAAACATCCAATGAAATGCTGCTTACAGCGCATCTCTCGTTTAGTAATGACGATGGCCCGTGTCATCTGACTTAATTTTCGCCGAAGGCGCAACGAAAATAGGCTACTATATGTCAAGTTCATTTGCACGAACAGCACAAAATTCCTATAAGCATGGCATATATGCTGCGTAAAAATCATCATGTTGTTGTGACGTCTTTGCACAATAACCCATGAGGGTTATTGTCATTTACAATGTTTTGCAGCAATTTATACTCTATATTTTATTTCACTGTTATTGTTCATTTTTTGCAATCCAATATTCCGAGCATGTGTGTATACAAACAACATGAAAGTTTTAAGGTTAAAATCGTTTCCCACCTTACCCAATGTATGCTTCTGCACTACCTGGAGAAAACACAACCAGCAAAATATCACTTTTTTATCCGATGCGATATGATTGCTTAAAAGTCGCTTCTTGACTTCATAAAGATTCCTAAACTTTACCTGGTAGACACACTGCTGCACGACAGTCAAACCTTGTAATAGACCGGCTGTCGGGCTCCATAGGTGGAATTTATCGATGTTTTTTTCATTCATTTTAACACGTATTATGCTTGGTCTGATTTCCCCAGATAGTGCAAAAGCAGACGTTAGGTGAGGTAAAAACTAAAACACTTATTTAATAGCCAGTGGTGTCAGACATTTTTCTGCCAAAATTATTCAAATCTGCTAATCTTTCTTCAAGTTACGATCGATAGTGTCGGGGATGTTTTTCAGGTTTTCTGTTTATTTTAACACATATTTTGCTTGATCTGATTTCCCTAAGTAGTGCAGAAACATACATTGGGTGAGCTGGCAAACTGAACGGTCATTTAATGGCAAGTTGTGTCAGAAATATTCGTACCAAAAACTATCAACATTTGTTAATTGATTTTAAAGTTACAGTCAAAAATGTCGAGAATGTTTTTTGAGACACAGTGTAGTTTCGCGTCATATCTGTATTCGGCGACGTTTCCGGCGTTTACTCCCTGTAGGGCTTTTTGCTTTGACTCAGCTCAGTTCAGTTTAACATAGTTCGGGAATTTGTCTCCGTTCACTCTCACAGCGAAGGCAATTACTTAAACATGCTCTGACCAGCTAGATGATAGCTTGGCCCGCTTAGTAACGTCGTTGCTCGCATCAACGAGGTTAATCAAAGCATGGTCCGCTGGTAAACCACCTCGGTATGTAACCAGCCAGTGGCAGCCACCTAGGTCAACTCAACTTGGCCATTCCTTTGTGGCTAAACGCAATGAGTATTAGCTAAAGCTGGGACTTAAACAAGCACACCGCACGATGCACTAACCTAGACTCCATGGACTCGCAATGTAAACTGGTGTCTGGCTAACAGCCAAGGAAACGGAGATCAGCGCCGCTCTATGGGCGTTATGGCGGGTTGACTGAAAATGCCGGACATGAATTTGACGGACATGAAATTGGAAGACAAGATATATTATATCGCTTGAAAATAGATTACATTACAATGCAGTGTGCATGCAATTTTTTTGAAACAACGGCAGAACACAAGTCACAACAGCAAAGTGAGTTGTATAATATGTAGGCCTACATGTATAATATGCCGAAACGCATAAAATATTAGCTACAAGTGAGCAATGATAAGCCAGTGTCTACTAAAGGCGTATGTATTCAGGCATGTAGGGTGTGTCTACGTGCCCACACGCACGTAGACGCACAGGCCGGATCGCTGCCAAACTCAGCCTTGCAGCGGCCTGAAGCAGTAGCAGTTGCGGCGGTTGCTTGCTCGATGTCGATGCCATAACGTGCTTGAAACCAGAAAGAAATACATTGTTCGGACTTCTAATGAATAAACTATAGACCTTCAACTTCAGACATTAGGCATAAGTCCAACTATAGGCACTTGAATCATGTCTTGCAGTTTCATATCCGTTAATTATATATCAGGCTACTTCACTTCCTGCCAATATGTCTAAATTTGTCCTCCATTTTCATGTCCGTCAATTTCATTTCTGGACACTTGGTCCGTCAAATTCTTGTCCGCCAATTTCATGCCCGAACATTTGGTACGTCTATTTCACGTCCGTCAATTTCATGTCTGGACATTTTGATGGTCCGTCATTTTCAGCGCCCCCGTTATGGCTCGGAAGGAACTTATTTTACTTTCTTTTTTACAATAACTGCAGCAACATAATAAGGATAAGGTTGTGGTTACGCATAAAACAAAAAAAACGTTTGCAAACGTATTGCGAAAATGTTTCGTGTTTTATTTTACGCGCCTAAAAAGTGCACAGAATATTCTAGAACATTTAGCACGATTTCGCAGCGCCTGAAGACAGGAGGCGGTCACGTAGGCCTACAATGTAAAACGTTTATTTTGCACAAAATGTTTTAGAGCCAGTGACTTTCTGGCGCTAGGCAGTGGACGCTAAAATGTAATCACGGCCTATGTCTGGAATGGACGAACAAAAATTTGCGAACGGAACTAAGCTGTCAGACTGGTAGAAAAACAAGCAGGTTCAATAACGAAGACTAATCTGACACGCAACCGCAACAAGGTAGAGTCTATAGCATAGCATCCGATAGGCCATGTTCTTCTTGCGTGCAGTGAGAGGCGCAAGGTAATTAAACCTAACATCCACGTGTATGGTTTCCATTCCGCTGGTAATCCAACCGCTGAGTTAATTTTCCGTGTCATCTCTGAGGCCTTAGAGCGATCGCCCGTCATATATGCCACTGTCTCTTCAAGGCCAAACTCGGCTACTTTCATTTGTTGCCAACTTGCTTGACAAGAAGTCGTCGGCCTACAACGAGCCGTATGGAGTGATGCCATTATTGTGTGCGATTTTCAGTCAGTGTTTTGTACAGAACAGCAATTACGTGCGCGTTTTGTCGGCTGTCATATCCGAGATACAACGAGATCTGGGCCGAAAATCACAACATCGCGTGTATTTGACAGTTGACAGTGACATGCCGTATTACGACAAAGACAAACACGACGTTTGGTGGGTTTAATGTAAAATAAAAAAATTAATGACATGCTTTGCTCGAAAATTGCTGGTGATTTTTGACAATAATAATACATTTACAAACTGTTCTATCTGTCGCGGTCGCTAGAATGTTTTAAAACTACTAAAACAACGTTTGTTTTATAGACTTAAAAATGTTTTTAATGTGTTATTTATAAAAGTGAAAAAAACATGTTTTTATGTTTTTTATTTGCAAATCAATGTTTTTAACATCTATAGTTTGTTCATTCGCTTATAAAGCATGAAACAGTCCGTTTGTCGAAATTGGATCAGAGGCACAAACTAACAGGGTTGAGTGGCTCAAGTGTTTACTACTGATAAAAATTTACAATGAAATTATAGTCTGAGGCATGACTTTTCCTGCTTTTTAATAATAACCTGCGTTTTCCTGCATGTTATTTTTAAACTCGAAAGGCACCAACGTGAGTTTTTGCGCCATTCTTGCTGTATAAGCTTAGACCAAGCTTGACGAAAAAGGGTATAAAACGAAAGAGTGAAATGTGAAACGAAGGAGAGAAAGGCAATGCAGAAAAGGAGAAGGTAGACTGAAAATTACGATGTGCCGAGTACGTAACGATTGGGCTGCTTTGTTCAATCTGATGGCATGTATATTGTTCACTTCGACTCCCGAGGTCACGGTCAGTGAACTGTTCTGGCTTGATTCTGCCAGAACGGTCAGTTTGTGACATAATAGACCGCTCCGCCAGCGTATGTAGTCTATTTTACGCTAATTCTCTGACCTTAACATTAGTAATATTTTACAGGGTAGTGTAGCAACGAGCTTAAAATGGGGCGGGAGCTTCAGTATGCTTCACTGCATTTTTTTGCGTCAGTGCAGACGTTTCAGTGACAAAAAATGAAATCGGTCAAAGAAATGGACCAAAGTTAGCGCGGGTATTTTGTTCTGACTTACGGTGTGGCTCTGCGTAGAGGCAGTTGGAGTACAATAGCAAAAAGGACTGAGGTAAAGCCATTTAAAGTCAGTCAGTCGCGCTATCGATCGGTGTCTGCACAGGAAAACTTCATCAAGCAGTAGTCGGTCCTGAGGTTGGTTGCAAGGCGCACAGTGTTCCCGCAGGCTGCGTCTGTCACATACAACTCACAGTTTCAGCGTTCGCCAACCGGTCGTAAGATAACACACTCGTCGCCATGGCAACTGAGATAACAGATGCGCCGGTAACTGAAAGCAGCGTTAATTTGGCTACCGCTACCATCTGTGTTTTAAGCAAGTTTACATATATGCTATTACCGACTTTCTTTCTTGTTACCTTAACTGTTTTGCCGCGGTGACTGTGACTAACATGACTGTCGAAGCAAAAACGACTAGGGCTGTCGAATTAACGCGTTAAAGAATTAACGCGGGTTAAATAATCTAACGTGCTTTAATAAGAATTAAGGCGCATACGTTAATTTACTAAATTTTGCAAAGTAGGAGTTTTAGTGTTTCATTAAACTGCGGTTATTTGATGATCGAATAATATTTATATAATCAAAAAAATGTTTTGTTGCCGTTCCATCACTATGTCATGGTCCTGCGACATAGCCACGAGTCCGTCGGTCGTCATTTCAGTCACCCTTTTGATGCAGTCCACCTACAACTTTAGTGATAAGATGATGCCTTAATTAACGCGTTAACGCGTGCGTTAAAATGACGCCTCGACAGCACTAACAAAAACCCCAGCTGTCGCTAGGATAGCCGACCGTGCTGGTTGTTAGTGACCTTCAAGGTCGTCCAACGTCGATGATTTTCATTTCATTTGGAAGCCAATATGCGACTTCTTGTCAATGATCAATAGCAACCTGGCCCTATCTCGCACCGTTTAGCCACAATAGCGCGTACTGACCTTCAAGGTTATCTAAAGTCGATGATTTTCATTTAATCTGACAGGACGTATGCCACTTTCTATTAGTGATTAACAGTAACTTTGGCCATATCTCGCACCGTTTTCGAGATATGGCCACTTATGGCTTGAAACATTTTATTCATAGTGCGTTATGACCCTTCAAGGTCATTCAAGGTCATCGATTTATATGTCATTTGAAAGCCAGTATGCGACTTCCTATTAGTGATCAATAGCAACCTAGGTCTTATCCTGCACCGTTTAGCTGCAGTACATCCGTGACGGACAGACAGACGGACGACAACCATGACAACAGCTTGACCGTTACTAAAGTACGGTAGGCTAATAAGGCTAAACTAGTTGCCATTGGTTAAAATTGTACAATACTTTTGCATTTTGTGAACTGTTAGCGACTGTAAGTGCATAATTGTAGGACTATAACCTCCAACATCTTAAAGAGAAATGCGTTGTGACATTAATGCTGCTCCTACACGCGTGGTGTCTGCGTTCTCACAAAACAGCGTATAAGTTGTGTGACGTTGTGGGGCCAACTTTATTACTTGAAGTGTGACGTTATAAGCATCCACAGAATTTTATGGCGAGAGCAAATTGGCATGTGCGGCAGATTAAGCCGGATTTTAAGCAGAATACATATTTCTGCTTACTTACTTACATGCTTGAGACAGTGAGTGAGGTAAACAACATTGTCACAAATCACAATCAGGCCTAATCGTGCTGTGTACTTAAGAAATAGCACAGACATTGAAACGACATAATGAGACTAACGTGTTTTGCTAATGCGTGATTATATTACAAACACGTAAACTAAAACTTTGAAAACAACATCCGCAATACCAACGGGTAGTAGGCTATGCGTGTGTGTGAGAGAGAGACAAATACAATGACGTGGTCATGTCACATAGCTTAGTCCGGATGTTTTGTGCAAAACTCCTTAAAAAAGCACACGTATGGGTAACAGTAAGTCATAGAAATCCAGTAGGGGCCTACTTCTGCAGAACGCTGCAAAAACTTCGAAGCGGTTTTGTTTCGAAGTCTTTCTTCTGCAGCAGCTGCGTTAAATCGATCGTTCTGTGAATTTGTCGGTGTGGCTGCTTAATTGCCTTTTGTCAGTGAACCAAACAAAGCTAATATTAAGCCTACTCGACTAATATTACTTGTTTTTCGCGCAGCTGTCTTTCACACGCGGCTTGCTTTTGAGCACGTCATCTCTTTCAGATACTTTTTTCATAATCTACTTCGTCCTTCTATTTCTTACTATAATGTTTGGAGTGTTAAAAATGCCCATAATCTCACTCCACTTAAGCGTGACGACTGATAGCGTCTCGCATTTGTATATCGCATGCACGTGCGTCCAGGCAGAACACGCCGTCGACCACGGCCATGGTATAAGTGCGTTTCAACCCGGTCTATTGTGTATTATGCCTCGTTGCGCTGTAGATCGTGTTAGAATTTATACAGCAAAAATATATTTGTATTTTCTAAACATTTTTTTGTTTTAGCTTAATTTGTTTACTGTAACTAAGTAGGCGAAACCTTAAACGATGCAAATTTAATAGTATTGTTAACAGTGAGTATTGTTATTCAAAATACCTCTGCCCCGCATTGATCTCAACTATCGCACAAAAATGTCTTCAGCGACAGCTTGAACTATTCGAACTTATTTCGAGTGCATGCCGTGTGTTAGGTCAGTGCGATGTTTTTCAATACCAATATTTTACAAGATATTGCAGCGATCTGATTGAGGTATTATGATATGACCTGTAGTGACTGATCAATTATTAGAGGTACACTAAAATTAACAAAAAACCTAGCTGTCGCTAAGAAAAACCGATCGTAACGCCAATGTCCGACTTCCGGTAGCGGAGAGAAATCGATTTCCCCGAGGTGACTGCAGTTCAATGGACGCTAACATACAGTAGATCTACGTCACGCGCGGCCGTCTGGCCAAGCATTATATCGTAATAACTACAAATAAATGCGACACAATCGATTACTTCTTAAGTATCATTTTTCGATTTATTTCCAAGTATTTTACGTGAAAAAATGCAAATTTAGTATTTAACAGCCTTGACAGCAAACGACAAAATGCGTGACAGGCCACACATATATTAGGCATCGTAAGTTCCGCTATATGGAAATAAGCATTGCGTGTAACTTATATTCAAAATGGTGGATTACCGTCATCTCCGACCCCCTGCGACTTACTGTTCTGCCACAATACATTTCGTGACAGACGACGTCGACAGACATATCGTATTAAAGCTCGATCTTAACAGTCAGACAAAAATTGATCAACATGTGGATAAAATATGGTTAAAGTAATGACATTTTTTAACAAAATAATCCCAAAATTCCGGCGTTTCGCTATAACAAAAACAAACACATTTTTAGAACTTTTTGTTGATACACTCAGCGACAAATATGGACTTAAATGACCACTGAAGATATTTTACATGTGAAACTTTTATGCTAGTTCCGGGTCGTTCTGGAATAGGCTTAGTTCTATTCGCGTCAGAAGTCAGCATGTTTTGAGACAAAAGAAGATGACTTCGCCATCGCGTCGACCTGATTGATCAGTTGATCAACTAATCTTTAATTCACCCATCATAACAATATGATGCTTCTGCACAGATCAGGAAGTTTGAGGGGAAGAATCTCGCCTATGGCGCATGGACAGTCAGGCAACACTGAATCTGCTGTTATATACAGCCTACGTATGCGACCAACGACAGCTGCTGTTGTAACATCGTGACACGATAATGCGTTCCATTAGCCGTGAATCCGAAATCGAGTGATTCCGTCTAATAAACGTTAGGCTACTCTCGATATTATTTTGACTCCCTAACTGCATAATGATGACGCCGTCAGTGACTGACTTACCTACTAAACATCAGCAGGGGCTTTTGTTGCGAAAACAAAATTATGCAGTAGACTACTTTTGCATTTATCAGTGAACTTCAGTGTATCATACACATACAGCTTAGAGTAGTGCTTGCTAGCATCAAATCGCAACAACTAAATGTATGCCTACGACTCGTAGTCTCAACGGATTAGGCAAACTCTTACGTTTAAAGCTAGAATAACTGATGAAGCAGTGAGCAGATTGAAACTTCAAAAATAAGAACATAAGCGATATTTGTAATAACCAGTTATCAAAATTGAGTTTACATTTTTATCCATCACACCGCGAACTCGCAAGAGTGCCACGACCTAAGTATTTTTACTTATCTGAACTGAAAAAAGCTCATTATTTTCTAAGCTGCAATTTAAATCATTTTTAGTTTGACGATGTTTGTTCTTGACGCGCTACATCTATGCTGTACGGCATCCTTGGCATCGTTGTCGTCTGTCCGTCTTTTCGTCTGCCTGTCTGTAGGTAACGGATGTACCCTAGCTAACGCACAGGTCTAAGGAAAAACATTTTACACGAATAATTAGTTTTTTTGTCAAGGCTGTCTGCGTCCAAAATTCGGAGGAACGTTTCCAAATTTGGAGTTAAGTGGAGGGGTAGAAAAAATTTGCGTTTTTAACGGAAAAATGGCAGTATCTCAAAAACGGTGAGAAATATGGCCAAGGTTACTTTTAATCACTATCGCATACGCTCTTCCAGATGAGATAAAAAAAGTCATCGACCTCGGATGACCTTAAACGTCAGTACTGCGACAGGAACTGCTATCGGTTGTAGCGCGTCTTTCCTAGCAACAGCTAGGCTTCTTGTTTAACTTACTCAACGTAGCACGTCTTAGACCATTGGAAAGACGTTCTGTTATTTTAAATAAATCGTAATTTCGTCAAGAGGTTGGATTAACTAACGATAAACGTTGTTTGATTTTACGTATAGAATACACGAGGCGATCGTCGCGGCGACGATCGCCCCGTGTGTTCACTACATTACAATCTAGGCCTACATGTGGAGAAACAGCGGGGTTTCAAAAGCATAATGAAAAATGCTTTTAATTTAACATTTAAACGGTGCATAATAAACGACAAATGTTAAAATTGTTAAAACAGTATAATGCTGCGTTTTGCAGTTTATATGGCATTATAGTAAGTTAAGAGGGGCGTCACTTTTCGGCCCACGTGTTAGACTATATTGTAAAATAAAGTGATCAAATTGTGATTTTTGTATGCTCGTGTGTCTAATGTTCTTTTCAGTTACAATGTAAAAGCACGGTGGAGTCGTAGATGCATCAAAAACGCCGATGACTGAGTGCGTTAAGTTAATTTAACTCGATTTTATTATCGCTTTGTTAAATCTGTTATCGAATTGCATGCAGCTGTTGTTGTTGTAAACAAATAACAACAAAAATTTGAGCTAATGCTCACGAGACGCGCGAAAGCCTATAGCAGTTCATGTTCGCAAACTGTCAATCTATCTCCAGTCATTTCGTCGCAGTTCATTCTTGGACTGTGCACTGCAGCCGAAGATCGCAAAAATCAATTTTTAAAAACCCTTATTTTGGAAGCTCAGGGTCTTTCAAAGTCATCGATGTTGATACGACTGAAAAGCTCGTCACTAGTGCTTGTTGTGACAGGGTACCGCTTTTTGATGCCCTCATGCGCAGGTTTCTTTGAACCTAGAAAATCGAGACTTAGACCGTCGAAATTTACGTTCAATTTTGAAAATTTCGTATGCAGCTTCTCCATGTCTATCTCAATAGATTTCGGCGCAATTCGCTTTAAAAATGTGTCTCGCAGCCCGAAATCGCTAAAAATCCATAAAAACCTTTATTTTGGCGTTCAAGGTCATCCAAGGTCATTGAATTCGTTGGCAATCAAGAGCGAGTGTACGACTTCCTATTAGTGATTAATACTAACCTAGACCCTATCTCGCACCGTTATTGAAATACTGCGACTTATTGGCTAAAAATCGCAAATTTTTCCTACCCCTATCTTATTTAGCACCCTTGTTCGGGTGACCCTTTATGAATTTATGGAAAAGCTTTACGGTTCCTGAAACTAGAGTTTTCCAGGCAACCGACGGCAAAAGTTTGATGATCCTAGTTTGCACCGTTTTTGACTGATTTACCCGTGTGATACACGAACGGACGGACAGAATTGCGATAGCTAAGACGCGCTAAAGCAGTAGCTGCTTTCGCGCGTAATAAAAAGTCTTGCGAAGTAATGGCAGAACAACAGGTACAAATATTTGATATATGGGCCTTTTAAGCTGCATGAAGAAACATTTCTTGTTAAAGCGCTTTAAGCTAATCTATAATATTCTGTGCGTTTATTTTTTGCTAGACGAGAAATTCCATAAAAAGACAAAATGCTGCTGACAAAGAAGTATTCTGTAACATAGACCACGGTAAACACTAAACACAATAAATAGGCTATGGCATTTTGTCTATAGCGTGTCACGCGACTTGCACAAAATTAAATCGGGTGTTCTTTGTCAATCTAAATCAGTGGATATCATTTTACACATCGCTCAATCACGCAAAGGCTTTCAAGTTAGGCCTAGTTGAAAATGCTACGCTAAATTATCTCAGCAATTTTACCTTCTTCGTCACGCAGTTAACACGAAATGCTGACAGTATCGGTACATGCGGCGCCGATGCCATGCAACACAGCCAAGTTCTTCAACCGTACCTCGGTAACATACTTTCTTGGAATTGTACTTTTAAGACGTATGCAACAAATGGCATCTGCGTTAAAGAGCATTAGGGCCTAATGGCTTTTTGATGCCATGTAAGTTCATTCATTCATTCATTCGAATTACTCGGCGTGTAAAATGTGCTGCGACCTTGATGACTCTGCCAGGACCAGCTCTCATCAATCAGCGCTTCCGAGATTAAAAAAGAACAAAACCGAAAGGGACAAAGAAAGAGAAGGAAGATAAAATGATGAGCATGTCATAAACGTTCTTTCGATCATATTAGACTTACATATAAGCGTAAGGCCTACGTTCTTAACGTTTATGAAGCAGGACAAGATGTGACTTTAAATAGAATCTAGCTGCTTTAAATCCGCTATTACACCGTGTCCGGAAAAAAAGAGTCTACAGTTTTTCCTAGATAACGTAAACAAATTGGAACATTTTTTTTTACAATTTTAGCATATATTATACCAACGTTACGTTTTACTAAAGACATCCTTTAAAATTTATTTATCACATTGCGAATGTAATTATGACGTCATTGCAAAATGCCGTTTTCGCAGAAGGTGCCATCTAAATAAGCCTTAGCAGTACGAAAAAAACAGGACAATTGTCAAACAAAATTGCAATGAAAAAACGTGATAAATTGCAATCATAGAAAAAATACTTTGCCAATTTTTTTTAGCCTAGTTGTGCTTTTTGCCATGTCAAACGTGGTTGTTGCGTGCACTACGGGAACGTCGTTGTGCAGCAGCCGTTATCAGCGGGCAGCGTCATCTCTGCAGCATGCTTTAGCGTCGCGATAGGCTTCGTGCGCATTTTGAATAAACATTTTTTACTCCAGATTTGGTTAATAGCAAGTTTTGTTACTATTGCTGACAACTCAAGCAGCTACCAGCTAAAAAACTATTTTCTGTATTTTTTATTTTAATTTTGTGTAAAGTTAAGTAAAAATACGAAAAGTGTTTTATTTTTCACGGTAAAGTGGCGTCACTAAAGCCGATGTCGACTATATCAGTACACTGCATGTCAGTTCCACATTACTTTTTTAATGTTACCTACAGGCTACCGAAAATTATAAACGGGCGTTTAAATTTGTTGAAGTTATTATTCTGGAACATTGATATCTTTTTCACTAGAAGTACGGTAGAAACAGCACATTCGATGACGTCATAATAACATCAGCACTATGATATCGCAATATCTAAGGAGAAAATTTACTAACTTCTTAATAAAATGGATCTTCTCGACAGCACGTGCCAAAAATTATGAAAATATGTTTAAGTTTGCCAAAAATATATAACAAAATATCATAGACTCTTTTTTCCGGACACGGTGTAGGCTATATATTATAATCTTTAAGTACAATGAGCAGATATTTTTGCGTGGGTATTTTTTGACCAATCGTGTAGTATGCCTATAGCCCAAATGTAGGTAATACACCTACGATGAACTGACGACGATGATATACGAGTTTACCGTGGCGGCGCGTTGGCTACATCTGTGCGAGTGCGACAACTGAGCGAAACCGCCTATTTATAGTCTGCATGACTATACGCGCGACATCATAGCATATGCTAAGCGGCTCTTAGCTATCGTAAAGGCATCCGTCTGTCTGTCTGTCCGTCCGTCCGTCCGTCCGTGACACGCTGGACCGGAGTCCTATCAAAACGACGCATGCTCGGATCACAATATCTTCACTGTGGGCTGCCTCAAAATGACAAAATTTCGTGCAACTGCAAGGTCATGAGTTTCTCTTCGAACGGGGACGTCAAAGAGCGGTACCCCTTAAGAAGTCGTTATTGACTATAAATGACTTGCCTAGCGTGAAAAACGTTGCAGTTAGGCACAACTAAACTGCTTGTACTGCTGACGAGTGACGATATTGAGCTTTGCATGGGCACCGACATCGATTATCTTGAGCCACCTTGAAGCCCAAAAAAGATTTTATTAATTTTTTGGCGAAATTAGGCTGCGGCGCCCACTTCAAAAGTGAATAGTGCCGAAATTAATGGAGATAAACCAAAACAATCTGCGAATTGAAGGTTAATTTTAGCAGTTCAAGTTTTGGCCCCCATGTCCAATAAGAGTCCACCGTGCAGGGGCGTCAAATTTGGGTACCCATTTAAAATGCGCTATATATTTCTCCTAAAATATTATCCACTTATTTGCACGAAAAGTGAAAAGGGTTGCACAGTCTTGCCGCTTGCCGTAAAAGCACTAGTTGACGAGTTTTCCTCGGGGTTAGCCCTAACAACATCTATGACCTTGAATCAACCTAGAAATTGAAATTTTTTCGCGAGTTTAGCCTGGGACACATATTGTAAAAGTGAATTGCAGCGAAATGAAGCCTACTAGAGATAAACCTAAAATGTCGATCATACGGCGCGTGACTGTTTGGACTATCTGTGTTTTGTATTAGCGTTTTATTCTTTGTTTTTAAAATATTTTTTGGTGTTTTTTATGTATTTTTGTTGTATTGTACCGTGTTCTTGCAGTGCAGTTTGCACTTATAGGTACCACGTTAATCAGTTCGTGATGATGACGATGACGTTGACGATGAACCTGCGTATGAAATTTTCAGCACAGAACGTAAATTTTAGCAGCCTTAAGTTTTGACCCCTTACGTTTAAGGAATTTTCTCTTCGGGGGCGTCAAATGGGTACCCCTATACAAAACGTATTATTATTTTACTGCATGTTATACATTAATTCCCCAGGTGGCAGCACCGATGCAGTCGCGCGTCACGTGAGCTTTGCTCAGACTACTTGTAGGCCTACATCAACGCGTTAGGCCTATTCAGCAACTTATGCTAAGTTTTAGCAAATACGCATTTGGGTTTACCGGTAGTGAACATGATATGCTGCTACAGCATATTTATCTACACCGTGTCTCAGAAAAAAAAGTCAAAATTGTTTTTGTCATAAATTTGTCAAATTTTTACTAACTTCAATAATGTTTGGCATGCTAATGGCTAAGACGACGAAATTATGTAAGGTGCACTCATTTTCCACTTCACCTAATTTACGTCAATGCACTACCATGAAACATAGATGCTCCAAATTGTTGCATAATGCTGAATGCTGAGTTGTTGTTTCAAGTAAACGCTGTAACGAGTTAATTGGGCACAAAATACACTAAAATGTAAATTATTTAACAGAATTATAAGTTTGTTAAGCAACTCGTTTGCAAATTAGAATTTATGCCAAAGTGTGCTCCGCATAGGCCTACAAAGACGCAATGGCTTAGATGCAACGCCAATGGCTGATAGCAGAATCAACGATCGACTGATTCAAATGCATTCACTCATCGATTAGACGTGTTTTAAGCTCATCAGCCAACTATATTTTGTTGTTTGCTGTTTTCAGCATAAAATATTTAATACCTCAAAATTATTAGGCCTAAATCACGTCGCACCCTCTGTCGAATTAATGATGCAAAGGTGAGCTATCTGAGGCAACACAGGAATCGCCGCGTAATGTAACAATTTGGAATTTTGGAGCATCTGTGTTTCACTCGGTAGTGCGTGGACATAAATTAGGAGAGATGGTAAATAAGTGCACCGTAGCCTACATAATATCGTTTTGGCCATCTTTTTGCCAAAAATTATCAAAGTTGGTGGAAATTTGACAAAGTTATGTCAAAAAATTGACTGTTTTTTAGACACGGTGTATAGGCCTATTCTATGCGCCATTTCCTATTCCTAAGCGGCAATTTGTGAAACCAGAATGGATAATCACAGTCGATGGCTACTAGAAATCCTAGGTCTACGTCAGCTCCGAATTCCGATCCAAGAATGAGACAGCCATACAGTCAACTCGGACGTGTCGTCGGTAGTATATACAGCGACCCCCAGTCGTTCCAGTACTCTCATTTCAAATTGGTTCAAAACAGTTTATCTATTTTTACGTGTTAATAGATTAAAACAGATTAGGCCTATGGCTTTTCACCCCTTTGCCATATCGCCTCATGGCTGATTCTCCATTCTCCACTGGACAGTGGTTCGTTCTCAACATGGCTCGTTCGCCCCACATCTTCTGTCAGCTTCCCTGCCACTGCCAATTTCCCACTAAACTCGATCTTGAATCAGCGATGCCACAGTGACTGTGCTGTCATCTAGCGGAATGTTTGCTTGCTTACTATTTCCGGTTCGTATACGGCCATTAGCGAGAAACAGAAGGGTTAGATCACCAAATATTTTCAACACTTGTGAGTTTCACATTGTGAATAGTTCACTTGCTGCTTTGAATTTAGCACTTTAAAACTTTATTTTCTCTTCAGGTCGTATTTTAGTATCCGTCATGTTGTTGCCTTGGTTATTCGCCTGTTTCGACTAGTATGTCGCCGCGCAATTGCGAATAGGCGGATAATAGCGGACCGCAAAAAGGACGTTCAAATAAGAAAACTGATGAGCCAGGAGAGGAATATCACACTGGAAAATGTGGGATTGAGAAACGCCAGCAATTTTGAGTAAAGTTGTGTCAGCGTTTTCAGCGTTTTACAGATTTTATTTGTTTTTACTGGCTGTCAGGCGAATAAGACTTCATCATATTTTAGTACCAGTTCTACTGTTACATCGCTGTTTTTTTCTCTCAGATAGCTGGAACTTTTATACCCAGTTTCATAGGTGGAACTTCGTTGGTTGGTAAAAGGTTATTAACCTGTCCTCAAATTTTAGTGATTCAAAAAGCGTTTTTGCAGAGATTTACATCTTGTGAGTTGTTATCTGTAATAAAATTGTTGGGTTTCTTGTTATTTTTTTGTTAAGAGATTTTTTACAGTAAAACAGCAAGAATTGGCAAGACGTGGCATTATGCCTTTTGATAGCCAATGCGACGTCATGTATAATTTTAGAAAAATTATGTTCCATGTAACGTATTAAACGGAGAAGGTGTACTTTGCGGAATGTGGAATTTTCGGAAGGTATATTTTGCGGAATGAAAATTTGTGGAAAATGATGCGTTGTTGTTGGGTTTTGTTGTAGTTTGTGGCCACCGGCTTAAGATAGTATTATATATTAAGCTAATTTGCAGCATTGTTTTGGTAGGCCTACGTTACGTTGATTTAATATTAGGCCTTCGCTAACTATGTGACCCATGTTTTTTAGACAGCCGTTTTAGCAATAATGTTCTTATAATGAAAGTATTTCTTACAAAGTATAGAAAGTTAACTCCTAATAGCGTCAGGCCTACAAAAATGCCTAATGTAATGCGCAAAGTCTTTTTCAGTTAACATATGAGTTAGCTTCTATCAGACTTTGTCTAAATACCATCCAGGATTTAATGGAGTCGTTTTAATCGATTAATATGGAAAAAGTAGTCAATTATAATTTATTCAATTGCTACGAAATGTTTTTTAGTCAGTCCAAACAACACACAGATGGCTGAAAATCAAACTGATTGTTGTTATCTTTCCCAAACTAATATGAAATAGAAAAAAGGGTGGCGTTCAGTTTTCGTTAGTGTAGGAAGTAGGCCAAGGGGATAACTGGTTCAAGAGTTAGGTTAAATAGGCCTACGTCGACATGTGATTACTGAGTCGTTTTGAGACTTAAATGTGAGCCTAAACCTACGTTAAGTTGATGATTTTACTTCATTTGAATTTTGCGGAATGCAGGATGCAGAAAAACTCTGAGGTGTAATTTGTGGAACGTTTCACATCGAAAATTCCACAATATACACCTTCCGAAAATTTCCGGATTCCGCAAAGTACACTTTCCCAATTAAACGTACGTTTTTGATGGTTTGGCGTTGCAGTAATTGATTTTATCATTTTAACTTAGCATCGTTTGAGTTTTTATGCAAGCAAAACAGAATTCTATGGTTCAGAAACATGGACATTGAAAAGGCGTGAAGAAGAACGTTTGAAGAGAACCAAAATGAGAATGCTAAGATGGATTCTCGGCCTCACGTTGAGAGACAAGAAAAGGAATGACGATATTCGTCGCATCCTCGGAGTAGCGTGCATCACAGACAAAGTACGGGAGGCCAGGTTGAGATGGTTTGGGCATGTACAATGCTGAGAAGAGGAGGATTGTCTCAGGAGAATCTTGGAGGCAGAGGTACATGGACAACGGAGTAGGGGAAGACAGAGAAACAGGTGGATCAACGTCATGAAGTACAACATGGAGGACTTGCGGGTCGACCTGATGGACGTTGAGAATAGAGCCGAGTGGAGACGGAGAACCCGTTTGGCTGACTCCTCACCCAAGGGATCTAAACCAGCCTGAAGGAGAGAGAGAGAGAGGGTGTTGGTGAGGGTTAGGGACCAACCGAATTCACGGAAAAAAATGCATGATTTCACGGCAGAATTTTTAAAATGTGTCAAATGTCACGGAAAATTCACGGATAGAGTTTCGCAAATTCACGGGCCCCACAGACGTTATTTTGAGGTGCTGCGCTATTGCAAACGAAGAAATTTCAGAACAACGAATATTTACTACACTCAAGACTCAAGACAGTCAATGTCAACTACTTAGTGCTGAAGTGCGACACGTAGCAAACAGCAACATCCGTACAAAAGCTGCTGATAAAACTCTGGAATTGTCATAAATTAAACTAAAAG